>Ga0302321_100001923_pt1 | contig 17746 bp, 16 predicted proteins | sample Fen_T0_1_FD_202505 | JGI IMG/M metagenome (GOLD analysis project Ga0302321, IMG submission 202505) | Peat permafrost microbial communities from Stordalen Mire near Abisko, Sweden - Fen_T0_1 | ecosystem: Environmental > Terrestrial > Soil > Wetlands > Permafrost | place: Sweden: Abisko...
TTTTGGCAGGGCTATTTTATAAGGCTTTATCCAGCTGTTCCTCCATTTTAAGCAGGGCTTCTGATACCTCTTTTTCCAGGGCGGGATTACTGGCGGCAGAAGACTGGGTTGCGTACCAGATAAGTACCATGGCAATATAATCCTGCATATCTTTTCCGGAAAACTGGGTTTTAAACTCAATGATTTTGTCATTGATGGTTTTTAAGGTGCGCCTAACGGTCTCTTCATCGCTGGAATTGGTCTTAATGCGATAGGTTCTGTCGCCAATTACAATATTTATAGGTATCAACTCTTGCATAATTAAAATTAATGTATTATTTTGTATGCCTTACCAAAGAAAGCACCAATTTTCCTAAAGCAAAACACAAAATAAGCACGGCATTACTTTTTTTGACAAAGTAATGCAACGGTACCGTTACCCCATTAAAACTGCCGCTTTATACCATTTAGGAAAATAAACCAGTTTAAACCATGTTTGCCAAAATTAAAGAAGCCTTTTTTACCGACTCACTAACTATTGAGTGGAATAAGGTGACCACCAATCCCCTGAAGTTTGTTTTAAAAAACGATAAGGGTGAAGTTTGTTCAACACTGGAAACCACCCAGGCCAAAAATCAAAAATATTTTAACTGGCGTGGGTTAAATGACCTTCCTTACGGAAGATATTTTTTAGAATTAAGCAATATCGAGGGCGACCAGTTAGTAAAGCTTGTAAAAAGGGTATAAGTTATTCGCTCAGCAAACCAATACATTTATCAATTTCTTTGATGTATTGATTGATGTGTTTCTCGAAGATCTTTTTATCTTCTGCATTCATCTGTCCGGTTGATGCTTTTAAAATACCTGCCTGCTGTTGCAATTCGGCAATAGTTAGTGTGTTCTTATCCTTTGTTTCCTGTAATTCTTTTATCAGCCTGCTCTGGCGATCATTATCTTTTTGTAATTGCTGATATAGCCTCAGTAGTCTTTGAAGCTTATCGTTAATGCGTTTGATATTTGATTCCAGTTCTGACATGCCCTTAAATCCCCTGAAGGAGACTTTTTAACAATAGTAAAATTTAAAGTCCTCTTATTTTATCAAAATATACAATCTCTTACATCAATCTTCGCAAACTCCCCTTTAGGATTGGGTCATCTATTTCCTTATCTCCGCATTCAACTCGTTTTCATATGCCCCGATAATTTTATTCATCATAGCATCAATCTCAATATCTGTCATTGTTTTTTCCTCATCTAAAAAAGTAAAACTCACCGCCATAGATTTTTTATTGGAACCCAGTTTTTCACTTTCAAAAACATCAAACAAACTTACGTTTTTAAGTTTGTTTATTTTAGTGGCAAAAGTTGTTTTTTCGATTTGCTGGTAAACGATAGTTTTGTCTACCACAATAGCAAGGTCTCGCTGTACTGCCGGAAATTTAGGGATCTCATTAAAACTGATGTTGTTCTTTGTATTCAACTGCATTAGTTTATCCCAATTGATATCTGCAAAAAATACCGTCTGCTTACAATCAAATTTGTCAGCTGTTTTTTTATTCACTTCGCCAACCACTGCCACTGCCTCATTTTTAATTTTTACTTCAACTGCATTGGTAAGTTTTTCATTTGCCACAATTGCAAAATCACCGATCACTAACCCTGCTAATGTTGCAATTTTTTCTACAGCAGCTTTCACAAAATAAAAATCTACTTTTTGCGCTTTGGCGTTCCATCCGCCTTCGGTTTTGGTGCCGGTTGCAAATAAACATAAATGATTGTTCTCCGCATAACTGCCTATACCATCAGTGGAATAGGTTTTGCCAAATTCAAAAAAGCGGATGTTATTATTTTTCCGGTTTAAATTATGGGCAATGGTTTCCAATCCTGTTTCCAGCATGGAAGGCCGCAATACATTTAATTCTTCACTCAGGTTATTAATCATTTTTACAGTGCCCTGCAAAGTTTCCTCAGTAAAATAGGCGCTGTTAGTAATGCTGTTAGTGAATATTTCATTAAAACCAAGGCCAACTAAATAGCCCGCAATTTTTTCCTGGTAAGCAGTTTGATGTGCCAGTGTTTCCACCGCCGGGGCAATGGTTATCATTTGAGGAATTTCCACGTTGTCCAGTCCGTCAATTCGCATAATTTCTTCCACTAAATCAGCAGCAATAGTAATATCGGGTTTACTAAAAGGAACCTTCACCCACATTTCATCCATGCCTTCTTTAATCATCTCAAAACCCAGGCTGTTTAAAATATTTTTTATGGTATCGCCATGATAATTTTTACCACTTAGTTTTTTCAGGTAATGATATTTAAGCGCAACTTCTGTTTTTTGTTTTGGTGTTGGATATACATCAATTACATCACTTGCAATTTGACCACCTGCAATTTCCTTGATCATTATTACAGCCCTCTTCAACACATTTACCGTATTGCTGATATCAACTCCTTTTTCAAACCGGGTAGCCGCATCGGTTCGCAAACCGTGCCTGAACGAAGTTTTGCGAATGGTGACAGGGTTGAACCAGGCGCTTTCTAAAAAAATATTTTTTGTTGCCGGTGTAACTCCACTGTGCAAACCGCCAAATACGCCGCCAATGCACATGGGGGCTTCTGCATTGCAGATCATAATATCTTCTGCAGATAATTTTCTTTCCTTTTCATCTAATGTAACAAAAGGCGTTCCTTCTGCAACATTCTTTATAATTACTTTTTTGCCGGTTATTTGATCGGCATCAAATGCATGTAACGGTTGCCCGGTTTCGTGCAAAATAAAATTGGTAATGTCTACAATGTTATTAATTGGGCGCAGTCCAATACTTTTTAATTTTTGCTGCAACCATTTTGGGCTTTCTGCAATGGTAACCCCTTGTATACTTATACCACTGTAACGCTGGCAGGCAATGGTGTTTTCAATCACCACTTCCATTTGTAAACCCTGGTGATCAACTTTAAAATTATTTTTAAATGGAGATTTTACATGGGTATCTTTTTTATGGTGGTGGCTCAGGTAAGCACACACATCTTTTGCCACGCCCAAATGGCTCATGGCATCCATGCGGTTAGGGGTTAAGCCAATTTCAAAAATAATATCGTTGTAAGCATTAAAATATTCTGATGCAGTAGTACCCACTTTTGCATCTGCAGGTAAAACCATTATGCCGGCATGGCTTTGGCCAAGGCCAATTTCATCTTCTGCGCAAATCATGCCATGGCTTTCTGCTCCACGGATCTTTGCTTTCTTCATGGTCAACGGTTCTCCCGATGTTGGGTAAATAGTTGTACCAATTGTTGCCACCACTACTTTTTGCCCAACCGCCACATTAGCGGCACCACAAACAATCTGTAAAGGTTCTCCGGTTCCAATATTTACTTTGGTAAGGGATAATTTATCTGCATCAGGATGTTTTTCGCACTCCAGTACTTCGCCAATTACCAGTCCTTTTAATCCACCGTTTACTTCTTCAAATGCCTCCATGGTTTCCACTTCCAGGCCAATAGAAGTAAGAATTTTACTTAACTTTTCCGGTTCAATTTTCTCAGGCAAATATTCACTCAGCCAGTTATAACTAATCGTCATTTATTGATTTATTTTCTTATTTATGTATTACAAAGATAATTGATTGAATAGAAGTACAGCTAATCATAATCTAACCAATGATTTTTAAAATTACAAGCACGTGAAAAATTCAGCGGTGCAGAAAAAGAAAATTTGGTATTACCAAATTGTTAATAAAACTAAAGCGAAACCCAATTTTGTTGATTTTTTGATTGTTAATTAACTGGGGAAAAGCCGTGGATAAGCTACATTTGCTGTGAATGGAGTGTGGAAAATCGGTATTAAAGGGCCAAAATGAATGATGTGAATAAAAAAGAGCAATGATTTAATGTTTATTTGAATTTATCTTAGCCGCCCTGCAAAAAATAAATAACTCCAACAAGCTGGAACAACATGGAACTTACTAACTACAATAAAGACAAAAAATTACGCCGTAAAGCCATACCCGACATCAGCTCTATGATGTATGGCAAAGTGCCGCCACAGGCCAAAGAACTGGAGGAAGCTGTGCTGGGAGCAATTATGCTTGAAAAAAGTGCATTTGATACCGTTATTGAAATATTGAAACCGGAATGCTTCTACGTAGATGCTAACCAGAAAATTTTCAAAGCAATGCAGGGGCTGGCCATAAAAAGTTTGCCGATAGATCTGCTAACCGTGGTGGAAGAATTAAAGTTCAGAGAAGAACTGGACGCTGTTGGCGGGCCATATTACGTAACTAAACTAACCAATGCGGTGGTATCATCTGCCAATATTGATGCCCACAGCAGGATTGTGTTGCAAAAATTTATTCAGCGGGAATTGATACGTATCAGCGGCGAAATTTTAGGCGATGCTTATGAGGACAGCACCGATGTATTTGATATGCTGGATGAGGCGGAAGGTAAATTGTTTGAGATCACCAACAGCCATTTGCGTAAAAACTTTGATAGTATTGACACTGTATTGGTAAAAACCATTCAGCGAATTGAGGATATGCGTAACCGGCAGGAGGATATTACAGGTGTACCCACCGGTTTTCCTTCGATGGATAAACTGACTTATGGATGGCAGCCTACCGATTTGATCATTCTTGCGGCAAGGCCATCTGTTGGTAAAACTGCGTTTGCTTTAAACCTGGCCCGTACTGCAGCACTAGATCCCAAAAAACCTACCGCGGTTGGCTTTTTTAGTTTGGAAATGAGCAGCAGCCAGCTTGTACAGCGCATATTGAGTGCCGAAAGTGAAATATGGCTGGAAAAAATTGCCAGGGGAAAATTAGAAGAACATGAAATGAAGCAGTTGTATAAAAGAGGTATTGAGCGCTTAAGTAAAGCGCCGATATTTATTGATGATACTGCGGCCTTAAATATTTTTGAACTGAGGGCAAAATGTCGTCGTTTAAAAAACAAACACAATGTTGGTTTAATTATCATTGACTATTTGCAATTAATGAGTGGCGCCGGTGACAATAAGAATGGCAACAGGGAGCAAGAGATCAGTAAAATATCAAGGGATTTAAAAGGATTGGCTAAAGAGTTGCAGGTGCCCATTATTGCCCTGTCGCAGTTAAGTCGTGAAGTGGAAAAAAGAAAAGAGGGTAACAAGATTCCGCAACTGAGTGATTTGAGGGAATCGGGTGCAATTGAGCAGGATGCGGATATGGTAATGTTTTTATACCGCCCCGAGTATTACGATATTACCAGCAATGAAATGGGCGAAAGCAATAAAGGTGAAACCTATGTTAAGATAGCCAAGCACCGTAATGGTAGTTTGGATACGGTTAAGTTAAGAGCCATGCTGCATATTCAAAAATTTGTGGAAGATGAAGGGGGTAGCGATGGTTTTGGCGGCGGATCTGCACCATCAGGTGGAGGCAGCTGGAAACCAGTTTCTGGATTAGACGATAGTGGCGGAGCAAAATTGTACATTCAAAAAGGCAGCAAGATGAATGATGGAGAGTTTGATGATGATGCACCGTTTTAATAATAGATAATTTTATAATTGATAATGGAGAATGAATTTTAAATTTGTTCTCCATTCATATTTATGGCACTACCGTTTTTTTATAAGGAAGATGTTGATTTAACAACCAAACAGGTTGTACTGGATGAAGATACCAGCAAGCATATGGTGCAGGTATTGCGTATGAAAAATGGAGCGCAGTTACAACTTACCAATGGCAAAGGCGCTTTATTTACCTGCGAAATAACAGATGATAACAGAAAAAAATGTGCAGTATCAATTTTAACAATCACCAACTATCAACTATCAACCATCAACATTGCTATTGCTATCTCTTTAATTAAAAACAATACCCGCTTTGAATGGTTTTTAGAAAAAGCAACAGAGATTGGTGTAACAGAAATTATTCCGCTGATTTGCGAAAGAACTGAAAAGACCACTTTTAAATTGGAAAGAATGAAAGGCATTTTAGTAAGTGCCATGTTGCAAAGCCAGCAAACCTGGTTGCCTGTTTTGCACGAACCAATAAAATTTGCCGCGTTAATTAAACAATCAAATCAGCAACAAAAATTTATTGCCCATTGTATTGATGAAAATGATAAAGAGCGACTGTCTGCAAAACTAATTAACTCCCGAAATGAGCGGGACGTTCCGCATTTAACCAGTAAACTAATTCTTATTGGCCCTGAAGGAGATTTTACCAAAGAAGAAATTGAGATAGCTTTAAGAAATACTTTTATTCCAGTTGCATTGGGGGCAACCAGGTTAAGAACAGAAACAGCGGGTATTGTTGCCGCAACACTTTTAGTTCAGCTTTAAATTATCATCTTTCTCCCTGTCAATGCTTGGTGTACGCAATTCTACTGGTTTTTTACTTCGCTTGCGTAATTGTAAATTTAGAACCTCCACACCCAAAGAAAATGCCATGGCAAAATATACATAACCGTGAGGTATTTCTAATTTATCCACATGAACCCCATCTACAATTAACGTAAATGCAATCAGGATTAAAAAAGACAATGCCAGCATTTTAAAAGTAGGATGCTGGTTGATGAACTTACTTATTTTGCGGGCAAATAAAAACATCACTATCATAGAAATGATCACTGCGGCAAAACGCACGATCTGCATTTTGCTCATCCCTACCGATGTAATGATACCATCCACACTAAAAATAAAATCCACCAAAACAATTTGCCTGATAATGGCTGCTAAACTTACACCTGTTTTTCGATGTTCAATTACTTCATTAGGATCTTCACCTTCTAATTTATTGTGAATTTCCAAAGTGGTATTCACCAATAAAAACAAACCACCACCCACCATAATAATATCCTGCAGACTTACCGAGTGATCCCAGATTTTAAACAATTCTTTTTCGCCGTTGAGCAAATTGCCCAACACATACAATAAGGCAATGCGCATTACCATGCCCACTATCATCCAGGCAGTACTGGCAGTTTTCTTTTCTTTTTCGGTTTTTAATTTTCCTAAGATGATGGAAACAAAAATTACATTATCAATGCCCAGCATTATTTCCATTAAGGTTAATGCCAGTAAACCAGTTAATCCTGTTGTTGTAAATAATTGCTTTAATTCTTCCATCATGCGTTGTTTATAATCCTTTACAAATATTTTTTACTATAGCAGGACCTTCGTAAATAAAACCGGTCCACACTTGTACCAGACAAGCCCCTGCTGCCATTTTTTCTTTAGCATCTGCAGCAGTGAAAATACCGCCGCTTGCAATAATGGGTATTTTGCCATTTGTTTTTTGATGGATGTATTGCACTACTTCGGTGCTTCTTTGTTTTATAGGTAAACCACTTAAACCTCCGGCACCAATGGTGGTGAGTAGAGAGGCGTCAGTCGTGAGATTGGAGCGGCTGATGGTAGTGTTCGTTGCTACAAGGCCATCCAGTTTTATTGCTATTGCCAAATCTATTACATCATCTAATTGTTCGTTGGTTAAGTCGGGTGCTATTTTTAATAAGATTGGTTTAGGGTTTAAGTGTTTAGTATTTAGGGCTTGTAAAGTGGTGAGAATTTTTTTTAACGCATCTTTTTCCTGCAAATCACGCAACCCCGGGGTATTTGGACTGCTTACATTCACTACAAAATAATCAACATGATCATGCAAAGCGGTAAAGCAAATTTCATAATCCTTCCAGGCATCTTCATTGGGCGTAACTTTGTTTTTACCAATGTTGCCACCAATAACAATTTTAGATTTTTTCAGATGCCATGCTTTTAATCTTTCAACCACAACTTCAACTCCTTCGTTATTAAATCCCATGCGATTAATCAACGCCTTATCTTTTAGCAAACGAAATAAACGGGGTTTATCATTACCCGGTTGGGGCTTTGGCGTTACTGTACCAATCTCTACACAGCCAAAACCCAGTGCTTCCAATTCATTTAAATAACTGGCATTTTTATCAAAGCCTGCCGCAAGCCCTACAGCATTTGGAAAAGCAATATTGAATACTGTTGTTTGCTGATCAACTTTTGGCTTAAAACAAATGGCCAATAACTTTTTTCCAACTGGTATTTTACAAAGCAGTTTTAGGCTGTGCATTGAAAAATAGTGAACCCGTTCAGGATCAAAAAGGAACAAAAACGAACGAAGTAGTTTGTACATGTGGCCGCAAAAATAAGTTACTGTTTTCAGTTTTTTGTTTTCATGGAGAAATTATACCTTTGGTACATAAAGTTGCATAAACAACTATTTTGGTTAATGGCAAATGGTTCATAGTTCGTAAATAGCTATTTGTTGTTGTTAACCATGAACTATGAACCATCAACTATTAACTATTGAAGCATGCAGGAAGCATATATTGTAGCGGGATACAGAACGGCCATTACTAAGAGTAAAAAAGGCGGTTTCAGGTTTACAAGACCCGATGATTTGGCCATTGATGTAATTAAAGGTTTACTGGCCAGCGTGCCACAGCTGGACGTAAAACGGGTGGATGATGTAATTGTGGGTAATGCCGTACCTGAGGCTGAGCAAGGCTTGCAGGTAGGCAGGATGATCTCTGCAAAAGCAGTAGGTATTCATGCACCGGGCATTACCATCAACCGCTATTGCGCCAGTGGGCTGGAAAGTATTGCTATGGCTACCGCCAAGATAAGAACCGGTATGGCAGAATGTATCATTGCCGGCGGTACCGAAAGTATGAGCATGGTGCCCACCGCAGGATGGAAAACAGTGCCTTCTTATTCGATAGTAAAAGATGAACCTGATTTTTATTTAAGTATGGGTTTAACTGCAGAAGCTGTGGCAAAGGAATATAATGTTTCAAGAGAAGACCAGGATGTATTCAGCTATAACAGTCATTTAAAAGCAGGTAATGCCATTGCATCGGGATTTTTTAAATCCGGTATTTTGCCCATTACCGTAGAAGAAATTTATTTAGACGAAAAAGGCAAAAAGCAAAAAAGAAGTAAGGTGGTTGATACGGATGAAGGCGTAAGGGCCGATACTTCTGTTGAAGGTTTGGCAAAATTAAAGCCAGCTTTTGCAGCAGGAGGTTGCGTAACAGCAGGCAATAGTTCTCAAACCAGTGATGGTGCTGCATTTGTAATTGTAATGAGCGAAAGAATGATCAATGAACTGGGGTTAAAACCCATTGCACGTTTGGTGAATTGCGCCAGTGCCGGTGTACATCCACGCATTATGGGTGTGGGACCAATTGAAGCGGTACCTAAAGTGTTGAAACAAGCCGGAATGAGTTTAGCAGATATCGATCTGTTTGAATTGAATGAAGCCTTTGCATCGCAGTCGCTTGCAGTAATCAGAACATTAGCATTGGATCCAGGAAAAGTAAATATCAATGGTGGCGCTATTGCATTAGGGCACCCACTTGGTTGTACCGGTTGTAAACTAACCATACAAATTGTAAACGATATGAAGCGCCTGAATAAAAAATACGGTATTGTTACTGCCTGTGTTGGAGGTGGGCAGGGCATTGCAGGGATTATTGAAAATATAGATTGACAAAATAGGGTCTGTTTGTAAAAAATCCTGCATAAATAAATGTGCAGGATTTTTGTTGTAGATATTTTCTGTTCCTATATAAATTACCTCAGCACTTCCCTGCTTATTACCAGTTTCTGTATTTCACTGGTTCCCTCGCCAATGGTACACAATTTACTATCCCTGTAAAATTTCTCTACCGGAAAATCTTTAGTGTAACCGTAACCGCCAAATATCTGTACCGCATCGGTACTTACTTTTACGGCTACTTCGCTGGCAAAGTATTTAGCCATGGCCGCTTCTTTGGTCATGGGCAGGCCCTGCATTTTTAAATAGCAGGCCTGGTTAATTAATAATTCCGCAGCAGTAATTTCGGTAGCCATATCGGCCAGCTTAAAACTAATGCCTTGGAAACTGGCAATGGGTTTATCAAACTGGTGGCGCTCCTGTGCATATTGTAAGGAGGCTTCGTAAGCGCCCTTGGCAATACCCAGGCTTAATGCAGCAATTGAAATTCTGCCACCATCCAATACTTTCATGCTTTGTTTAAAGCCGGCGCCAACTTCGCCCAACCGATTAGTGTCCGGGATACGACAATTATCAAATATCATTTCAGCAGTTTCACTTGCACGCATGCCTAATTTATTTTCTTTTTTTCCGGCACTAAAGCCAGGTGTACCACGCTCTACCACAAAGGCGGTGGAATTATCTTTTGCCCTAGCTTCGCCGGTACGGCAAACTACCACTGCCACATCACCGCTTTTGCCATGGGTGATCCAGCATTTGGTTCCATTAAGTATCCAATCGTTGCCATCTTTTACAGCGGTGGTTTTCATATTGCCTGCATCGCTGCCGGTATTGGCTTCTGTTAAGCCCCATGCACCCAGGTATTCGGCAATAGCCAATTTGGGCAGGTATTTTTTCTTTTGTTCTTCGTTACCAAAAGCTAAAATATGCCCGGTACATAAAGAGTTATGTGCTGCTAAAGATAAACCGATGGAACCGCACACTTTGGCAATTTCCTGGATAGCTACACTGTATTCAAAATAACCCATACCGCTGCCACCATATTGCTCAGGCACAAAAACACCCATTAAACCCAGCTTACCTATTGCTTTAAAAATGTGTAATGGAAATTCCTGGCTTTCGTCCCACTCCATCAAATGCGGTTTGATGTATTGTGCGGCAAAATCCCTTGCTGTATGAGCTACCTGTTGTGTTAATTCGCTTTGCTGAAAATCCATAATAAAAATAATCTTTGAAATACAAACTTAAGGAATTTAAAATACTAACATGTGTTAGCTTGTTATTGTATAGTTAGATAAGGGGCTACTTTAACGTAAATCTCATCTGTAACCAGCATTATCTTTTTAATATCTGCCACTGCAGAAAAATTACCATGTTGCGCCCTGTATTGTATTATTGCGTTGGCAATATTATATCGGAGGTAGGGATGAGATTTCAGTTCATCAACAGTTGCAGTATTGAGGTTAAATTGTTTAACGGAAGATGCGCTTACAGATAATCTTGATCTTATTTTTTGAAAGGTACTGTCGGGTAAACCAAAAGTTTCACCCACCTGTTCGGGTTTATAAAAGCCACCCAGCTTATCCCTGAAATTAATTATGCGCTGTGCCAGCTTACTGCCAATACCTGGTAATGCAATAAAGGCAGCAGTATCAGCATTGTTAATATCGATGATGGCCGGGGTGTATTTCGATTTGTCGTAAGTTTTTGCCCCATCATTTTTTTGCGGATAATTATTTTCCTTCGGCGCTATTTGAATATAGGGCGTCAGCCGTTCCACCTCATCAGGATGCAATCCCCATATTTTACCAATATCTTCCGGCTTATAAAAATGCCCGCCTTTGGATAAATAATTTTGTATCGTGGCAATGGTTTTATCCCTTACACCCAATCTTTTCCAATCGGAAGTGGTAATGGTATTAGGATCAAAATAAAAAAGTTCGCCCTTGATGTTTTTAGAATTGAAGTCTTTCTCCAAAGACGGATAATAATTTTGATTATTGGTATCATCAAAATCTTTTTTTGCATATTGATTGGCAGAATCCTGCTGTTTTATTTTAAGTGATGCGATCTCTTTCTCAAAAGCAGAGGTGTTCGCCGGTTTTGATTTAATAAACAACGGAAATAAGAACGGCAGCAGAATAAAGAATAAAATTAAAAACAGCAGCACAAAAATTCCGGTGCGTTCTTTTTTGGTAAAAGAAAAGTAAGAAGATAAAAATTGTTTCCACATGCAGCAATAGTATTAATTACAAAACAGGAATTGTTCTGTCTATACTATTAGTCGGGATTATTCAAAAAAAAGTTGCATGCCATCCCATGCTAATTCAAAACCATAGGGTAAATCGGCACTAACTTCTTCGTGCCTGCCTAACTGGTGGCTGATATGGGTAAGATACCCTTTTGGTATTTTAAGCCCCTGCACTTCGGCAATTGCTTCATCCAGGGTATAATGCGAAATATGTTTTTCGCGGCGCAGTGCATTTAATACAATGGCATCACTGCCCCTGATTTTTTCTTTTTCTGCTTCTTCAATCCTGTTGGCATCTGTAATATAGGTAAACCTGCCAAACCTGAAACCCAGTACCGGCATTTTGTGATGCCAAACTTCTACCGGAATTACGGGGATATCTCCAATAAAAAAAGGGGTATCATTAATAGTATTTAAATTTATTTCGGGTAACCCCTGGTGCTTTTTATCGGCAAAGGCGTAAGCAAATTCCCTGATGATGGTTTCTTCTGTTAAGGAATTGGCATAAATCTCCATAGGCTTGTGCTGAAAATAATTAAAGGGCCTGATGTCATCTAAACCTGCCACATGATCTTTGTGCGGATGCGTGAATAAAACGGCATCTAATTTTTTGATTGCTGCCCTCAGCATCTGGTACCTAAAATCGGGTGTGGTGTCTATAACAATTGAAGTAGTGTCACTTTGTACCAAAATACTGCTGCGCAGGCGCTTATCTTTTTTATTGGGAGAAGTGCATACGTGGCAACCACAAGCCACCATTGGTACACCACTACTGGTACCGGTACCCAAAAAAGTTATTGTAAGAGGAGGGCATTGCATATTGCAAAAATAGGGAATTGAATATGGGAATTAGTAATTTGTAATTGGGAATTAGGGTGCAGGGTGAATTGCAAAAAAAAATAGAGACAGTTTGAAAATTGAAATAAGCAATGCATTAAATACTAATTCCTAATTACTTTGTACTCTCGGCACTCATCACTTCTTCATACATCTTCTGGCTTTCGTGTGTAAGGGAATCAAAATGAATTTCTAATTGTGGCATCAGGTCGATAAGTGTATTTATCCTGCCCTCGGTTTGAAAGAATTTATTGAGTACGATTACTTTTTTTGCCTGCAGAATGCAATAGCCACTTTGAAAATTGCCTCTTTCGTAACGGATCACATATCCTGCTTCTTCTGCAATGCGCTCTATTTTATCTAATATGTTTTGTGTATACTTCATTACTGTCAATGGTCAATTGTGAATAGTGAATTTTAAGCACTACAAAAGTAAAGCACTAATGAAGTTAGCAATGCTTTACTTATCAACAATCGTTAATAAAAAACTTTAAAACGATGTGATACTCAGTAAAAAATACAAATCAAAAAGAGCTTCTTAAGCTCCGCCAATTGGCGGATTTGGGGCAAGGGTTCTACTTATTCGTCATCCTTATCACCGGCACAATCATCTCTTCCAAACTTACCCCACCATGCTGAAAGGTATTTTTATAATAATTTACAAAGTGGTTGTAATTATTGGGGTAGCATAAAAACAAATCGCCTTTAGCAAAAATAAAACTGGAGTTTACATTAGGTACAGGCAAACCCGCTTCCCTGGGATCCCTGTAGGCCAACACATCTTTTGCCTCGTAATTTAAATTGCGGCCGTGTTTATACCGCAGGTTGGCCGTGGTTTGTTTATCGCCAATGACTTTTGCAGGAGTTTTTACCCTTACACTGCCATGGTCGGTTGCAACAATCATGGTGAGTTTTTTATCGGCAATTTTTTTAAGTGCAGCGTGCAATGGCGAATGGGTGAACCAGCTTTCGGTAATACTTCTGTAACTGGTTTCATCACCTGCCAGTTCTTTTAATACCTCCATTTCGGTACGGGCATGGCTTAGCATATCCACAAAATTATATACTATGATATTGATATCGTTTTGCAGCATGTTGTGAATATTATCCACTAATTTTTGCCCATCATGATTGTTGGTGATCTTGGTATAAGAATATTTTAAATCGCTTTTTCCCACCCTTTTCAGTTGTGCTTTAAAAAAATCTTCTTCAAACATATTTTTACCACCTTCTTCATCATCATTTTTCCATTGCACCGGAAATTGTTTTTCAATATCTACTGGCAATAACCCCGCAAAGATGGCATTGCGGGCATATTGAGTGGCCGTAGGTAAGATGGAATAAAACGTTTCTTCTTCATGTATGCGAAAGCTTTCGGCAAAAATGGGTTGAATGGTTTTCCATTGGTCAAAACGCAGGTTATCGATCAGTACAAAAAATAAAGGCGTGCCTTTTTCCAGGTGAGGAAACACTTTAAACTTCATCAGCGTATTACTCATGATTGGTGCAGCAGTGCTTTTAGGACCAACCCACGATGCATAATTTTTAGAAATAAATTTAAAAAAATCATTGTTGGCCTCGCTCTTTTGCGATTGAAATATTTCCTGCATTTCGGGGCTGTCGCTTTTCTTCATCTCCAGTTCCCAAAAAACCAGTTTTTTATAGATATCCATCCAGCCATTGTAATCGGGGTTATCGCTTAATGCCATAAACAAACTGCGAAATTCCTGCTGGTATGCAGAGGTGGTTTTTTCGGCCACCAATCTTTTATTATCAATTAATTTTTTTAAACTCAACCATACCTGGTTGGGGTTTACAGGTTTTATCAGGTAATCACTAATTTGCGAACCAATGGCTTCATCCATCAAATTCTCTGCTTCGTTTTTGGTAATTAAAACAACGGGCAGGTTACTGTTCACTTCTTTTATTTGCTGCAGGGTTTGCAGGCCGGTTAAGCCAGGCATACTCTCATCCATCAGCACTACATCCACAACATTTTCTTTTACAAATTCAATGGCATCAAAACCGTTGGTTTTGGTTTGTACTTCGTAACCTTTGTTTTCTAAGAGGTTAGGCTGTCGATCTCATCATCCACCCAAAGAATTTTTGCTATGCTCATATTTTGAGGTTGATGGTTCATAGTTGATAGTTGATAGTTGATGGTGCAGCATTAAGCTTTTACCATGAACTATGAACGATATGCCATGAACCGTTTAGGCAAATTTAATTTTTTATATCAATGATGAAGTGCTTTATTTAGCTTTGTACATCTTTTAACAAATGGCACAAACGCTAAAAGTATAACCTCAAAGCATAAACAGTAAACTATTCAATGCCTTTTCGTAAAATAATTAATGATCCCGTTTATGGTTTTATCACCATCGATGATGAGCTGATTTACCAAATCATTGCCCATCCCTATTACCAGCGCCTGCGCCGCATCAATCAAATGGCCATGGCTTACCTGGTGTACCCCGGTGCTGTGCATACCAGGTTACATCATTCTTTAGGCGCCTATCATTTAATGAGCAATGCCTTAAATGAATTAAAGAGTAAAGGTGTTGAAATAACGTTTGCCGAAGACCAGGCTGCAAAAATTGCCATCCTCTTACATGATGTTGGGCATGGGCCTTTTAGCCATGCACTGGAGCATGTATTGATTGAGGGTATGCATCACGAAGAAATTTCCCTGCTGATAATGAAAGAACTGAACCTGCAGTTTGAGGGCAAACTGCAGCTGGCCATAGATATTTTTACAGGGTTACATCCTAAAAAATTTTTGCACCAGCTTATTAGTGGCCAGCTGGATGTAGACCGTATGGATTACCTTACCAGGGATAGTTTTTTCAGCGGTGTAAATGAAGGTGTAATTGCGTACGACCGCATTTTAAAAATGCTTACTGTGCAGCATGGCGAATTAATGGTGGAAGAAAAAGGCATTTATTCTATTGAAAAATTTTTAGTGGCCAGGCGCCTGATGTACTGGCAGGTGTACCTGCACAAAACGGTTAATTGTGCCGAACAAATGCTGCAACGCATTGTTAAAAGGGCCAGGCAAATTAAGGCGGAGGTACCCGGGCCTTTAAATAAATTGGTGAATGAGCCCGGTGCCACAGTAACCATTGAAGAATTTTGCGGTTTAGATGATTATGATTTGCACTCCGCTATAAAAACATGGAGTACGCATGAAGATAAAGTGTTGTCAATTTTGTGTAAAGGCATTATTAACCGGCAGCTTTTAAAAACCAAATATTTTGGAGAGCCGGTAGATAAAAATTTATTGGCAGAAAAAACTGCAGCGGCCCGTGCCAAACTTAACTTAACTGAAGAAGAGGCCAGCTGGCTGGTATTTACAGGCGAAGCAGCTAGCAGTACCTACAATTTTGACAATGAGCACATTTACATTTTATTTAAAGATGGTAGTGTAAAAGATATATCTGAAGTGGATAATGCCCTCATCAATCAAAATATGAGGGGGAAAGTTAAAAAATATTACATTTGTTACTTAAGGTAAATGGTTCATAGTTTGTTGTTCATGGTTGATAGTTAATGGTTCATAGTTGAGCTTTTAATTTGAAGGCCATCACCCATGAACCATTAGCCATGAACCATCAACCATCAACCAATATGCAATTCTCTGCAACACAAATAGCCATGATCATTGGCGGAAAAGTAGAAGGCGATGCTGATATTGCTGTAGCTTCATTTGGTAAAATTGAAGAAGCAACAGAAGGGCAGTTGACTTTTTTGGCCAATCCCAAATATGAAGAATTTTTATACAGCACCAAAGCATCAATTGTAATTGTAAACGATACGCTGGAACTAAAGCAACCTGTTACTGCAACACTAATTAAAGTAACCGATGCCTATACCTCATTTGCAGTATTATTGGATAAATACCAATATATACAAAGGCAGCAATTAACCGGTATACAGCAACCGGTGTATATTGCTGCCACCGCAAAAACCGGCGACAATATTTTTATAGGTGCTTTTGCTTACCTGGGCGAAAACGTAAAAGTGGGGGATGGTGCAAAAATTTATCCGCAGGTTTTTTTAGGCAATAATGTGGTGATTGGAGAAAATTCGACCATCTATCCGGGTGTAAAAATTTACCATGACTGCATAATTGGAAAAAACGTGGTGATACATGCAGGCACGGTTATTGGAAGTGATGGCTTTGGATTTGCCCCGCAGGCAGATGGCTCTTTTAGAAAAGTACCACAAATTGGCAACGTAATTATAGAGGATGGTGTGGAAATTGGCGCTAATTCAACTATTGACAGGGCAACTATTGGAAGTACATTAATTAAATCGGGCGCCAAGCTGGATAACCTTTTGCAGATTGCCCATAATGTAGAAATAGGTAACAATACCGTAATTGCCGCACAGAGCGGCGTAAGTGGTAGTACAAAAGTGGGAAACAATGTATTGATTGGTGGACAGGCCGGGATAGTAGGGCACATTCATATTGGTGATGGCGCAAAAATTAATGCGCAAAGTGGCGTAAGTAAATCAATTGAACCTGGTAAAACTGTTACCGGATCGCCGGCACATGATTATACTGCTGCATTGCGTAGCCAGGCTGCCAGCCGCAAGTTACCAGATATGGAAAAACGTATCAGGGAATTAGAAAAACAAATAGCTGCTTTAAATGAGAAAAAAGAATTTCTGTAAAGCTTTTATTTATTTGCCAACGATTTTGCTGCTTTTGTCATCTTATTAATTTGTAAAGCGCACGTTTTTACAAATTAAACCGGGTCAATTGTATTTACAATATGTTTACTTTACAATTGACCTGATTTTTTAATCAGTATCAATAAAATATTACATTGAATTTTTTACGTTATTTTTTTTTAGCAGCAGCCATTTTATTTACAACGCAGCTCAATGCCCAAAGCATCAGCTTTAAGGGGCTTATCCAGGATGGCCATACCAAAGAACCGGTAAGTTATGCTTCGGTATATTTCTCCAGGTCGGGTGTGGGCAAAACATCTGACAGCGCTGGTAATTTTGAATTTAATATCAGCAAATTTTCAAAAGATACTTTAGTGATAACCTATGTGGGGTACGAAACTTACAAAATACCCATTAATGATTCGGTAAATAATAAAACGATCGTTATCCTGTTGCAAAGAGGGGCAGCATCAAATGGAGTAGTGGTACG
>Ga0302321_100001924_pt1 | contig 17743 bp, 19 predicted proteins | sample Fen_T0_1_FD_202505 | JGI IMG/M metagenome (GOLD analysis project Ga0302321, IMG submission 202505) | Peat permafrost microbial communities from Stordalen Mire near Abisko, Sweden - Fen_T0_1 | ecosystem: Environmental > Terrestrial > Soil > Wetlands > Permafrost | place: Sweden: Abisko...
GGTCATAGAACGCAGAAGGAGCAAGGGTTACTCCGCTGCAGCTGGCATAGGTGCGTCGCAGGCTCGCGAGGCTTCGCTTTGCACCACGATCGAAGCCAAGGACGAGGGTGTAAACCAACGCAACGACGTCGACTTTGCGCTGCCGTTTCACCACACCCAGGTCGCGTGCACGACGCCGAATGAGCTGAGGTGAAATCAAGCTGGTCAACGCGTTGCGAATGTGATTTCCTCTGTTTCGGGTCATCTCTCCTCCTTTGGTCTTGAACACCCGCAGGAGATCCGAGAGATGGCCCGTTTTCAAGTAGTGACTTACCGAGACCACGCAACCGATCGAAATGATCTAGCTTTATTTTAGAACGAGGCGCTCTTATCCGGTCACCGATGAAATGCACTATACGAGATCACGAAACCCGTCACTTACCGAGAGATTGCAGTAACAGGTCACCGCGGGGCTCCGCTAGAGGTTGTGATCGCCGATCCCAAGCTCCCTCGGCCTTCCCAACCTGTAGCGATCGGGATATCCGTCGGTATTTTGGCTTACCGACAGAGCAGGAACCGGCAGACCGGGTTGCTCAACGCCAACTCCACCTGTTGTGACGCTTCAAGCCGCACGCTTTGGGCGATCACAACGTGTGGTGTTGCGATCTTCTCTTCGGGATCGCCGATCCCCACAGGCACTCATCGCAAATCGCGGCCGGATTTCTCGAACTCAAGGCGTAACGGTCGCACTCCGCGCGGTCTGGCCTAAAGCGCTTGACCCGAGCATCGCCGACCATTGGGACTGCTCGGCGTAGCTACGGAGCACCATTGGAACTCACCGGTGCCATCGGGGAACCGAGCCAGTGACGTCGTCTCAGTGCCGGCGTCATTCGGCGGCAAGTTTGCGTATTCGACGGAATCGACGAGGTAGCCCGACGGATCGCTCAACCAAACGCCGTCGTTCTCGGCGTGGATTTTGAAGTCTACGTGGGGTGCGGTCTCGGTGCTCATGTCCGACTTCTTGTCTGCCCAGACCAAGAGCACTTCATGCGCAGGAACAACAACGCCTTCCGGGAACGCGAACTTGAACCGATGTCCGACCCCGTTGCTCAGGTAGCAACCGTTCAGGTCGAAATCTTTCGTTGCCGTGTTGTAGAGTTCGAGCCAAGCACCAAAGTTACCGAGCTCATCTTGCCACGTCTTGTTGACGGGGCTAAGCTCATTGATGCGCAAGGGCGTCGCTGAGTATTCCACTGGGGTTTCGCCGCAGGCAATGGCGGAAGCACTAACCACCGCACAGAGCGCCCACCGCACCACCGCACCGTCAAAGCACAATTTGGACTTGGCCGGCAACGCTGGTGTTGCTAAGTGCCTCATAGGGGATCTCCCGAAGCGGTAGGGGTTGCTGCAGTTCCGGGCTACCGGCTTGCACAATGGTTCGCTGGATATCAAGGAGCAGGCGGACGGATTTCGTCACGTAGGTCGCCACGCTCGCCGCAAATTGTCGCCGCAGGCCACCGCCACGTCCAAGATCGGTATCGAGCCATTCTGCGCGCAATCCAGGCTGAAGTTCCACCGGTCCCAACGGAAACCGGTAGGCGGCAATGGCCCAGAAGGCACCGAATTTGTTCGCGCCGTATTGGGTGTCGTGATCCACGCGCGTCCCGAGGAGGCCTTCGCTACGCAGCATGAATCCCGAACGGTAGAAGGTCGCGTCGGCACTCACGGCTTGACCCTTGTCCCAGGTGCGTGAGCGCGGGAAATTGGGGTTCTCTGGATTGGGCAGAATCGAAGTACTGCCCGTGCCAAACGGGTTCAAGTAGACCACCGTTTTCGGCATGACCGACCAGTCCACACCGAACCGCAGCCCTTTCAACGGCTCAGTGACAACGCGCGCGCCAAATTCGCCAAACAGCGCCCCTTGTTCCTTGTTGGCGTGTCCGCGAAAGGTACCCAAAGCAATGCCCAGGTACCGCGGCTTGCTCAGCGGTGTTACGAGGACCTCGGCTCCGATGTCACGACCGGCAAAGCCTAGGCCCTTAGTCAGGTCATTCGACAGCGGCATCTTCGTAAACTCGTAGGCGGCTACCGGATCGAGCTCGGTGATCGAGTAGGGCAGCTTCAGCACGCCCACCAAGAAGTGGAGGTGCTTCGGGATCGGCCGAATATCGGCGTAGGCCTGCTTGATGGCTTGTGCGCCATTCTTGTGCGCGAACTCGGCAAAGTCGGTGATAATCTTGAGCCCTAGGTACTTGGACGGTTCGGCGGCGATGCGGAAAAATAGCCGATTCAGATCCCAACCATCGCTCTGCCGCACCAATGTTTCCTCGGGCAGGCGATAGGCGGGATCGGGATTGTTGCTGCTGTAGGCAAAGGTTTGCCGGTAGTGCGTTTGCATCAAGAACTTGAAAGAGAGCCCGGCCGCACGCAGCTCGTCCTGGCTATCGCCCCAAGGATCACCCCAAGTAACGTCCGCTTCGCTCTGCCCGGCTTCCCGCGCGGCTTGCTGGCCTTGCCTGCCCCTTGCTTTCTTCTTGCGCTTCTTTTTTGTCGGAACGTCGGTCGCGTCGTCCTCACGCGCAGCCGCCGCTGGCGACGCCTCCGGGGCCACAGGGATCGCCGCCACACCTGCTTGAAGATCATCGGTTGAAGGTGATGCGGTCGGCGCCTGAGCTGCTTCCGCGGCTGGAACTGGTGTCGCACCTGCATCCTGAGGCGCAGTCATAGCTGACGTCTCTGATGCCTGCTGAGCCCAGGCCGACGCTGTCGACAACCCAATGGCAAATGCATAGGCCGACGCACCTGCCAAACGAAACGTACTGGTATTGATCATACTGGGTCCATTCACGACCAGACTAACGGTTGGGATTGGGATAAGGCCGAGCCTCTTTGATCCAGAGGAGTGGCTCCTTCGTCGGGTTGCCGACCACGTCCAACGCGGAGAACTTCAACTCGATGACCATCGCGTACCAGCCCGCGGGTTCCGTATACGCCTTGCGGAACACGTTCTTGATCGACGTGAGAGCACCGGCAAGGTCGGCGATTTGGGACAGGCTGAGTACAGTCTTTGTGCCCGCTGGCAGGACATTCGAGTGGGCGAGATAAACCGTTGGCGTGCGATTCGCTCCAACGAAGTAGAGGAACTCGTCGGTAGTGACGCCCGTTGGCAACGCGACCACTGACGCCGAACCGCCGTATTCGACGTTGATGTAGTAAGCTTCGGCATCCACTTGGTTGGCGTCGTATGGGTTGGTCGTTACCGCAACGCCGTTGGCAGTATCGCTCGTACTCGGGAAATGCGCGTGCACGAGTAGACCCATCCCGAGTGACTTCTGATCCACGCGGTAGTAGTTGCGTTCCTCGAAGGTTCTAAATAGCCAAGCCGTAGAATAGGCGGCGCGGATCGCAATCAGCACATCTTCCCAATCGGCAGGGTCACCTTTCTGCGAATTGTAACAACCCGAGCAGGGGAATCCGGCCAGATCCTCGCTATTGGTGCTGGTGCGGAATCGCATGACCAGCGGCTTGCCGTCGGTGCCAGTGAAATCCCGAGCCAGGCGCGCCTTGAGCTCGTCCTGCAGCCCCGGATCAATTACCCCGCTCATCATCGCGTTGCGCAGTTGTTGCAGCTTGATCTCTCGGACATGCGCATCATTATTGAAGCTTTCGTCGCGCAAGAATCCGTCGACCACGTCGTAGAACCCATTGTCACGCATGAACTTGTCGTAATAATAGATTGGGATCCCGAAGGCCTTCAGCGTTGGTAGGCCTGCTTGCGCCAAGATCGAGTAATTCGTGGTCTTGCCGCCGTAACCCTTGAGCGCACGATTGATCGGCGCAATCACGTCGGCCTGCGTCGTATTCGAATCGTTGTTCAGTGCAATATAGTTGGGAACGACGGCTTCAGCGTCGAGGATCTCTGTCACACTGAGGTCGGCTGGAGGCAAAGTGACCTGCGCGGGCTTGTGCGCCTCGTAGTAGGCTGCTCCCTCTTCTGCAGTGACACCTTCTATCGACCAGTCGTTATTCGTGACCGTAAATTTGACCCACTGGTCCTTGTACTTGAGGAGAGTCGGGTTGTTGCGCGCGCCCCGGAGCCCCATATTGGGCGTGCCCCGATTGGTGGCGAGCACATTCAGGTGGGACAGTGACGCCTGGAATACTTCGGTGATAATCCCCTGCGTGACCGAGATCGAGTTGGGTGGCTCGTCCAGTACGACAATCGAGTAGTAGGGGATATACGCGCCCGACTGGACCTCCTTGGCCGTGAGAAACGTCAGAATGCCTTCACAGGTACCGCGTACCAACGGCTGAAACTCAGTCTTGGCGTAGATCTCGTCCGAGAGAACGACAGGGATCGCGGGGTCGAGTCGGCCCACAACTGCCTCGAGCGCTGTGGACGTCGGATGGAACGCCAATCCTGGACGAAAGTAGGCCTTCAAAGTGGAAATGGTGTCGAATATCTTCTCGATAATGGCGGGCGTGGCCGTGTCGTAGGCGGCTAGCTCGAGCGCCCAAATATCGAGATCTTCGTAGTGCGAGATCGAGCCAAGGAGAAACCGTCTTTCATCCTTCTGGCCGTAGTAATTGATGCTGAAGTTATCTAGGGACCCGAAATTCTTCAGGTTTGCTCGAACGAAATCGTAGTGGATTTGGTAGAGCTTGCTGTTCTGGAAGTAGAGACGCGTGAAGTCCGGTTGGGTTAGGTCCTGCGTGTCGATAACGAACTTCATCGAACGCACACCGGGAATCGTCACATCGAGTGGCAGCGACGCCAGCGTGTCAAAATCGCTCAAACAGCCGATCGTATCGAGGTACTTGGTGACTGTTCCCGTCGCGGCGTCAGCTATAGTGCCGGCATCGGTCGCGTTCGGATCGCTCGCGCTCGCGTTCGACGGTTCGATCGAACAGGCGCGTTCGTTAACCGGCTGGGGAAGAGCTCGCTCGGGTGTCGCATTCGGACTCGTCGAGCAGGCACACACTAGCCCGAGAAGTGATAGTCCAAGTGCACGTCTTACTGCAGGAAACCACCCAAGAAAGCTCATCGGACAACTCCGTTGCCATTCGCGGATACATGGCCACGATGCTACTTACCTGTTGCACGATGGTACGCTTCGGTAGTGCTCATGGAGATTATGATGAGCAATTCATTTGTCCCTGAAGGAGCCTTCATATTCGTCAAAGGATCCGTCACCTGGCGGCGAGGTGAACGGACAGTTCGCATAAGTAGTAGTGTGCAAATATCCGATCGAGCTGAATCATGCTGCATCGCGGTAGTAGAAGTTGAGGAGTCCCCCAACCCTTTGGCGCCTTTGGATTCGGCCTTGGCCGCCATTCGTGTTTGCTGCTCTCGCTTCGATCAACCGATTGCCTAGTCCTTGGTGGGCTCGCTCCATGTGATAATGGTCAACGTAGGAAGCAATCGGGTGATTCCAGCGATATGCACACGCCGCGTCGCGATGTCGATGACAAAGTAGACATAGTACCGAACCAAGCCAAAGCACCGAAGTGCCTCAACGGTGAAGAAGTCTGCGCCTGCAATTGCACCAAGATGCGACTTGATGAACGTGTGCCAATTCGTATGACGCCCACGTTCCGGTGCAGGCTCGATTCCGCGCTCCTTCAGGATGGCTTTGATCGTGTTTCGAGCAATATCATGCCCCAGATTGAAGAGCGCTCCCCTGATTCGGGTGTACCCCCAGCTCGGGTTCTCTCCTGCCATTCGAATGACAAGTTTGGCGATGTCTGCTTTCGTGCGCGGTCGCCCTGATCCCCGCTGTCTCGAACCGTCGTACTTGGCGGCAACCAGGTTGCGATACCACCGAAGCAGCGTGTCAGGCGTGACAACGGTGCCAAGTGCAGCGAGCGCGGACCGACCGATGGCCTTGGCTTTCTCTGCGAGCCGTCGACGCTGCGCATCCGTCCAGCGAATGCGCTTGTTGCCAAATTGCTCGCGGAGTGATTGATTCTCGGCTTGGAGGTACTCGATCATGGCTTACTGCTGTCGGTTGATCCAACCCGCGAAAACAAGGAGCAGAAACTGGAGGTGGAGATTGATCGGTCGCTGTCGAGTCACGACAACTTCTACCACGATGAAAAGGCAGGAATCACGCTCGATCCATTTTCTGCACCATACGAGGTTGGGGCTTGTCATTGTTCGCAGAAAGCGGTGCGGAGACACATGTCTACCGATTGCAAGACTCTGAATCCGAAACAGAGTCCACGGCCGTGTCAGTAGCGTTCCGCCAGCGGATCGGTGCAACGAAGTTCTGGTAGCGCATTTGATGGCTTGCGCGTATGCAGTTCTCCCCTGGCGCGGACCGCGTGGTGTGCCCATACTCGAACCAGCGAAGAATCACGCTGCACCGCGGTAAGTGACGCTCGACAGCACCACATTGGTTGTAGACGCTACCTTCTCCCTTGCCAAGGCTTGGACAAGGGAGCGTTGAAGTAGCCAGTGTGGTTCTCCAATATCGGCGCGCAAGCATCTACTGCGCGCGCAAACAGCTAGTTCGGCCCAAGACCAGAAGGTCGTGACGCTCAGCCGCGGTCATCTTGACGGTCATCGTGTGCGTCCCTAGAGGTGTCTTGGTGCGAACTTAGCGGTAAAGAGTGGACATCCCGTTCACATCGTAACGATCTCCCTCGGCCACAGGCAGCTCGTGCTTGAGCTGAGCGAGATCGTCGCCGGTCAACTCGATGTCGAGCGCTCCCCAATTCTCCTCGAGGTACGTCCGCCGTTTGGTTCCCGGTATCGGGACGATGTTCGCTCCTTGCGCGAGCACGCAAGCGAGGGAAAGCTGCCCCATACTGATACCTTTACGACTAGCAAGGGTCCGGACCTGATCGGCAATCCGACGGTTCTGTGTCAAGTTGTTGCCCAAGAGTCGCGGCTGCAATCGCCGGAAGTCCTGCGGGTCAAGTTCTTCCGGAGAATGGAAGCGCCCAGAGAGGAACCCTCGCCCGAGTGGTGAATAGGCAACCAAGCCGATGCCAAGCTCGCGCAGCGTGGGAAGCACCGAAGCTTCGATGTCGCGTGACCAGAGCGAGTACTCGCTTTGTACCGCTGTGATGGGGTGTATCCTTTGGGCCCGACGAATCGTCTCTGGCGCGGCTTCGCTGAGTCCAAGGTGGCGGACCTTGCCTTCCCTGACCAGCTCAGCGAGTGCACCCATTGTTTCTTCGATTGGCACGTTCGGATCGATTCGATGCTGATAGTAAAGATCGATGAAGTCGGTTTGCAGTCGCTTCAAGGACCCCTCGACCGAACGGCGCACGTTTGCGGGCGTCCCGTCCACCACGCGCCGCATCTGACCTTCGGGCGTCCGTTCCGCACGGATTCCGAATTTCGTCGCTATGATGGCTTGTTGACGCTTGCCCTGCAATGCCTTCCCCAACAGCTCTTCATTGGAATACGGCCCGTACATCTCGGCGGTATCCAGGAACGTGCACCCGAGCTCAAGCGCACGGTGCAATGTTCGTACGGACTCCTGTGTTGGCTACCACGCGCGTCCGCGCGGCTGCGCTGCTGCCACTCGGTAGTCATGATGAAGCCCCCCGAGGACTGGAACTGAGCTGATTGTCGCACCCCCAATGAACTTCTCGGTCGCTGCGGCAACTGGGAGTCGTTGACCAATCCCTTGATGCGGCCTTGCCCGATTGAAATAGTCTCGGGACTAGATCCCCAACACATGTGCGAGGTGGCGTTGCCCGAGAATGACGACGTGTTCGAGACACTCTCGGCGAACGCTTCCAAGTTAGCGCTCGCACGTTGCATTCATGAGAGGAGATTTGACTGCCGTTCGCACGACTTTCATTCCAGCTCCCTTCGCCACTCGATCGAACTCAGTACCGACCCGGAGTGCACGAGTCCACGCAGTGGACGAGTACACGGAGGGCCACGGTCCTCGCGCAGCGAGGAGCGCCGAAGGCGCAGTGCATACGTTCGGCTCCCCAGAGACGGTCTTCCTCCGCAATTCGGCGGATCAGTGCGATCTGCTCGGCAGAGATCTTCGACTCGGCGGGTTTTCGCTTGCGTGACTTCCAACGTCAGAAGAGCCGAACTCCTTCGCGATGCCAACGAAGAATGGTCTCGGGCTTTACCAACAGGACGGCGTTCTGCCAGCCATTAACGATGCGTGAAAGCAAAACCAGCAGACCGCGCTCGGAGTGCATGAACTGGGGAAGCTTGACCTTCCGGGATGCCACAATGAGCTGTTGCCGTAGCAGAGCGTTCTCAGCGATGAGCTGCCGTCGGGAACGAGTCAGGTCCTTGAGGAAACCAGCGACCAACGGCAGAGGCCGGACCGACTCGTACAGCAATCTCTTCGCTTCGGCCACCACACGGGTGACATGCGCACGAATACGAATGCCAAAACTCGAAACCACGACGAGCCACTTCTGCTCCAAGTTGGGCAACCGAGCAAGTCTTACGAAGCACGAAAAGTTCAACGATCATGCGCCGGAGCAAAGGAGTAGCCAGGACAGCTTACGCGTGGCTTTCCGCGCTGGCCGAACAAAAGCCCCAGGATTCGGCGGAACGCCTGCCTGGGGCTTGACTCGGCGACTATCCGGAAGCGGCTTTCGGCCTAAAGTGCGGTGATGCTCGGGCTGGTTCCAGCGGCCATCCGGATCCCCGTTGAGCCAGTTGCCTGCGTGCCATAGAACCACAGGCGGTTGGTGCCCAAGCTCTGGAAGGCTACTTCCCAAGTACTACCATTGGTGCGCGACACGGCGATACTAGGGCTTGTATTTGGCGCAAGGCCGTAACCCGTGTCGACTGCATCGTTCACGATCCCGCCGCTCTCGCCGGTGACCCAAAGATGCTCCGAGTCGTTGTTGGCGTGAAATGCAATCCGGAAGTGCTCGTAGCCGTACTGGTCCGCAGGTATTTTCGCGATACTGGGGCTAGTGGTCGGTGCCACTCCGTAGCCCGTATCCTTGTAACTCTCCGTTCCATAGATCCAAAGATTGCCGTTGGCGTGGCGGAAAGCAGCCTCGAAGCCGCCGTAACTTGGGTTCAGCGAAATCAACGCGGGGCTCGTGTTGGGCGCCATCGGCTCACCCGTGTCGAAGGTGCCCGTGTCTCCGGCAAACCAAAGATTGCCGTTGGCGTGCTGGAACGCAACCTCCCAGGTGCTGCCCCGTGGAGCAATCGCTGGACTCGTGCCTGGCATCATCGGCAGGCCCAACGGGCCAGTACCCGTCTTGCCCGTCACCCACAGCACGTGATCATTGGATTGGAATGCTATCTGATAGCCGCTTCCGGGCATTGCAGTGATGCTCGGGCTGCTGGCTGGGTCCAATCCCAAATACAGGTTTTGAAATTTCGCTGGAGTGGAGAGCCACAAATAACCCTCGTGGACATCTTGGAACGCCATGTCGACCCCACCACCACTCTGCAGCGGCATAATGCTGGGGCTGGTGCCAGGCATGATCGTGGCAACGGCTGGCTTGCCCAGTTCTGCCAGAAGGTTGCCAATGGTCTGGTATGCAACGCTGAAACCCGGTCCGGGGCCTGTGATTGCTTGCGATGCCGAGCCAATCTGTTCAATCTCAGCGTCTGGCGTCGCACTGCACGCGAAACTCAGGGGGCTAACGGCGAAGGCAATCGAAATTGCGACGATTTTGTGTTTTCGGTTCATGAAGCCTCTCTTGCCGGCTCACACGGCCGGCCCGTTGGGACGGCACTGACCGGCCAGCGCGAAGTCCACAAGCATCCAGATGCAGTCCGTCAGTTTTGTCGCACGAAAAGATCCTCCCCTACGCCAAAGCCACACCTGTGTTGGCTACCACGTGCGTCCGCACGCCTACGCTGCCGCTCGATAGTCAGGATGAAGCCCTCCGAGGACTGGAACTGACCTGATTGTCGCACCTGCAATGAACTTCTCGGTCGCCACGGAAACGGGTACTCGTTGACCAATCCCTTGATGCGGCCTCGCCCGATTGAAATAATCTCGGGACTAGATCCCCAACACATGAGCAAGGTGGCGTCGCCCGAGAATGATGATGTGATCGAGAAACTCACGACGAACGCTTCCAAGATAGCGCTCGCACGTTGCATTCATGAGAGGCGTCCGCACTGCCGTTCGCGCGACTTCTATTCCGGAATCTGCTCGATCCGGTGGACGGATTTCTGCGCAACGCGTGCTGGCTGATCCACGACCGAGACCCGTTGTTTACGAACGCCTGGACAGCACTCTTGAAGTCCAGTTGCGATTCCCGCACACAGTCCAAACTGCAATCCGCATGCGGAACGGTTCGTGAAAACGATACAGAGGCGAGTGTCTGGACCACTTCGTGATCTTCGGCGAGCGGCATTTGCGTCATCTGATCAAGCAGTTCATCGAGCATTATCTGATGGAGCGCTACCACCGAGGGATCGGTAGCCAAATTGTCAAACCGAAGACAGGGCCTTCGCGCAACGAATGCCAAAGTACTCGGGAGATACTTCAGGCGAAATGCTGCCGCGGCGGGCACCACGCAGACCTAGCGGGTCGACGACTTCCCAACCCCCACCCCGGAAGACACGATATGACCCAATCAAGGGCCCCGCGTAGTCCTTGGTTGCACTTCGCCGGTATGACTTCGCCCACCAATCCTGTACCCACTCGGAGACATTGCCAGCCATGTCCTTGAGACCGAATGCTCCGGCGGGGAAGCTGCCAACGCGGCAAGTTCCAAGTCTGCCCCACCAACGGTTCCAACAAGCGCTTGATGCGTCAGGTGGGTCCGAGCCCCAAGGGTATAGGCGCTGCTCGGCGCCACCGCGAGCGGCATATTCCCACTCCGTCTCCGTGGGCAGTCGCTTGCCAGCCCACTTGCAGTAGGCGACCGCCTCTTTCCAGGACACGCAGTTAATTGGGTGATTTCCCGCTCCCGCTTTGGTAACATTACATCCCTCACTGGCATCGGTAGGCGAGCAGCCGCCGCCATCGACGCAGCGCTTGTGTGCTTCGACGGTCACCTCCGTTTCGTCCATGCAGAAGCCATCGATCTCTCGAATCACGAGTGGGAGCTCGTCGTCGTAGCCATCGTCCGACCCCATCCAGAACTTACCGCCCGCGACCAGGTTCATGCGTGCTGGGCAGACGCTGGCCCTTGAAGCTGCAAGTCTTGCTTGCGCGTTGGGGGCAAACCTTGGTGCCGGAGCGACTGGCGCAGCCGGGTTCAGCGAGCAGCTGACGGCCGCGAGGAGCAGCAGTAGCTCCCGCGAGAGTGGCCTAGGCGGAGGACTGCCCAGGATTGGCACCGAGACGGTTGATCGTCCCACCGCAATCCCGCCTGCGGAGTTCGCGGTGCCATCGCCTCCGACGACCTTGCGCGGGCAGGCTGTGCGTCCTTCGCGCCCGCCGGCTGCCGTGATGCCACGAACCGACACGTGAATGCGCGCTTCTTCGCGTGGAGCGCCAGTTTTCGGGCAAACTCCGGGGCTTCGCGCAAGTCGCACTCGTCTTGGAGTCGCGGTGTAAACTCGTGCAGCCGCGTCAAAGGATCCGTAAACTTCCGGCGCGGTGAACGGCAAGTTCGCACATGTGCACGTTGATGATTCAGCCTGTTTTTGCCTCACTGCATCGCTAGTCTACACGAAAAAGTCTAGACGGCCTGTGCGTTGGCTACCACGCGCGTCCGCGCTGCGTATTCCGACGCATTTGATCGCTCAGTCCGACTGGATTCGATGAGGGATCGGAGCGCGGCGACGAATAGGGGAATCAGTCAGCGGGCTGGGTGGTCAGTTTGGTCTTGAGTCCTTTCTAGCGGCGCATGGACTGGCCGCGTAGGGACAGGATCCATTCCTCGTACGCGTCGAGAATGACGCGCGATCGGATGGTCTGTTCCAGCCCCGCAGACCATGAATCTCTATCTACAGTTTCTCCTTTTCGCTCTTGCTGGTTGGATCAACCGTCGTGCGATTGCCGGCGCGGAGTCCAAACAGAATTCCTATGCGGAAAGATGGATTCGGTCAGTACGCGGAGTGTGTCTGTCACGTGTGATCCCACGCGGTGAACGACACTTACGATACCTCTTGTCGGAGTATCTGGTCCATTCTCATCAAGAACGCAACCATCAAGGGCTCGACAATCGCCTCATCGAAACTGTCACGGCCAACACCAATTCAGGTGAAGGCGTTGTGCGACGGCATGAACGCGTGGGGGGCTTGCTCAGCTACTACCATCGTGATGCAGCCAGATTTGAGGCCGTTCTAGTTTTGCACCCTACGGGCTCGGCCTTTGGCTGCGCAGCGCCCCGCTTCGCGCCTTGATCGCATCCTAAGCCTTCCACCAATCCGAAGGGTCCGGTTAGACCGGAAACTTGCGACCAAGCGACTCATACCTGCAGGCAGACGGTATCGACATTCCAGTGCTGCCTAGAGCCCCTTTCCATGAAACGGAACGCGTGTTAATGGAGGCGGGTGACCTATTCCATCGATCTGCGTCAGAAAGTCTTGGTTGCGCTTGAATCGGAACCGTCGTCTGAAGTCCTAGCGGAGCAGTTGGGAGTCAGCGGAAGCTTCGTCCGCAAGCTTCGAGCGCGAGTGCGACTGACTGGCAACCCAGCCCCATTGTCTCCACCCGGCAAGACAAGAATAGTTGACCCACAAGGACAAGAGGTTCTGCATGCGCTGGTGGCAAAAAGGCCGGATGCCACGTTGGATATGTTGGTTCGGTTGTTTCCGCGTCACGGCGGCCGCAAGGTCAGTGACACGACGATTTGGCGTACTCTGTGCCGAATGGGAATGTCGCTAAGAAAGACCGTCTTCGCCACTGGGCGCGATCGACCGGATGTCGTTGCCGCTCGAATCCGTTTCCGGAAAACGCAAAAAACGTGGGACCCTTCAAGACTGATCTTCGTCGACGAGAGCGGCGTGAACCTGTCGATGACCCGCAGCGTGGCATGGGCGCCCGTCGGGCAACGGGGTTTGGATACGGTTCCCGGCAATCGATGGTCAAGCTATGCTGAGATGGGTCGAACGATGCCTCGCCCCGGTGCTGCATCCCGGTGACATCGTAATTTGGGACAATCTCAGTGTTCACACCGATCCCCGCCTTCTGGCTGCAATCGAGCGACGGGGGGCCAAACTTGTCTTCTTGCCGCCATACTCGCCGGATATGAACCCAATCGAGCAGGCTTGGTCCAAGGCTAAGGCTATTCTACGAAAACTGATGCCTCGACGCTGGACAAGGCTGCTGTCAGCACTCGCACAAGCGCTGCAAGCCATCACCGCCAGTGACGCGGCCGGCTAGTTCAAACACGCTTGATACGCAATCCACTGATCCGTTCCAATGAAAAGCGCCCTAGTGGCAGAGTCATCGGTCTGCACTGCGACTTGGCGGACATCACGGCATGAGCACATTAACGGGCTTGGACGGATCGGCGTATGTCGTCGTGCCGTCGCCGAGTTGTCCGCGGCGGTTTTCGCCCCAACACCAGCCCGTACCACTGGCTTCCCAGCTACGTCGCCGGACATCCCGGAGCTGCGGCGATGCAATTGCGCGCCATGATAACATTGGCATTTTCGCAGAAGGGGGACCGGTGGCTGATCTGGCCGCTAGCTTTCCCGGCCTGATGAATCAACGCGAACGCCGCACCTATGACCACCGTATCAAGGCGCAGATCATTGCTTCTGGTGATCCCACGCTGTTTCCGGAACTTGGAATCCCATACTCGACAGCTATGAGTTGGATTCGCCGCGGCGTCGACGCAGAAGTGACGTTCGATGATCACAGTCCAAGTATGCCGCCGCTTGTGGACTAAGTCGCAAAACTGGAGCACCGAGTATCGGTGCTGACGGGCGCGCTTCGGCTTGTACTGGCGTTGTTACGTGTGTCCGGCTTCAAACTGGAGCTGTCTCGGATTGTGAGTGCGGATGCAAAACGCCAATTGCTCGGCGCCGTCGAGAGGGCGCGAAAAGTCATGCCTTTGGAGGCGGCGCTCCGAGTTCTCGGGTTGTCTGCCGCTCGATACCACGAGTGGATTGGACGGCAACGCAGTTGTACGATGGACGATCATTGCAGCTGTCCGCGGTCAAGGCCACAACGTTTGACCTTTGGCGAAGTCGAAGCCATCAGAGATTTGGTTCAATCGAAAGATTATCGACACATGTCGGTTCGGACGCTTGCTTTGCACGCACAGCGCGACGGTAGAGTTTGCGCGCATCCGCGAACTTGGGCGAAGCTGATTCGGATCCGAGGTTTGCGACGACCAAGACTGCGGATTCATCCGCCGAAGTCACGGGTCGGGTTTCGAGCTCAACGCGGGCAACCAAACACATACCGCCGAGCAACTCAAGGTCGGAGCTGCGACACTCTACCGCAAGCTCAAACGGTACGGTTTGATTGGCGCCAAGCGCGAGCAGCCGGAATAGACTGACCGCGCCCGATATGCCTAGGCTAGGGAGAAGGAACCGTAATGCTGCAGGAGTCCAAGGTAATTGCTGCGGCCTCTGTACCTTGATTCAACGCTCTGCCTTCGAGGTTTGCACCGGTAAGCAGTGAGATGGCCGTTCCGGCGATCAGCGTTCCCTTCATGATCGAGTTCGTGCCCAGAGTCACCGTGCTCCCTGCTGTCCAATAGACGTTGGTCGCCTTTGCAGCATTGGTCAAGATGACCTGGCTCGTGGCTTCCGTCGTGATTGAGGTTGCGCTGCGGATGATGAAAATCGCATTCCCATTACCCTGGGCATCCAGGTACAGCATTCCGCCTGGCGAGATTTGAAGCGAGGATCCCGATTCATACAGGCCTGGATATAGCGTCAGCCCGTTGAGGTTGCCGGAAATCGCCTGAGGAGTTCCTCGAACAGCGGCTCTGGCATTGGTGAACGCGACTCCGGCGTCGGTTTTCGCACTGGTGAGACGGACAGGGTCTGCCACCGCGCAGGCGGGACCGGTCACGTCGACGGCGTAGATCGTCCCGGTAACCTCCGGGCATGTGAGCGGAGCGCCGAACCCGCTGATGTTGGATCCGGCGTCTGGGGTGAGACCAACATCTCCGACGATGGCGGAAGTCGGGATGTTGGTGATTGCTGCGGAAGCCAAGATCGCAAATGGAGATGCCGCGCCGAGTGGTACTGGCAGTTGACCGACGGTTTGGCTGTTGCCAGCCATGCCTGCCGTACCTGCCTGGCCGGCAATGTCGCTACTGCTTACGGTACCGGCCGTTCCGCCGTTGGTACGGGCGCCGGCAATGCCTGCAGTTCCGCCGTTGGTACGGGTGCCGGCAATGCCTGCAGTTCCGCCGGTTGCGTTGCTGCCGCCGGTTGCGTTGCTGCCGCCGTTGGCATTGCTGCCGCCGGTTGCGTTGCTGCCGCCGTTGACGTGGATGCCTGCGAAGCCGCCGTTGGCGTTAGTGCCGCCGTTGGCGTTAGTGCCGCCGTTGGCGTTAGTGCCGCCGTTGGCGTTAGTGCCGCCGTTGGCGTTAGTGCCGCCGTTGGCGTTAGTGCCGCCGTTGGCGTTAGTGCCGCCGTTGGCGCCAGCACCCGCAATGCTGCTGGTGCCAGCGTGGTTGGCGGTTCCGCCGTTGGCGCGGGTGCCCGCAACGCCGCCCTTGGCGTGTACGCCGGCAACGCCTGCGATGCCGCCGCCCGTGTTCTGATCTGCGAATTCCACCAACTGCTGTCCGCATGCGGGCAGCAGCAACAACGACAGCAATGACAATAAAGTGACGCTCTTGAGTGTCTTCATGTTACTTGCTCCCACCATCGAGAATATTGAATTGGACGACGAACTCGACACGTCGGTTGTTCTCGCGGCCAGCAACGGTCTTGTTGGTATCGATCGGAACCGACGATGAGAAACCTTTCGAGGCGAGTCGCTCCTTGCCGATACCGTGTGACACCAGGTAGTCGAGAACTGCTTGCGCGCGGTTTTCGGAAAGCGTTTGATTGTGGTCATCATTGCCTTCCGAGGATGCGTGCCCGTCGACCTGCACGCGGAAGCTCTTGTTGTCCTTCAGTGCCAGCACGACTTCGTCGAGCACGGGAAACGACTCCGCTTGAAGAGTTGCCTGGTCCCAAGCGAAGTAGAGCTTCTCCTCCAGCTCGAGCTTGTCCCGATGAACGATGACCTTCTTGTACACAGGGCAGCCCCAGTTGTCCATCGGACCTGCCACGTCAGGGCAATGGTCCACATTGTCGGGAACTCCATCCTTGTCGCGATCGGGGCAGGAGAACGTCTCCTGGTTGATGGTGCGTGCTTCTGGCGCGACGACAACAGGCCGCTCCTGCTCGATGCGACGTTCCCGCTCGACAGCGGCGCCCGCTTCGAAGCTGATGCCCAGACTCAAGATTTTCGCATCATGGTTGTCGAAACCGCTCGGTGAACCTTGCAAGATCTGGAGGTAACGCACGAACGGTCCGATCCGGAACGCGCGCGATTCCCCAATGGGTACCGACAGACCTGCGGCTGCGGCGAACCCAGGGCGGTTGAGGCCGCCGGTGCGTACGTAGAGCGCGTCGACGTCCACCCAGGGCGATATTGCATAAGTCCCGTCGCCGTCGGGGGCATTGTATGGCCGTTTGAGCCGCGCACCGCCACCAAAGCTCCATGCAGTCCCCGCTTCGCTCCGTGAGTTCTCGGGTGGCAAAGCGAGGAAGGTCACACTTGGTCCAATATCCAAGTATGGGGTCAGGACCCAGAGGGCTTTGACGGTTTCACCCCCGCCGACCTTGAACAGCTGCGACTGCGGGCGACTCAGCGGGAACGCAACGCCGGGTTCGATTTTGAGCGAGAAATCCCCGGCCTTCGCTGGCAGGCGGTTTGGCCCCAATGCTTGTACTTCGTCTGCGCGGGCCGATGGGGCAAGCAGTAACAGCGCTGCCCCGGTGAGAGTGGCCTTCGCAAGGCGCGATAGAAGGGGTCTTTGGGTCATTTCAGTCTCCAAATGGTTAGTCCTGGCGGAACTCGTCTCCGCGCAGCGGTTCATCGAGCCCCGCGGATGGCGAAGCGTCTTACCGATCACCCGGCATAGCAACTATTGGGCCGTTGACGCCACGCGGGTTACGACGGCACATTTGGTGTGGATTCGACGCTGAAGGACTGCCTAATTGGCGCTGCAACCGCTCTTGACCAATTGCGGCTGCCCGATCGTGTCTGCGACAGGACCTTGCCGTTTCGCAAAATGACGTGTTTGGCTTTTTGCCTGTGCGGCGTGGTCACGGTTTGGCGCCGATGGGATCAGTTTGCGCGAACGATGGACGACCCCTCTCGCCCCCTGTGCAGTCATGGTGTCTGACCCACCCCCTTTGCCGGCGGCATAAGTGGGGGTTCGATCAAAGGCTCCGTCACCTGGCGACGAGGTGAACGGAAAGTTCGCATAAGTACGCGTTCATCGGTGACCGGTTAAGCGCGCCTCGTACCAGAAAGAAGCTGGATCATTTCGATCGGCTGCGTGGTGTCAGTAAGTCACGACTTGAAAACGGGCGATCTCTCGGACCTCCTGCGGGTGTTCAAGACCAAAGGTGGAGAGAGGGCCCGCAGCTTGGGCGTAGTCAAGCGGCAGCGTAAGGTCGATATCGTTGCCCTTGTCTTTGCCCTAGTGCTCGGGTTTGAGCGCGGCGCTCGTCGTAGCTTGGCCAGTTTTCGCCGAGCCTATTGCAGTAGCACCGGTGTCGCGCTCGCACCGTCGACGTTCTACGGCCGCTTTACGCCGGAATTTTCCGAACTCATGAAGCAACTGACGACTCATGCTGGAGACGATCACGCCAGTCCGCGAGTTTGCGATCGTCCAAAGCGCGGGTATGTTTAGGCGCTGGGGCCCTGGAAAAGTC
>Ga0302321_100001925_pt1 | contig 17739 bp, 14 predicted proteins | sample Fen_T0_1_FD_202505 | JGI IMG/M metagenome (GOLD analysis project Ga0302321, IMG submission 202505) | Peat permafrost microbial communities from Stordalen Mire near Abisko, Sweden - Fen_T0_1 | ecosystem: Environmental > Terrestrial > Soil > Wetlands > Permafrost | place: Sweden: Abisko...
GACACCATCGGCGAGAACCTGCGGCGCACCGTCGAGAAGTTCGGTAACCGCGAGGCGCTGGTGTCGGTCCACCAGAACTACCGCGCCACCTACCGCGAGCTCTGGGACCAGACCGGCGTGATCGGTCGCGCGCTGATGGCGCGCGGGATCAAGAAGGGCGATCGCGTAGGCCTGTGGTCACCCAATCGCTTCGAGTGGGCGGTCACCCAGTACGCCACCTCGCGCATCGGCGCCATCATGGTGAACATCAACCCGGCCTACCGCAGCCACGAGCTCGAACACGTGCTCAAACAATCTAGCTGCTCGCTGCTCATCCTAGCGCGCGGGTTCCGCCAGACCGACTACGTGTCCATGTTCCGCGACGTCGAGGGCCGCCTGCCCGAGCACATCAAGGCTCTTGTCATCGACGACGAATGGAGCGATCTCAAGGAAGACGCCAAGCATGTCTCCGAGGAAGACCTCCTGTGCCGCGAGCACACCCTGGATCCCGACGATCCCATCGACATCCAATACACCAGCGGCACCACGGGTTTCCCCAAGGGCGCGACCCTGTCCCACCACAACATCCTGAACAACGGCTACTTCGTCGGCCGCACCCTGAAATACAGCGAGAAGGATCGCATCTGCATCCCGGTGCCGCTGTACCACTGCTTCGGGCAGGTCATGGGCAACCTGGCCGCCACCAGCCACGGTGCGTGCATGATCTATCCCGGCGAGGCGTTCGACCCAGCCGCTGTGCTGGCCACCATCGAGAAAGAACACTGCACCTCGCTGTACGGCGTGCCCACCATGTTCATCGCCGAGACCGAGCACGCGAACTTCGCCAAAACCGACTTCGCCAGCCTGCGCACCGGCATCATGGCCGGCTCGCCCTGCCCCATCGAGGTCATGAAGCGCGTGCAGAAGGACATGCACATGCCGGAGATCACCATCTGCTACGGCATGACCGAGACCTCGCCGGTGTCCACGCAAAGCAAAGTCGACGATCCGCTCGACAAGCGCGTCGCCACCGTGGGCTGCGTGCACCCGAACCTGGAAATCAAGATCGTGGATCCGTCCAGCGGCCACGTCGTTCCCCGCGGCACCGTGGGCGAGCTGTGCACGCGCGGCTACTCGGTCATGCTCGGCTACTGGGACGATGCGCATTCAACCCGGCAAGCTATCGACGCCGCACGCTGGATGCACTCGGGCGATCTGGCGACCCTGGATGACGACGGCTACGTCAACATCGTCGGACGCATCAAGGACATGGTCATGCGCGGTGGCGAGAACATCTACCCGCGCGAGGTCGAGGAGTTCCTCTACACCAAGCCCGAAATCGCCGACGTCCAGGTCATCGGCGTGCCCGACGCCAAGTACGGCGAAGAGGTCATGGCGTGGATCAAGCTGCGCCCCGGCGCCAACCTGACCGGCGACGACCTGCGCGCCTTCTGCAAGGGCAAGATCGCCACCTACAAGATCCCGCGCTACTGGAAGTTCGTCGACGCCTTCCCCATGACCGTCACGGGCAAGATCCAGAAGTACAAGATGCGCGAGATCGCCGTGGACGAACTGAAGTTACAAACCGCGGCCAGTATCAAGACGGCGTAGAGGGAAACAACCACAGAGGACACAGAGAACACAGAGCCCGGAGGGGAAGGATTTCCCGGATCCAGATCCGAACCCTTCTTCCTCCGATCCGTTCTCCGTGTCCTCTGTGTTCTCTGTGGTTTTCTTCCTCGGCTATTCCACGCGCTGGAAGAAGCGGCGCCAGCGGATGGACGTGAACCAGTCGGCCACACCCGAGGGGCTGAGCCCGCCGCGCGCGGGGTCGCGCGACCACCAGATGACGAGGGCGCGGCCCTTGATGAGCTCGAACGGCACGAAGCCCCACACGCGCGAGTCCTTCGAGTTGTCGCGGTTGTCGCCCATGGCGAAGTAGTGCCCTGCCGGGATCTTCACCGGTCCATAATCGGACGATGTCGAACGCATGGGCTCCTGGTGGGTCACGTGCGACTTGGTCTCCAGGTGCTCCAGCCAAACCTCGCAGGCATGCCGGTCGTCATCGCCGTCGAAGTCCTTGCCGAAATCCTTGCTATCGTTCTCCACGCACGACTCATGCAGTTGCTCGCGCGCCATGGGGCGACCGTCGATGAAGACCTCGTTGTGGCGGACCTCCAGGGTTTCGCCAGGCAAGCCCATGACCCGCTTGATGTAATCGATACTTTGGTCGGGCGGAAACTTGAAAACGATGATGTCGCCGCGCTTGGGCTTGCCCAGTGTCGCGATCTTCGCGTTGGAAAAGGGAATGCCGATGGCGTACGCGAACTTCGACACGAAGATGTGATCGCCGACCTCAAGGGTCGGGATCATCGACCCCGAGGGAATCTGGAAGGCCTCGACCACGAAGGCGCGCAGGAGCAACGCCACCCCCAGCGCAAGGCCGATGGACTCGGCGTACTGACGGCTGGCCGACTTGCGCGCAAAGGCCAGGTGCTCGTCCATCTTGCCGTCGAGGTCGGTGATGGCCTGGCGCAGCCGCTCCAGGCTCTTGTCCCTGCGCGCGGCCTCGACCTCGGCCAGCGCCGCGGTCATCGTCGTCGCCACCGATTCGGGAATGCGGTAGCGCTTCTTCTTCAGAATGCGTTTGGCCTCGCCCACCAGCTGTTTGGCCTCGGTGGTGGCGTGACTCCACTGTCTCCAAGCGCGCCAAGATCCCAGGATGCTCATCACCATGCTCAGTCGACCTTCAATATGGCTAGGAACGCCTCTTGTGGGATCTCCACGTTGCCCACTTGCTTCATGCGCTTTTTGCCCTCTTTCTGACGTTCAAGCAACTTGCGCTTGCGGGAGATGTCGCCACCGTAGCACTTGGCGGTCACGTTCTTGCGCAGGGCCTTGACCACGGTCTTCGCGATCACGCGCGACCCGATGGAGGCCTGGATGGCCACCTCGAACTGCTGCATGGGGATGAGCTCTTTCATCTTCACGCACAGATCACGACCCTTGATGTACGAGGTTTCGCGATGGATGATGGCCGACAGCGAATCGACCCGGTCGCCGTTCACCAGCAGATCCAGGCGGATGAGATCGGCGGCGCGGTAGCCCTTGGGCTCGTAGTCGAGCGAGGCGTAGCCGCGCGAGATGGACTTCATGCGGTCGTAAAATCCGAAGACGACCTCGGTCAGCGGCAGATCGTAGCGAATAATTACCCGACGCTCACCGGCGTAGCTGAGCCCAGTCTGGGTTCCGCGCCGCTCTTCGCACAGCTTGATGATGCCCCCCACGAATTCGGGTGGCGTGTGCAAGGTGGCGGCGATGATGGGTTCTTCGATGCGCTCGATGTCTCCCTCGGAGGGGAACTTGGCCGGATTGTCCAGGACCACCAGGCTGCCGTCGCGCTTCACCACCTGAAAGCGGACCGTGGGCGCCGTGGTGATGAGGTCTAGGTCGTATTCGCGCTCCAGGCGCTCTTGCACGATTTCCATGTGCAGAAGACCTAGAAAGCCGCAGCGAAATCCGAAACCAAGCGCGGCCGACACTTCGGGCTCGCGGCTGAACGAGGCGTCGTTGAGGCGCAATTTATCGAGGGCGTCGCGCAGATCCACGTAGCGGGCGGGATCGGTGGGGAAGATGCCCGCGAACACCATGGGCTTGGCCGGCTGGAAACCGGGCAGCGGCGTTTCGCAGGGCTTGCTGGCCTCGGTGATGGTGTCGCCCACGCGCGCGTCGGCCACGTCCTTGATGGCCGCCGTGATGAAGCCCACCTCGCCCGGGCCGAGCTCGTCAATTTCCTTGGGAAAGGGCGCGAAGGCGCCCAGCCCGACGATCTCGTAGTCGCGCCCAGCAGCGAGCAGCCGAATCTTCTGTTTCGCGCGCAGGGTCCCGTCCACCACGCGCACCAGCAGCACGACGCCGCGGTAGCTGTCGTACCAGCTGTCGAGCAAGAGCACCTTGAGCGGCCGTTGCGCGTCGCCGATGGGCGGCGGCATGCGCGCCACCACGGCCTCCAGGATCTCCTCGATGCCTTGGCCGGTCTTGGCCGAGGCCAGCACGGCCCCCGACGCGTCGATGCCGATGACTTCCTCGATCTGGCGCTTGACGTTCTCGGGATCGGCCGATGGCAAGTCAATCTTGTTGATGACGGGAACGATGGCCAGATTGTTCGCGGTGGCCAGGTACACGTTGGCCAGGGTTTGCGCCTCCACCCCTTGCGAGGCGTCCACCACCAGCAGAGCGCCCTCGCAGGCGGCCAACGAACGCGACACCTCGTAGTGAAAGTCCACGTGCCCCGGCGTATCGATCAGGTTCAAAAGGTACGTCTGGCCGTCCTTGGCCTTGTAGGAAAGCCGGACCGTGGCCGCCTTGATGGTAATGCCACGTTCGCGCTCCAGGTCCATGCTGTCCAGGAACTGGTCCTTCTGCTCGCGCTGGGTAAGCGCACCGGTGAATTCGATCAGACGGTCGGCCAAGGTGGATTTGCCATGGTCGATGTGAGCGATGACAGAAAAATTGCGAATCAGGTTGGTCGGGGTCGGCACTTCACTAAACCTCTTTGGGCTGCTTCCGTGGCTACTTGCGGATGACGTCGAGAGTGAGTTGCCCGGGAAGATGCCCCTTTTCCCTCTCCAACACCAAGTCGATTCCTTGGCGAACATACTCCGCCACCGGCACCTTGGTCTTGTGGTGCAGGAGCTTGAGCTGCTCATTCTGTTCGGCCGTAATGTACACGGTGGTCGAAATCTTGTTCCGTGCCATGGCAGGACCATGCATGACCATATGTCGATAGTCAATGTGGGATCGCCGGCTTCCGCGCCGCAGTAGGAAATGCGCCCGACGAAATTGGGGCTGATCGCACGCAAGAAGCGATGGACACACTTGCCGCAATCGCCCACTTGGCCTAGCCTACCGGTCATGCGCCTCCTGCCTGCTCCTGCCAACCGCGCCAGCACGACCCTTGCGCGTATCTTGTTTGTCGAGCTTTGCCTAGCCGCCCTGGTTCCCGCCTGCGGCGGTACCCAGAAACAACCAGCCAATCCCACGGCGGATCTCAAGGTTTCACAGACCGATTTCGGGGCCAAGTTCGACCGCTCGCGCTGCGACGACAAGGGCAAGCAGGTGGTTTCCCTGGATGCCAACGGCGACGGCAAACCCGATGTCATCAAGCTCTTCCTCTCCGTCTCGCAGGATGGGCACACGGTTCAGCAGTTGGTGTGCAAGCAGACCGACCTGGACTTCGACGGCAAGATCGACTTGGTCCAGTACTACGGGCCGGCTGGCGACCTGTTCATGGACGAGTACTCCATGGACTACAGCGGGAAGTTCAACGGCCGGACCTTCTACCAGGAAGGCAAGAAGGTGCGCGCCGAGAAGGACATGAACTTCGACGGCAAGCCCGACTATTTCGAGTTCTACGAGGGTGGCAAGCTGGTACGGGTCGAACACGACCGCACCGGAACCGGCAAGATTGACGAGTGGCAGTACTACGAAAACGGACACCTGGATCGCGTGGGCTATGACACCACCGGCTCCGGCCGCGTCGACAAGTGGGAGCGCAATCCCGAGGGTGCCACCGAGGCACCGGCCGCCCAGGACAGCGCGCCCGCCCCCGCCGCGGCCCCTGCGCCGCCCGCCAACGCTGACACCGCAGCCGCAGCCGCAGCCGCCGACGCTGCCTCTCGCAGCGCCCCCAAGCCCACGCCCAAGACCAAGAAGTAGCAACGACCGACCGACTGGAGAAGTCTTCCTGACCGAGATCGACCGACGCTGGGGTGGTCCGCGGATGGCGCTTGATGCCACCGCGCTCATCCATTTGGACCTGCATGGACCAGGCACGCACTCGCGCATCATCAATGCGAGCAGCCGCGGCATGCTCCTGTTCATGCCGGACGCCCGCCCCGTGGGAACCCGTATCCACGTCACCGTCCAACTCGAAAACCCGCCCAAGGAAATCAAGGTCTCGGGCATCATCGTTCACTGCAATACCAGCGAGAACGTCGATCCGCGCTTCTCCGCCCGCGCGGGCATCCTGGTCACCACAGCTGGCTCCGACTGGGACGAGCTCTGCACGCAGCTCGCCGCGAAGTGAGTTGTGTGGCGGATCTCGGACTCGAACCGAGGACCCGGCGCGTATGAAACGCCTGCTCTAACCAGCTGAGCTAACCCGCCATGGGTACGCCTTGGATGCCCCCATCAGGACCACCCAAAGCGCGGGGCGATTTTGCTTGCCGCGAGCCGCCTGTCAAGGGCCGTTCGCGACAAAGCGACAATCACGAAGTTGCGCCGTCGTCCTTGACTGCATGCCTGCCCTCCGATAGAAGCCGCGGTGAGAATGCGCTTATACGCTGGCAAGATCCCAGTCATCGCTGCCGAGATCGTGAAGACCCTGGTCGACAACGACGAGCTGTCGGTACTCGACCGCAGTGAATCCGAATTGGACGTCCAGGCTGTGCTCAAGGAATACCTGCGCCTCGACCGGGAATGCACCGAAAAGGCCAAGGATCTTCTGCAGAAGCGCAACCTGCCCTACGAGCACTTCGGCAAGCTCAAGCGCCAAATCGCGGGCGAGAAGGCCTTTGCCTTGGGCGACGAGAGCCTGGACTGGATGACGACCCAGATGATCGAGTCGTTCATGCAGTCACCGCACGTCGAGGAGGTTTTCGCCGACGATGCGACCCTGCGCAAGCGGATGGCCGACATCCTCAAGAAGCACATGCTGATCGACGACGAGATCGACGCCGAGGTTCGCCGCCGCATCAAGAACCTGGAAGAGGGAACGGCGACTTGGGAGGTTGAGTACCAAAAGGCACTCGGCCAAATCAAGAAGAACCGCCGCCTGGACGAATAGGATGGGAACCCTGGGAGGGTTCCCAAACCCTCGGCCCCTCCCGCCGCCCACCACCCCGCTCGCTTCGCTCGGCCTCGCGCGCTCTGGCTTCGCCGGCGAGGGCGAGGGCGTAGCCCGAGGGTGTGGCAGGGCGGGCAGGCAGGACCCGAGGCTCGGCTCCGCCTACGCGATAGGCCGATAGATTCGATTGGCTCGCGGCCTACACAGGACGCGGCGGACGCGGCCCGCCGTCGCGGCTGCCTTGGCGGCGAACGACGACCCCACCCTCGGCCGCCCGGGCTGGCACTGGTTCCCGATTGTCTCGCGGCCGGGCAGGTGGCCCTGGCTGCGGCCGCGACTGGCGATCCCGGGCCAGGGAAATCACCTGGCGGACCAGGCGCTCGATGGACATGCCTACGTCCGACAGACGGGCCTCGTCGTACATATAGGCCGGCGTGGACACCACGCGGTTCTTCTGGTCGACCAGGATCTCCCGTTCTGGGCACGGCCGCACGTCAGCGCCCATCACCGCCGCGTGCTTGGCTTCCTCGCAGGCCTTGGACCCGAAGGTGATGCGCACGCCTGCGGCGGGTCCCAGCACGCGCGCAGCCAGGATGGGCGCCACGCAGATGAATCCCATGGGCCGACGGCGCAAGAGCATGGCCTTGAGCAAGCGGGTGACCTCGGGATGCACCTCGCACACCACGCCCTTCTCGGCATAGTTCGACAGCACCGTAACCACGCCGTTGCCACCGGGGAAGACCAGGGCGTCGAGCTCGTTGTCCTGCACGCTGGCGATGTCGCGCACCTTCCCGCGCGCGATGCGGGCCGATTCCGCCAGCACACTGCGCGGTCCAGACGAACCATCGGGCGACCGGGTCAGGTGGTCGACCACGCGCACCTGGGTGGCGTCCGGGGCCATACAGATGGCCCGTCCACCGGCTCTTTCGATCCAGTACAAGGCAAGGACGGCCTCGTTGATCTCGGAGCCGTCAGCGTTGCCACAGCCTGAAAGAACAACTCCCACGCGCGTTGCCATGCAGACACCGCTACCAGAAAAACCCGCCGACTGCCAACCACGTCTTTATTCCTTGTCCGATTCCATGCCTGCCAAACGCTCGGCCGCATAGGCGGTCAGGCGGCCTTCCAGAATGGCCTGCCGGGCGCCTCGGACAAGGCTCAAGTAATACTGGAGGTTATGGAGAGTAGCCAGCCGGTAATAAAGGATTTCCTTCGATCTGAAGAGATGCGAAAGATAGCCCAAACTGTAGCGTCGGCAGGCCTCGCACGGGCATGCTTCGTCGATGGGCCTGGGGTCGTCGCGGTAGCCGGTGTTGGCGATGTTCAGATGTCCGCGCGGCACGAACAGGTGCCCGTTGCGGGCGTTGCGCGTGGGCATCACGCAGTCGAACATGTCGATGCCAGCCGCGATACCAGCCAGCAGATCCTGGGGCCGCCCCACCCCCATGAGGTAGCGCGGTCGCTCGGCCGGCATCTTGGGCGCCACCTGCCCCACCACCGCGTGCATGACCTCCGGCGGCTCGCCCACACTCAGTCCACCCAGGGCCACGCCCTCGAAAGGCAAACCGGCGATCTCAGCCAGGTGTCCCAGGCGCAAGGCCACGTCCGTCCCGCCTTGCACGATGCCAAAGCGCAACTGTCCCGCCAGCGGCGGGGCTTCCAGACAGCGCCGCGCCCAGCGCGTGGTCCGCTCCATGGCCTTGCGAACCACCGCGCCGTCCGCGTCCGAGGGCGGACACTCGTCGAACGCCATGGCCACGTCGCTGCCCAGGGCGGCCTGGATGGCCATGGCCGACTCCGGCGTCAGGCGCTGGGCGCTGCCGTCCACATGGGACTGGAAGGTCACGCCCTCCTCGTCGATGGTGCGCCGGCCGCTCTGGCTGAAGACCTGGAAGCCGCCCGAATCGGTCAGGATGGCGTGTGGCCAGGCCATGAACTTGTGCAAGCCGCCCATGCGACCAATCAGCTCGTGCCCGGGCCGCATGGCCAGGTGGTACGTGTTGCCCAGAATGATGGGCGCGCCCAACGCCTCCAAGTCGCCCGACGACAGCGACTTGACCGTGGCCTGGGTGCCGACGGGCATGAAGACCGGCGTCTCGACCAACCCGTGCGCCGTGCGCAGTACGCCCGCGCGGGCTGGCCCGCAGGTGGCCACAACCTCGAAGTGCTCGCTCATGATGGAAGGATCCCTGGGCGAATGAACATGGCATCGCCGTAGCTGTAGAAGCGATAGCCACGCTCGATGGCATCGCGGTAGGCGGAAAGCACCCGCTCGCGTCCGGCAAAGGCCGACACCAGCATGAGCAGCGACGACCTCGGCAGGTGGAAGTTGGTGACAAGATCCGTGACCAAGCGGAATCCGTCGCCGGGCAGAATCAGCAAATCGGTAGCGCCGGTCGCGGCTGCCATGGGGCCGCGTCGGGCCAGGGTTTCCAGCGTGCGCACCACGGTGGTGCCCACCGCCACGATGGGCCTGCCCTCTTCCTGCGCGCGCCGGATGCTGGCCGCGGCGGCGGGGCTGACGTCGAAGCGTTCGGCGTCCAGGCGATGCTGGGAGGGATCGCTGGACGTCACCGGCCGAAAGGTGCCAGGACCCACGTGCAAGGTGATGCGCGCGACCTCGTGGCCTTCGGCCGAGATTCTGGCCAGGAGATCGTCGGTGAAGTGCAGTCCCGCGGTAGGCGCCGCCACAGCGCCGGGTGCGCGAGCGTAGACGGTCTGGTAGCGCACGCGATCGTCGACGCCAGGCGGGTTCGCGACCCGTCGTCGCGCCGCCTCGATATAGGGGGGCAGCGGGATCTCGCCCACCGGTTCGGCAACGGCGAGCAGCCCACCCTGCCCTGTCCCCGCAAAGCGCAGCACGGCCGCGCCACGCTCTCCGCGCTTGGCCACCTCGGCCACGAAGGGAGCGGCGAAGGTCAGGCGTGTGCCTGGTGGGCTGTGGCCCAGTCCGCGCACCAGCACGCGCCAGTCTTCGACCCAAGTGCCAGCCTCGGTCGGCGCCGCTTGGTGACCGCATTCCGAGGCCACGGGTTCGACCAGGAACACCTCAACCCGGCCACCGGTCGGCTTGTGCGCCGACAGCCGAGCCGGAATCACGCGCGTGTCGTTCAAGACGACAAGCGATCGACTGCGCAAGTAGCGGGGCAGGTCGCGAAAAAAGCAGTGATTGCGCCCGCTGTCATCTTTGCTAAGAATGCACAGTCGCGACGCATCCCGATGTAATGCTGGTTGCGTTGCGATCAGCCCGTCGGGCAGCTCATAGTCGAAATCTTCAGTCAGCAGGAACTTTCCACTCCCACAAGCCAGCATGCCTTCTGCCAACACAAAAGCAAGCCCTCGCAAGCAAAGCAGCAACGCGACTGGGCCGGCCGATTCGCCGACCGAATTCGTGGTGAAGAACGTTCGCGAATTCCACGCCGGCTATCAGCCATCGAGTGGCAACGGCGGCGTGTTCTGCCCGACGAGAAGCAAGTTGCAGGTTGGCGATCTGGTTTCCGTGAAAGTTCGCCTGGGCCGACGGCAGCCGCCCATGATGATCTACGGCCGGGTTGCCTGGCGCCGGCCGGGAAAACACCTGCTCAAGATCCGAGCGGGAATCGGCGTCGAATTCCTGCCTGGCGAGCAAGCCAAGTGCGAATACCTGCTCGATATGGCTCGCTCGGGGGCCAGCGTGCGCAGCCGCCGCCGCCACGAACGCATTCCTGTGGACTTGGCCATCACCTGGCATCCACTGGGCAGCAACGAGGGCTTGCAGGGCAAGCTGCGCGACGTGGGCCGCGGGGGCGCCTTCGTGCTCTCCACAGCCACCGTGCCCTACGAGTCGCAGGTCGTGCTGGAAATCGCGCCCCCCGGGGCCGAGGTGCCCATGGCGTTCATCGGCCGCGTGGCCTGGACAGGCAAGGCCGGCGAGGAAAACGTCTTTGGCATCGAATGGCGAGCCCGCGACGCCGGCGGCGGTCGCCGCATCAAGGAACTGGTCCGCCGCCTGACCTCAGCCGGCTACATCGCCCCCGTCCATTAGTTCCTAACCACAGAGGACACAGAGGTCACAGAGTCCGGAGAGAAAGGAATCTCCGGATCCTAGATCCGAGCCCTTTCTTTCTCTCGAAACTCTGTGTTCTCTGTGTCCTCTGTGGTCTTCTTCTACCAGAGCAGATCGAGGGCGTAGAGCGTTCCGCTGTTGGCCAGGACGTAGAGGGCCTTGCCCTCGCGATCGACGGTGGGAGCCGCGCACATCCCGCGCGCGGGATCGAAGACTTGAAGCAACTTGCCCGTGCTGCGCTCGACGATGAACAACCCTTGCCGGCTTCCGCTGAAGACGAGGTAAGGACCGACTTCGACAGGTGTGGTCAGGTCGCCGGCCTCGGGCAGGCCTTGGCGCCACAGGATGTTGCCTTGCAGGCTGACGGCGGCCAAGCCGTTGCGTGAGGAAACCGCATAGAGGTTCGTCGCGCCCATGGCCAGGGCGCTGGTGCCGTCGATGAGCAGGTGCCAGAGCACCTCGCCGTCCTTGGCCCGCAGGGCATACAGGCCGCCGGAAAACGAGGCCGCGAAGAGCTTGTCGCCCAGGACGATGGGGTTCGCATCCACGTCCACGAACTGTTCCGAGGCCGCGGCCAACGAACGCGACCACAGCAGGTCGCCCGTCTCTGCCTGCAAAGCCGCCAGGTAGCCGTCGCTGAAGCCGGCGTAGACCACGGCGCCGTGCTGGCGCGGAACCGCGTTGCCGTGGATGGTGAAGCCCTCGGGCGTCTCGCGTTCGTACTGCCAGCGCGTCTTGCCGTCGCTGGGATCCACGGCGAACACCCGATCGGCGGCGGTGGCCACGAAAAGCCCCGAGCTGCCGATCTCGGGTCCGCGATCGACGGCGCCCTTGAACTTGCTCGACCAGCGAATCGCGCCCTTGGCTGGCTCGATGGCATAGAGGTAGCCGTCGTCGCTGCCGACGTAGACTTGGCCGCGCGCTTTGTCGAAACGGGCATCCCCGTCGATGCCGCCCGATATCGGGGTCGACCAGCTGACAGCACCCGAACCGACGTCCACTCCAACCACCGAGCCCCCGCGCGATCCGAGCACGAGCTTGGAACCGACCAGCGCGCCCGTCGCACACTCCTCGGGATGGCCTTCCGTCGATGGATAGGCGTGGATCTGGGTGTGCCAGCGCATCTGCGCCACACCCGCGGGGTAGTCGTGACGCTCGGTCGTGTCGCGCCTGACCGTGGCCGTCGAACAAGCGCTGGACAATAGCGCCAAGCACGAACCGGCGAGGAACCTCGCCTTCCACCTCAACCCCACGCGCGCGCGGCCTGCGACCACGGGCTATTTCTCGCCGAGGACGGCCAGACGATCATCGATCTGCGGACGCAGCGAGGTCTTGGGCACCTTGGTCAGGATGTCGCGCAAGGCTTGCTCGGCGTCCTTGGCCTTGCCTTGCTTTTCCAGGATGCGCGCCTTGGCGAAGAGCGCGCGGTCCAGGTAGAAACTGCCGCTGCGCTGGCTGTCTTCAGCGAGCGTGGTGTAGGAACGAAGAGCGTCGTCGAGCTTGCCCGCGGCCTCGCTGGCAGCGGCGGAGCCCTCGAGCTGCATGGCCCGCAGCTCGGGATTGGTCTCGTTGGCCGCGAGGGTGTTGTAGAGGGTGGCGGCCTCATCGGCCTTGCCCAGCACGAGCAGCCGGCTGGCCTTGCCAAAGAGCGCCTTGCGCCCGAGCCCTTCGCTGCCATAGGCGGCGATGAAGGTGTCGGCTTCCTTGTTGGCGGCCTCCAGCCGTTCTTGCTCGGTCTTGAAGCGCGGCACCGAGTCGTCCTCGGTCTTCTCTGGCTTGGCCGCCTTGTCCGCCGGCTTTTCGGGCAACAGATCCGCGGAGGCGATGCGTTCGATGCGCGCGAAAGCCACGGTGGCCTTGGCTGCCTGGGCATTGCGATAGCTGACCCTGCCCCACCCGGCGGCAAACGCGATCGCCGCCGAGGCTACGATCGCAATGACCTTCCGGCGGTGCTTCGACAGCTTGGCCCCGAGGTGTGTCCAAAAGCTGACGAATTCGTCAGGCTGCTTGAGTTCCTTAGCGAGTGCTTTTGCCACGGACAGTGGAGATAACAGAGGCACCTCCCCGGGTCAATGCTCCCGTCACGTGCGTCCCTGCCAGGGATGCTGGGAGCCCTGGGACATTTCGCGTAGAGTGCGTCACCCGCATGCGCTTTTGCCTGGTGCTTCTTCTGCTCTGGTGGCTGCCAACCTCGGCCCTGGCCGTCGGTCAGGGCGAGGCCATGCTATCGGGCGGGCTTGGGCTGGCCGTGGGCTTTCAGGATCCCGCGCGCGCCGGAGCGCAAGCCGAGATGCGGCTGTTGCGCGGGATCAGCGATTCCTGGGCGGCGCGGCTTGGCCTGCAAACAGCCTGGTATCCGGCCAAGGGCTCGACCCCCGCTGCCCACGTGACGGCCCAGTCGCTAGGACTGACCTGGGCCGCCGACGTGCTCAAGCTGGTGCCCTTCGCGGACGTGGGCATGGCGGTCGCAGACTTGCGCGGCGGCGGACTGACACCGAGCTGGCGCCTGGGCGGTCAGCTTGGCCTCGGGGCGGACTACCTCGTCAGCCGCCACCTCGTCCTATCGCTGCTCGCGCGCGCCGACTACTTTCCCCTTCGCCTGGCTGGCGGACACGATGCGCACCCCACCCAGGTCAGCCTTGTCCTGTACCTGGGACGTGCCTTCTGACCTTGACGCCTTGACGGTGGTGGCAGTATCGAGAGACATGATGGTGCGTCTCTCACGACTTGTTGGAATTCTTGCGGTCCTTGCGGCTGCCTTGGCGAATGCATCGCCGTCTCAGGCTGGCGAGCCGGCCGTGGTTACCCAGACCGACGGCTCCGTTGCCATCAAGGAGGGTGGCAAGACGGTGGCCAGCTTTGCGCCCAAGACCGCGCAGAATCTGCGCGGAGCCGCTGCTTTGAACCCGTTCACTGCTTCCGGACACGCCTTGTTCGAGGTTCGCATTCCCATTCTTGGCGACGGCGCCAAGCGCGAAGAAGTCTGGATCGCGGAGCGTGCCGCCTCGGGCGCCAAGCCCCTGTGGTGGGATGTGGCCGGAGCACGCGATGCCGACGGCGAAACCACACTGGTCGTGAAGGCCTCGGACCAGGGCATCGAGGAATACCAGACCGCCGCGCGACTTTCCCGCTGCGATGGCGCGCCCGTGCCACTTTTCCGTCGCACCTGGGACTTCACTGCGCACGCATTCCACGCCACCTCGCCCGAGCTTCCACCGCGCGCCGCAAACTCGCTGCAAGCACGCCGAGGAGGCTCGCCCGTTGGCAAGCCAGCGGGTGGCTTCTTCTTCTCGGCGGCCTCCGGTTCAGCCGGAGCCTCTGGCGACGCCGCCAAGCTACGCCCCCCCGCGGCGGTGAACGATGGTAACCCCGCGACGGTGTGGACCACCGAGGCCGGTGGGCGCGGGCAGATCCTGACCGCCCGTTCGAGTGGTGGTTTTCCCATCACCGGGCTACGCCTCTTGCCGGGGGACACGACCAGTGACAAAGCCTTCCGCGCCAGCGCAAAACCGCACCGACTCAGTCTCATTTTCGGCCGAGATCCATCCCAAAACGTTGACGTCGACTTGGTGGAAGACACGGACGGCGGGGTTCGGCGCTTTCGCGAGCCCTTCTGGATCGCCCTGCCCAAACCCGTGACCTCGACCTGCGTGACCGTCGTTGTTCGCGAACCCACTTCGGACAAAGGTCCAATGTCCATCGCCGATCTCGACGTGCTGACCGAGCTCGACGGGCCGCAAGCCGCGGACCGCCTGGTTGCCGACCTGGCACAGGGCACGTCCTGCGCGGCCCGCCAGCCCCTGCTCGTGCGGATTGGCGCTCCCGCCTTGGCCAAGGTTGCTGCGGCCATTGTCGGCGCCCCACCAGGCGCAGGCCGCGCGTGCCTGGTCGACACCCTGGCCGCACTCGTCGCCGCGGGTGCCAAGCCCGCCGCGGACACGGCCGCGGCACTGGTCGCGGCGATTGATCGATCCACCACGGATGAGGAGAAAACCATCCTCAAGTTGCTGCCCGATATGGCGGATACATCCGTCGACGCCATTGCCGCCGTACTGGCCAACAGCAAGCTCGGCGACGAAGACCGTGCCCGAGCGACGCGTGTGCTGGCGGCCATGAAGCAGCCCGAGGCGCGCGCCAAGCTGCTCGACGCCGTTGGCCGGGGCAGTCAGCCTTTGCGCAAGGCCGTGCGCACCATCGCCGCTGGGCTCAAGCCCCCTGCCCTCGACGCCGCCCTGGCGCTGCTTGCTGCCACGCCCGCGGCGGAAAGCGGTCGGCGAGCCGACCTGTTGCTCATCGCCGGCGCCCTTGCCACCCGCGAGCCAGATTCGCGAGCTGCCGTGCTCGCAGCTTTGCGTGCCCCTCTGCATGGGGATGCTTCGTTTGAGGAGCAGGCGCGCGCCATCCAGGGGCTTGGCTCGCTTCACGATCCCGCGGCCACCGATGAGCTCGTCGACGTGCGCGCCCACCATGCGGATGGCGTGCTACGCAGCTTCGCGGTGGGCGAACTTGCCAATGGCGAAGGTGGCGAGATCTTGCCCGCCCTGCGCGCGGCAGTGGTGGACGCCGATCCGCGGGTGCGCGAAACCGCAGCCGAAAGTCTGGGCCGCAAGGGCGACAAGACATCGGCCAAAGCCCTCGTCGAGGGCGCCAAGCAGGAGCCTTGGCCCCAGGTGCGCCGGGCCGAGGTCGTGGCCTTGGGCTTGCTGTGCGTGCCCGAAGGCAACGACCTGCTCGTCCGCGCCTTTCAGCGAGATGTAGAAGAAGTCCGCCAGGCTGCCCTGGTTGGTATCGCCCACTGCTACGCGCTCAAGGCCACGGGCACGCTCCTGCGCACCCTGGGCCGCCTGGCCGAAAGCGCGGACATGCGCGCGCTGGCGGCGCGCCTGCTCGGCGAGCGCAAGGATCCCCGAACCGTGCCTGGGCTGGTCGAGGTTCTCTCGCGGCTTCTGACCGAATCCCAAGCCGACCTTTCCCTGGAGGGAGTCATCGCGAGCACCGCCATGGCCCTGGCCACCATTCGCAGCCCCGAGGCCATTGCGGCCTTGGCCAGTCTGCTTTCCGATGCACGCCCCTCGGTCAAGCGCATCGCCGTCGATGCCTTGGGCGTGGTCTGCGACCCTGGCAAGGGCGCGGCGGCCCTGCACCAAGCGGCCACCAGCAAGGACGAAGCGGTTTCGATCCCGGCGGCCACGGCCGAGGCCAACTGCCGCGACCGACGCTGAACCCTGACGCAATTTATCCGCCATCCGCTGGTTGACCGGCCGCGATGGGCGTGCAAGAAATCTTGACGATGATCAAGTACGCGCATGTTCAAGAGTGGGTCGATCGCATGGCGGCCATGTGCCAGCCCGACAGCGTCTATTGGTGCGATGGATCCGAGGAAGAAAAACGTAGACTGACCGCCGAGGCTCTCAGGTCCGGCGAGATCATGGAACTGAATCAGACGGTGCTGCCGGGCTGCTACCTGCACCGGACCGCGGCCAATGACGTGGCTCGCACCGAGCACCTGACGTACATCTGCACCAGCTTCCAGGGCGACGCCGGCCCGACCAACAACTGGATGAGCCCGCGCGAAGGCTACCGCAAGGCGCGCGAGTATTTCTCCGGGGCCATGAAGGGCCGCACCATGTACGTGATCCCCTTCGCCATGGGCCCCATCGGCTCGCCCTTCTCGAAGATCGGTATCGAACTGACCGACAGCATCTACGTGGTGCTCAACATGCGCATCATGACCCGCATGGGCGAATCCGTGCTCGATGCGCTTGGCCCCAAGGGCGAATTCACCCAGTGCCTGCACAGCAAGGCCGACCTCGACGTGAACCGCCGCCTGATCCTGCACTTCCCCGAGGACAACGCCATCTGGTCGGTGGGCTCGGGCTACGGCGGCAACGTCTTGCTGGGCAAGAAGTGCCTCGCCCTGCGCATCGCCACGGTGCAAGCCCAACGCGAGAAATGGCTGGCCGAGCACATGCTGATCCTCGGCATCGAGGAGCCGGTGGGCCGCGTCCAGTACATCGCGGCGGCCTTCCCCAGCGCTTGCGGCAAGACCAACCTGGCCATGCTGCTTCCGCCCGAGGGCCTGAAGATGAAGGGCTACCGCATCTGGACCGTGGGCGACGACATCGCCTGGATGAAGGTCGACACCGATGGCCGACTGTGGGCGGTCAACCCAGAGATGGGCTACTTCGGCGTGGTGCCGGGCACCAATTCGAAGACCAACTTCAACGCCATGGCCACCATCACCCACGACACCATCTACACCAACGTCGCGCTCAAGCCCGACGGCACGGTGTGGTGGGAAGGCCACGACGACCCGCCGCCCGCCGAAGCCCTGGACTGGCAGGGCAAGCCGTGGAGCCCCAAGGCGGTTGGCAAGGACGGCAAACCGTTGATGGCCGCCCATCCCAACAGCCGTTTCACCGCACCCTTCACCAATTGCCCAACCCACTCGTTCCGCTACGAGCATCACCACGGCGTGCCCATCTCGGCCATCATCTTCGGTGGTCGCCGGGCCACCCTGGCCCCGCTGGTGTACGAAGCCCTCAACTGGGAACACGGCGTGTACATGGGGGCCAGCATGGCCAGCGAACGAACCGCTGCCCAGGTCGGCGCTGTCGGCGAGGTTCGCCGCGACCCCATGGCCATGCTGCCCTTCTGTGGCTACAACATGGCCGATTACTTCGGGCACTGGCTGGACATGGGCACACGCATCCGCCGTCCGCCCAAGATCTTCCACGTCAACTGGTTCCGCACCGACGAGAAGGGCAAATTCCTGTGGCCAGGTTTCGGTGAGAACCTGCGCATCCTCGAGTGGATCCTGGCCCGCCAGCGCGACGAAGTCGGCGGTCTCGAAACGCCCATCGGCATC
>Ga0302321_100001926_pt1 | contig 17731 bp, 7 predicted proteins | sample Fen_T0_1_FD_202505 | JGI IMG/M metagenome (GOLD analysis project Ga0302321, IMG submission 202505) | Peat permafrost microbial communities from Stordalen Mire near Abisko, Sweden - Fen_T0_1 | ecosystem: Environmental > Terrestrial > Soil > Wetlands > Permafrost | place: Sweden: Abisko...
CTCAAACACCGTTGGACTGGCCGCCGTGCCGGAGTCTTCCGGGCGAATCGTTAGCGGGCGGTCTAACCAATACACTCCGCTACGCATGATAACACGCACGCCTCCTTCGGGAGGTGTGGCCGAGGTGCGCCGGAGGTCGCGGGCCTTGCGCAACGCAGCAGCCGGAGTGGCGAGAGGATTTTCGCGGGTGCCGGGTTGCCGATCGTTGCCGGTGGGCGCGACCCATAACTCCAGCGCATGGACAAATGACGAGCTGAACGTCGCGAGAAAAAGAAGGACCAGATGACGCTTTTTAAACATAGGAGGTGGGTAATGGCATCGACTTCGGCTCAATCAGCCTTTGGCGTGTGGTGCAATTGCTGAAAGCGGGATCGATGATTTTGTCGTGGCCGGTTTTTGTAGCCAAAGCACGGATGTGATGATGATGGCGAAACGTTGCATTGTTCGTTTGTTCAGCTAAATGAAGTAGATCCCCTCGGCCTTTATTTCATGAAATTAGCACCATTAGTGAGGATTCATCGCATCAACAGAGGCTTGTCTTAGGGATTGAAGTGCCACGGGATTTGGACTGTTAAAATGAATGGTTTCGCGAGCCGAAGAAAGGACGCGGACAATCGATTTGGCACGAACAGTCGATGGTCAATCAACGCCCAGCAAAACAGCGCATTCTCATTGGTAAGTTGCTGGGTTGCGTCGGGATTGACGAGGTTGGAAGAATAACATTCACAGGCTTTCGCTTTCCTGAGTTTGTCTCGTTTCACGTTAGGAAAAGTCACCATCCTTGAGGAAGGTGGAAAAAAGCGTTGACTTCAATCGTTTCATGAAACACTCGATTCCTAGTGGTGTTTCATATGAAACAATCGCTGTCTGTCTGTTCCACCGACCTCACACCCCAGTGTCCCCAGTAAATATTGGTTTTTGTAATCCCAGCCAACCTACGAACCTATCGCCATGAGTAACCTATCACCTATCCGCGCCTTGAACGTGCATATCAGAGGCTCAATCCTATCCACCTGTTTTGCCGCTATGGCCTTGTTGTTGGCAGCTCTTGGGCTGGCCGGCACGCAAGCCCGTGCCGCCGATGCCGCCACCGGCACGATCGAAGGCCGTGTACTGAATCTCAGCAACGGCCAATATCTGAGCAACGCCCTCGTTCTCGTTGAGGGCACGAATTTGACCGCTCTCACGAATGAATATGGCGAATTTAAGTTACGCAATGTACCTGCTGGGTCGACCAAAGTCACAGCTACATTTACTGGCCAGGAGTCGAAGACGGTGACGATGGTGGTCGAGGCAGATAAAACGACCACACAGGATTTCGGCCTCAATAATGCGAAGGCCGTTTTAGGAGACGGTACCATTGTTCTTGACCAATATGTAATCGCATCGGGCCGCTTCAAGAATGCGCAAGAAATAGCGATCAACGAAGAACGTCGCTCGGTCAATGTGAAGGACGTTGTTGCGTCCGATTCACTCGGCTACATTCCCAGCGGCAACATCGGTGAGTTCGTTAAATACATTCCTGGCGTTCAAACCGAATACGGTGGCGCGGATTCGTTCGGTGGTGCAGGTATCGGTGGTCTCAATCCTTCGGCTGCCTCGCAGGTTGCGATTCGTGGCTTCAGCTCCAATCAGACCGCAGTTACGATTGATGGTATGGCCATGTCGGGTGTAGGCCCTGCATCGCTTACCCGCGCTGTTGGTATGGATATGATATCGATCAATAATGCCTCTCGTATTGAGGTCATTAAGGTCGCCACTCCTGACATGGAGCCATCGGCGGGCGGTACGATCAATATGATTTCAAAGAGTGCATTCGAATACGCAAAACCGACTTATACAGTGGCAGCGTCGGGGAATTTTAATACGACCGACAACAAGATCTTTAGTAAACAACCAGGTCCGGCAAATGAGAAAACTTATCACACTTTGCCCTCCGTCAGTCTTAGCGTCGCAGTTCCGCTGACCAAGGATTTCGGCTTCTCCGTATCGCTTGCGCGCGCCAATAACTACAGCGCGAATTATAAGATTCAGGCTGCGTGGCAGAATACGAATAGTACCATTTACGGCAATAGAACAGCCACGGCTACTAATTTGGCCGCAGCGGTAGCGTTGGTAAACGCTGGATTGACGACGACCACAGGAACGCGCGCGCCGTTGGTCTTGCCCTACAATCTAGCAAATTGGACGACTATGACGACGACCGTGACAACCACGACTGCAGGAACGACGGTGACATATAAAGCTACAGTCTATTATAATGTTGGCAATATGGACGACGGAAAAACCTCCACGCTTGATAATCCTTTCCTCAAGCAGGCCACGGATGACCAGAATCCCTGGAGTGAAACCAGAGATTCGGGTAGTATTAAACTCGATTGGAAACCGATTAGCGGCATGACGGTTTCAGCCAGCTACACCGGCTCTAAATACGACGCCATTAATGTGGATCGCCGTTTGCAGGTTTCAATCGGCGGGCCAATGCAGTGGGGTTCGGATTATGTGATCGGCCGTCCCTACGAAAATTCCGTCACGGGTGTTGGCGCTCATTCTTCGCTTGATTCCAAAAGTGCCCTTGATCTAGAGGTTACCTCACTCGACAAGTCAGGCATTACGCATACGGGCTATTTCAAAATGACCTATGCCAGAGGGCCTTGGTCGATTAACGCCAGTGGCAGCCAGTCGGTGACGAATATGGATTTGGATGACCTGAAAAACGGTCACATGTACAAAGTCACACTCGCAGCAACTGTTGGACAAAATATCTTCAGAAACATCACTGACGGTGTCCCTGGTGTCGTCGAGTCCTATGACCGAAACGGGAACTTCTTTGATTACCACGATCTGACAAAGTGGAATTTCAGTGGTGTTGACGCCTACTCGGCAAAATCCAAGGAATCCTCCCGTGCTGAAGAGTATAAATTGGATGTGAAGCGCGATCTCGATTTTCTGCCTTTCCCCGCATCGATCAAGGTCGGTGGTGTGCATTCCTTCGATAAGCAGAAAAAGAGCGGGCTCGGTACGGGTTATAAGATGCGATATACTGGAACCGACACCGCGACTACGGACTTCGTTACGTCTATTACCGACTCAGCTTTCACGCGTACCTCCGGCTTGGGTTTTGCCACTAACCAACAGTGGGGAGATACCTATAAAATGTATGACAAATACGTAGCCCATCCCGAATTATTCAATGCGGACTACGATGCGACTTATTCAACCTCCAATTACCGTTCAGTCACAAACCAGACAAAATCGGTTCGTGAAATTTCGGATTCCTACTACGGGATGATTGACGCTAGTTTCTTTAGCAATCGCCTCTCCGTCGTGGCTGGCGCCCGCCAGAGCAAAAGCAAGATCCATGGTATTCAGCCTTACACCGACGGCAAATGGAACTATGTAAAAGACCTAAACGGGTTAATGTATCGCGATAGTGTCTACCTCAGCGGCGTGCGGTTTGACGGCGGCGTCAATACAAGAGCGGACGGTTCGACGGTCACCAACTGGATTAACGGAGCCACACAGGATTCTGCACTCCTAGCACGTCTTGCGGCAGCCGGTATCACCAACTATCCGGATCATTTGATCCTAAGCCAGCTTCTTACGGGCACAACCAACGGAACAACCGGTAACAGCTTGGAGGCTGCGCAGCGGACATTGTTTCTCTCTAAGGTTGATCGCAAACGCACAAATCCTGTAACACCATCAATCATAACGGCGTACAATATAACAAAAGACTTGGTCTTTAAGCCATCATGGAGTCGTGAAGTCGCCTTACCTGACCTCGATGGCGGCAACGGCGGTACGGGTGGTTTGATCGGCGGTGTTTCGATTACCGAGAATGATCCGAGATTGGTCGGTTCAGGTGGTGACGGCACGATCAGCATACCCAACGCGGGTTTGCTGCCTAAGACAGTCGATTCATGGAATTTCCAGCTGGCTTGGTATAACAAGTACGGAAAACTTGGTGCTAATTATTTCTACAAGACTATTAATAACGAGTGGCTGTCGACGAGCTGGACTAAAGACGACCCTGAATTCCTGGGCTTGATGGCTGACAATGGTTTCGATGGGGCTGGTACCTATAATAACTGGAAACTCACCACTACAGAAAACACCAATGCGAAATCGCACAATTCAGGTTACGAGTTCGAAGCCCGCGAGAATCTAGGTTTCCTCGGTAACTTTATGGGTGCTTTCAACATGTTCGCCAATTTCAGTCATAAGAACGTTAAGCAGACCAATAAGGATAAAGTCATTGCCATGCCTTCGTTCTCGTCAAATACATGGTCGGGTGGTATTAACGTGAGTGCCTATCGCGCATCGTTTACGGCGAAGGTCGTTTATATGAATGAACTTTGGGATAAAGCGGGCCAACCCGTGGTTATTTATGGTGCCGATCAAGCGAAAATCCAAATGTACAACGTCACTCCTGCTGCCTATAATGTGAAGTTAGACTTCGACTATCAGATCTCGAAAATAATCACGTTCTTTGCCAGTGCGGATAACGTCACCAATACTAAACGCATTACTTATAGACAGGATACCTTGGGCATCACGCCGGCATATGCCCGTGTGGTATCAAACTACGAGTTCGGTATGACAATCAACGCTGGTATTCGCGCCCAATTCTAAACTGAGTCGCCGACATGCCGGACCTTCTGGCTGGTATGTCAGCGGTCTTCAAATGTGTTCGAGCCCGGCCTGCTCAGGCCGGGCTCTTTTTTGGCTAAGCAAAAGAGCTTCGTTTGTGCTAGGATGTAACAGTCTCTTTCGATGCGAAATCGTGCGTTGTTGGCGCTGCGGCTTGCACTTTTGGACTGGTTGCGGATTGCTGAAATGAACTGAATTGAAAAACGCGAAATCCAAACAAACTCAGCCTGCTGCGAGACCGGCGTTCACCTTGATCCGTCCCGGTCTGGGGCTTTTGGTGCTCGGGTTGGCGTTGTTGGGTGCGTATGCGAATTCGTTTCATGGGCCGTTTATTTTTGATGACGCATCGTCGATTGTGGATAATCCGAGCGTACGCGGCTTTAGCACTGCTTTGTTCCCTCCGGGTAACAGCGGTCTCACGGTGAGCGGCCGGCCGATGGTGAATCTATCGCTCGCCATCAACTATGCGTTGGGCAGAGAAAACGTGGTTGGCTATCACGTCGGCAATCTAGTCATTCACGTACTTGCCGCTTTTTTCCTATTTGGCGTGGTTCGTCGGATACTCTTGTTGCCATCGATGGCCCGCGAAACGGGGATGAACTCGTTTTGGATCGCGTTGGCGGTTGCAGCCATCTGGGGTTTGCATCCCTTGCAGACAGAATCGGTGACCTATGTGATTCAGCGGGCGGAATCACTGGTTGGGCTCTTCTATTTGGCGACGCTGTATTATTTCGTTCGTTACGTGGAGCAACCGTCGCGTCTTCTTTGGGCTTGGGCGTCGGTTGCGGCTTGTTGGTTGGGAATGGGCAGCAAAGAGGTCATGGTGTCCGCGCCTTTGGTGATTCTGTTGTTCGACCGAACCTTTGTCTCGGGTACATTTCGAGCCGCATGGTGGGCGAGGCGAGGCACGTACGTTGCGCTGGGCGCCACTTGGTCGCTTCTTTTGCTCTGTGTTTTGTCGACAGGGAATCGTGGCTCGACCGCAGGTTTTACCACGGACGTTACGGTTTGGCTGTATGCGCTCACGCAGTGTTATGCGATCACGCGTTATCTCGGGCTGGTTTTCTGGCCGAGTCCGCTGGTGCTGGACTATGGTGGTGGCGTGGCGGCCGGTATAGGGGAGGTTTGGCCTTACATTCTGGCACTCGTTGCCCTTCTGGCGGCAACGATTCTGGCCCTCAGACGTTGGCCAAAGGTGGGCTTTTTAGGCGTAGTTTTTTTCGCCATACTCGCCCCATCATCGAGTGTGGTTCCGGTGGCGACGCAGACGATCGCGGAGCACCGCATGTACCTTCCCCTTGCGGCAGTCGTCGCTGGATTGGTTGTCGGATTATATAGGTTCGGCAAGGGTCGGAGTTTTGTTTTTGTCGGTATTATCGCAATTGCGCTCGGGGTGGTTACGTTTAATCGAAACAGCGATTATCAATCGGTGCTCACGATCTGGAAGGACACCGTGGACCATCGGCCTCAAAACTCTCGCGCCTTTTATTCATACGGAACGGCTTTGTCGGAGGCAAAAAAATATCGCGAGGCGATAGATATATTTGAGCGCGCATTGGAATTAAGTCCCACCGACCGGAGCGTTATGATCCGCTATGCCGATGTGCTCCAGAAATTAGGTGAGACGACAAAAGCCATCGCACTCCTTAAGACCGCCATCGCGGATCGTTCTCCCGAACGTGTTCCGGACGGCTACGAAGCCTACAACAACCTTGGCGCGGAACTGGACATTATCGGCGAACGGGAAGAGGCGATGCGTTGTCTGCGGATTGCCATCAAACTCAAACCCGATGCAGAGGGTGCGCATATCAATTTAGCGATAGCATTGTCCTCGGCCGGCCGTTTCGAGGCGGCGGCAGAAGAATTCCGTACAGCTCTCGCCCTGAAACCGGCGGATTACAAAATTTATGTTCGTCTGGGAGACACGTTGCTCAAGCTCGGCAAGATTGAGGAAGCAATAGCGGTCCTCGATGATGGGGTGAAAAATGCCGAACCCACGCCCGAATTACTTTCGACTTTAGGCGCAGCCTTACTTCGCGGTGCGAGGAATGAAGATGCGAAACAGCGGTTTGAGGAAGCGTTGCGGATTAATCCGCATTTCGGTCCAGCCCATGTCAAATTGGGGCTTATTTTTTCAGCCTCTGGCGATGAGTTAGGTGCGTTGACGCATTATGAAGCTGCGATTGCAGCTGGTGAAAAAGACCCCGTGCTCTTCGCGGTCGCTGGTCGTGCTTTGCTGGCGCAGGGACGGACCGACGAGGGATTGGCGCGGTTGGAGAAGGCAGTGTCGCTGGCCCCAACCGACCTACAATTAAAATACTCGCTGGCAAAATCGCTGCTCGGTTGTGGCCGCGATGCTGACGCGGCGAAGCTCTACGAGGAGTTAATCGCGCAGGCGCCGGGACCGTTTCAACTTCATAACGAACTGGGCCTCGCTTATCAGCGTCTGGGGCGTTTGAGCGAAGCACGGGCGCAATTTGCGCGTGCGCTTGAGATCGCTCCTGCGAACGAGGCGGTACAAAAAAATCTCGACGGGTTGAATCGCTGATCGTGTTTCGTTAATCATTTTCACCACTCCTTCTAATCATGTTGGCTCCTCAATCTTCACTGCGCTCCACCCTTCGAAAACCAGCCAATTGGTTCGGTTTACTCGTACTGGGCATCGTCCTCATCTGCGCGTACGCCAACTCCCTTCAGGGGCCGTTTATTTTTGATGACGCTTCGTCGATCGATGAAAACCCGAGCATCAAGAGCTGGACGACTGTGCTGTTTCCGCCAGGCGACAGCGGTTTGACGGTGAGCGGACGTCCGTTGGTCAATCTGACCATCGCGATCAATTACGCCTTGGGTGGAACTAACGTGGTGGGGTATCACGTCATGAATATCGGTATTCATCTTTTGGCGACGCTCGTGCTTTTCGGATTGGTGCGCCGGGCGCTCTTGCTGCCGTTGCTGCGCGAAAAGTACGGAGCGCAGGCCTGGTGGCTGGCGTTGGGCGCGGCCGCGGTCTGGGGCTTGCATCCGCTGCAAACGGAATCGGTGACGTACATGATCCAGCGGGCGGAGTCGCTGGTTGGGTTGTTCTATTTGCTGACCATGTATCTGTTTGTGCGTTCGGTCGAGGAGCCGGAGCGGCTGGGGTGGAAGGTGGCGACCGTGGTGGCCTGTCTGTTAGGCATGGCGAGCAAGGAAGTGATGGTGACGGCTCCGGTCGTGATATTCCTGTTTGATCGAACATTCATAGCGGGAACCTTTGCCGGGGCTTGGAAGGCCCGGCGCCGGTTCTATCTGGTGCTTGCTGCCACGTGGGTGCTGCTGGCATTATGCGTCGTTTCAACCGGGAAGCGGGGATCGACGGTTGGTTTTAGCGCGGAAGTGAGCGCGTGGCGCTACGCGATGACGCAGTGTTATGCGATCATTCACTACCTGCGGCTGGTCTTTTGGCCCAATCCATTGGTATTGGATTACGGTGGTCCGCTGGCTGATAAGTTTTCCGATGTGGCGTGGCGAGCCGGGTTGTTGGCGGTCTTGGTCGCCGGCAGTCTGTATCTGCTTTGGCGCAAACCCCGGTCCGGGTTTTTTCTGATGGGCTTTTTCATTTTGCTCGCACCCACCTCAAGCCTGATTCCAGTGCTGACCCAGACGGTGGCTGAGCATCGCATGTATCTACCGCTGGCGCCGCTGGTGGTTTTGTTCGTAGTGGGTACAGGATGGTTTTTGAACGGCCGAGTGGTTTTTGTTTGGTTGGCGATTGCGGCGGCGCTGGGAGTGCGAACCTTTGTGCGGAATCACGATTATCGGTCCCAGGAGGCGATCTGGACGTCGGTGACGGAACACTGTGTCTACAATATTCGCGGATGGAATTCCCTCGCGATGACGCATTCACAAAATGGAAACCTAGATAAGGCAGCCGAGGCGATGAAGATGGCTATTCGTGTACGCCCCGACGACATCGATGCGCTTACCGGTTACGCCAATATCCTGAGCAAGCTTAGCAAGAAGTCTGAGGCCGAGACCTATTATCGAAAAGCGCTGAAAAAGGATCCATCCGCTTATGACGCGAACTTCAATCTGGGTGTCTTGCTTCTGGAGAACGCGCGGGCGGAAGAGTCGGTTAACTATTTTCTTGCCGCGACCCGAAGCAGGCCGAAGGAGAACGTGGCGAGTTACAATTTAGGTAAGGCCTATGTGGCGCTTAATCGATTGGAGGACGCCGTGGTGGAATTCAAGTTGGTGGTGAAACGCGATCCCAAGGCGCCGGATGCACGCAACAATCTTGGTAATGCGCTTCTCGGGCTAAACCAGCCGGAAGAGGCAATCAAAGTGCTTCAGGCCGGGTTGGAAAACACGCCGAAGAACAATGAGCTGCAACGCACGTTGGGGCTGGCGTTGATCAGCGCTGGCCGCCCGGCGGAAGCGATCGGGCCTTTCGAGGCGGCTATCGCACTGGATGCGAAGGACGCCAAGGCGCATGCGAACCTGGGGCTGGCGTTCTTGACGTTGGGGCGTGAGACGGAGGCCTGTGGTCATTTTGAAAAGGCATTGGAGAATCCGAAGGATTTGGGCACGGAGATGATCCGTGCGCTGCACGTGAGTGTTGCCGGCGAGGATTTGAAACTCGGTCAAGTTGATCGTGCTAAAGAACATTACGAAAAGGCGGTGGAGCTCGATCCGACCAATCCGCAGCTGCGGCGGTTTCTGGCCAATTTGCTGCTGCGAACAGGCGCCTTTGCCGAAGCGATTCCCCAATATGAGCAGATCGTTGCAGCGGCGCCAGAGTTTGCTGACGCACAAGCTGAGTTGGGAGTCGCATATCTTGAAGCAAGCCGTTTGACGGAGGCGCGTTCGCATTTTGAAACCGCTCTGCGTCTTCAATCGGACAACGCGGTGGCAAAGGACGGTCTCATCCAGCTTCGGGCGTTGGAGTCGCGCTGAGCGGCTTCCGTGTTTTTGCAAAATCATTTATTATCGTGAATATTCGTCTCCTGTCGGTCGTCCTATTGTTTAGTATTCGTCTGGCTGCAGAAACACCGCTCTGGCGCGTGGACTTGAATCCTGTCACCGACCGCAAGGATGCGCTGACGCCAGGTTGGGTGAACTGGATGGTTAAGGATGGCACTGAGGCGTCGCGGGAGTTCGGCCCGGTGACGGTCGTGGTGAAGAGTTCCCGGCCGGGTGGCCTCAAGGCGGTGATGTGGAAGGGCGGCTACGACTCTGGCGCAACGGTGGCTAGCGATGGCGTTCGCCTTAGTGCCGACAACAAAACGGGCGTGCTTGAGGTGGTGCTGCGCGGGTTGACTCCGGGGCGGCATTCCCTGGTGACGTATCACAACGCGATCGATGCGACGCCATTGGGCTTATTCAGTGTCTCGGTCGGCGGTGAAATAAAGGCGCAAGGTCTTCAACCGACCACTCGCGCGTTGTCGGACCAAGACGCGGCGACGGTTTGGGTGGATTTTGAAGCGCGTGAGGGTAAGGACGTAGTGGTGACTTTCCGTCCCGATAAGGAGGATGGAATAGTTGTGCTAAACGGATTTATGTTGGATGCGGTGGACCCGAAATGTCAGGCCGGCAAGCCCTCGCCTGCCTGCGACGACGAACACGCGCCCGAGTCGCCCGTGCTGAGCTGGCGACCGGCAGTCGGTGCAATTGCCCATCGTGTCTATCTTGGTACCAGCTCCGAGGCGGTTGCTGCGGCGACGCCGGAGTCGGCGGAGTGCCAGGGCTTGTTTGCCGTCAATCAATTTGCGACGAGCGGACTCGGCCACATGGATTCGTACTTCTGGCGAGTGGATGAGGTTGATGCGGCGAAGAGCGTGACGAAGGGCGCTGTCTGGCGTTTTCGAGTGCGGCATCTGGCTTTCCCGGGGGCCGAAGGTTATGGGCGTTTTGCCAGCGGCGGGCGAGGAGGGCGCGTGATTGAAGTGACCAATCTGAACGACAGCGGGCCGGGTTCGTTGCGCGAAGCGGTCGACGCTGAGGGTCCACGCAACGTGGTTTTTCGTGTGGGTGGAGCGATCTGGTTGAAATCGAAGCTCGTCGTTCACCATCCCTACCTGACGATTTCCGGGCAGACCGCTCCGGGCGATGGCATCGCGCTTTACGGCTACACGGTCGGCTGCTACTCAACGCACGATGTAATTTTGCGTTATTTGCGTATTCGCGTGGGTGACAAATCCGGTGAGACGATGGATGGTTCCGGCATGGGTGTGGGCTGTGACAACTGCATCATGGATCACTGTTCGATCAGTTGGTCGATTGATGAAGGTTTTAGTTCTCGTGGAGGAAAGAACTTCACCCTTCAACGCACGATCGTGGCCGAGGCGCTCAATATGTCGGTGCATTCTCATTACGTCGGCACGGGCAAAGGGCATAGCTTTGCCGGGAGCATTTCAGGCGACATCGGTAGCTTTCATCACAATCTCCTGGCGAACTGCGCGGGTCGTAACTGGAGTCTTGCGGGTGGGTTCGATAATAGCGGGCATTTTGCCGGGCGTCTGGATATCCGAAACAACGTTGTCTACAACTGGGCACACCGGACTAATGACGGTGGCGTGAAAGCACTCAACCTGGTGGCGAACTATTATATTCCCGGGCCGGCCAGCCGTGTGTTCCATCTGTTAGAGCCTGATTTTGGTTCGGTGACCGATCCGCAACAGTATTTTCTCGCCGGAAATGTGATGGAGGGAAAACCGAAGTATGATGCGAACAACTGGGAGAACGGTTGCGTGTCGTTTGATCAAAAAAGTCTGGATAAAATCAAGCTTTCGGCGGCGGAAGCGCTGAAGCTGATCCGGTTTCAGCAGGCATTTTGTGAATCATTTGTATCCACTCAGCCAGCACGTGAGGCTTATGAAAACGTTTTGGCCGATGTCGGCGCGAATTTTCCCAAATACGATTCCGTCGATGCGCGCGTGATCAAAGATGTGCTGAAGCGCAGCGTGTCGGCCTACGGTGGTAAAACGGGTATGCCGGGCATCATCGATTCACAGAAGGATGTCGGTGGTTATCCTGAAATGAAGGGTGGCGATGCTCCGCTGGATTCGGATCACGACGGAATTGCCGATGACTGGGAGTCGGCTCACGGCCTTGATCCAAAGAACCCATCCGATGCCCAGAAGCTGAAGATGCCTGGTGGTTACACGAACCTGGAAGAATATCTAAACAGCATCCCATTGCGCAAATAGGTCAAAGCCATGACTCGATTCTTATGCATTTGGGTGGTTCTTTTAGGCGGGTTGCTTTCGGTGTTGTCTGGATTTTCGGCGGCGGCGGGTGCGAAGCATGCTGATTGTCTCTGGTACACACAGCCCGCGGCTAAATGGACGGAGGCGTTGCCCATTGGTAATGGCAGGATGGGCGCGATGGTTTTTGGTGGCACGGCCAGTGAACGAATTCAATTCAACGAAGATACGCTCTGGACCGGGCAACCGCACGATTATGCGAGGCCCGATGCCGCGACGCATCTCGCCGAGATCCGTCGGCTGATCAACGCAGGAAAAGCGAAGGAAGCGGAACAACTCGTGCGCAGTAGTTTCTTGAGCGTGCCACTGAGGCAGAAGGCGTATCAGCCTTTTGGTGATTTGCGGCTGGTTTTTCCGGGACACGAAAAAGCCACGGATTACCGGAGGGCGCTCGATCTTGGCTCGGCTGTGGCGCGCGTGAGTTATCGTGTCGATGGCGTGACTTTTCAACGCGAGGTGTTCGCCAGTTATCCGGCGAGGGCGATCGTGGTGCGGATTTCGGCGGATCAGAAACAGGCGGTGACGCTTTCGCTCAAACTGGACAGCCCGCATAAGAATTCGCAGACAAGAGCGATCGCCGCCGATGTGCTCGCGCTTAGTGGATTGGTTCAGGAGGATGGTTTGCGTTTTGAAGCGCAACTGCGAGTGCAGGCCACCGGAGGTCGGGTGGTGGTCGATGGTTCAGGAGTGTCGGTCGAGCAGGCCGATGCGGTGACGTTTGAACTCGTCGCGGCGACTAGTTTCAAAAACTTCCAGGATATCACAGCTGATCCGGCGGCGCGTTGTGCGGTTGATCTCGGTCGGTTGAAGGGCCGCGATTACGCGAGCTTGTTGAAGGAGCACATCGCGGATCATCAATCGTTGTTCGGGCGGGTTTCGCTCGATCTCGGGCGCACGGCGCAGGCGGATCTGCCTACGGACAAACGGGTGGCGCAACTCAAAGCGGGCGGTCTCGATTCCGATCCGGCGCTGGCGTCGTTATATTTTGAATACGGACGTTATCTGCTGATCGCGAGCAGTCGTCCGGGCAGTCAGCCGGCGAATTTGCAGGGCATTTGGAATGAGGAGTTGAATCCGCCGTGGGAGAGCAAGTGGACCACGAACATCAACGTGGAGATGAATTATTGGCCGGTAGAAGTGGCCAATCTGAGCGAGTGCCATGGCCCGCTTTTTGATTTGATCGAGGATGTCGCTATCAGCGGCGCACGAACGGCGAAATCCCAATATGGTTGTGGCGGTTGGGTGTTGCATCACAACACCGATCTCTGGCGCGGCACGGCGCCGATCAACAACATCGATGGCGTCTGGCCGACCGGCGGCGCGTGGCTATGCCAGCATTTGTGGGAGCATTATCTTTTTACCGGTGACAAGGAGTTCCTGGCGCGGCGGGCGTACCCGCTTCTTAAAGGTTCGTCTCAGTTTTTTGTCGAGTATCTAGTCAAAGACGCGAAGACGGGCTGGTTGGTGACGTCGCCGTCGTTTTCGCCCGAGCAGGGCGGGCTGTGCAATGGCCCGACGATGGATAACCAACTCGTACGTTCTCTTTTCAATGATACGATTGAGGCTGCTGGTATTCTCGGTGTTGACCGCGAGTTTGTTGCTCAACTGGAGAAGGTGCGGGCGCAATTGCCGCCGAACCAAATTGGCCAACACGGGCAATTACAGGAATGGCTGGAGGATGTCGACAAGCCGGATAACAACCACCGGCACATGTCGCCGTTGTGGGCGCTGTATCCGGGCGCAGATATCACGCCGGCTGACGCCAAGTTGTTTTCGGCGGCGAAAACGCTGCTGAAATGGCGTGGCGATGGCAGCACCGGCTGGAGTTTCGCGTGGCGCATTCCGCTGTGGGCGAGGGTGGCCGACGGGGAGTTTGCCTATCGGCAGCTCAATCTGCTTTTAACCAAACGAACACTGCCGAATCTTTTCGACCTATGCGGACCGTTTCAAATCGACGGAAATTTCGGTGCTACGGCGGGCATCGCCGAGATGTTGCTTCAGAGCCACGTGCGTATCGATGCCGCCACTACGCAGATCGAATTTCTACCGGCGCTGCCAAAGGCCTGGCCTGATGGTTTAGCTAAAGGACTCTGTGCGCGCGGAGGTTTTGAAATCGATCTGACTTGGCGAGGTGGCGTGTTGGTCAACGCCGTCGTGCGATCAAAGCTCGGTCAACCCTGTGTTCTGAAGTACGGCGTTCATGAAATAAAACTTCAGGCTAAGAAGGGGGAATCTTATGAATTTGACGGTCGTGTGGTTTCAAAAACGAAAAAACACGAATAACAGTGTTACCGGAAAAATTCTTGGTCGTCTCAGGTAATAACATAATCAACCGCTTTATTTCATGAAGATATCGACTCGTTTCCAACCCTTCAAATCCGCCGTTAAACTGGGCGTGTTGGCGTTCAGTATCGCTGCGGTGACACTTACCGGCATCGCTCGCGAGAAATGGCCGGCGGCGACCGAAGAGGCGAAACGTGCCGCGGCCGCGGCAAAGCTTCATGAGGTGGAAGTCTGGAAACAGATTCAACCCGAAGTGCAGGCTTGGGCGGCCAAAGGCAAACCGTACATCCCCAATGCCGGCATGCCCGGAGTCGATTTACCTCAAGCGACTGTTCCGGCATTTCCGGGTGCGGAAGGCGCGGGCATGTATAGCTTTGGCGGTCGAGGCGGCAAAGTTTTCGTGGTGACGAGTCTGGCTGACAGTGGTCCCGGCACGTTGCGCGAGGCTTGCGAAGCGGCCGGCCCGCGGGTCGTCGTTTTTAATGTGGCAGGAATCATTCATCTAAAGAGTTCCCTGCATATTCGTGCGCCCTATATCACGATTGCCGGGCAGACGGCACCGGGTGACGGCATCTGTGTCGCTGACGAAACGACTGCCATCGACGCGCACGACGTGGTGATCCGCTATCTGCGTTTTCGCCGTGGCCAGGCGGATGTTTCGGATCGCGATGACTCGCTTGGCGGCAATCCGATTGGCAACATCGTCGTCGATCACGTTTCGGCGAGCTGGGGTTTTGATGAAAATCTTTCGTTGTACCGCCACATGTACACCCCGGGCGATGGAACGAAGGATCTCAAGTTGCCGACAGTGCACCTCACGATCCAGTGGACGATTTCGAGCGAAGGCTTAAATACGTTTGATCACGGCTTTGGTGGAACCTGGGGCGGTCGCCACGGTTCGTTTCACCACAATCTCTTTGCCAGCAACAGCGGGCGCAATCCAAGTATTGGCTGGGGCGACGAGTTCGATTTCCGCAATAACGTTTTGTTCAACTGGAAACATCGTTCGATTGACGGCGGTGATGCGACGTCCTGGGTAAACGTCGTGGCTAACTACTTCAAACCGGGTCCGGTGACTGAGGGTGAACTGCGTTACCGCGTCGCCAAGCCCGAGGCTTTCCGCAATTTCAAGGAAGGTGGCGATCGCGAAGGCAAGTGGTACGTCGCGGAGAATGTTGTTGAAGGAAACGAACAAGTCACGGCCGACAACTGGAACGGTGGCGTGCAACTTGATTCTGACAAGGCGCTGAAAGTCACGGTTTCGACGGTTATTGGCACCGGCGATCGCCAGATCGACATAAAGAATTATCTTGAGAAAGGTCGTAAGGCCAAACCCTTTGCCGCTCCGGCGATCATTCAGCAGACGGCGGACAAAGCCTATGAATTGGTTTTGGCTGGGGTTGGTGCCACACTCCCGGTTCGTGATCCGGTCGACTGCCGGGTAGTCGACCAGGTACGTACGGGAAAAGTGACGTACGCCGAAGGAAAGGGAATTATTACCGATATAGACCAGGTCGGAGGCTTTCCTGAATACAAAGGACAACCGGCGACCGATTTGGGCCAGGACGGAATTCCGCTGTGGTGGAAAACCAAATACAAGCTCGACACTAAGGATGCAGACCTAGCGTCGAAGGATCTGCAGGGCGACGGTTACACCGTGATCGAGAAGTATCTGGCTGGTCTGGACCCGATGCAGAAGATCGATTGGGCGAAACCGCAGAGCAATGTGAACACGTTGAGCATCGAAAAACTTCAAGGTACCAAATGAAACGGCAATCTGTCCTGAAATCGGTGCTGTCTTTTCTGTGTGTGGGTGTGTTGGTTTGTGTGCCGGGCGCGCACGCACTGGAACTCTCCAAGGAGATCGGCCGCATGCCAGCGGATCAACGTCCGACGCCTGAGCAGGTCGCAGCGGCCGAGGTCGTCGCGAAGGAACAACACACTTATGTTGAGGCGTTGAAACAGCGGCTTGAACCGCAACTTCAAGAATGGGCCAAGAAGGGCAAACCGTATTTGCCGCGTTCGATTTTCCCCACCGATTTGCTGCAGGCGAACATCCCTGCGTTTCCTGGCGCTGAGGGCGCTGGGGCGTTTACGGTCGGTGGACGCGGCGGGAAAATATATGTCGTGACGAGTCTGGAGGACAGCGGTCCCGGCACCTTTCGCGAGGCCTGCGAAGCGGCTGGACCGCGTACTGTCGTTTTCAATGTGGCGGGCATTATCTACCTTAAACGCCCAATCGATATCATCGCACCGTACCTCACGATGGCGGGGCAAACTGCACCGGGCGACGGCGTGTGTATTGCCGGAATGACGACCCATGTTGACACTCATGACGTCGTGATTCGCTACATGCGCTTCCGTCGTGGCGCTACGAATTTGTTCGACCGCGACGATTGCCTCGGTGGCCAGCCGATCGGGAATGTAATCGTCGATCATTGTTCGACCAGCTGGGGCTTAGACGAAAACCTTTCGATGTACCGGCACGTGTACACGCCGAAGGACAGCAAGGAGTTTCTGAAATATCCGACGCTGAACATCACGATCCAGTGGAGCATTTCATCGGAAGCGCTGAACAAATACGGCCATGCCTTCGGTGGCACGTGGGGCGGCTTCAACACAAGTTTTCACCATAACCTTTTTGCCTGTAACACGGGCCGCAATCCGAGCATCGGGATGAGCTACGATTTCAATTTCGTGAACAATGTGATTTTTAACTGGCGTCATCGTTCGCTCGACGGCGGTGATCAAGGCAGCCGGGTGAATTGTATCAACAACTACTACAAACCGGGTCCGGTGACTGAGGCGAGTGTACGCCACCGTATTGGTCTGCCGCAGTCATCTACTTTCAAACCTGATCCGACCGTACGCCTCGGCAAATGGTATGTTTCGGGCAATGTGGTGGAAGGCGATCAGACGGTTACCGCTGACAACTGGAACGATGGCGTTCAATTCAGCGAAGGGCATGTGGATGAAAACACCAAGGCCATCGCAGCTGATCATGTGAAAGACAAAATCGCGGCTGTGCGCGTCAACCAGCCGTTCTCGCAAGCTCCGATCGTAACCCAAAGTGCGGCGGACGCCTATCAAACCGTTCTCGCTCAATCTGGAGCTACCTTGCCGGTACGTGATTCAGTCGATGCTCGCGCGACCGAACAGGCTCGCACCGGTAAAGTAATTTTTTCTGAGGGCAAGGGAATCATTTCCGAGGTCAGTCAGGTCGGCGGATACCCGGATTACAAAGGACAGCCTGCCGCCGATGTTGGCGTCGATGGAATTCCGCTGTGGTGGAAAACCAAATACAAGCTCGACACCAAGGATGCAGACCTAGCGTCGAAGGATCTGCAGGGCGACGGTTACACCGTGATTGAAAAGTTTCTGGCCGGCCTTGATCCGACGCTGAAAATTGATTGGTCCAAATCCGGCAGCAACGTGAACACTTTGACTGCGGCCAGTTTCCGCCCCTAGTTAATTCAAACCAAACCATGGTTTTCGAAACAGAAATCGGTTTATTCTAAATTGTATCAGGGTAGGGCGCGACCGCTGGGCGC
>Ga0302321_100001927_pt1 | contig 17729 bp, 25 predicted proteins | sample Fen_T0_1_FD_202505 | JGI IMG/M metagenome (GOLD analysis project Ga0302321, IMG submission 202505) | Peat permafrost microbial communities from Stordalen Mire near Abisko, Sweden - Fen_T0_1 | ecosystem: Environmental > Terrestrial > Soil > Wetlands > Permafrost | place: Sweden: Abisko...
AACGCTCGCTCTCGAAAGGCCTTCACGTCGGGCGATCTGCGCTCGGGATTGGACTTCGCCGGCCTCCAACTGCCGCTGCCATTCGATGGCGCGCCCCGGCCGGCCTAAGCGTGCTGCCGCCGCCGTAACCCTAGCGCCCCGGAGTTGTTTTCTCGCGGCGAAATCCACGACGATGCACGACGCAAAGTTCTTACTTGAGGGGCTGTTGGGGAGCCCAGAGAAAGAGCCGAATCCGCAGCTGAAAGAAGCTGCGGCGGCTTCCGGGTACCGTTGCGAAGCGCGGGGCTTCGGTGAGCGCCATGGGCGGCGTTGCCCCCGCCCGGGCTACAGCAGAAGCTCCAAGTCCCGCATCACTACGAGTGCGTTCTGCTTTTCGTCCCAGCGCACGGTTGTGAGGCCTCCGTCTTGCGTTGCCACGTAGGCGACCGCGCCCTTCAGCCTGATGCATGCCCGCGCAGCCGACTGGTGCCGGCCCCCGCCGAGGTCCTCAAGTCGAATATCGGTGGGAGTCGCGTCTAGGAGACCCTGGCGCAGGATGCGTGGATTCTCGCCGTCGCTCCTGGCCTGAATGATCACCCCGAACGCTAGGGCCGTGAGGTCGCTGCGGACGATCGTCATGCCATCTGTGGCCGTCAATTGCGCCAACCAATCGAGACAGCCTTCGACCTCATTGTCAGTCGAGGAGTAGAGCTGGCGGCCAAGCACGTGCGCGGCGCGGTCGCCCGCGTTCGCCGCAGCGTGGACCTCGGGCGCCATTAGGTTAAATTTATCGCGCTCTTGCTGGGATGCGTCGAGCAGCGCATCACGCACGAGCGTGCAGGGAACTGGGCCTCCTTTGAAGAGAGAGATTTAGCGTCACCAAGCTCGTTCTCCCAATCAACGTCGTCCGGAATCGCCAACAGAGTGCCGCCGTGACCAATGTGCACCATCGATTCCGTCAGGTATCTCCCAGCAACGTAGTACACGCCCACGGGATCAGGCAGCTGAACCGGGGGCAAGCGCGTTGGTAATGATAGTTCAGTCTGAAGCGGATCTTTGATGATTTGTGTGTGCTCGCCTCGGTGGACGAGGAGCGGCATTCCGCCGTAGCTGACACTGAGGACACCGGCGCCAAAGACGCGGATGCAGAGTGCCATTGTGATGCCGTGCCCCTGCTTGATCTCTCGATGGCCGCGCATGACCTTGATGCCTACGATGTCCTAGCCTTCGTTGGCTGATGGCGTAACGCAGACAAACCCGCGATGAAGATCAATGGCAGCGCCAAGACGGCGCAATGTGTTCGAGTTAGCTGGGAGCGGCGTGCGGAATATGAAACCGTTCGTGCCGTCCGTCGGGCGGGCGAAGCACATCGTAAAGGTCGTGTCGCGGCCCTCATCGCCCTCAAGGCTGGCGGCGAGTCAGATGCCCAACATCTGCTGCACCTGCTTCGGGGTCGGCGCCGGCTCCTCTTCACCAATCGATCGCATAGAAGCAACGCCCGACAGGTAGGAGGCGCACTCAGTACTCAACAGCGTAGCGAAGGGATTCACAGCGTGATCATACACCGGTACGGACGGAGCTTCGACGCGCGTAAGCAGCAGCCATGAGCGGGCGGTGCAGGGCGGCTACGTCACCCATTGCGAGTTGGCGCCAGCGGCGCCGACAGCATCACTCGCGGCCGCGTAAGGCGAATCTTTGGCGCCGGCAGCACCGGCACTGCCCGCAGCCCTTCGGCGCGCTTCTCTGGCTGCGGACGCCCCGCTCAACGCCGGAAGCGGTGCCGGCGCGGGCACCGTGAGATCTCATCGTCGCGGGCCAAGGACTTTCGTTACCCAAGCCCGCGAGACGCCGAGCCTGCCGGCCAGGCCCGAGCGCGTGAGCCCCTCGGAGGCCATCAGCGAACGGAACCTGTTAGCCCGCTCGATCTTGCCGACGGGACTGCTCGCCGGGCCGCCGGTTTGTCCGGCGGGAGCGCGTTCTTGCGCGCTTTTCGCGTATTTCCAGGTTCGAGAAATCGAACGCTTCGGGAGCAAAATCTCGCAAGGCGTTCGGGGCCGGTGATCACCAACCAACCCGCGGCTGAAGAAAGAACTAGAGCCGCCCTTGGTGGTGGCGCTGCAAGGTGTGGCTATCGGCGCTTCGCGTCGAGCGCGGTTCGAAGCAGGGCTTCGGGGTCGGCGAAGCCACGGTGCAGCGCCTCCTCGTGCGGCAGGTGTAAGAGCTCGCCTGGCTGTGACGGATCGGCGCCGGCGGCCAGCAGCGCCCGAATCACTTGAACGTTGCCGCTACCTGCGGCCCTCACGAGTACCGTCTCGCCATAGTCGTCTGCGGCATTGCAGTTGGCGCCGTGCTCAAGCAAGACCTGGACTGCGCCGAAGTGACCGTTTCCTGCCGCGATCATCAGTGCGGTTCGGAACTGGTCGCCGTCCGTCTGATCGACGGCGGCTCCCCGCTCGAGAAGGAGCCGAACTACTTCGGCATGGCCGAACGCGGCCGCGCCGTTTCGTCGCTTTCATCGAGCGCATCGACGGGTAGCTGTCGTCCAAACGCCTTCGGACCTCGTCGAGATCGCCGCGTTCTGCGAAGTCGTGCAACCTTCCCATCGAAATGCCGATCGTGGGCGACTGCGAGTCCTTACGTGCCGCGAGCGAAGCCTCAGGCGGCCAGCAGCGCGCGTTCGACTTCGCCCCAACGACTCTCATCGAAGTTGGTGAGTGTCGCACCCAAGCGCTCCTTGCGCGCAAGAGACACGTGGTCGAAATTGAGAGCGCACGCAGTAGGCATGCCGTCGTCTTCGGTGAGCACGACCTCCGTGTCGATGCCACGGATAGTGCGCGTAGCGGGTACTACGATCACTTCATTCAAACTGGATAGCGCGAAATCACGGGACAAGAGAAGCACGGGGCGTCGCTTGTCGGGAAGCGCGAACGTGTACCAGCGGATTTCACCGCGGCGCACCGAACTCCTCCCAACCTTCGGCTTCCCAGGCGAGGGGCTCGTCATCCGATGAGAACTCGTCCGGTGCGGGTGGCGCGGCCGCATACGCAGGCGCCGACGAATCGTCCTGGGCTGCCGCTCGCAGCGCGAGCTTGGCTAGGAGCACGCGCTCGTCATGCGGCAGTTTTAGAATCAGTGGCCAAAAGTCGCTGGCGGTGAGCGGGTCGCTCATTGGCCCAAGATTAGCGCATTGCAGCGGCCGGGCCTACGGTTTGGCACCGCGGGCGCGCTGCGCGTGGCCGGGCCCGAGAATTTGGGTAACCCGCGCTCGAGAAAGGCCTTCTCGCCGGGCGATCTCAGCCCGAGATCGAACCTCGCCCGCTGCGAGTTGCCGTCCCCATTCGACCGCTCGAGACGCCGCCCCAGTGCCAGCCCGAGCTGCCGGAACGCGAATCTCGAGGCGTCGTTTTCTTGCCGCAGCGAAATCCACGACGACACACGACGCAAAGTTCTTACTTGTGGAGCTGTTGGGGAGCAAAATCAATCGTTCGGGTTCGGTGATCACCAACCCGCGACAGAAGAAGAACTCGGCCGCGACGCTCGACGGCAGAATGGGCGCGGGCGTGACTCTGCGCGCTGGGCGCGAAGCCACATGCGACGAGCAGGGGCGCTCGATCGCGCGCGGTGGGGGAGGTGCCCCCTTGCCACTCCGCCTCGATTCGCTCGATTGCTTCGGGGGTCAGCGGCGGAATGCCGTACTTCTCGAAGTAAGCCTCGGCCGCCGCGAACTTTGCTTCACGCGTTGCAATCTCCGCGAGTAAGGCTGACACGTTGCCGTTGTGGCGCCGAGCTGCGAGCGCTTTCAGATTCTTCAGGGTGTTGCCATCCGGCGAGAAGCTGGTGGTCTTGGTTCGCCCGGAACGCATACTGGCCCTGTAGCACATTAGCCGCAGTCGATGCTTCTCCACCCGAGGCGCGGCCATTTAGTGGCGTCGCAAGCGCGGGACAGGCCGCGTGCCGCCTCGCTCGAGCTCTCCTTGCGCTCCCGAACTAGCCGCGTAACGGGTCGGCGACTGTCCGACGAACCGTTTGAAGTCGCGAATGAAGTGCGCTTGATCCGCATAGCCAAGGCGGGCGGCAAGGTCGGCCCAGTCGCGTGGCTTGTCTGTCGCGGCGTACTCTGCCGCCTCTTGGAGACGGTAACGCTGGATGACCCACTTCGGGCCGACGCCGACGTAATGACGGAAAAGACGCTCCAAGGTGCGCTTGCTCAGTCCCGCGAGGCGAACGACATCATCGACCTTCGTGATCTCACGTTCGTCGGCGATGGTGTTCACGATGCGAAGAACCGTATCCGCATCGATGTGCCGCTGGGGGCTCTTCGCTCGAAGGCGAGATTCCGCATGCGCAATCATCGCAGCGTCGTCATCCAGAGAAAGAATCGCCGCCTCCCATTCGTGCCCGGTTTCGTCGAACACGTCGCCGATCGGGGTCGACCGATCCGTGAGGCCCGCCATGGACTTCCCAAAAAAGGCATTGAAGCCACCCGGCAAGAACTGCACGCCGAAGACGAGTCCCTCGCCTTCGAGCACGCGCGAGATGCTCTGGCTCGCGACGCCGAAGACGCCCGATTGGCCACGCTGTACCGCGAGGTTGACGCACGGGTACGGGATGACGGTCTGGCGATAGGGCTTTGCCAGCGCCCAGCGCATAACCCAATACCGGGCCACGAACGGCGCGAGGGCTCTGGACGGAGGGTGCCTCGTCAGTCGAAAGTTCTTCGCGGCGGCTCTCGGATGGAGGATTCCGCTCGTCCGCTCGAGCCAGCTCTTCTTCACGGGCTACAAGTGTGCGGCGTTTGTCGCGTTTGTTCAATCGTTCGATGTCGTGCCTTGGTACACAAGGGGCCATGACGCATCCCATACTCAACATCGATGCCCTCGATCTTCAGCCCTGGGGGTACGGCGTGTCCATCCCTGGAGCTGGCCAAGCGAGCGGCAGCTACCAAGCGCGCATCGCGTTCGCCAGCCGACAGCTGGGTGCAAAGCAACTCGGGTACAACCTGACCGTTCTTCCTCCAGGCAAGAGCGCGTTTCCGTTCCACTGCCACAGCGTGAACGAAGAGATGTTCTTCGTCGTCGAAGGCCAAGGCGAGATCCGCCTCGGCGATGCTCGACACCCCATCCGCGCGGGTGACATCGTCGCGTGCCCGCCGGGTGGGCCGGAGACCGCGCACCACATCATCAACACGTCCGCGGCTGACCTCAGGTTTTTGGCGGTGAGCACTCTGCTGTCCCCAGAAGTTTGCGAGTACCCCGACACCGGGCGGTTCGGCCTGCTCGCGGAGATGCCGAGCGCCGCCGACGGCAAGCCGCGCGAGCTGCGTTTCATGGGTCGCGCCGGGGAGTCGCTCGAGTACTGGCAGGGAGAGTAGGTGTGCCCAAGCACTCCGGCAAGAGCGACGCTGCGCGAGGGGCGACGGTGGGGACTACGGCCAAGGACCTGCCGGTGCTCTCGTTCGCAACGCCGAAGGCTTGGTCCGGATGGCTCGCGGCTCACCACGCTTCATCGCGCGGTGTGTGGTTGAAGATCGCGAAGGCCAGGACGAGCTCGGCGTCGATCACCTACGCGCAGGCAATCGAGGGGGCTCTTGCGTGGGGATGGATCGACGGCCAGAAAGGCAAGCTCGACGACGCTTGGTGGCTCCAGCGCTTCACGCCGCGCAAGGCCAAGAGCCCGTGGTCGAAAATCAACCGCGCGAAGGCAGAGGCGCTGATCGCCGCCGGCTCCATGCAGCCGCCTGGTCTTGCCGAGGTCGAGCGCGCAAAGTGCGACGGACGGTGGGAGCGCGCATACGACGGAGCGGGCTCCTCGAGTGTGCCCGCAGATCTGGCCGCCGCGTTCGCCCGAAACGCTCGAGCGCTCGCCTTCTTCGAGACGCTCGACGGCGCAAACCGCTACGCGATCCTGTACCGTGTACAGACGGCGAAGAAGCCGGAGACGCGAGCCGAGCGCATCACGCGCTTCGTCGCCATGTGCGCACGACACGAGACGATCCATGCGAAACGTCTGACGAGGGACACCGGCTCTGCGACTACGACGAAGTCCTCAGCCAAGAAGTAGGCGAGCATCGGGCGACGTCAGAAGCGCAGCGGAGAGGTCACGTGCGAATGCGCCGCGATCGGGGCCGTGGTGCCACACGTGCACGACAAGAATTGCGGTCGAAGGTCTCGCGCGCGAGGCCCGAGCCGGACTGCGTAGCTTGGACCGCGCGAAGGTTTGGCAGTCCCTCCCGGCGAGCGATTGAGCGCAACCACTGGCGAAGGCGCGACGGCCCGATGTCGAGCGAGGCTACCGCAGCCGAGACATTGCTCTCGCCGTGGGCGAGTGCATCCAGAAGTGCACGTCGGGTGGGACAGGCGATGGCCTGAGTACGCGGTCGTGACTGCCCGCGCGACCCATCCCAGTCATCATATTAGCGTTTGCTACTGTGTTAATCGTCTTGGATTTGGCTCAAGACACTTGCGCTGCAGAGCCGTCGCCTTTCCTTCCTGGGTGGTTCAGTGTTCGGCTGATCTCGACGGCGCGTCCGCGGCTCGCTCGGACGCGGTTCCCGGGTTAGCGTGCGCGGGTGAATGATTCAGAAGCGTGCGACCCGAACGGAGTGCACGACCGTGCGCTGACCGGACAGAGCACGTACCTGGATCGCTTGATGCGCCGCGAATCGTTCGCCGCGCTCTGGCCGCTGTTCGCTAAAGGCCCCAAGCCCGCGAAAGAGCTGACCGAGAGCTTCTCGGCACTCGAACACCTACGCCCGTTGATCCGCCCGGGCGAACCCGTGCGCGTGCTGCACATCGGCGACGGCGCGCACGCGCGCACCGCCGCGCTATTTTCGATCAAGACCCAGGCGCGAAATGTCAGCGTCGATCCAGTGCTCAACGAGCCGCTCGTCGAGGCCTGGCGCGACCAATTCGGCATCGAACGTTTCGAATGGCGCAAGGCGCGGATCGAGGCGGTCGCGGCTGAGTTGAACGATCTGCCCGCGATGCGCACGCTCGTCACCTTCGTGCATGCGCACGTCCGCATCGACCGTGTACTTGCGCTCTTGCGTTGGGATGCCGCGTTCAGCTTGGCTTGCTGCTTACCCGGCAGCCAGCTTTCGGCGTCTCACCGCGTTCACCACTGCGGTACGGACTCGAACGTTTTGTCGGTGGGACGCGAGTTTCAAGTGTTGCTGGCACCAGGCAGCTGACCGCATTAAACGCTGCTGTTCGCGAGCGACGACACGAGCGGGTGGGTCGGGAACAGCGCTGCGACGCCGGGGGGCCGCGTCACTGGAGAGGCGATTATCAGAGTGCGTGTAGCACTTGTTGATAGGTCTTCAGACGCTTTTCCAGGCCTGGCCAGGTCGCGTCGCAGCGCCGGCCGCTGTAGGAATTGAGCGTCGAGCGCACCCAATCCGAGTGGGGACGGCCTCCGCCGTTGCAGGTGTAGAATGCTCGCCGTAGGGCGCGGGCCGCCTCTTCCGTTTGAACGGCGATGTCGGGCGAGCCCCAGGCGGTTTCGTTCAGGCGATTCTTGTGGGCTTGCCACAAGCCCCAGGCGCGGTGCTGCACTTTGCCCTCGCGATTGCGGAACGAGTCCCCCTCGTAATCCTTGTACTCACCGCGCGCGATGCGCGCGCTGAGCGCGGACTCGTGCGCGGCGACGGTCAGGATCAATGCTGCCCATTCACGCGTGATTTTCGGCACGCTGGTGATGGCAGTGGCAAGCTCACGTGCGTTTACAGGTTCGTCGACTTTCGACTGCAATGGAGCTTGTGCCGTAATGAGACGCTCCATCAACGAAGGCGCTGAGGCGCCCGCAAAACTGGTGAACCAGAGGCCGATGGCAAACGCCGCACAGGCGGCCATGATGGCGCGGCGCAGGCGATCCAGGCCCGAAAGGCCATCTTCTGTGCTGATTCGTTCGCGAGACACGATACTTCCGCTTCTGCCAGTTAGTCGTGAGCCAGCTAGTCGTAAGAAAGGTAGGCCGCTGAATAACCGTCACCGCATCGGAATTCAAGTGCTCGCATGCGATTGTCAGTGGCATTGCAGATCTGAAACACAAAACCGACACAGTATCGGCTAGTTGAACGAGCTGGGTCGCCAAATCGCTGAATTGACGTTTTCGGATTTGGCTCAATCTACGAAAGTCGCGAGTGATCAGATTATGGCAAAAGCGAAACGTCGAGGCTCGCACGGAGAAATTCATCGCAGTCAGCGTGCGGGTTGGTTGCGCGCTGCGGTCTTGGGTGCCGACGATGCGATCGTCTCCACCGCCAGCCTGATGATCGGCGTGGCCGCGTCGGCCGCTTCCAAAGACGCCATCTTGATCGCCGGCGTTGCTGGCTTGGTTGCTGGCTCGATGTCGATGGCCGTTGGCGAGTACGTCTCCGTCAGCTCTCAACGCGATACGGAGCAAGCAGACATCGAGCTCGAGAAGCGCGAGCTCGAAGGACAGCCGCACGCCGAGCTCGATGAGCTGACGCTGATCTACGTTCAGCGCGGTCTAGACAAGGAGCTCGCTCGTCGAGTCGCGGAACAGCTCAGCGCGCAAGATGGTCTCGGCGCTCACTTGCGTGACGAACTCGGCATCGATCTACACGCACTCGCTCGGCCGCTGCAGGCCGCATGGATCTCCGCGCTCAGCTTCGCGAGCTTTGCGCTCGTGCCGATCGTGGCGCTGCTAGGTTCCCCCCCGAGCTTTCGCATGCCGGCGATCGCAGCGCTGTCGTTGGTCAGCTTGGGGGTACTCGGTGCACTGGGCGCGTGGCTCGGCGGTGCCCCGATGGCTCGGGCGGCGTTGCGCGTGTGCCTGGGCGGCAGCCTGGCCATGGCGATCACGGCCGGAATCGGCAAAATCTTGGGCGTTTCCATCGGTTGAAGCAAAAGAGCGTGCTAGACACCGGCCCCCATGGCCGCATTCACGAATTTCTACGATTGGTTAGTCAAGCAGAAGAGCCTCCGCACGCCGGTGGGCGAGATGGCGCGAGAGACGGCGCGCGACGAAAGCTTCCCGCGTGACGTAACCACGCTCGACGCCGTGCTCGAGCACTTGCAAAAAGCGAACGCATCGAGCGCAGCCTTGGCCCGCGCGCGGGCCACTTGGAAAGTGTTCGCGCGCGGTGGACGTTAAAGCGCGGAGCCAGCTTCGTGGTTGCTGTTCATACTCGCGATCAGTTGTAACATGACCGGCATGACCTCCTTGGCTGTCGGCACTTTCGAAGTCACGATGAACCCCGAGCCTCCGTACGACGTCAACGAGGGCGCGAGCATCGGTCGAGTGTCGATCAAGAAAACATTCTCGGGTGACCTGCAAGCGTCCAGCACCGTGGAGATGATCGGAGCACGCAGCGCGCTCGTGAAAGGCTCCGCGGGTTACGTGGCCATCGAGCGCGTGACCGGCAGCTTGCACGGCAAGAGCGGCAGCTTCGTGCTGCAGCACAGCGGCACGATGACGCGCGGCAAGGGGGAGCTCTGCGTGAGCGTCGTGCCTGATTCAGGCACGGGGGAGCTGAAAGGCCTTTCCGGCCGAATGACGATTGAAATCAGCGACGGCAATCACTCCTACGGCTTCGACTACTCGTTGGAAGACGCGCCCTGAACTCTCGCCGCGCGCTCTCAGTCGTCGAGCTCCGCGTTCGGCGCCAATGAGTCTTCGAGCACGCGCAGCAGATGGGCGCGAATGTCCTCGGGCCATTCGGCGATCAGCTCCTCGAAACGCGCGTTGTCTGGAACGAACAGCGCACGCGTGGCCTCTTCGTAATTTGGCCGGTTGCCTGCGACGGCGGTCATGAACTTGTTCAACGCTTCGCGGCCTTTGCGCGCGCGCTGCTCAGCCGGGTTCTGCTTCCTGGCTTGTTCGACCAATCGTCGGAGGCCAGCAGAGATGCCTTGGGGTTGCGCCTCCAGCCATTCCCAGTGACGCGGCAAGAGTGACACCTCGCGCGACACCACGCCGAGCTTCGGACGCCCCGGCCCCGTGCGTTCGGGTGGCGGCAGCGCCCGCGTGAGCACGTCCGCCAAGCTTCCCCTGAAGTCGAAGTCGATCTGACGCCCGGTACGATCTTCGAAGATCAATAGCTGCGGGTCCTCGCTGGTGTCGACATGCGCCTTGGCGGCACTGATCACCTCCGCCAGCGAACCGAACGCGATTAAGCGGTCCCCGGAGAAAGCGGAGAAGCTAGGCGGGGCAGAAGGCATGATGGGAATAAATATGCCCGGGTATATTTCGGCTGTCAATAATACCCGGGTGAATTGTGTCTCGCAGCCAGCTACCCCCAACGGTGAACGATTTTCGATACTTGGAAACGCTGCCGAGGCATGGCCGAGGAAGGGGGAAGGGTCGGGGGGCAATGAGGTCGTTCAAGTCACGCCTCTGTGGGCCGATGCCTCTGTTCGTAAATGGCTTGGTAACCCTCGCGGTACGTTGGGTAGGTGAGTTGAATCGCATGGCTCACTTTGGTCACGCGGTTGTCGACCGTGCGGCTGGCGCGGAGTGAAAGCGGGATTTGTTCGCCCGCCACGCTGACCGGGAGTGCCAGGCCGAACAAGGCCGAAACGAAGTGTACGACTTCGACGACAGGGCAGGGCTTGTCGTCACCGGCCAGCAGCAGCGAACGCGGCGGAGCGCGCAGTGCGGCGCACACGAAACGCGCGGCGTCGTCTTCATGCACGCGAGAGACGATGTTGCTGCCGCTATTTGGCATGCGAAAGGTTCCGCGCGCAAGGCTCACGTGCAGGCCCGTGGTTAGGCCATAGAACGCGGGTAAGCGCACCACGCTCGCGCCCGCGTCGAGCCAGAGCTGCTCGGCGGCCAGGCGCAACGCAGCGCGCTCGCCGCTGCCGCCGACGTTGCTGCATTCCGTGACCACGCCGGTAGACGGATACACCGCCGTCGATGAGAGGTAAGCGATGCTCGTCGCACCCGTCACGAGCTCCGACCACGCGCGATCGGAAGACCCATCGGGTGGAAACGAAACCACGACGTTGGCGCCCTGCGCGGCCAGGCGGATCGCCATCACGTCATGGGCTGCGATCGGGCTGATTGCGCGGAAGCGTTGGTCGGGTGCTGTGCGCGTCGTGCCGACTGCAGGCAACCCAGGAAGCGCCCGCCGCACCGCGCTGGCGATCGTCCCAACGCCGAGGAAGAGTAAACGGTCCACCCGCCTACACTAGCGGAGCTTCGCGCTTCAGCCAGCGGGCGAGTCCGCCAAGCCATGCTCGACCGTGCGTGGCTTCGCGAACAGCACGGCTGCGGTGTGGATGAGCTAGCGGAGTTCCTGCTCGCGGCAGAAGCCGCTGGCGGCCCGCATTGCGACCCGCTCCCGGCTCCCTGATCGCGCGGTTATCCTCGCCTGGATGAGGCTGCTGATCGTCGAGCCACGGCTCTGCGATCCATGGCTGTCGCAGCGTGGCGCCGACCCCGAGCTCGTGTACGGCTTGATCTTCGGTCACCCCTAGCTATGGTTTGGCCGTGTTCCGCCCCTGTATCGACCTGCACGACGGTAAAGTGAAGCAAATCGTCGGAGGCACCCTCGGTGGCTCGCTCGAAGCTCTGCGCACCAATTTCGTCTCGGAGAAGTCGAGTGCCGAGTACGCCGCCTTGTATCGCCGTGATGGGTTGCTCGGCGGACACGTGATCCTGCTCGGCCCCGGCAATGAAGAAGCGGCGCTCTCGGCGCTGGCCGCGTATCCCGCTGGCCTGCAAGTCGGTGGCGCTGTGAATCTCGAGAACGCCGCTGGCTGGCTCGACGCCGGGGCGACTCACGTGATCGTCACCTCATGGGTGTTCCAGGGCGGTCGCATCGATTTCGAGCGCTTGGCTCAGCTGAAGCAAAAGATCGGCAAAGACCGTCTCGTGCTAGACCTTAGCTGTCGTCGTCGCGGTGCGGATTATTGGGTGGTGACCGATCGCTGGCAGACTTTCACTGACGTTACCGTCACGGGCGCAACCCTCGAACGCTTGTCGCAATCCTGCGCTGAATTTTTGGTTCACGCCGTGGATGTGGAGGGCCTGTGCCGTGGCGTCGATGCGGCGCTCGTCGAAAAGCTGGCGTTGTGGTCGCCGATCCCCAGCACCTACGCGGGAGGGGCGAACTCGCTTGCCGACCTGGAGCTAGTCTCCGAACTCGGCCAAGGGCGGGTCGATTTGACGATCGGCTCGGCGCTCGACATTTTCGGTGGCAGCGGTGTTCGCTACAACGACGTTGTGGCCTTCAATCGCCGAAAATCCGCCGCGCCTTGACGGTGGTCGGCGCGAGATCGTTGCCGCCGTGCAACGGTCTGAAGCGGGCGCAGGCCTAGTCGAGGAGAGGGAAGCTGCACATACTCTTGCCATGACCGAGAAAGCCGCCGTGCCCGTTACCCGTCGCGTTGCGATCGTTGCTGGTTTGGCCGGCGCAGCGCTTGGGGCTGCCGCGATGCCGACCGCACACGGTACGGCGCTGCCGGAGGCGAGCTCGGATCGCAAACGGACCGAAGGCCCAGCTGAGCGGCTGCCCGTAGTGTTCTTGCCGCATGGCGGCGGTCCGTGGCCGTTCGTCGATCTGGGCATTGGCAGCAAGGCCGAGCAAGCGGAGTTGGCGATCTATCTGCGTTCGATCGCCAGCGTGCCCAAGACTCCGCCGACGGCCGTGTTGGCAATCTCGGCGCACTGGGAGGAAGCGGTGCCAACCGTGATGACTGGTGCGAAGCCGCCCTTGCTTTTTGACTATTACGGGTTTCCGCCGGAGTCGTACGAGATCACTTGGCCCGCCCCCGGTGAACCCGCGCTCGCACGTCGCGTGCGGGAGCTGCTGGCCGGCGCGGGCTTCGAGAGCGCCGAAAATAGCGAGCGGGGTTTTGACCACGGCACGTTCGTGCCGCTGAAGCTCGCCTATCCCGCGGCCAACGTGCCCACCGTGCAACTCTCGTTGAAACGTGGGCTCGATCCGAAGGAGCACTTGGCGCTGGGTCGGGCGCTGGCACCCCTGCGCGAGGAAGGCGTGTTCATCATCGGCAGTGGCATGACCTTCCACAATTTGCGCGCCTTTGGCCCGCAATCCAGCAAAGTGGCGGAAGCCTTCGATGGCTGGCTGCGTGAATCGGTGAGGCTCCCTCAAAGCGAACGTGACCAACGCCTGAGTGAGTGGGCGAGCGCGCCTTCCGCGCGGCTGGCCCACCCGCGCGAGGAACACCTGCTGCCGTTGATGGTGATTGCGGGAGCCGCGGGTGCGGACCGCGGCGAGCTGTCATACAACGGCAAGATCTTGGACTTGCGTCTGTCGGCGTACCACTTCGGTTGAAGCTTGCGCGGCGAGCCTCGCCGCATCGACTGGAAAGTTCGACTTCCGGCGAACTTTCCAAGGCTCTTGCCAGACAAAACGAGTTGCTCGCGTGCCGCGATAGTTCGGGCTCCGGTGCCTAGCTATCTAAGCTGGCGTGCTAAGTTTGGGCGCGCGAGGTGCATTGCTTATGAGTTGGAAGCCGCTGCTTTGGTTATCGCTGCTGATCCTTTCATGTAGCGCGGGCTCCAAGCCCGGAGCGCAGGTCACGACCAGACCCGAAGCGTCTGCTGCCGGCAGCGGTGCCGGTGGTGGCTCGAGCGTGGGTCTGTTTGGCACGGCCGGTGGCGTCGGCATCAACACCTGTGACCAACCCGGTTCTGGTTGCGGGGCCAACACGCCCGCCCCCGTCAATTGCGGCGATGGCATGCTGACCTCCGACGAAGCCTGCGATGACGGCAACGTCGCCAGCGGTGACGGCTGCAGCGCCAATTGCCTCTCGGTCGAGCGCGGCTACTCCTGCAATCCTCCCGGCAAAGCCTGCCACCAGATCGCGCGCTGCGGCGATGGTGTCGTCGCCTCGAGCGAAGCCTGCGACGACGGCAACGCGGTGGATGGCGACGGTTGCTCCACGCGCTGCCGACTCGAACTTGGCTTCAAGTGCACCGGTATGCCCAGCGTATGCTCGCACACGACTTGCGGCGATAAAGTAAAGGAGGGCACTGAGAGCTGCGACGACGGCAACACCGTGCCTTTCGATGGCTGCTCTGCAACCTGTCAAACCGAGCCGGATTGCGCGATGAGCGGCGGCTGCAAATCCGCCTGCGGCGACGGCCTCGTGATCGGTGAAGAGTGCGATGACGGCAACGTGCGGGATGGCGACGGCTGCTCTTCGACTTGTAAGCTCGAAGCCGGCTTCACCTGCATGCAGGCCAACAACTGCGAGAAACTCAACGGCGCTTGCATCCTGCGAGTGCCGGTCGTCTACCGTGACTTCAACCTCGATGACAAGAACCCGGGCAAGACCCCGGACATCGAACCCAGCTGCTTGGGGTCAGGGACCCCAGCCGGCACGAAAGCGACACCCGGCCTCGTCGACACGAAGCTCACCAATGGCGTGCCGACCGCCACGACCGCTGCCAAGGCGGCGTGCATCACTTCATTGGACACTTGGTACTCGGATAAGGGCGCGCCCGCGATCGTCCGAGACATCGTGCTGTTCGACAACGGTAAGGGCGGCTACGTCAACCGTTACGGCGCGATGGGCGAGCAATGGCAGTCACAGGCCAAGGTCACCGGGCGCTTTTGCGGCAACGGCGACACGATGTGCATCGCAAATCCACCGATGTTCTCGGGCTGCAACTTCGACCCGACGGTCGATACGTGCTTCTATCCGTGCCCGGCCAGCATCGGGGGCGCGACAGACTCGTGCGCGGGCGTGATCACTACGCCGGCCACGAAGTACGACGGTACCCCGCTGTTCTTCCCGCTGGACGATCAGAAAAAGAACGAAACCTGGATCGACGCCAAAATACCGACCCAATACGGTTATAATTGGGAGTTTGAGGACCAGGTCATCCCGGTCTTGGGGGCCGCGCACGTGGCCGGCGCCAAAGCGCACAACTTCCACTTCACGACCCAGGTGACCTACTGGTTCAAGTACGACGCCAAGGCAACCGCGCGGCTCGACTTCACGGGTGACGATGACGTCTGGGTGTTCGTCAACGACAAGCTGGCGGTCGACCTCGGTGGCGTGCATCAACCGGTCGACGGCAGCGTAACCATCAGCGCAACCACCGCGGCGACCTACGGTTTGACGGACGGTCAGGTCTATAAGCTCAACGTCTTCCACGCCGAGCGAAAGAAGGAGAGCTCCAGCTTCCGCCTCACGCTCGCTGGTTTCTCGGCCGCCACCACGGATTGCACACCGATCTGCGGCGATGGAATCGTGTCAGCCGGCGAAGAGTGCGACGACGGAAAGAACGACGGCGGTTACGGTGAGTGCGCCGCGGGCTGCAAGCTGGGGGAATTCTGCGGTGACGGCGTGACGAACGGCAAGGAAGATTGCGACGACGGCAACACCTTCGACGGTGACGCCTGCCCGTCTTCTTGCCGCATCTTGGTGGTCAGGTAGCCGGCTTGTAGCCGACCGCGAGCCAAGCGGTGGTCTCGAGCTCGGCATCGCGCTTCAGCGCTTGGCGCAGGAAATCGCGCACGATGGGTTCTCGCCGTTGCCATTCGGGTTCGCCGAGTCGACTGCGGAGCAACACCAGCGGCGCGCTGCTTCGCGCCATGCGGAGCCAGAGTTCGTCCGCGTTGGCCGGGCGGATGCGATGAGTCATGGGCTCGATGCGCACGTGCTCGAAGCCGCCTGCACGCATTTCAGCGGCTAGCACCTCCGGATTTTCCAAACCCGCGGCGTTTCGAACCGGCATCGTGAACGTTGGATCGGCGGCAACGATCGCGCCGAACATGGCGCGCATCAAGGACGAGTCCTCGATCGCTGCCCAGGCGGAAACAACCGCGCCCGCGCCTGGCTTCAACACTCGAGCAAGCTCCGTAAAGCCGCGAGCGCGGTCGGGGAAGAACATCAAGCCGAAGATCGAGAAGGCAGCGTCGAATTCGCCGTCGCCAAAGGGCAAATTCTGGCCGTCGCCGACGAGCGTGCGCAAGTTGACGAGCCCGGCGGCGCTTGCCGCGTGTTCGAGCTCAGCCACCATCCGTTCCGAAAAATCGAGCGCGACGAGCTCACGAACCGCCGGTGCCAAGCGAACGGCCAGCGTGCCCGGGCCAGCCGCAACGTCCAGCACGCGTGCGTCCGGGCCGGGTGCCAAGAGCTCAGCCGCACGCTTCGAAAAGGGCGCCATCACCAACGACGCTTCGGCGGCGTAACCTTCGGCAACGAGCTGCCAAGGCTCGGGCGTGGACATCGGATTCGGCTTGCTGATCATGGGGAAACTCCTTCAGCGCTCCGCCAACTCGCCAGCACTCCGTCACTGAAAGCTTCGAGTCGTCCGGTTCGCATCGTAGGTTTCACGGAGATTGCCTGGCAGCGACGGTCAACGTCAAATTCGCAGCAAGTGGCCACTTGTTTCGCATGTACGCGGTCTGGGTTAACCTTGCGGTCGCCATGGCCCCTCGCGATTTGCAAGCGCCGAAGAACTCCACGGATCGTCGTTCATGACTGCGAGCCGGCTCGTTCTGGAGATCCCGAGTTGGGTGGATGAAGTCGTGACCGCGTTTCCCGAGCCGCTCGCCAGTGATCGGGCACGCATGGCGCTCACCGTGCGCTTGTCGAAGGAGAACGTGGAGCGCGGCGGTGGGCCCTTCGCTGGCACGGTGTTCGCGGAGGATCGCTTGCTTTCGGCAGGTGTGAACCTGGTGCTCGGCACTGGCTTCTCGATCGCTCACGCGGAAATCGTAGCCTTGATGCGCGCGCAAGCGGCGCTCGGCCCGGACTCGCTCAGTCCTCCGCCGCTCACGTTGTTTGCGAGTACCGAGCCTTGCTGCCAATGTTTTGGCGCGTTGGTTTGGGCGGGAGTGCGGCGACTGGTTTGCGGTGCTAATACGGAGGACGCAGAAGCGGTTGGTTTCGACGAAGGACCGAAGCCCGCGGCTTGGGTTGGAGTCCTCGAGCAACGCGGGATTGTCGTCACTGAAGGCTTGTTGCGCGCGGACGCGCAAGCGGTGCTCGCGGACTACGCGGCGCGTGGCGGGCGCATTTACGGCAAATTCGCCGATTGAACCGCGGGCTCAGCCTGCTTGGAAGCCGAGTCGATACAAGACTTGCACGGTGCCGTGCTGCGGCTCCGGAAAGCGCAGCGCATAGAAGCCTTCGGCGATGCAATCGACGACTTGGCGATCGGTGAGATCGGACCCCCCGTCGCTGACCTCGGACACGTGGCCCGCGGAGCCGACCACGAAGTGCAGGCGCACCGTGCCGTCGAGGCTGCTATCGCGATTGACGCCATCGCGATAGCAGCGCGCGAACAGCGGATAGCCTGCCTCCACGACGTTGTCGATCGCGTCCGGTGCCAGCACACCGGCCGAGCTCGGATCGATCTGCAGCCCGCGCTCATCGCCTGGTAACGCTCTTCGCCTCTTGGCTGACGAGGAGCGCCCCGACTTGGACTTGGCCGGCGGATCGACCAAGCGAAAGACGAACGTCCAATGTGCGCGACTCGGCTTTTCCAGATCGCCAAAGCGAATTTCCGACACGCGCTGGCTGATACAACTCTCCACGCGCGGATCGCTGAGCGTCGAAGATTCCCGGTGAACGTTGCTCACTTTACCAGTGACGTCGAGCTTCCAAGCGAAGCGAACGGCGCCCCGCAAACTCGGGTTGGCAAGGAAACACCGTCGGAGATCGGCCTCGTTGCCGCGCAGGTGATGAACCACGTCGGCGGGCGGCAGTTCGGGCAAGCGCGCTTTCGGTTTGTCGGCTTCGGCTTTGGCTTCCGGTTCCGCGGCGCTAGTCGAGGCGGGGCTTAGCGGAGGTGACGAG
>Ga0302321_100001929_pt1 | contig 17717 bp, 12 predicted proteins | sample Fen_T0_1_FD_202505 | JGI IMG/M metagenome (GOLD analysis project Ga0302321, IMG submission 202505) | Peat permafrost microbial communities from Stordalen Mire near Abisko, Sweden - Fen_T0_1 | ecosystem: Environmental > Terrestrial > Soil > Wetlands > Permafrost | place: Sweden: Abisko...
CGAGGTGATCCAGGCGTTCCTGGAGGGTGATGTCCCCGAGCCCACGCTCCGGAGCTCTTGTGGTGGTCACGCGGAGTCTAGCGAGGGTGGCCATGCACACGGCGGCTGCGGCTGCGGAGGTCACGCGAGCGCGGGTGAAGCCGGCCACGCGCACGATGGGGGTGGTTGCGGCGGCCACGCGAGCTCGGGCGAGGCGGGTCACGCACACGCAGGGTGTGGCTGCGGTGGTCACGCGGACTCCGACGGGGGTGCCCACGCCCAGGGTGGGTGCGGCTGCGAGTCCGAGGCCGGAGGCGGGTGCGGGGGCGACTGCGCGTGCGAGGGCAAGTCAGCGGAGGGGGAGTGCTGCGGGGGCGGGGGACACGGGCACGAAGGCGGACACGGCGGGGGACACGGTCACGGTGGGTGTCAGTGCCAGTAAGCCGATTGGGTGAAGGCGAACGCTCTTCAGTAGGCTGGTTGGGTTCTCTGGGTGATGGTGAACGCTCTTGCCTCTCCCACCGGGAGAGGCCGCCGTGCGCTGTTGCACGGCGGGTGAGGGGCCGGTGCCATCGTCGGCCTCACCGGCTCCAGCGGAGGTCACGCCAAGGACAGCCGCCCGGGCGTTGGCTCATTCTGCTCACGCTTTGAACTCAGCCGAGGTCGCCGTCCTGGCTCCCGTTGGTCGAAGAAATCCTCTGGGGCCCGCCCCCTCACCCGCCGTGCGCTGTCGCGCGCGGCGACCTCTCCCGTTGGGAGAGGTAAGAGGTTGCACTTTCAGGGTTTCCCAGAGGTTTTCCAGGGATTCTGCAGGACTCAGGGATTCTCCAGGGATTCTCCAGGGATTCTCCAGGGATTCTCCAGGGATTCTCCAGGGATTCTCCAGGGATTCTCCAGGGATTCTCCAGGGATTCTCGCAGCGCACCCGCATCCCGCTCGATGATCCGTGGACGTCCCCGCGGGCCCTGGTGTAGAGTCCCGGCTGGGCCGTGTGAACGTTAACACGGCGCGGTGGCGCTCGGCCATGTCGCCGGGTAGGCTGGCCCCTGCAGGAGCGGCCCTGCTGAGCTCCTTCTGAAGGCAGCCCACGGAATCGCCAGGACCGGGGAGGGCGAGGGTGCCCGACCGGAGTGGAGGTGCAATCTGATGCGGCGCGTCGCGTTGACTGTTGGTTCTGCTCTGGCCATGGGGATGCTCACGATGTCCAGCGCGGTGCGAGCGGCGGACCTGGACTACTCCAAGGCCCTTCGGATGACGGTCGGATTCTACGACGCCAATCGGTGCGGCAAGGACGTGGCGCGGGACAGCGCCTTCCCCTGGCGGGTCGATTGCCACACCGACGACGGTCAGGACGTGGGCGTGGATCTCAGCGGCGGGTTCCACGACGCCGGAGATCACGTGAAGTTCGGCCTGACGCAGGGCTACTCCGCCGCGGTCCTGGGGTGGACCTACCTCGAGCTCCCCGAGGCGCTGCGCAAAACCGGCAGCGACCAGAAGCTCCTCTCCACCCTCCGTCGCTTCACCGACTACTTCCTCAAGGCCCACCCCAAGCCCGACATCTTCTACTACCAAGTCGGCGACGGGGGGGAGGACCACGGGTACTGGGGCCCCCCGGAGAAGCAGCCCGGCCCGCGCCCCACGCGGCGCTTCGCCGACGCCACCCACCCGGCCTCGGACATCCTGGGCGAGACCGCCGCCGCCCTGGCGCTGGCGAGCATTCACTTCAAGTCCTCCGATCCCACCTACGCCGGGCGCTGCCTGCAGGCCGCGCGGGAGCTGTACGAGATGGGGAAGAAGCACCGGGGCGTGGGAGACTGCCGGCCGTTCTACGAGTCGTCCTCCTACCTGGACGACCTGGCCTGGGGCGCGCTCTGGCTGCACCGGGCCACCCAGGAGAAGGGCTATCTCCAGGACGCCAAGGCCTTCGTCCAGGAGGCCAAGAAGGCCGCCGGGAAGAAGGACGACCCGTTTCACTCAAAGTCCACGATGAACTGGGACGACGTCTTCCCCGGGGTGATGCTGGTCCTCTCCGAGGTCACCGGGGAGAAGAAGTACCGGGACGCCGTGACGGCCAACCTCGAGTACTGGACCAAGTCGCTCAAGTCCACCCCGGGCGGCCTCAAGTGGTTCGCCCAGTGGGGCGTCTGCCGCTACGCCGCCTCGGCCTCCATGCTGGCCCTGCTGGCGGCCCGGCGCGACCCGGCGCACGCAGCGCGCTGGCGGGCCTTCGCTCACTCCCAGATCGACTACATCCTGGGGAAGAACCCGGCCAAGCTCTCCTACGTGATCGGGTTCGGGGACGCGTCCCCCAAGGACCCGCACCATCGGGCCTCGGTGAGCTGCCGCTACGAGCGGGGCCGAACCGACGCGGACTGCGTGCTCAACGGCGCACTGGTAGGCGGACCGAACGAGGACGACGAGTACCAGGACAGCATGGACATGTACCAGTTCTCCGAGGTCGCCATCGACTACAACGCCGGGCTGGTCGGCGCGTTGGCCGGCATCGTCTCGGAGTGAGCTGATCCACTCAGGACTGCACCGACGCCCTTGCTCCGCGATCTGATCGGCGACCGCGCCTTCTTCCGGAGGTTCCTCCAGCTCGCCGTCCCGGTGACGCTGCAGTACTTCTTCGCCGCTTCGCTCAACCTCGTCGACAGCGTCATGGTCGGGCAGCTCGGCGCGGTGGAGCTGGCGGCGGTGGGATTGGCCAACCGGGTCTACTTCCTCCTCCTCCTCTTCCTGCTCGGGGTGAGCGGCGGCGCCTCCATGTTCGCCTCCCAGTTCTGGGGACAGAAGGACGTCGCCAGCATCCGCAAGGTGCTGGGACTGAGCGTCTCGATCGCCGGGACCGCCGGGCTGGTCTTCTTCGGCGCCGGCGCCTTCGCGTCGGGCCCCATCCTTCGGATCTTCAGCGACGACCCGGCGGTGGTGGCCGACGGCAGCCGCTTCCTCGCCATCAGCTCCGCCAGCTTCGTGATGGTGGCGGTCACCTCCTGCTACGCGGCGGTTCTTCGGAGCACGGGCCAGGTGCGGTTGCCCATGGCCGTCAACGTGGTCGCCCTGGTGCTCAACACCGTGCTCAACTACGTCCTCATCTTCGGCATGTTCGGCATGCCGCGGATGGGCGTGGCCGGCTCGGCCGTCGCCACCACCATCGCGCGCGCCGTCGAGACCGTCGCCTTGATCGGGTTCTCCTACCGGCGGCGGCTGGTGGTGGCGGCGCGCCTCTCCGAGCTCGTCGGCGTGTCGTCCGAGCTGACCCGGCGCTTCGTCCAGGCCACCGCGGCCGTGGTGATCAAGGACATGACCTGGGCGATCGGGATCACCATCTACCTGGCGCTCTACGCCAGGATGGGGACCGACGTGGTGGCCGCGCTCCAGATCGTCTTCACCATCCAGCAGCTCGCGACCGTCTTCTTCGCCGGCATCTCCAGCGCGGCCATGGTCATGGTGGGGAACCAGATCGGGGCCGGCGACGAGCGGACCGCCTACCTCTACGCCAAGCGCTTCCTGGTGATCACGCTGCTGCTGGGGGCGGCCATCGGCCTGCTCACCGTGCTCGGGAGCGGCCTCATCCTGGCGCCGTACCGCGTGCCGGCGCAGGTGACGGCCGACGCCCGCTCGCTCCTCTACGTGTTCGCCGCCTTCCTGGCGGTCTCCACCTTCAACACCGTGGCGGTGGTGGGCGTGCTGCGCGCCGGGGGCGACACCCTCTTCTGCCTCGTGATGGACCTGGTGGCGGTCTACGTGATCGGGATGCCGTTCGCCGTGACCGGGGCGCTCGTCCTGAAGCTTCCGGTCGCGACGGTCTTCGCCGGCGTCACCCTCCAGGAGGTCTTCAAGTTCGCCCTCTGCTTGAAGAGGGTGGTCTCCAAGAAGTGGATCAACAACCTGGTGAGCGGGTTCGCCGGCAGTCCGGCGACCGCCCACGAGTGAAGGGAGCGTCGATGTCCGAGAACGTGGTGATCACGGGTGGTGCGCGGGGGCTGGGGCTCTTCCTGGTGGAGCAGTACCTGCGCAGGGGAGCGCGGGTCTTCGCCCTGAACCGCGGAGGCGAGACGCCGCCGGGGCTGGCGGCCATGGGCGCTGGCGGACTTCGGGTCTTGGCCTGCGACGTGACCCAGGAGGCGCAGGTCCGCGGCGCGGCCCAGGAGGTGGCGAAGGCCGCCGGAAGCGTGGATCTCCTGGTGAACAACGCCGCCATCTACCAGGAGAAGCCATTCACGGAGAGCAACGAGTTCGACGCCGACGTCGCGCGCCGCACCTTCGACGTGAACGCCGTCGGCCCGCTGCTCGTCACCAAGCACTTCCTGCCGCTGGTGCTGGCGGGCAAGGGCAAGACCATCGTCAACGTCTCCTCCGAGGCGGGCAGCATCTCCACCTGCTGGCGCGATCGGGAGTACGCGTACTGCATGTCGAAGGCCGCCCTCAACATGCAGTCGGCCATCCTCCAGAACCGGGTCAAGCCGCAGGGGGTGAAGGTGCTCGCCATCCACCCAGGGTGGATGCGTACCGAAATGGGCGGGCCGGACGCCGAGCTCGATCCGGCCGAGACCGCCCGCGTCCTGGTGGCGACCATCGACGCCAACCGCGCGCTGGAGAGGCCCATCTACATCGATTACCGCGGCCAGCCGATGTCCTGGTGAGCGATATGACCGCGCGGCGCGTGCTGATCTACGGAGGGGAACCGAGCCCGTACCACGACTTCCCCGCGCAAGGCCCGATCCTGGCGGAGCTGGCGCGAGAGGCGGGCTGGGAGCCGGAGCTGACCTGCGACGGCGACGCCTTCTTGCCGGCGCGCGTGGCCCCGTTCCACGCAGTGATGGTGGCCGCGTCGTCCGGCCTTCTCTCGCCCGCGCAGGAGGAGGGGCTCCTGTCCGCGGTGGTCGGCGCTCCAGGCGGCGCCACCGGCGTGCCCAAGGGGCTGCTCGGGGTCCATGGCGCCACGGTGCTCTCCTCCGCCTCGGGCCGGTACCAGCGGATGATCGGCGCGCGCTTCCTCACCCACCCCGACGTGGGACCGACGGGGCCGGCCATCCGCGTGGCCACGCGGCGGCCCGATCACCCGGTCCTGTCCGGAGTGGGCGACTTCACCATCATCGATGAGCTCTACCTCCTGGAGCAGCTCTCGCCGTTCGAGGTCCTGCTCTCGGCCGATCACCTCGGGTTCGAGCGGCCGCTCGCCTGGGTGAAGCCCTTTGGTCGGGGGCGGGTCTGCTACTGCGCCCTGGGCCACGCTCCGGAGCAGCTTCAGCACCCGAACGTGCGCGCCGTCCTGAAGAACGCGCTCACCTGGTTCGAGTGAGGTGCCGAGGCGCCGAACCGCCGAAGCAAAGGGCACAAAGAGAGACGCCGGGCCCCGCGAGCGGGATCCGGCGTCGTCGAGCTCAGAGCGCGGGTGCGCGGATCAGCGCGAGACCGGCTTCACGTCGTACGGGAGCCGCTGCTCGGTCTCCACGTCGAAGAGGTGCAGCGAGTCGAGGTCGATCGACACCTCGACATTGGAGCCGACCTCGGGCGGACGGTGCGGGTCGAGCTTGAAGACGAAGTTCCCTTCGCCGGCGCGGGCATGGATGATCAGCTCGTCGCCGAGGGTCTCGACGATGTCGACGGTCACCGCGAGCTTGGCGGCGTTGGCCGGCGGGGTCTTGCCCGGGCCGAAGACGCCCTCGGCGCGGATGCCCGCCACCACCTTCCGCCCCACCTTACCGGCGCAGATCTCGCGCGCGGCCTTGGGCGTGGGCAGGTTGAACTTGGTGGCGGCCAGGGAGTTGCCGTTGTCGGCGATGGTGGCCGGGATGAAGTTCATCGGCGGCGTGCCGATGAAGTTGGCCACGAAGAGGTTGGCCGGGCGGTCGTACACCTCGATCGGCGTTCCGACCTGCTGCAGCTTGCCCAGCTTCATCACCGCGATCCGGTTGCCCATGGTCATGGCTTCGACCTGGTCGTGGGTCACGTAGATGGAGGTGGTCTGGAGCCGCTGCTGGAGCTTCTTGATCTCGGCGCGCATTTGCACGCGCAGCTTGGCGTCGAGGTTGGAGAGCGGCTCGTCGAAGAGGAAGACCGCCGGCTTGCGGACGATGGCGCGGCCGAGCGCGACGCGCTGCCGCTGACCACCGGAGAGCGCCTTGGGCTTGCGCTCGAGGAGCTGGCTGATCTCCAGAATCTGGGCCGCCTCGAGCACCAGCTTGTCGATCTCGGGGCGGGGCGTCTTCCGGATCTTGAGTCCGAACTCGAGGTTCTCCCGGACGGACATGTGCGGGTAGAGGGCGTAGTTCTGGAACACCATCGCCACGTCCCGATCCTTGGGCGGAACGTCGTTCACCACGCGATCACCGATCGTGATCACGCCCGAGGTGACCTCCTCGAGGCCGGCGACCATGCGGAGCGCCGTCGACTTTCCACAACCAGAGGGGCCGACGAGGACCATGAACTCGTGATCCTTGATCTCGAGATCGAGCCCCTCGATGACAGACACATTGCCGAACTGCTTTCCGACACTCTTCAAACTGACGCCTGCCATCGGATCTCCCGGTTGCCCTGTAGAAGGCGCATTCAGCCACGGAACGCATCGCTTCGCAAGTCCAACTCGCGCAAGATCGAACGGCGCTGCGGCCTGGCTCGGCGGGTCGCAGCGCGCCGTCGGAGAGGGCTCCCAAAGCAGGTCCCCGCGCGCGGTCAGGAGCGCGTCCCCCGAGCGCGCAAGCCCTTGACCCTCGGCCGGTTTGCGCGATACCGGATCCGACTCGCTCCTGGAGCGAAGAGGAAGCCCAATGCGATACGATAACTTCGTGGCGGCGGTGTTTTGTACGGTCCGTGACATGGAGGTCATGGCCGCGGCTCCGGACCCTGATCAGATGGTCGCCTTCATCTCCCGCCACGTCCGGGTGGGGAAGGTCTATCTGGAGACCTACCGGACCGGCCACCAGGTCGACCGGGAGCAGGTCGTCCGGCTCAAGGAGGTCTTCGCCCGGCACGGGATCGAGACCGCCGGCGCGATCACGCCCAACTTCGTGGCGGGCTGGGACTTTCGGCCTTCGTGCTACGGCCGGCCGGAGCACCGGAAGGAGCTGGAGCGGATCATGCGCTTCACTGCCGAGCTCTTCGACGAGGTCATCCTCGACGACTTCTTCTTCACCAATTGCCGGTGCGAGGCCTGCATCGCGGCCAAGGGCGGACGGAGCTGGGACCAGTTCCGGACCGAGCTGCTGGCCGAGGTCTCCCGGGACGCGGTGGTGGGGCCGGCCAAGCAGGTCAATCCAAAGGTCCGGGTCGTCATCAAGTATCCGAACTGGTACGAGGACTACCAGGCCACCGGGTACAACCTGGCCGACCAGCCGAAGCTGTTCGACGGGATCTACACCGGCACCGAGACCCGCGATCCGGCCCACTCCCAGCAGACGCTTCAGCGGTACCTGAGCTATTTCCTGGTGCGTTATCTGGAGAACGTGAAGCCGGGGAAGAACGGCGGCGGCTGGTTCGACACCTTCGACTGCCTGTACAACCTCGGCTCGTACGCCGAGCAGTGCTGGCTGACCCTGTTCGCCAAGGCGAGGGAGGTGACGCTCTTCTCGGCCGGGCTGCTCCATCGCGACGCCATCTGCGCGCCGGTAGCCGGGCACGCCATGGAGGCGGCCGACGCCTTTCTGGGCCAACTCGGAGCTCCGATCGGGATCGCCTGCTACAAGCCCTACCACTCGTCGGGCGAGCCCTACCTCCACGGCTACCTGGGCATGCTCGGCCTCCCGCTGGAGCCCTTCCCGGAGTTTCCGGCTGGGCACGGCCTCGTCCTCCTGACCGAGAGCGCCGCCAAGGACCCGGCCATCCTCGATCGGATCAAGGGGCAGCTCGCAGCCGGCAAGGAGGTCGTCATCACGAGCGGCCTGCTGGGCGCGCTCCAGGATCTCGGATTCGGAGACCTGGCGCCGATCCGGCTGACGGGGCGGAAGGTGGCGGTGCGGCGCTTCGCTGCGCCCTTCTTCGAGTGCTCGTTCGGCAATTACTGGGACGTCGCTGCTCCGGCCGGTCCGATCGAGATCCCGGAGCTCGCCTTCCCCACCAACGACGCCCTTCCCCTGGTGGCGGCCTTCGGCGAGAACCGGGCATACCCGTTCATCCTGCAGGTCCGGTACGGCGCGGGTTTCCTCTACATCCTGACCGTCCCCGAGGACTTCGGCGCGCTCTACCGGCTCCCTGCCCCTGTGCTCGACCTGGTGCGAAAGACGCTGGGCAAGCGGATCCCTGTCCGGCTGGAGGGACCGGCCCAGGTCGGGCTGTTCGCCTACGACGACGGGGCCTTCATCGTCGAGTCCTTCCTCCCCATCAACTCGGACGTGAAGGTGGTGGTTCAGGGGAAGGGGATCGAGGGGATGGGGATCGAACTGGTCGATCTGGTCAGCCGGGAGAAGCTCCGGGGACAGGAGGTGGACGGCCAGACGGAGTTCGCCTTCAAGCTCCGGCCGACCAGCTTCCGCGTCCTCCGGCCGCAGGCCCGAACTCTGGACCCGTGAACGCTCCTATTCGTCTCGGGATCGCGTAGAATGCCGCCGGCCACCTATCGGGAGAAGGGCTTTTCACCCTTGCCAATCGGCCCCTCGCTATGTCCACGATCCAGGCACCTGCCGTGCCCAGCCCAGCCCAGCGACCAGGCCAGCCCCCCGTGACCGTCCAGACCGAGGACTTCCTCGGCTGGCATGGCTGCTACCGGATCGGCAACGGGCTGATCGAGGCGCTGGTGGCCCCCGCGATCGGGCGGGTGATGCAGCTCCGCCTGGCGGGCGATGCGGAGAGCCCGCTCTGGATCAACCCCGACCTGCACGGCGCGCCGTGCCGGCCGGGGATGGGCGGGTACCTCAACTTCGGCGGCGACAAGGCGTGGCCCGCCCCGCAGTCCGTCTGGCCCAGCGTGATCGGGGACAACTGGCCTCCGCCCGCCGCGTTCGACGGGATGCCGGCCAGCGCCGCGGTCGGCTCCCAGGGCGTGGTCTTCAGCTCGCCGGTCGATCCCTGCTCCGGGCTCCGCGTGGTCCGGCGCGTGGAGCTCGATCCCGGGAAGCCGGTGATGCGGATCAAGACCGAGTTCCAGAAGGTCTCGGGCCGACCAGTCCAGGCGTCGGTCTGGATCGTCTCCCAGCTCGCCCATCCCGAGCGGATGTTCGTGCTCCTCCCGGAGAATCGCTCCCTGTTCGAGGGCGGGTTCACCCTGCTCGCTGGATCGCCGCCGGAGGACCTCCAGATCGAGGGCGCACTCCTCTCCCTCCCCCGCGATCCCGCGGTCCAGACCAAGATCGGAACCGAGGGGTGCAGCCTGCTCTGGATGGACCGCCGCCTGGCGCTCCGGATCGACGCGCAGCGTCCGGCCGGGGAGTACCCGAACCGCGGCAGCAGCGCCGAAATCTACAGCAGCCCCGATCCCATGACCTACGTCGAGCTGGAGACCACCGGACCGCTCGCCATGCTCGCGCAGGGCGAGACGCTCGAGGCCTGCAACACCTACACGCTCACGCGCCGATCCGTCGCCGATCCGACCGCCGAGGCGCGCCGGGTCTTCGGGGTTGCCGAAGGGTGAGCGCGCCAGGAGAACCGATGAAGGTGCTGATCATCGGGGGGACCGGGCTCATCTCCACCGCCATCGTGAAGCAGCTGGTGGAGCGCGGTGACGCCGTGACCATCTACAACCGGGGCCGGACGCCCAAGCGCATCCCCAGTGGGGTCGAGGCGCTGACCGGCGATCGGAGCCAGTACGCCCGGTTCGAGGAGCAGCTCCAGGGCCAGAACCGCCGCTTCGACGCCGTCATCGACATGATGGCCTTCCAGCCGGAGGACGCGCGCTCGCTCTTGCGGGCCGTGCGGGGGAGGGCGCGGCAGATCGTGGTCTGCTCGACCGCTTGCGTCTACGGCGGGCCCATGACCCGGCTGCCCGCCGACGACGCCGAACCGCACCGGCCGGTGACCGACTACGGCCGGAACAAGTCGGAGATCGAGGCCATCTTGCTGAACGCGGACGGCCGGGACGGGCTCCGGACCACGGTGCTCCGCCCGTCCTTCACGACAGGAGAGGGCGCCACCGCCAGCGGGGTCCTGTTCGACGACACCACCGTGGAGCGGATCCGCCAGGGCCGGCCGGTGATCGTCCACGGCGACGGTCGGACGCGCTGGGCCGTGGCTCACGTCTCCGACGTGGCGCGGGGGTTCGTGAACGCCCTGGAGAACCCCAAGGCGTTCGGCCAGGCCTACCACCTCACCGGCCACGAGCACACCGATTGGGATGGGGTGTTCGCGGCGCTGGGGGAGGCGGCGGGACGCGCTCCGGAGCTCGTCCACATCCCGACGGAGTGGCTCTACGGCGTCGCTCCGCGCCGCAGCGTGGGGGTAAAATTCATCTACCAGTACGACTCGATCTACGACAACTCCAAGGCGGAGCGGGATCTTGGCTTCCGGACCACGGTCTCGATGGTGGAGACCTTCCGGCGGCAGATCCGCTGGATGGAGGGGTCGGGCAAGATCCAGCCGATCGAGCAGGACCGGTTCGAGGACGTGATGATCGATTGCCACGCAAAAGGGCGTATTCCTTCGCCGGATGGCTGGATCGATTTCAATCCTTGGCACAATCAGGCCACCAACTAACGCCGCCTCCGAGCGTTCGCTCACACCTCGATGGGGGGGCTCGGCGGCGAAGTGCGTCCGAGGCCGGAGGCCTGAATCGGTTCACGTGGAGGGTTCACGGACAGGTACGGAAAGGTGGCCATCCGTCGTTGACAACCCTTGCTGGATCTGGTTCGGCTATCACCCCGATGAACAGCCTCTCCCTCGCTGTCGGCGTCGAGAAAAGCGGGCTCTCCGCGGGCCCGATCCCGTCCGTCGCCGAGTTGAGATCCGGGTCCGTTTGGGGCATCATCTCCGGCCTTGAATCACTCTCTCGACGCGCTGGACGTCGGCGGCCCCCCCCCAAGGCCGACGGACGGCGCGCCGGAAGGTCCCTCGAGCGTATGGGCTCTCCGCCGGAGGGGCGGAACGTGAATAGCGTGGACCCTGTACCCGTCCTGTCTTCAGAGGGTGTTGAAAGGTTCGATCGGGTCATTCCTCAACGTGAATTTTACCTCATCGAGCCGAAGCGCGAATCGTGGTGAAAGTCATTGAAAAACGGAAGATCAACTGATATTCCGAGTGCCGCAAAGACGGGTGTTCTAGCTGTCCTTTTTCATTCTGTCTCAGCAACTCCATGCTGCATCAAGGAGGAACGGTATGCGTAAGCTCGTGGCCGCTGTAGCCATGTTCGCCGCTACGGTGGCGATGGCGCAGGATGGTGCGAAGCGGAAGGTGACTCTCTGGAGCTTCGCTCCGAACAACGTCGAGGAGTACAAGGCCCGCAAGGCGGACATCGAGGCCAAGTTCAACATCGAACTGAACCTCGAGACGATCGCCCAGAACGCCTTCGTTCAGAAGCTCCAGGCCGTGATGATGGACGGCAAGGGCGCTCCCGACATCATCGAGTGGATGATCGAGAACAACCGGATCCTGAACGCGAACCCGGAGAAGAGCTTCGTCCTTCCGCTGGACGAGTTCGTCGCCAAGTCGACGGAGTTCAGCAAGATCGTCCCCGGCCGCGTGGCCTGGGTGAAGTACGGTGGCCACGTCTACGGCCTGCCGCACGACGTGCACCCCGTCGTCCTGATCTACAACGACACGGTCTGGAAGGCCGCGGGCGTCGATGTCACCAAGCTCAACACCTGGGACGAGTTCTTCGAGGCTTCCAAGAAGCTGACGAAGGAGAAGAAGGACGGCAAGCCCATTCACTACGCGCTGCCCTACGGCAACGACGGCCTCAGCAACACGATGTTCATGCTCTGGCAGCAGACCGGCAGCCAGATCCTCGGCGAGAACGGCCAGCCCACCTTCACCAGCCCGGAGTTCAAGGCCTTCGTGGAGAAGTGGATCTCTTGGCAGAAGACCGGCGCGTTCACGATGTGGGACTGGGGTAACTTCAAGGCCCTCCTCGCGAACGGCACGCTGGCTTCCTACACCTCGCCCGACTGGTGGGTTCCGCAGGTCAACCTGGCCTCCACCGGCAGCGACGACGCCGTCAGCGCGCTCGGTGGCAAGAGCGCCAAGAAGGCCGACGTGAAGTACCAGTTCCGCGTGCGCACCCTCCCGGTCTACGCCAAGGGTGGCCCGGCGGCGGCGTCCTGGGGCGGCTCGTTCATGGCCATTCCGAAGGGCACGAAGGACCCGGAGCTGGTCTACAAGATCGCCGAGTACCTCGAGTACGACGCGAAGGCGCTCATCAAGGATCGCTGGGAGAAGACCAACATGCTGCCCCCGATGGCCTCGATCTGGAGCGATCCGGCCTTCGCGCAGCCTGATCCGCGCTTCGGCGGCCAGAAGCTCGGCGAGCTGATGGTTGCGGTGGCAAAGCAGATGCCCAAGGTCAACACGGGCGACGTCTTCTGGGACGCCATCAACGACTTCAACCAGCAGTACACGGAGCTCGCCTCGGGCAAGATCACGATCGAGAAGGCCCTCGAGGAGGCGCAGAAGAAGGTTCAGTTCCGGTACGACCAGATCAACAAGAAGTAGTGAGCTTCGTCGCCGGGGCCGGGGTGGAGACATCCCGGCCCCGAGCGATCCGACCGGGCGGTAGGCTGGTCGGATCGTCGTAGCCGCGGGGACCGAGGGTCACCCTCGGTCCCCACGGATGTCGAGAAACAACGCTGTGTTCGTGGCGGAACCACCGTGAGATCACCTGCGGCGCAGGCATCGAGAGAAACGCGACGCGCGCCCCTGCGCAGGTTGAGCCACGGAGTCCGCCGGGCCCGTCCCCGCCTCACCCCAACGCCACTGCACTCCCGCCGCGCCCCTTTGCCGGCGCAGAAGCGGTCGAAGCGCGCGCCTGGCTGTTGCTGCGACCGCCGGACCGACCGGATGGGGGAGTGCCACAGGCTCAGCCCCGAACCCGCTCTCCTTCTTCACGCTCCGGGAGCGCTCCCGTCGTTTTCCCCGCTCCGGCCCTCCCGCCGCCCAGGCAGCAGTCGTCATCCGTTTGTTCATCATCGCAGCTCGGATCCGTTGAATCGATCTCTGGCTCACGTTGGATGTTGAGGAGCATGGCCATGGCGTTACTCGTCTCGCAATCCGAAGCACCAAACCAGGCGGCCGGCGCCGTCAACCCAAAGTGGACCTGGCGCAGGATCAAGGAGGTCCTGGCGGCGTACGCCATGATCGCCCCGTTCATGGCGATCCTGCTCACCTTCAGCGTCTACGTCCTCTACTTCGGCTTCCGGATGAGCCTGCGCGACGCGCAGGGGCTCAGCGACGGCAGCTTCGTCGGCCTGCAGAACTACAAGGATCTGCTCTGGGCCGACGAGTACCGGGCGCGCGACTTCTGGCTGGCGGTGAAGACGACGTTCACCTTCATGGCCGGCTGTCTCCTGACCCAGATGCCGGTGGCCTTCGTCCTGGCGTACATCCTGAACCACATCCCGCTGGTGCGGCTCCGCGCGGTCCTCCGGGCGGCCTTTTTCCTGCCTGTGGTGATCAACACCGTGATCATCGCCCTCCTGTTCCGGATGCTCTTCAACCCGGACCAGGGCGTGATCAACTCGTTCCTCGGTCTGCTCGGCCTGCCGAGCAACATCGACTGGATGATGAACTCCTCGTATGTGATGCCGCTCATGCTGATCGCGGCGTTCTGGCAGTGGACCGGCTACCACATGGTCTACTTCCTCTCGCAGCTCCAGACCATCGACCCCTCGCTCTACGAGGCCGCCAAGCTCGACGGCGCCTCGCCGCGCCGCGTACTCTGGCGCATCACGCTGCCCCACATGCGTCCGGCTATCACCTTCGCCATGGTCACGTCCGCGATCGGCGGCTTGCAGGTCTTCGACCTGGTCTTCCTCCTCTTCCCCAACGCGGCGTACGGCCCGGGCGGCGTGGCCAAGACGCTGGTGGCCTTCGTCTACGACCAGGGCTTCTCGCAGCAGTTCCTCACCGGCATGGCATCGGCGGCCGGCTGGCTCACGTTCGGCCTCATCCTGATCATCAGTCTCATCCAGTTCAAGGTGCTCGGTCTCGGCAAGCACGGCGAGGCGTAAGAAGGAAGGGCAGCAACATGTTCAACGGAAAGTCCTCGCGGAAGCTCAACTCGGTCGGTCCCGTGCAGGGGATCGGCCTCTTCTTCCTGCTCGTTGTCGGCGTCATCTACCTGGTCCCGCTCTTCTGGCTCGCCAACTCGTCCTTCCTGCCGGAGTCGGAGATCTTCCAGTTCCCTCCGAAGATCCTGACCTCTCCGAGAGAGGCGTTCCAACTCTACACGCTCGACTCGTACCGCACGGCCTTCGGCGAACACTGGAACGCGGGCTGGGCCCTGGGCGTATCCGTGGTGGTCACGGTGGGCGGTATCCTGCTGACCCTGGTGCTCTGCTCGCTCTGCGCCTACGCCTTCGCCTACCTCGAGTTCCCGGGCAAGGGCGTGATCTTCATCGCCATCCTGGCGACCATGATGCTCCCGATGGGCACCATGATCGCGCCCTACCTCGGGACCATCCGGATGCTGCACCTGAAGGACAACCTGCTCGGCCTCATCATCCCCTACGCGGGATCAGCCTTCGGGGTGTTCTTGCTCCGGCAGTTCTACATCAAGATCCCGGTGGCGCTCATCGAGTCGGCGCGCATCGACGGCGCCGGCCACCTCAAGATCTGGTGGAACGTGATCGTTCCGCTCTCGAAGCCGGCCTTGGCCGCGCTCTCGATCGTCCAGTTCCGCGCGATCTGGAACGACTTCCTCAACCCCATGATCATCCTCCGCAGCGAGAACCTCTTCACCGCCACGGTGAGGATCCAGGTCATGGACAGCACGAACTTCAGCAAACCCTACGACGCGATCATCGCGACCGGGTTCGTGACCGCGCTCGTGCCGATCATCTTCTTCCTCGTGTTCCAGAAGCAGTTCATCGAGGGCCTGGCCGGCGGCATCAAGGAATAACGCAGGGCCGCCGCTCCGCCAGGCCCTGCGGTCGCTTTGTCCGGCCGTCGCCCCCGTAGCGGCGGCCGGCTTCGATTGTCAGCCTTCACATTGCAAAGACTCTTGCTCCCCCCAAAGGTAGCGACCCCATGAAATTCGGTCATTTCGACGATGCGCGCCGCGAGTACGTCATCGAGACGCCCAAGACGCCCTATCCCTGGATCAACTATCTGGGGAGCGAGAGCTTCTTCTCGCTCGTCTCCAATACTGCCGGTGGATACTGCTTCTACCGCGACGCGCGCCTGCGGCGCATCCTGCGGTACCGGTACAACAACGTCCCGGTCGATGACGGCGGCCGGTACTTCTACGTGAAGGACGGCGACGACGTCTGGAGCCCGGGCTGGAAGCCGGTCAAGAAGGACCTCGACTTCTACGAGTGCCGCCACGGCCTCGGCTACACCAGCATCACCGGCGAGCGGAAGGGCGTCCGGGTCCAGACCGACTTCCTGGTGCCGCTCGGCTCCACCTGCGAGGTCCACCGCGTCCGGGTGAAGAACACCAGCAAGGGCGCCAAGAAGGTCTCGCTCTTCTCCTTCGTCGAGTTCTGCCTCTGGAACGCGCAGGACGACCAGACCAACTTCCAGCGCAACTTCTCCACTGGTGAAGTGGAGAAGGAGGGCTCGGTCCTCTACCACAAGACCGAGTACCGCGAGCGGCGTAATCACTACGCGTTCTATTCGGTGAACGCCCCGCTGGCCGGGTTCGACACCGACCGCGAGAGCTTCCTCGGGGCCTACAACGGGTTCGACGCGCCGGCGGCCGTCGCCGAGGGCAAGTCGCGCAACTCCATGGCCGCGGGCTGGTCGCCCATCGCCTCGCACCACCTGGCGGTCGATCTGGCCGCGGGCGAGGAGAAGGTCTTCGTCTTCGTCCTCGGCTACATCGAGAACGAGGAGGCCCAGAAGTGGGAGAAGCCGGGCGTCATCAACAAGGCCAAGGCCAAGGAGATGATCGCGCGCTTCGCCGGTGACGCCGAGGTGACCAAGGCCCTCGACGCGCTCCGCGTCTCCTGGGACGGCCTGCTCTCCAAGTACACCATCGAGAGCCACGACCCGCGCCTGGACCGGATGGTCAACATCTGGAACCCGTACCAGTGCATGGTCACCTTCAACATGTCGCGCAGCGCCTCGTTCTTCGAGTCGGGCATCGGGCGCGGCATGGGCTTCCGCGACTCCAACCAGGACCTGGTCGGCTTCGTCCATCAGATCCCGCACCGGGCCCGCGAGCGCATCCTCGACATCGCCGCCACCCAGTTCGAGAACGGCAACGCCTACCACCAGTACCAGCCGCTCACGAAGAAGGGGAACAACGACATCGGCGGCGGCTTCTACGACGATCCGCTCTGGCTGATCTTCGGGACCGCGGCCTACATCAAGGAGACGGGTGACCTCTCCATCCTCGACGAGCAGGTGCCCTTCGACTGCGACGCCAAGAACACCGCCACGCTGCTCGAGCACCTGAAGCGGTCTTTCGACCACGTGCTCTCGCACATCGGCCCGCATGGCCTGCCGCTCATCGGCCGCGCCGACTGGAACGACTGCCTCAACCTCAACTGCTTCTCCACCACGCCCGACGAGTCGTTCCAGACCTACGGCGATCCCGACGGCAAGGTGGCCGAGTCGACCTTCATCGGCGGCATGTTCGTCTTCATCGGCCCGGACTACGCGGCGATGCTGCGCAAGAAGGGTCGGAACGCCGAGGCCGACCAGGCGGTGGCCGCGGTGGCCAAGATGCGCGAGACGGTGCTGAAGGCCGGCTGGGACGGCGACTGGTTCGTGCGCGCCTACGACGCCCACCAGAACAAGGTCGGCAGCAAGGACTGCCCCGAGGGCAAGATCTTCATCGAGCCCCAGGGGTTCTGCGTCATGGCCGGCATCGGCGTGCAGGAAGGCCTGGCGGTGAAGGCGCTCGACGCGGTCAAGGAGCGGCTGGAGACGCCGTACGGCATCGTCCTCAACAACCCGCCCTACAGCGTCTACCACCCCGAGCTGGGCGAGATCTCCTCGTATCCTCCCGGTTACAAGGAGAACGCCGGCATCTTCTGCCACAACAACCCGTGGATCATGATCGCCGAGACCGTGCTCGGGCGCGGCGATCGGGCCTTCGAGCTGTACGCCAAGATCGCGCCGGCCTACGTCGAGGAGCGGAGCGATCTCCACCGGATGGAGCCGTACGTCTACTCCCAGATGATCGCGGGCAAGGACGCGGTCAAGCCGGGCGAGGCCAAGAACTCCTGGCTGACCGGCACCGCGGCCTGGAATTACTCCGCCATCACCCACTGGATCCTGGGCGTCCGGCCGGACTACGACGGCCTGGCGATCGACCCCTGCATCCCGAAGGCGTGGGACGGCTTCAAGGCCACCCGCATCTTCCGCGGGGCGACCTACCGGATCGACGTGAAGAACCCCTCGCACGTGAGCAAGGGCGTCCAGTCGATCACCCTCGACGGCAAGAAGATCGAGGGGAAGGTCATCCCCGACTGCCACGACGGCAAGGAGCACGCCGTGGTGGTGGTGATGGGCTGATCGACCAAGCATGAATTGGTAACAGCGCGATTCGCGACGGCCAGGTGGTCGCGAGTCGCGCGCCGTTTTTCAGGAGAGGCGCCCCATGAGCCCCAGCAACCAGAAGCGCATCGAGAACGCCTACGGGTACTTCGACGAGGCGGCGCGCGAGTTCGTCATCACGCGGCCCGACACGCCGACCCCGTGGATCAACT
>Ga0302321_100001930_pt1 | contig 17713 bp, 17 predicted proteins | sample Fen_T0_1_FD_202505 | JGI IMG/M metagenome (GOLD analysis project Ga0302321, IMG submission 202505) | Peat permafrost microbial communities from Stordalen Mire near Abisko, Sweden - Fen_T0_1 | ecosystem: Environmental > Terrestrial > Soil > Wetlands > Permafrost | place: Sweden: Abisko...
ATTTTGCGAGCGCGCGGTCGACGTCGTTCTGCTTCTGGTAACAAACACCGGCATTGAACAAGAACGCCGAGTAGGGGTACGTGGCGTAACCAGCCTCGAACACCTCTGCGGCACCCACGTAGTTACCAGCTACGTAGAGGCCTTGACCCTTCTCCATCTCGGACCGGATCGCCTCGAGGCGCTTACTGGAGCTATCCTTGGTCTGGGCCAAGGCGCTCGTCGTGAGAATGGCCACCAGCGCCAAAAGTAGAACGACCACCGCGCTTCGTCGTGACAAAAAACCCGAGCTCACCCGGGCAAACATGAGCCTGGATCCTTCGCCGGCACAAGCAGGACTTCGGACCAGATTGCGAGCGCGACCCGACCGCGACCCGACCGCGATACGCCGACGATCGCCGCCTTGCTGCTCGCTGGCCGATCGGCCGGGTTTTTTTCGGTCGGCGACGAGCCACGGCCGCGGGCTGCTTTTTCCGAAGCAAGCCGGCCGCCGGCCACCGGCCATAGAACGCGGGCCGGAAAGCGAAGGCGCTCACTCGAGATTGTGGTTCGCGAAGCATTTGAGGTATTGCAATGTTTGCTCGTATGCTGAGCCTCTTGGACGCGGGCGGCCCTGAAGAGATGAAGAGAATCAGAATGCGTAAGCACTTGAGCCTTTGGTTGGTCGGCGGTGCCGTCGCGGTCGTGCCGGCGTTGGCACACGCGGAAGACGAGCCCAAGGCGTATCCGGAGTGCATCAAGGCACCGACGGACTCCGAGACCGCGGCGGCCAAGGGCGCCTACCAAGCTGGCAACGCCTCCTTCGACGAAGCCGACTATCCGCGCGCCATCACCTATTGGGAAGACGCCTATCGGCGCGATTGCACCGCGAATCTTCTGTTGAAGAATCTGGCTCGCGCGTACGAACTGTACGGTCAGAAGCGCCAGGCGGTGGTAGCGCTCGAAACGTTCTTGGTGCGCGAACCGAACTCGGGTGACAAAGAGCAGATTCAACGGCGCATCGAGGTGCTCAAGAAGCAAATTGCCTCGGAAAAAACGGTTCCGGTCGCCACGGCGCCCGCACAACCGCCCGTTAGTACCGCGCCGCCGGTCAGCACCCCACAGCAGCCGCCCGCACAAGACAGCGACACGCACAGCGGGGGTAAGCGCCCAATCGTCCCATTGCTCGTGGCCGGCGCCGGCGGAGTGATCTTCATCGTGGGCGCCGCCGTGTACGCCAAGGGCGCCAAAGACGTGAGCCACTACGAGGGGCTCTGCCCGAATCACGATTGCGGCAAGGGGGCCGAAGCCACGGCCAATGCAGCCGCGGCCAACGACGCCCGGAACAAGAAGATCGGCGGCGGAGTGGTGATGGGGGTGGGCGCCGTCACTCTGGCTGGCGGGCTCGTCTGGTACTTCGTCCAGCCGCGCAGCTCAGTGACGACCGGCACATTGCTCAAACCGCGGGTCAGCCCAGCGGTAACACCCAGCTTCGCTGGGCTCGCGCTCAGTGGCGCGTTCTAGTGCGCAGGGGGTGCTGAGCCCCAAGTAGAGCGCGCGGGAGCTCGCGGCTTCGGCTGCTCGACAGCGCTGGTTTCGGGTACGGTCTGCGGGGCGTCGCCCGCGTCGCTCTCGTCGGCGATTCGCAGGGGCGGCGTGGAAGCGTAGCGAAACCCAGCCGGATCTGGTTGCAGAGGGGGCGGCGTTTCGCTCGACGAACCACCGCACGCCGCGAGCGCGAGAGCAGTGAGCACGGCTCCGAATCGAAGGCGGTGACGCATGATGGCCGCGCTGTAGCACGCCTCGCCCCCTGACGAACAGCCAGCGCCAGTTCCGAGCCATGCCCGAGGCAGGGGGCGACGATTGCTCGGGTGATCAAAAGCCACTACCTTCAACGCTTCGTGCCGCCGTCGAGAGGCCTACCTTGAGCATGCGTACTGAACTCCCCTCAGCGAGGCGTCCATGATTGGGCGGTTGCGCGGGCGCGTGCTGACGGATGAAGCCACGGGGGCGGTAGTTCTCGACGTGCATGGAGTCGGCTACGACGTTCTGACCCCGGTGGGCACGCTGGGGCGGGCCCGGGTCGACGTCAGCGGCGAAGTCGAACTTTGGGTCCACACCCACGTCCGTGAGGACGCGTTGGACCTGTTCGGCTTTGCGACCGAAACTGATCGGCGCGTGTTCCGGCTGCTGCTCGGAGTACCGAACGTTGGACCCAAGACCGCGCTCGGGGTGCTTAGCGCCATGCCGGTTGAAGAGCTGTCGCGCGCGGTCGAACGCAGTGATCATGTGCGCCTCGGCAAAATTCCGGGCATTGGCAAGAAGACGGCCGAACGGCTGGTTCTCGAGCTCAAAGAAAAGCTGCGCGGTCTCGATAGCAGCGTCGCCAGCCCGCCGGTCGAAACTTTGGGAAACGAGGCCGATCGCTTGCTGAGCGCACTCGTGAACATGGGTTACCGAGCGGGGGAAGCAGAGCGCGCCGTATCGGCCCTTGGTCCGAAGCTGGGCACCGAACCGCTCGGGAACTTACTGCGAGAAGCGTTGGCCAAGCTCACCCCATGAGCTCGAGACCTTGACCCTGGCAAAGGGGCGTGGATAATCGCGCGCTTACGAGGGAATTTCGTTTCCTCAGTGCTCGGTCCGCTCCCCTGGAGGACAGCTGTGATCACGTGTTTGAAGTGCGGCAAGGAGAATCAGGACCACTATAAGTTTTGCTTGGGCTGCGGAGCAGAGCTCCCGCGTGCAGCCGCAGCGAAACCGTTTACTGCGGCGACGCCTCCGCAAGGCGTGCCGGCCGTTGCCGCCATGCCTGCGCCGGCGCCAATGCCGACGCCATCGGCGGCTCCTCCGCCCGTAGCGCCGCCGCCGCCGATAGCGGCCCCCGTCGGAGTTCGTCCGTCGACGGCGGCAGGCGCGGCCGTCAGCTGTCCGCAGTGCGGCCACGTGAACGGAACGGGCAATCGTTTTTGCGCCTCGTGCGGCTACAACCTCGGTGCGCTCGCCGGTGCGAGCCCTTCGGCTGCGCCGCCTGCGGCCGCGCCGGTCGCGTCGACCTATCCTCAGATCATTCTCACGGCGTTGCGTGCGGACGGGAGCGAAGCCGGTACGTATCGCTTACCTGACGTTGCGCAAATCACGCTCGGCCGCGACACCGGCTCGATCTTCGCAGGCGACAGCTATCTATCGCCGCGCCACGCAACCTTCACGCGTCGCGCAAATCAGCTCTCAATCAAAGACGAAGACTCTCTCAATGGCGTATATCTGAAGCTGCGCCCGAACGAACCCTGCTTGCTGGAATTCGGGGACTTGTTCAGGATTGGGCAGGAGATCATTCGCCTCGAAGAGCTGAAGGGGCAAGGCCGTTCGCCAGACAACGTAGAGCGGTTCGGTAGCCCGGCCAAGGGCTACATCGGTCGCTTGGCCTTGGTCATTGGGCGTGACACGACCGGCAACTCGTTTCCGATTCCGGAACGCGGCGTGCATTGCGGTCGGGAACGCGGCGACATCTTGTTCTCGGAAGACGGTTACGTGTCCGGCTTGCACTGCAGCATCGCCAACGGTCCCGACGGTAAGATCTATCTGACCGACGTCGGTAGCTCGAACGGGACGTTCGTGCGCTTGCGCACTGAACACACGGTCGGCGCGACCGATATCCTGCTCATGGGTCAGCAGCTGTTCCGCATCGATTACTGACCGCCAAAAAATGGGATCGACCCGCACGATTCGCGTCGTGGCTGCCGTGATCGAACACGGTGGCCGCTACTTGATTACGCAACGCCGAGCCACGGCCGTGCTGCCGTTGCTGTGGGAGTTCCCAGGCGGCCGCGTGGAAGAGGGAGAGAGCGACGCTGCTGCTCTCAAGCGCGAAGTCCAGCACAGACTGGGTGTGGACATTCAAACGGGGAAATTGATCAGCTTCGTCAGCCACCCATACGAGCACTACGTAGTCGAACTTTATCTATACGAAGGCCGTTTGCTCGACGGCCAACCGAGCGTAGTCAACGTCAGCGATTTTCGCTGGGTCGCCAGCGACGAATTCGAAGCTTACCCGTTCACGCCGGCCGACGAAGCGTCGATGAGTCAACTGCTCGGCATCTAGCGAAAACGCGCAACCGAAATCACGAGCGGGCCGACCTGGGTTCGGTGAATGTTCGGGAGTTGCTTCGGTTGCTCGCAGCGCGCTGCTTGGACTTTCTCGCGCCGCCTGGCTGTTTGGCCTGCGAGGCGCTAAACCCGACAGCTAACGGCTATTGCGCGGAGTGCGGAGAGCCGCAGCCACTCTTCGACGTGGCCTGCCACATCGAAGGCGTTCCAGTCTTCGCTGGCGCTCTTTACGCCGAGCCGCTGGTGTCGGCCATCCACCGCTTCAAGTACGGTTCAGCGCCCGAATCGTGCGCGGCGCTCTGCCGTCAGTCCGTGCGCGGGATCGATTTGCTCGGCATCGAGCCAGGCGATGTGTGGGTTCCGGTGCCACTTCACCCGCTACGCCTCGCGGAGCGCGGCTATAATCAAGCCGCGTTGCTCGCGCGCGAGTTGGCCCGTGTCCAGCGCGCGGAGGTCGACGTGCAGCGGCTGCGTCGCTTGCGCAACACGGAACAGCAGGCCAAGTGTAGCCGCTCTGGACGTACGCAGAACGTCGCGGACGCTTTCCGGGTGCGCAACGGCGCGACCGAGCCGCGGCGAGTCGTGCTGGTCGATGACGTCGTGACGACGGGCGCGACCCTTTCCGCCTGCATTCACGCGCTCAGGGCCGCAGGTGACGAACCGGTCGGCTGCGTGGCCGTCGCCTTTGCGGCGACTTCCGTCGCTTGAGAGTTTCTCTCTGTCGGCCTGGTAAATGCGGGCATAATCAATGACTCTGAGCTCTGGAGCCCGGATTGGTCGATCCCCGAGACGTACGATACTACTGGCTCGCGGCCGACGGCGCGCGCTTGTCGGGCAGCGAAGGTGAGCTGCTCGCGGCGCTCCGCAACGGCGCGCTGGGACCGGGGACGCTCGTCTGGCGTTCGGGCTGGGCGGAGTGGCTACCGGCGGCTCGAGTCGCGGAGTTGGCAGCGGCGTTCGCCGAACCGGCACCCGCCTCGGTGAGCGCGTCGGCGCGCCCGACCGTACCGGACCGGCGCGTGTCTCCGGCTTCGTCCATGAGCCCGAACCGCTTCCCGAGTGCGCGCGAAGCCCCGCGCGATACGCTCCTGCCGAGCAGCTTTGGAACGCTCGGACCGGCGCGCCGCTCGGCCTCGCCTGGGCGCAAGTCTGGGCCTCCTCCACCACCACAGCGCGCTCGCGCGGCGATACCAACGCTTTCGGAGGAGCAAGGCGTCGCACCCGCCACGGCCACGTTGCGCCCCCCGGGCGCAGTCCCACCGCCCGCGCGCGGCGTGCCCGTACCCGCCCTCGACTCGTCTCCGCGCGCGACACTCACGCCGATCCCGGCATTCGGGCCACCGGGAGGTAAAATCGACACGCCGGTACCGGCTGCGCTGCCCGCGGTCATCAATCGAGCACTGTTGGCGGATGCTCCGGCACCTTCGCTCGAGCAACTCGACTCGACGCTCGAGGTCGAACCGCAAGTTCCAGCGGAGGCGCGCCGCACCCCGACCAAGCCGTTACCGGCCGCACGCTCGGCATTGAAATCGGGCGCGGAAGAGCAAGTTCAGGCTCGTCGGGTCCGTCAGGAATCGCTGCTGAAAATCGGGCGGATCGGTTTGGATAGTCGCACGCTGGTCATGGCCCTCTCGGCTCTCAGCGGTGCGCTGCTCGTCGCGTTGCTCTTGCTCACGCTATCGGGCTCGCAGATGAAGAAGGTTGCACCCGAAGTTCAGCCGAGCGGGCGCAGCGTGCCTGTGCCCAGCGCGCCACCGGTCCCGGCGGGGTGTCGCCTGACGTTACCCGCCGCGCGCATCGCGGCCAGCGTCGAGCGCAGCGTGCCTCCCTACGCCGGAGCGATCGCCGGGGAAGGCAACCTGGCCCTGGGCATCGCGGCTAGTAAGACCAAAGGCCTCGGGCTACGGCTCGACCCGACCACACTCGACGTCGTCCCCTTGTTCGAAGAAGACGGAAAAGATGCCGTGCGCGGTGTAGTGCCGCTCACGCGCTCTGGCTCGCTCACGTTCTTCGTAGACCGTGACGACCACGCGCTCCGTTCGGCGCATACCGTCGACGAGATACCGCCCTTCACGCTGGGCGTCAGCGATGCCGGCTTCTCACGCGTGGTGGCGGGCAGCACGAGCCTGGTTTGGAAGCTCGAACCGAGCGCCAAGATCACCGAACCACGCTCGGCGCGGCTCGCCGATTACGGCTATGGCATCACCTTTCGACGCGGCGGACAGTCAGGCTCGATCATGCTGGGCTTCGTAGCCAATGACGGCGAGCAAAAGTCCGAACTCGCGGAAGTGCCGGACGCACCGAAGTTCCTGGGCACACCTGCAATCGCGGGCAGTAGCGCAGGCGCGCTGATCGCATTCGCCGGGAGGGATGCACCCGACGGGGCCTGGAGGCTGTTCGTGTCGCTGACCAAGCCTGGGGCTCGGCCAAGCCCCGCGCAGGCGCTAGTCGGCGGCAGTGGAGCCGGCGCGATCTCACCCGCCTTGGCTTCGCTGAGCGGCGACCGCTGGCTCGTGCAATGGACCGAGGGCAGCTCCACGCAGTACCACGTGCACGTGCAAAGCTTCGCGTCGGATCTGAGCGCGATCGGCCAAAGCATTGCGGTCTCGCCGAAAGGCGCAAACGCCGGGCAAGGTACTTTGGCGAATCTAATGGGCGGTGCAGCTGCTTTGTTCATTCTAACCACCGCTGGCCACGACGAGCTGTGGGGAGCAACGCTCGCATGTCAGTGATGAGCAAGCATGCGCGCGTGGTGGCGGCACTGTGCGCCGCCGTCGTCGCCAGCGGCGGGGCGATCGCTTGCTGTTCACCTTTCGTCTCGAGCAGCCAATCGACGGTGGCACGAGGCAAGTACTACCCGTCCGGTGATCCGTACTACGACGAGTTCTTCGTCGATCTGTATTTGCTGCAGGTGCGCATGGCAGAAGCACCAAAGACTCCCGAAAGGGCACGCCTTGCGTTGGTCCAGCTGCTTCGGCTCGAGCCGCAAGCGTCGCCGGCAGCGATCGAGCAACGCTTGCGTGAAGAGGCGTTGAAGCTGAGCCGAGCAGGTGTCCATTTGCGACTCGACCAGAGTTCGGTCGGCGACAGACCCGATACAGCCGTCACGGTGATCCGAAGCAATGCCCGACCCAAGGAAGACCCAGCTGCCGCGCTGCTGACGGGCGTAGAGGCATCCAGCACCAATCTGCTGCGCTCCGTGCTCACGATGAAGCAGGAAACAGAAGCCCTCGGGCGGCTGGATGTGATGACCATTCGCCTCGACGCCGGCGTTGACCAAGCTTTCGCGCAAGCTCCATTCGGTAAGCTGAGCGAGGTAAAGAAGAACCTGGCCGATGCCCACAAGCTGCTCCCGTTGATGCGCGCTCGCGCGGAGGAGGTGCGCAAGAGCTCCGAGCAATTGCTGGCGGCGTCGAGCAAAGCCATCAACACGGACGACGGTTCGATCGCTACACTCGGAGCGGCCAGCGATGAGCAACAGGGCGCTCGGCAGGGGCCCGATGCTTCTCGCAAGGTCACGAACAAGCCGCGCGCCAGCGGCAAGCCTCCCGCGGCCGCCGCGCGCCCCAATCGGATTCCTACGACGAGCGACAGCGATGAGGCCGCCAAGCCGCACGCGACCGGCAAGCCCGCGCCCGCCTCACGCGACTTCGAGCCCTAGCGCCACTGCCATCGAAAGCGGAGCAGTCTCATTCAATCGCGCGGATCGCGGGCAGGAAGCGCTCGGGCGGTACGAAATCGTTGTAGCGCGCGGCTTCTTTGCCGTGCGAGTCGAAGAGCACGACGGTCGGCAAGCCACGCACCTTGAAAGAAGCCAAAGCGGCTTCGACGTTCGGGTCGTCGCTGTTCGTCGCATCGACCTTGACGTTGACGAAGCGCGCCATTTCGGGGGCGACCAGGGGCGACGAGAAAGTCACCTTGTCGAGCTCCTTACAGGCTGCACACCAAGCCGCGCCGAAATCCACCAGCATGGGTCGGTTTTCACGTTGGGCTCGACCACGCGCGGCCTCCAAATGATGTTCCCAGGTCACGACATCCGCCGGTTTGATTGCGCCTTCGATGCCGAAGAACAACCCACCGCTGACCAGCACGATGCCCAAACCTTTGGCGAGTTTGACGCCCGTGCCCGGCTCGGCAAACTCGCGATGTACGGCGCCGAGCAACGCGCCGAGCACGACCAAGCCAGCCATGGTCAGGTAAAAGAGCCAGGTGCCGCCGGCAAATTTGGTCAGGACCGGGAACACCGTGCTCAAGAAGTGAAGTGCAAACGCGACCAATCCGATGCCGAGCACGGACTTGACGTGCACCATCCACTGTCCACTTTTCGGCAATTGAATGGCGAAAGCACCGACCAGGAAGAAGGGGACGCCGAGACCCAACCCGAACGCGGTCATTGCGCCCGCTCCGAGCGCCGAGCTGCGCGAGTTGGCAATGAAAGTGAGGATGCCCGTGAGCACGGGACCGGTGCAGGGTGTGGCAATCAATGCGCAGGCCATGCCCAACGCGAAGGCGCCCTTGAAACCAATTCCGCCCATCAGCGCCAAGCGATTGGTGAGCGCAGACGGCAGCGCGAACTCGAACGCGCCGAACATCGCACTGGACAACACCAGGAACAACAGCGCGATTCCGACTACGACCAGCTTGCTCTGCAGGACGGCACCGAAGATTTGTCCGCTTTGGCCGGCAATCACCCCGAGCGGGACGAGCATAGCCACGATACCGAACACGAAAGACGCCGACAACGCCGCACCTTGCAGACGGGTCTTCGCTTGCGACGCACCGAAGACGCTGACCGTTACGGCAACCATGGGATACACGCAAGGCGTGAGGCTGACCACGAAGCCCCCCGCGAAAGCAGCCAGCGCCGCGTAGAGCGGACCCTTCGCCAGCGCGCGAGTGAAGGCGTCACCGGCCTCCGGAGCAGCCTGGGCGACCTCCGGTGCGAGCAAGCACAGCGCTGCCAACGCGAGCGCGAGCACGAATCCATTGCGAGTTGGGGAGCGGGAAAGCTTCACGATGTCTGTACCTGGAAAACCGGCGCGAGGTTTCGAAGCCGGAAGATTAACTTTAACATCAAGCAGCGCCACGCTGGCGCGAACGCATTGCCCGCAAGAGGCGCCGGGCATGGGCAATTTCGCCGGATAGTGCCACCTCGAGGGCGACCCGCCCGCTGGTCGTACGTTTGATGAACAAGCGCAAATATTGCCGCGCCGCCGGAAAATCACCCACCTCATAAGCGAGCTCACCCAGGACGAACTGACCGTAACCTTGGCCGCAGGGCGCATCCGACAGGCGCTCCCGAAACTCGGCGAGGTCCGAGTTACCCTCGCCCGCGGCGCGGCGCGCCAACGCAGCCTGCGCGAGGTAGAGCGGTTTCTCGGTCGTCCCCCAGCGCGATGCGCGCATCAGGGCGCCCGCAGCCTCGCGGTGGTGACCCATCAAATACAAAATGCTACCCAAGGTCCACAGGTGGAACGCGCGACGGGCAGGTGGGCTGACCCGGCTCGCCAAACGCAAATGGTCGACCGCACGCTCACGCTCACCCAGCCCGAGGCAAGCACGCGCGGCGTCCTGGCGCGCCACGTCCGGCATGATGTCCGCCAAGATCATTTGTTCGGCGGCGGTCAAGGCCTCTGCGAAACGGCGCGCCTCCATGTGCGAGAGGTATAGTTGTCGGAGCAACAAAGCTCGTGTGGTGCGGTCCAGACCGGCGCTGAAGGCCAAACCGCGTTCAGCGTACTTGGCGCGCGTGCCGGAGGTGCGTGCCAAAGTCGCCTTCCGGAGCAACAGCTCGGGAGTGGGTCGCGGGGCCGTGCTCGCGCGCGTCCTAGGCATCCATTGGCAAGTTAGCAGCACCTGCACACACGTCCAGATTTCGGCACCGCGCCGCCTTTCCTAACCACCCAGGCGCCGCATGAGGCGCCGGACGCCGGGCGGCGGCCCGAAAACTCCGCAGTTGCCCCGAGCAGCGGAAGCGGGCAAAAGCCAGCGCACCGCATGCGCTCGCTCGGCTGGCTCCTCTCGCTCTCACTTCTCCTTACCTGCGCCCTCGGCTGCGGTCACCCCGCCACCGACAAGGAGTGCCAGGAGATCGTCGAGCGCATCGCCACGCTCGAGCTCGAAAAGGCCGGCGGCAGCAACGATGCCAAGTCAGTCGGTGCCCAAGTCGACGAGACGAAGAAGGCGCTCGCGCCAAATACGCTCAAGGATTGCGTGGGCAAGCGACTCACCGAACGTGCCATGCAATGCGTCCGCGGCGCGAAGAACTCGCAGCAAATCGTCGACGACTGCTTCAAATGAAATTGCGGGTTCCGAGCCAGCTTGCCGGGGCTATCCTGGCGAGCGGGGCGCTGCTCACGCAGGGTTGCGGGAAGCGCCCGTCACACGAGGAGTGCGACGCGTTGCTCGATCACTACGTGGAGCTTCTGGTCAACTCCGACCGCCCTGGGACGAGCGCCGCCGAGCTGCACAAACTCAAGCTGCAAGCCCGCGACAAGGCCAAAGAGGATCCGGAGTTCGGCGCGTGTACCGAGCGCGTGTCACGACGTGAATTGGATTGTGCACTGAGCGCGCCCAATGCCGACATCCTCGAGCAGTGCCTGCTTTGAGAGCTACAGGTACTTCGAGAGCGCTGTGACGGCAGCGGTGACGTCTGGGCGCGCAGCCATGAAGCCCGCAAAGGGGTCGCCTACTTCGAGCACGCGACTCGGCAACGTGAGCATGGTGAAGCGAGAAGTATCGAGGGCAACGTGCAGCTCGTTCCAGCCGATCGGCGTCGAGACAGTCGCCCCGGGATAGGAGCGCACCGAGTAGGGCGCGACGATCGTGCGTGAAGGGCCAGTTTGGCCGGTGTCCACGTACACGCGCGAGCCGCGCTGGTTCACGCGCCGCTCCATCGTAGCAATCGTGGGATTTTTGTCGGTGACGAGCCGACCGAGCAGCTCGACGAGCAGCTTTGCGGTGTCGAAGTTCACGCCCGGCCCCAAAGGGACCAGCACGTGCAGTCCCCTCTGGCCGGACGTCTTGGGGAACCCGATCAGACCGACGTCATCCAGAATGATCCGCAGGTCCAAGGCCAAGCGCACGGCGTCCGAGAACGGACGATCGCCAATGTCGAAGTCGACGGTGAGGAAGTCACATTGGTCCAGCGCGCCGCGCTGCGCTGCCAGCACGTGAAGGGGGATGCAACCGAGGTTCGCGATGTGAACGAGCGCGTCTGCGCTGTCCACCAAGAACAGCGTCTTCTTGGGCGAGCCGGGCTCGTCTTCGTCGACCAATTCGATGCGCTCGATCCAATCGGGCGTACCCGTGGGCACGTTCCATTGGTAGAAATGCTTGCCCGAAATGCCATCGGGGTAGCGCACGAGGACCACGGGACGCTCGTGCAGGAAGGGCAACATGACTTCGGCGATCGACGCGTAGTAGGAGCACAGATCGCCCTTGGTGTAGCCTTCGGCAGGCCAAAATACTTTGGTCGGGTTACTCACGACCACGCGGGTCGTCGAGTTGCTCGAAGCACTGGCGATCGCGGGCAGTGCTACCGGGGGCGGAGCCGCGCTGGCCGCCGGCAGCTCCTCGATTTGCTCACTGGCTGGCGCCGCGCGACAGTCCGCGGGCGAAAAGTCGCTGCGCAAGCCTCGATAGACGGGCGCGCGGAGCCGCGCTTCACCGTCGGTGAAACCGAGGAAGCGAACGCTGACTACCAATTCCGGGCGCACCCACAGTGCGCCCTTGGCGTCTTCGGGAGGCTTACCGCTGGCCGGGTACGCCTCGACCCGACGCGCATGCAGCGCGTGCTCGAGTGAGCTCAGCGCGGCGGCATCTAGCCCACTGCCAACCCGCCCCCGATAGAGGAGACGCTCGCCGGAGTAGCTGGCCACACACAACGCACCCAAAGCAGAGCGACCACCCTTGCCGCGCATGAAGCCGATGACGACGAACTCTTCGTCGCGCTCGCTCTTCAACTTGACCCAATCATCACTGCGTCGTGGACCGTGCCGGTAGGGTGAAGCAGCGCGCTTGGCCACGACACCCTCCAGGCGCCGAGCACGACACAGTTCGAACAAGGGGCGACCGTCCCGTTCCAGATGATCGAGCGCGCGCACGTAGCCTTTGCCGCGCACCAACTTCATCAGCAGGGCCTTCCGCGCCGACAGGGGCAAAGGACGCAGGTCGAAGTCGTTCAGCGCCAAGAGGTCGAAAACCAGGTAGCTGACCGGCACTTCATTCATCGCCGAGCGCACGTCGAGCGGCCTTTCGGCGTGGATACGCGGCGCGATCCTTTGAAAGCTCGGTCGGCCTTCGGCGTCGAAAGCCACCACTTCGCCGTCGAGTACGACGCGCTCCGGCGCGAGCGCGGCGACGGCGCGCGCAATCTCGGGATAGCTGGAGCTTGCGGCTCGTCCATTGCGATAGCGGAGGGCAACCGCGCGCGCGTGTTTGTCTGCTACGATGCGGACACCGTCTATTTTGAGCTCGTAAATCCGAGCTTCATCCACGAGTTCGGCGCCCGTCATGGCGCACAGCATGGGCGCGAGCGCGCTCACGTCGACCGGCGCGCGCGCGGCGCCGAGCGCTTCGGCTTCGGCCTCCAGCTCACTCACGACGCGCTCCCGCTCCGCCAAATCCGACACGGTGAGCCCGGACAGGACGCTATGAGGCGAGAGCGCGAGCACGTCCCCAGGCGGATGCGAAAAGGCGTCCTGCTTTTTGATCAGCAGCCATTCGTTGGCCTTTTTGTCGTTCGGCCCCGACGCCTTGCGGCGCCCCGTCGCGACCAGCGCGAAGCGTCCATGCAATTTGAAACCGTCGAGCTCGAAGTCGAGCTTGCCGAGCTCGAGGCCGCGTTCAGCCGTCGTCTCCAGATAGCGAATGCGACCGACATCCCAAACGATCATCGCGCCGGCGCCGTAGTTGCCGTCCGGGATGACCTCTTCGAAGTCTAGGTATTCGAGCGGGTGATCCTCGGTCAGCACGGCCAGCTTCTTGTCACCCGCTTCCAAGCTCGGCCCCCGTGGCACGGCGAAACTCTTCAGGGTCCCGCCAATCTGCAGCCGTACGTCGTAATGCGGTCGCGTGGCGTCGTGCAGATGCACCACGAATCGCCCGCTGCGAGTCTCACGTGAACTCTGCTTGTGCTCGGCACCGAAAGGCTCGTTCGTGCTCAGCGGATCGCGTTTTTCGCGATAGCGGGTGAGCGCATCGGCGTCACCCGTCTCCACGCTCGCCGGGGTTTTCGAGACAGGCTTTTTCGGGCTCACCTTCGCAGATCATAGCTCATTCGGGGAGCCAGATGTAGTCTCGCCAGCGCGCGCGAGCCGCGTTCTGGGACCAGCATGAGCACCACGAAGTTTCCCGTCACCCTCGCCATCCGCGCTCTGCGGGCGGCGAAGGTCGGATTCGAGCCGCGACTGTATGCGTGGGAGGAGCACGGCGGCACGGAGCACTCGTCGGCCGCGCTGGGCGTGGACGAACACTGGGTGATCAAAACGTTGATCTTCGAAGACGAGCAGAAGCTGCCGCTGTGCGTGTTGATGCACGGTGACCGTGAAGTGTCGGCGAAACGGCTTTCGCGTTTGCTGGGCAAGAAGAGCGTCGGCCCATGCCGTCCAGACGTTGCAGACCGTCACTCGGGCTATCAAATAGGGGGGACGTCCCCGTTCGGGCTGCGTCGGCCCATGCCGGTCTACATGGAGCGCTCCATCCTCGAAGGACCGACGATTTACATCAACGGCGGTGCGCGCGGCTTCTTGATCGCCATCGATCCGCGCGAAGCACAGCGCGTGCTCTCCCCCACCTTGGTCGACGTCGCCGTCGAGAAGTGATTTTTCGTCGCCTGTACGTATGAGCTAGCCTCGCTTGCATGGCTCAAGTGGACATTCGAACGGTCAACCTGAACCTGCTGGCCGCCTTCGACGCACTGCTCGAGCAGCGAAACGTCACGCGAGCCGCGGGCAAAATGGGCGTCACCCAATCGGCGATGAGCAGTTCCCTCGCCCAGCTCCGCATCCTATTCGAAGATCCGCTATTTCGGCGGACGCCGCGCGGCATCGAGCCAACCGCTCGCGCGCTCGAGCTCGGTGAACCCATTCGCCGCGGTCTTGGCTTCTTCGATCGGGCGCTGGCCCCGCGCAGCTTCGATCCCCGGACGGAAACTCGCAGCTTCGTGCTCGCCACGAGCGACTACGTAGAGTTCGTGTTGCTTCCCCCACTCCTGAAGCGCATGGCACGCGAGGCGCCGGGCGTGCGCTTGGAAGTCCGACCTTGGGGCCTGCACCAAGTACCAAAGAGCTTGGCCAGCGGCGAAGTCGATCTGATGATCGGATTTTACGGCGAGCTCCCGGCCCACCACGCCGAGACTTTGCTATTCGATGAACGGTACCTGTGCATCGCACGCAAGGGGCACCCTGGGCTCGGGCGCAAACCCTCGCTCGAGAGTTGGCTGGCGCAGAAACACGTCCTGGTTTCCCAGCAGGGAAACAGCCCAGGCACGGTCGACCGCGCCCTGGCCGCACGCGGGTTGCAGCGCACGATCGGCGCGCGCGTCTCGCACTTCCTGCTCGTGCCCACACTGGTCGCCAAAACCGACTTGGTCGCAGCGGTGAACGCACGCGTAGCCACGGTCTTCGCGGAGTCGCTCGGGCTGCGGGTGTTTGCGCCGCCTTTGCCGCTGCCCCGGGGGCGCATCGGTCAAGTCTGGCACGAGCAACTGGAACACGACCCGGCCCAGCGCTGGTTCCGCCGGCTGATCATCGAGGAGTGCCGCAAGTTGTAGGGTGGGCAACGCGACGCTTCAATCGAATTTTTGAATATTCACAATCACGATTATCGATTGGATTGCTGTCTCGGGGCAGCCCATGTTGGACCCAGCCGCAAGCTTTCGCGCTGAGAGGAACCCAACATGATCCAACGATTCTTGTTTACTGATTTCAGCAAAACCCTGCTCGTCCAGCGCATCGTGCTCGGCGCCGTGATGCTGCCTCATGGCGCGCAAAAGCTCCTAGGCTGGTTCGGTGGCTATGGCTTCAGCGGGACGATGGACTACTTCACCACTCGCCTGCACATTCCGAGTCCGCTCGCGTTCTTGGTGATCGCGAGCGAGGCCTTCGGCTCACTCGGCTTGCTGCTCGGATTGGGCACGAGACTGGCCGCGTTCGGGGCCGCAGCCACGATGATCGGCGCGGTGCTGTCGAGTCATCTCCAGGCTGGCTTCTTCATGAATTGGTTCGGCGCCCAGCAGGGCGAAGGCTTCGAATATCACCTGCTGGCCTTGGGCTTGGCCTTGCCCCTGATCGTACGCGGCGGTGGCGCCCTCGCGCTCGATCGCAGGCTGCTGAGCGCGCTGCGGCCCGACACTGCGCAGACCAAGGCAGAAACCGGAGACACCGAACTCCGCCGCCGAAGCGTCGCCAATCACGCTTCTTGAACTCACGAATCGAACCCCCAACAGGACTCCGAATCATGAACACCATTACCCGTGATGAACTCCAATCGGCTCTGGCACTGGGCGTACCCCTGATACTGCTCGAGGCATTGCCCGAGAAGTACTACCGGCACGGCCACCTCCCCGGCGCGCGCTCGTTCCCGCACGAGCAAGCGAAGGAGCTAGCGGCGACGCTCCTCGGGGACAAAGCTGCGGAAATCGTGGTCTATTGTGCCAGCGCGACCTGTCAGAACTCCCATCAGGCCGCCCAGACGCTGACCGACCTGGGCTACCGCAACGTGCGCGTGTACGTCGAAGGCAAAGCCGATTGGCAAGCCGCGGGGCTAGCACTCGAGCGTTGAGCGAATCATCCGAGCCGGCGAGCGCGGTCCACCAGGGACCCCAGCAATTTTCCTCGACGACTGAGCTCGTTCAACTCGGACAGAAGGCGAAACACCCATTGCCCGCGGCGCTCCGCTGAAACCAATACGCCGTTGTGCGTGGTGATCGCCGTGGCGCCCCAGCGAGTCTTCGAAACGTCGGTTCCCGGAGACAAGTTCACCGAGCGAAAACGCCGCTCTATGGCCCACTTGATGGTTTCGGCGACCGTCGTCGTCATCACGCTGTACTTGCCCCAAGCCGGCTCGAAACCGGAAAAGTACAAGTAGAGTTCATCCTCGAGCACGAAGCCGAGCCGGGCGGCCACCACCTTCCCGGCGATTTCCAACTGAAAGACGCAGAGTGACAGCGTTCGGGTGGGCTTTGCTGCGATCCCCTGCAGGAGGTCACGCGCGCGATGCGCCGCAAACACGTTGGCGTGCGGAACCAACTCCGACGCTTCGGCGCGCAGCGCGTGGAGCCGGATGAAGCTCGCGAGAGCCGAGGGCAATTCCGCCGGGTCGCTGACCACGCGAAAGCGGAACTCGTGACCGTCGCGCTTCAGCGAATTGTAGCACTTGCGCAAAGATTCCTTGATGTTGCGCGATCTGCCGGCACGAAACTCCTGCCAACTGCCAGGCAGAGACAAAACGTGGTCGGTGGTCTCGCGCGTCCATTGAAAATTCGGCGTGGCGTCCAAAATTCGGTGAGCTTCGGTCCCCCGGCGCACGCCGTTCCACGTGAACCAGTCCCATTCGTCAGCTCGGCTGATGACATGCGCGAGCAACGCCTTCACCACCGCTCCCTCGTACTCGGGCGAGCAGATCATGCCACGCAGCTCGGTAATGCTCTTGTCTCCGCCGAAGAAAGCCAAGGTTCGGGCGCGCAGGGGGCCCTTACCCGGGCGCTCGGTGAGCATCAAAGGCGCGACTCCGCGCAGCACGCCGCTCTCGTCGCGAAACGTGTGTACGAAGAAGCGATCGTTCACGAGCAGCCTCTGCTCGCTGTAGTGCCGCCACCAGAGGCTGAGCCATGTGCTGGTGGAGAACGGCAGGCGCGGGCGCATCGCCCCCGCGAGCTCATCACACTCACGAGCGAGCACGAACAATTCCTCGGGCCCGCTCAATCGCTCTACCTCGAGCCGTACGGCCTCTACGGCTGGCTGCGCGCGCGCGCGTCGCGAGCTGTCTTCGATTGCCACCAACACACTTTCCCTGTCGACGCACCACACGCCGCTAGAAGCAAAAGCTTTTCCGAGCGTTCGCAGTGAACCACAACGGACAGCTTACAACGCATTAAAAAAGCACGAAAACCTCCGTCACTGGGCGGTTTCCAGCAGGTTCCACGAGCGCGATCTGTTACCGACTGTGACCGAGCGTCGCCGACAGGGGCTCGGACAAAGCGCCGCATCGGCGCGGTGAAGCCGGCGGCCAGGTCTAAACGCCAACGGCGCCGGTCTCCACGCGAGACCTACCGTCAGGCAGTGCGGCTCTGGCCTGTGCCGGTGTTCAGGAGTCGGAGCTAGATCGTCCAAGATTTTCTCAAACCGGGGACGCGCGCGCTAGCATGCGGCCATGGCTGCGCGCGCTACCTCGTCAGGCACAATTTCGTTCGGTTTGGTCTCTATCCCGGTGAAGTTCTACACCGCAGCCTCTTCCGAGCAGGCGAGTTTCAACATGCTGCACAAGAAGTGCGGTGGCCGCGTGAAGCAACAATACATCTGCCCAACCGACAACAACGAGGTGGTGGAACGCAACGAGATGATGAAGGGCTACGAGTATGCCCGCGGCCAGTACGTGACCTTCAGCGACGAAGAGCTGAAAGCCCTGGAAG
>Ga0302321_100001933_pt1 | contig 17701 bp, 16 predicted proteins | sample Fen_T0_1_FD_202505 | JGI IMG/M metagenome (GOLD analysis project Ga0302321, IMG submission 202505) | Peat permafrost microbial communities from Stordalen Mire near Abisko, Sweden - Fen_T0_1 | ecosystem: Environmental > Terrestrial > Soil > Wetlands > Permafrost | place: Sweden: Abisko...
GCCTTCCGGGCAAGGTGCAGCATGACCGAGCTGTCTTTCCCGATGGAATAGAGCATCACCGGCTTCTCAGCCTCGGCCACTACCTCTCGGATGATTTGAATGCTTTCGGCCTCAAGCCGCTGCAAATGGGAGAGTGTCATCGTGGTTGAATCTACCTGATGGACAGAGGTTTGGGGGGCGGATCGCCTAGCCACGCTCGATGTACGCGGTGGTGAAGTATTCATCCTTGGTGTTCGGCGTGAAGGTCATCTTGTTGAACTCGAACACCGAGCGCCGGCCGTTCTGCTTGTTGATCATCTCATTGCGCAGGGTGCGATAGCGCTTCTTCTTCGCGTCCAGCAGCTTGATGTCACCAGCGAGAAGCTCTTTGAGGAGCTTGCCGTCGGGGCCGTAGTGCAGCACTTTGGTCGCCACGAACTTGCTTTTGCTGACCCAGTAGGTCCGTTTTGAGTAACCGTCGGCGGCGGCAACTTCCTTGGTCTTGGGGACCGCGTCGATGACGTAGCAGGTTTCCCCGCCAGCGCAGGGCTCCTCCTTGACCATGGCGTAGGTGTAGTCGTCGAGCGCCGGGATATTGAGATCGCCGTAGGAGAACTCGCTGCCCATGAAGCTCTGGCTGCCCTGCGAGCTCAAAATGCGGCGGGTCTTGCGCAACGCTGGCAGGTAGATCCACGCGTCGTCGGCCTTGGCTTCGTAGTCAAAGATAAGGAACCCCGTGCCTTGCACATCGGCGGGCAGCAGGAAGCGGAAAACGCGCTTCTCGGTCTTGCCGCCATCGAAGAGCTTGGTGGCCGAGGTGATTTCGCGCTCGCGTTTCTGCCCCTTCTCGTCGGTCATGGTCATCTTGATGGTGGCCTCGGAGCCGTCGAGCTTGCGGGTGACCGTGACCTTCTCCATCACGTCGCGCGCTGAGAGCGTTTCCTCGGCGTGCGCGGTGCGTGCCGCCAGCCCGCTGCCCGTCATCATCGCAACTGGCATCGAGACAAGAAGTGCGAACGAAAATCCGTGCTTGCTCATGGTGATTTCCTTTTTAGAACGTGGACCTAAGTTCGACGTAGCCAGCGCTCATCTTTTGGTCAACCAGGCCGAACAAGGTGTCCTTGGGACCGGTCAGAACCTCGGCCCCGACATAGGCCATCATGTTGTCGGACAAGCGGTATCCGATTTTGGGCGCCGCCATCCACTCCTTGGTGGTGATGTTCACCAATCCGAGCATGGAAAGCGACAGCGTGTCGTGCAAGGTCAGCCACTCGACGCGCGCGGTGGCCAGGTGTTGGATCTTCGCGGTCTGCGAAAAGAGGATTTGGTTGTTCTTGGCCAGCTGCAAGTTGACCGACTCGACCGCGGACTGCTTTGACACGGTAGGATTGTCGGTTTGGAGCAGGGACGGATCGACGGCCCCCGCAAGAGGACCCTCTTCTTTAACCCAGTGAAAGGTGTAGCGCCCCACGTACTGGGCGATCACGCTGACGGAGCCGAAGGTGTGGTCGCCCCCCAGCACGTATTGCAGATCGGGTTTCGGCGTGGGCGCGTAGAGTTTTTCGTAGTCGTAGGGCTTGCGGTAGGCGACTTCGCCGCGCAGGGCGATGACGTCGCCAAGCGCGGTCGCAAAGTCGAAGCCGACGACCTGGTGCTTGTACGCCGTTCTCGAAATCACAACCGATGGATTGGTCGAGCTGAAGGTGAGGCTGGTTTGGGTAAGCCCGGGCAGGGGCGCATAGCCGCGCAGGTAGGACACGGACATATCGACGGACGGCAGTTCCAGATGCACGCGTCCGGCAAGGAGTCCCTTGTCGAGTTCGGGCTTGGGATAGGTCGGGTTGCCGTAGACAACGAACTGGGGCAGGTCGATGGGGGGCAATTCCGAGGGAACGTAGGCCGGTATCCAGACGCCCTCGATGCGGACGGGCTCAAGCCGGAGATTCGCGCGCACGGCTACATTGCCGAGTCGCCGGTCGTCCTCGATGGCCGAGCGGACGCGCATGTCATTGGGGGTCAGGTTGTTGGTGGGGTTGAGGAGATCGGCGCGGCCCCAAACGATGATCTGCTTGCCCATTCGAATGTCGAGGGGGCCGAGGTAAGTATTGACGTAGGCCTCGCGCACATCCATGACGGCTTGCTGTTGCGTCTCGCTTTGCATGCCGTAGCGCAGACGCAATTCCGCGAAACCGTCGCCATAGGTTCCCTTCTTGGTTCTGGCAATGAGTGCTGCCTCGCCATAGCCGGCTTTGATCTCGCCCTGGCTCGCGCCCGGAACCTTGCCCACGAACATGTCGCCGCGTACGTAGCCACTGAGCTTGAAGGCATCGGCACCGGTTCCCGCGGCCGCGGCGGCGGAGGCCTGGCTTTGCTCGAACAATCCCCCGGACGCGCCCTGTTCCGGGGAGCCAGCGGCATTGTCCGGGCCAGCGGATTGCGCTGCCCCGGCGCTGGCCGCGCCAGCCTCGGAGGTCGCGCTTTCGGGCGAGGCGGGAGCCTCCGCGGCGGTGGCACGTCCGACCATGGCAGGCGGCGCGAGGCCTACCAGGGCCAAGGCGAGAATTCGTCGACTACGCATGCGTTCCTCCAGAAGTTTTTCCAGTCCATTCGCCGGTCACCATGACGATGGCAAAGCCGGACGCGGCACTGCCCAGGACGATCTTGTCTCCCAGGTGTACCGTTCGTTCCTTAAGAAGCTGCTCATAGGTCACGCCCACGCTGGCGCTCGCGGTGTTGCCGTACAAGGCATGGGTGTAGACGCCCTTGCTGGGGTCGATGCCCGTGTCTTCGAAGATCTTGCGCACCATGATCTCGCTGGGCTGGTGAAAGACGTAGTGATGGATGTCGGCTGGCTTCATGCCAATGGCCGCCAGGCGTTCCTTGATCCACGGGGGAATCAACTTGCCCAGGCGCATGAGTTCCACCGACGACGAGAAGAGCGTGCCATCGACGGGAACCTGGCACAGGTTCCAGTGGTCGGGCACAGTGATGGTGTCCAGCGAGATGAGCCGGATGCCGCCTTCCGGAAAGGGCGCCCTACGCAGCAGCACGCAAGCGGCCGCGTTCCCCACGGTCAGGTTCGCGGACTTCATGCGCAGATCGCGCACGGTTTGGATGTCGTAACTCAGAAAATGCCGTGACAGTTCGGACGTGCAGACCAGCGCGGTTCGATAGTGGTCATGCAGGCCGAGATAGGCGGCGGCGGTCTGAATCGCTTCCAGGTGGCCGACGCAGGCCGAGGTGACATCGAAGGCGTGGGTCTTCTTGAGTCCCAGCTTGGCCGCCACCTCCATGGCGGTGGCCGGCTCGAAATACTCGCGCGCGATGCCGCCACAGATGACCAGATCCACCTCGTCCAGCGAGGTTTTGTTCACTTCCAGACACTGCTTCGCGGCCAGCACGGCATAGTCGGCCACGCCGCCGCCTTCGCCGGCTTCGAGGTAGCGCTCATGCGTCTTGCACAGCGAGAAGATGTGCTCGATGGCTGACTCGACGCTGGCGAATTCCGCATCCGTGCCCTTGAACTGGGCGCGCACGCGGCGGATGGTTTCAGCATTGTCAACGCGCCTACCCGGAAAGCTGACACCTGGCTTCGAAAGGTACAACTTCGGCAAGCTCACAAGTGGTCTCCGTGACACGACATGCGTTCAAACCCTTATTGCAACGTGGGTCGTTGATTCATTTCCCCGCCTGAAACAAGGAGCGCAGCAGCGGTTCGCGGAATTCACTGCCGTACGCGAAGTAGCTGGCCATGACAACCCTTCTTGCCCCCGGTTCGCGGTCGGTGCGATCGACCAGAACTTGTCCCCCGGCTGACACGACCACGGTGCGAAGTGAATCTGGCGCGACAGCGTAGACCAAACGGTCATTCTTCTCGTAGCCGCGATCCTTCAACGCTGCGAACCACTGGGCCAAACCCTGGCCCACCTGACGTTCGAGGTCTGCGCTGATCAAGCCCGCCTTGCGAGCCTGTTCGAGGTTCTCGCGAACAACGCCAATCCACCGATTCAGTCCAATGTCGCGCTTGAAGTGCATCTGAACCACGGCGCGCTCGGCCCCAATCGCCACGTTGGCCAATTGCTGCGCCAGTTCTTCCGAATACTGCTGTCCACTCGCGATGCCCGCCAAGCGCGTCTGCGTTGGCTTGTCCACGCGCACCTCGATGGTGGCCACATTGATGCTGAGAATGGTCTTCTGCAGCAGCATGTGCATGGACGCAAACGGGCCCCGGGCAAGTTCCGGGGAATCCAAGGAGGGGAACGGTTCGTCAGCCATGCTTGCGCTTGCCAGAGACCCTACCAGGAACAACGTCCCCGCGGCGGCGAACAATTTACCCTTTGTACTTACCATTGTTCCTCCGAAGCGATGGACCCTTGCTTGTCATGCGCGTCGATTGCACTGAGATGCCTGTCGATGCCGGCAAGACACCGCGAGCCGAACTGCGATTGCATCTAGTGTCGGTAGATAACATTGATTGCCAGGAGGTGAGAGCTGGCGCTGTAGGTGCCGGCGTTGACTGCTGGGGATGGCTGGTTAAGGAAGTTGGCATTGCAGTATTCCGTGCTCGTGTACGGCGCCACGCAGGCGCTGCTGGGGACTTGCTGGTACACGCGGGCGTCGTTTTCGGAAACGGAAACGCTGGGCTGGACGCGCACCTGGTAGGCCAGCACCACCTCGAATTGCTTGAAGAACAGGGAAGCGCCCAGGGCGCCACCTAGTTGCGGCCCGCCTGGAAAGTCCACGTTGGCGTAGGCGGGATCCGCGACAGCGGTCTCGAAGTAGGCGCCCGCACGCAGGGTGAGCTGGTCCGGAACCACCGCGTAGTCGCCGCCCAACTTGAAGGCAACCGTGTCGCGCCAGTGCTTGTCGATGACGATGCGGTCGAGTGGGGTGGCATCCAGTCCAGAGGCGTTTGCTTGCAACCCGTTGGTGTCGATGGTGAAGTTTCTCACGCGCGACCAAGTCGCGTAATCCACGTCCAGCTCAACGTCAAAGACCTCGCGCGTGCCATCGAGGTGCCGGTAACGCACCCCCGATCGGAAGATCATTGGCAAGGGAAGGGTTAGCTTCACGTCATTGGCTGCCATGCCTCGTCTTGTCAGCGTGATGGACCCGACAACACTGGGGTCGAGCGGCGTGACCGTCAATGTACTGTGGGTCACGATATTCGCGGGCACGACCTGGCCTGAAAGGGCGAATTCTAGGAAGGGCGCCGGCCTGTACCAGGCGCCCAGAATCGCGTTGAAGGTGAAGGCCGACGAACCCTTGGTCGTGGCTAGGATGTCGAGTGGGGCTGATACCGGATTGGCGGCCTTGGGGAACCCCGTGCCATCCACGACCAGCGAGTAGTTGAGGCGTGGCACGTGAATCCATTCGGCAGTGGCGCCGAGGCCAAAGACATCCTGGTATTTCCAGGCGGCGCTGGCGGCGTAGGTGAGGATGATGGCTTCGCGAGACAGCATCATATAACGCTGGCCGCCCTGGCTATAGTTCTGTCCGCCGCCCGGCGGAAACGCCATTTTGCCGATTCCCGGCGGTGCGAAGGCCGCCAGGCCGAAGCCCCAGTTTTCGAGACCGAGTCTTGAGGTCGCGCCTAGCATGGGCAGGAGCATCTGCCATGGCGTGCCGTTGCTGACTTTGTCGAACACCACCGTGGGCGCGCCGGTCTGCGGATCCGTTCGTCGGTAGTCAAGCGTCGGGGCCCGCGTGAACGAATAGGTGTTGTACGAGGCTTCGTTGCCAATCTGAAACAAGGAGGCGTCCATCTTGGCAAGCCCGGCGGGGTTGAAGCTGATGGCCGTCACGTCGTCGGCCTTGGCGGTGAACGCCCCACCACGCCCTGCTGCCTTCGCCCCCAAGGTTCCGGCGTAGTAGCCGCCATCGGCAAGCGCCACGGCTGAAAGGAGGAGCGAACTGAAAAATGCCGCGCAAGTTGTGATGGACTTCATGGTCTGGCAGCCAGCCCTTACGTCGAGATCTTGGTGCCGGAATTCATGCGGGCATTTAACCCGAATCCAGTTTAGGGCGCTAGCTAGAAGCGCCCTGGGCTGGGTAAATTGGGCCTAGGTTATTCAGGGTGCCGCCGTTGGCGCGGGCAGCGGCGCTCGTCGGATAAGCATTCTTCTACCCACGTTGAGAACGATGAATGGCAAGCCTCCGCCCAGGCGAACGTCATGGCGGAACATCCACGCCCAGCACAAAATTGCCATCGTGAGTCCGAGCAAGCCAAGCGACGCTTTTTTGATCCAGCGGGGATCCCTGCTTGGGCAGGCGACGTAGCCCTGGGGCGAGATGAGCGTCGCGGCCGATCCGGCCACGAGCGCCGCAGCAAATAGCCCGAAGGCTTGCGTTTGAACCAGCCAAGCGATGATAGGGGCGACGGGAACGGTGAAGGCAATCGCACCGAGCCACAGCCAAAGTCCCGCCCCAACCAGGATCGGGTTGAGCAGGTGCTTGCGCAGGACAACCAGCGCCGATATTGGAATCGTGAGCAGCGCGCCGATGAAGAATCCCAAGCCAGCGCGGCTGAGATCGACTTTGCCCGCGAGGATGAAGGGGAAGGCTAGGCTGATGATGGGCGTGAGCTGCACAAGCTCGGCCCAGGCGGGATTGCGGCGAGTGGCCATGGTCAGTATTGCCCTTAGGTGCCAAACAGGATTCTGGTGATGCACAAGTTGTTCAGGGTGATGGCGGTGCTCGACGAAGGTACCTGAATACCAACCCGGTCGATAGTGCGCACGTCGGCCTCGGTGAGCGCCGTGCCGCTGAGATCCCAGCACTTGGTGTTCAGAGCCGCTGGCGCGACCGCATTTCCGGAAGAGAAAGTTGCGCAATACCAGACATCATCCGCATCTCCCCGCCGGTGTACAACCACCCGCAGCTCTGCTGCGCCTGGCGTTCCAGTCAGGTACATTGTGATGGTCTTGAAGCCAACCCCCAGGGATCCCGTGGGCGGGTTTGTGGCATTGGCGCAAATGTCGATTCCCCAATTGTTGTCGTAGTCGGACTGCACGGGGCGTGCTGGCAAAGCCGGAATGACGCCGCTTGCGCAAAGGGCGTTCGAGGATGACCAGGTGGTCGAGTTCGTGCAGGGAGAGCTGTTGGTAATCCAAATCAGGCGGCGGAAGGATTATCGACCGCTGCTTGCTCGACGCTGCCCAGGTCATGATCGTCAGGCGGCAGGTTCGCCAGCACGGCGCGGGCCAGGTTGCGGAAGGCGATCCCGTCTTTGGTATGGGGTTCAATCGCCAAGGGCCGGCGGCTGTTGACGGAGTCGTGAATGGCAGCCGAGGAACGCAGCCAACCGAGCACGGGAACTGTCACGCCTAGGTAATCGCGCATGGTATGCGCGACGGCGCCGAAGACGCCGGCATGGGCGTCGTTGAACACCTGGTTGCCGACCATGCACGCGCCAAAGCGGCCAATCTCGGCGAACACTTTGTCGGCCAATTCTGGGCGGGTTTCGCGCAGGCGGGCCAAAATCTGCACCACCTTCTCGCCACTTGTACTCAGCGTGGCCGGTTCAAGCAGGGCCGCATCAATGGCCTCGTCCACACTGTGGCGGAGCAGGCGCAGCACGGCGCTCTTGAGAAACGCGTAGGCATCGTGAAGGGCGGTGACCTGGGGGGTGGTCACGAGCAGCTTGCGCACGCCAAGATCGAAGAAATCGAGCGCGTTGTATCCCACGCCGGCCCCCACATCGACGATCACGATGTCCGCCTCCAGGGCGCGCAGCTTGCGCAGGAGGAGTACCTTTTGCGCGTGGGTGATGTTGGCGGCACCCAGCACGCCACTTGTTCCCGCCAGCAGCCGTAGGTTGGGTACCGGGGTCTCGGTCAGGCAGTTCTTGGCCTCTTTCACCGACTTGTCGAGCAGGTCCTGAAGCCCCACGGTCGGGTTGGATAGGCCGAGCAGGAGATGTTGATTGGCGGCGCCGAGATCCATGTCGGCGATCACCACGTGTTGCCCCTCTTGCGCCAGCACGGCTGCGAGGTTGAGCGCAACGATGCTCTTGCCCACCCCGCCTTTGCCGCCACCGACGGTAATGATGCACGATCGGGCGGCTTTTTGCGGCGCGATGCTCATGGCACTCTTCCGCTCCAGCTATCGGTCCTTGACGCAATTTGCTTGAGACGCGGACCCATACGAGCGGTCTCAATTTTTTGCCGGTGCCGCCGATAGTTGAGGCTTGGCGACTTCCAGGACTCCGATGCAGCTATGCCAAACACCTTGAGACTCACAAAATCCAGCATCATGGCCGCCATGGCTTTGGGCATTCTCGTCCTGGATTCAGATGCCGTGCTTGCGCAGATCCCTGAAGAAGAAGAATTGTCGCCCCTCACTTCCTTGGAAATCGCGGATCTGGACCTGGGAGATCTTCTTCGAACACCCGTGGTTGAATCCGCGACCCGGCGAAAACAGTCGTTGTACGAGGCGCCCGGGGCCATGGACGTGTTCACGGGTGACGAGTTGATCCATTCGGGACTCACGTCGATTGCGGAAATACTGCGGCGTATCCCGGGCGCTTACGTGATGCAGGTCAGCGCCGGCCGATTCGACGTGGGGCTTCGCGGCGTGAATGGCCTGGCCAACAACCGCGTTCTTGTCTTGGTCAACGGCCGGCGTCTCAGCGAGGTGGACCACGGGTCACCGTCCTGGCAAAACTTCCCGGTTCATATCGGTGAGATCGAGCGCATCGAGGTCCTGCGTGGCCCAGGAACCACACTCTATGGTGCCGATGGAATCAATGGGGTCATCAACATCACGACCAAGCGCCCCCTGGACCATGCTGGTATCGAAGGGCTCTTCGCCGCCGGCGAAACCTGGCTTCCCGACCAGCCCAACGACTTGCGAGGCGCAAAAGTAGAAAATATTGGCAACGGCTATGCCAGCTACGGATTGACGAGCAAGTCGGGCAAGCTTGGGTTGGGCCTGTCCGCCGGCTGGAATCACACCCCAGATTGGGTCAGCGGCGACGCGTCCGTCGTCCAGTTGCACGGCGATTTTGGCTATCACGTGGGCATGTCGCTCGATTGGCGGCCAGACACAAACACGAGTCTATTCTTGGATTTTAGGCATGTTGAATCCGAGGGGTTGCGTGGGGCAAGCGATAGCCTGACCACCCAGCGCCTTTTCGACTACAGCCGCGAGCAAGCCCTGACCATGGCCTATCACAAAGGCCAAATCTTTCCCAACGTGTCTCTCTCAGTCAACGCGGACGGGCGCCGGGCGGAGGAATCCACCAAACTCTACGTCCAACCCTCGGCATTCGGCCTGTCGGGCGCTTCGCCTCAGCAGACGAATCTGGTCAGCGAAGATCCAGAAAACTACCGCGGTCATGTGGTGGCCCAGACGGACGCTTGGCTGCTGGGCGGTAGAGAGGTGATATCGTTGGCGGCGGAATCTTCCTATCAAAGGACGCTCCGGCTCTTTGGTGGGACCGCCTCCGAACTCTATTACGCGGGCGTCATTCAGAATGAGACCCTTCTTCTTAAGAATCCGCGCCTGCTCCTGAATCTGGGCCTGCGTGCTGAACAAGTGCAACTCGACGTCAACGGCAAGGGCACTGTTCGATACGGCAACTACAGTCCCCGCGCCTCGCTGATAGCACGGCTGAGGGATACCCATTCGCTGCGCATGACCTGGGCAACAGCCTACCGGACACCCTCGATCTGGGAGGTCAGTGACTTGGCCACCGGAGTTAGCAATTACACGGCCCCCGTTCCCTTGAATTACGTCATGTTGAGCAACCTTTCCCTTCGGCCGGAAGAGGTGCAGTCTTTGGAGCTTGGCTATCGGGGACGTCCGCTGCACTGGTTGCGCATGGACGCGGCGGCCTACTACCAAGAATTGAAGCGATCGATTCAGTTCCTTCAGGCGAGGATGCCGCTTATTTACGAAAATGGTCCAACCCGAAAGCAGGCCGGTGTCGAGCTGGGATTGATGGTTCGCCCGCTGACCATCATGGGCGGTCACCTTTCCTATTCAGCCACACGCACGACCGAAGCCGGCAGTGGTCATGTGTTGCACGACTATCCCACGCATCTTGTGCAAGTGGGCGGGGAAATCAGCAAATGGGGCAGCCATCTCACCGTGAATTTCAACTATGTCTCGAGTACGGAATTCTCGTTGATGCAGGCCGATCCCAGCGGCATCGTCAACAACACTGTAAGGAACTCTGCCCAGACCTTGCTGAACCTGCGCGTTGGCAAGGACATCCTCGACGGCGCCGCCGAAATCTTCGTGTCAGGCACCAACACACTTGCCTTCTTTCGCGAACGCAGCGGCTTGGTTCAGTTTCCATCGGCAACCGCTGCTCCAATCGGCGCGGTCATTTTGGCTGGTATTCGCCTGCGCGGGGCCGCCGTGGGGTGGGGACCGTGACCCTTTGGATGAAACCGCTACTGGCCACACTTTTCGCCCTAATCCTGGGCGGTTGCACGGACATACCAGCACAAGCGGTGGGCGGTCGCATTCTTGGCACCATCTCCTATTTGGGATCGGCGCACCAAGCCATGAAGCGCCCAGCTGTGCGGGTGATGGTGGTCGTTGATTTTCCGCCAAGTTCCGGCCCGCTGGGATTCCAGATCATTGAAGCCGATGAGCAAGCAACGTTTCCTGCCAAGGTTTCTTATGAATTGAGGGGTATCGTGCCCTATTCCTACAAGGTCGTTGCCCAACTTATCGACTTGGCCGATCCCGAGGCAGCGGCGACGAAGCTGCCCCTGGGTGGCTACACCGACTTCTGTTCGTTGCTTGACCCGGGGCAGGGCTGGGTACTTGTCAGCAAGGATGCGCCGGCTACCGGTGTTGATTTCATGCTCTTTGACAACGCTGGGACCGAAGATCCTTGCAATGCCTCCACGAGCATCTGTCCCCAGCCAGGCAAGGCCAGCATGAATTTGACGGTTCAATCCTCCACGGCCGCCACCGCTGCGGACCGACTTATCTTTGCTTTGTTCACGACCTTCCCGTCAACGACACCCGCCCGCACCAGAATTGTGCCGGGCGCCCAGGTGACCTTTCCCCAGACCCTTCTTGACAATGCCGTTGCACCAGGCAGTTACGGTGCCATCTACGTCTGTCTCGATGTCGGGGGAAACAGCGGTACGGGGTTGTGTTCCGCTGAGGATGCCTTTCTTCTAGCGACCCCATTGCCGCGCATGGATTTTCCGGCCGGCAAGATTGTGAACCTCGTGGTCGATCTGGACGCGCATACCACTTCGACTCAAGGTGTGGACGAACCTTCCGCGCTGGGCTGCCCGTAGGTCAGGGACTCTCAAGCGCCCGAAGAGTGAGCCGGCCTGGAAGTGGCCAGCCACTGCCCTCCGCAAAGAGGCTTTCATGTCAATTATCAAGTCGCGCTGCAACCATGGGCAACGTTTCGGGGGCCGCCTGCCTTATGGATCTTTCAATGACAGCTCTTCCTATCGCGGTGCCTACGACGCCAGCACCAACGGCGGTGCGCAGTATCCCGATGCCGGCGCGCTTTGGGGCGACGTTAATCAGCTGGCCCAGTACGATGTCCTCTTGCTCGCCTGCGGCGGCAACCAGTCCGCGACCAATCCCGCGAAGACCAGCCCGAATCCCATTACCGACGCCGCCAAGGCCAACCTGGTGAACTACTTGGCACATGGTGGACGCGCCTTCGCCGAGCACTATCACTGGGCCTGGATCAAATCGTTCCCCACTGGCAGCAAGGCCACGGACCTGCCCGTCCCTTCGCCGCTTGGCGTGGACGTCGCCTCGTGGATCCCCTACAGCTCGGACAATGTCCTGCCATCGACGCCCGCGCTGGTCGAGACGTCCTTTCCCAAGGGCAAGGACTTTGCCCAGTGGTTGCTCAGTGTCGGGGCGGCTTCGACGCTGGGGACTATGACCTTCGATCCCACTGACACGACAACCAAGCCGAGCGCGAAGGACGAACTGTCCACGCCGCCGTCGGCGCGGCGCTGGATCTATAAGCCCGAGGATGCCGCCAATCCAACTGGCGCGGCGGCCAATACGCACTATCTCAGCTTCAATGTGTCGAGCAGCGGACAGGTCATCGATCGGCTCGACACCACCAGTACGACCATGTGCGGCCGCTTCGTCTACACCGGGCTGCACGTGGCCGCCGCGGCAAGCGGTGCCCATGCGCGGGATACCAAAAGCACGTTCCCATCCCAATGCAAGCCCGGCGAGCTGTCACCGTACGAGAAGGCCATCGAGTTCATGCTCTTCGATCTTTCGTCGTGCCTTATCCCCGAGCAGTCCACCATCGGACAGACCATTATCTTCTGAGCCGGGTGCCCCTCACACGCTGCCCCAGCGTGTCGCTACGGCCCCGTCACCAACACGTCATCCACCGAGGCCTTAAGGCCCTTTTCGACTTGGATGCCCAGGCCGGTTTGGTCCGCGAGACAGCCGCCATTGGCCACCGACCCGCCATTGGTCGCGGTCAGCGTGGAGGTACAATCATCGGTGAAGCTTGCCACTTGCAGGTCTTCGAAGTACGCGACCAGGCGAACGCTGCTGGTCCCGCTGATGGTCAGCTTGATGCGCCGCCACTGATTCATGGCAATAGGGGTGGCAAATAGCGCCCCGGAGGCGAGTTCGCAGATGGTGTAGTTGCCCGAGCCGTCGGGCACTTTCTTGAAGATGCTGACGTTGCTGATGGTGCCGTCGTTCGCCACCACCACGCCCACGGCGTAGAAGACGTTGGCGGTGAGCGCCGCCTGCCGAACATCCAGCCGGACCGTCCGGGTCGAACTGGGCGCTTGTTCGATGCGCAGTCTCATGGAGGCGGTGATGTCTTGCGCGGTGAATTTGTCGCCGGACAGATTGCAGCGAATGCGTGTGTAGTCGCTTTGGGACGAATCGAACGTGACGATGGCGTTGGTGCCGTCCCGTGCGTTGGTGACGGGACCGTCGGATGATTCGGACAGTAGCCAGTTGACCTCGTAGCCGCCGCCAAAGCCATCGCTGAACAGAGTCACGGGACCGGATGGCGGCGCGTCTTTAGAGACTGCCACCTCGGGCGTGGTCTCGCGCCCTGGTGCATCCGCGAGTGAAGTGTCGGGCAGTGCCACGGCGGTATCGGGCAATATCAGCATGTCGGAAGCCCCCAGCACGTCGAGCAGTCGCAGCGAATCGGCCGCGGCAACCACGTCGAACAGGCTCAGCGCATCGGCCACAGCAACCACGTCGGGCAGGGGCTGTGCATCGGGCACGGTATCGACGGTGTCAGTGCGGGCGGGGGAAGTGTCCCCGGCGGGCGCGCCAGCATCCCTGGTCACGATGACGATAGCCGTTTGCGAGGTGCACCCGGTCTGCACCACGGAAAGGCCGCCGCAAGCCAGTTGCAGCCCGAGCAGCCCCAACCTTGTCCATCGGTCCATGTCACCATCCTATGCTGTTCATTGTGACCGGGCCATGGCGCAATGGGGGGAGGGCTTAGAAAATATCCACTCCTATGACAGTCCCGCAGGCTACCACCACTGCGATTGGCAGTCCCAGACCATCCAGCTCACGGGTTGCGCGTAGCCGTGTTGTTCATGGGCGGCTCCAAAGCGGCAATGGCCGGGTTGCTTGGCGAGACCTGTTGTTCGCGGCAGTGGAGCCCTAGGCACATTTCGGCTCACTCATTGGGCCGACTGATCTTTGCCCAGCTTGTCCGGGCGGCGCGCTAGTCGCGAAACCTTGAGCCACATTCGCGCGGTCTCGCCACCGCCAGGACAAAACGCCCAAACAAACATTCGAGGGGACGACCATGTTGAGAAGGTTCTTGATTCCTGCAGTGTTCTGCGCAATTCCCATGTTGGCTCCGGCCTGCGGCAGTCCAACCGGGAGCACGGGCGGCTCGGGCGGCGCCAAGACTGGCGGGACCACGACCGCTTCCGGGGGAAATGCTACTTCCACAGGTGGGGTTGCCGGTGGCTCGGGCGGCAGCACGACCGCCGCGGGTGGAACGACAACCGCGTCGGGTGGAACGACGACCGCGTCGGGAGGATCAACGACCGCGTTGGGCGGTGCTACGACGGCGTTGGGCGGGAGCACGACCGCGAGCGGTGGAGCGCGAAGCGGCGGCGCGACTGGAAGTGGTGGGACGACAACGGCATCAGGCGGGACGACCACATCGAGCGGCGGCACAACTACGGCGACAGGTGGGAAGACCAGCGCAACCGGTGGCGCCACCACGGGGTCGGGCGGCGCAATGGCGGCGACGGGGGGCACGACGGTCGTTACCGGTGGAGCGCCCGGCACGGGCGGTGCGACGGCGACAGCAACCGGGGGGACGACTGGGGTGGGTGGCAGCACCGGCGGAGTGAACGAGATCTGGGTGTCGCCTACTGGCAGTGATGATACCGGGACGGGCACCAAAGACTCTCCCTTCTTCAGCATTTGCTACGACGACAACAACGTCACCCCGAACATCAAACTGGGCGCTTGCTACAAACTGTGCCCCGCCAGCACTGGCTGCAACGCGGCTGGTGGCACGATTTGGGTGATGGACGGTACGTACAAGTACAAGGCTGTGCAGAAGATCGGATCGACCAAACTCGGCACCGCCAGCGCGCCATTCAATATCTTCGCCGTGGCTGGCGCCAAGCCCGTGCTCGATTTCAGTGCCTTACCTGTCAACAAGGATAGTCGCGGGCTCCAAATGGGCGGTGACTACTGGCACGTCAAGGGACTAACCATCACGAAGGCCGGCGACACAGGAATCTTTGTTATGGGAAACAATAACACGGTCGAACAATGTGTTGCCCACCACAACCAAGACGCCGGCATTGTGGTTGGCGTCAATAAAGACCGCTCTGGTTCGGGAAAGAACAATCTGTTTCTCAACTGCGACTCGTACCAGAACAACGACGAGGCGACGAACGGGGCCAATGCTGACGGATTCGGCGCAAAGGAAAATACAGGAGGCACCGGCAATATATTCCGGGGCTGCCGCGCATGGGACAACGCGGATGACGGCTTTGATTTCTACGGTTGGGATTCCCCGATCACCGTGGACAATTGCTGGGCAATATCCCAGTCGAAGACCACCGGAGGCAGCGCGAGCAACGGCAACGGTTTCAAATTGGGTGGCAATAACGTCTCTGCCGTCCACATTCTCAAGGATCTATACGCCACCGACAACAAGTACGCAGCCTCGCCCGGCAACTGTGGCTTTACGAATAACCACAACCCGGCTTCCATGACCTGTACCGGCAATTGTGAAGCCTGGGGAAACTCGACGGATGATCAGAACATCGCCGGCGTTGGTACCACAGCGCCGGGCAGCGCCACGGCTGCCAAGATGATCGCGGTACAGCGAAATGCCGACGGATCGCTTCCTGCAATTTCGTCGTTGTAGGTGATGGGTTGGCTCGGAACAAGGCCGAATGGCAAAGCCGTGGCGTTGAACAGCGCGATGTCCTCGGGATGAACCCAGAAGTCGTAGTCGGCCGTCAAGACGGGCAGACCAAGCGCGACCAGCGCACGCCTGCCGATGAGCAGTGCCCGCGCGCCACTTTCGCCGATACGGCGAAAGAACTCGATCACGTCGAACTCCGTGCCTTCCACGTCGAGGATTATACGCTTGGAAGCGCGCGGATGGTGCCGTGGATGGTGCCAGTGACTTCCAGGAAGGTAGGCATACGAAGTGGAAAGCTTCGATCCAGCAGTCTGGCGGTGGCGGCAGTATGGACGCCTGCTCTTGCGCATGGCGGGCGGGAACAATAAACGCCTTCCCCTGCTCAGATATCTGATGCCGTCTGGCCGCAGCGATCCCTATCCGAGTGCCTTTCTTGGGCGCTTTCGAGGTGATCCGACCCTGGTACCATTGGCGCACGGATTGGTATGCTCTTTGCGAGGAAGTCAGCCATGACGCACGCACCGTATCGAGCAGCCATCGTGATTGGGATCTTCTTTTCGCTCTTTGCCGTGTCCTGCGCGAAGGACGGATTGAACACAGGGGGCACGGGCGGCGCCATCGCGGGCACGGGCGGTGCCATCGCGGGCACGGGCGGTGCCATCGCGGGCACGGGCGGTGCCATCGCGGGCACGGGTGGCGCGGGCGGGAATCGGGGCACCGGTGGAAGCTCGGCCGCAACGGGGGGCACGATGGCGGCTCCGGATGCGGAGCCACAAGGCTGCGTCGAAAACGGGCGCACCTATGCAACCGGCGAAACCTTCAGCGTTGACTGCAATACATGTACCTGCGGTGGGATCGTCATCGGCGTCATCATGTGCACGATGAGAGCGTGCCCATACGACGCGCGGCCCGACCAGCTGTCTGTCCCCGACGTCGCCTCTGTCTGTGCCCTCTCTGCCAATCTCACCTTCGGGCACGACGGCGGAAACGCGATCTCTTGGGACAACAATCGGCTGACGGCGTCCACCTTCACCATCACGCGCGACTACTCCTTGCGGGCGGGGCGCGACGGCGCAACCACCGCGAGCTGCTCGCCCAGCTTGCCTGCGTGTGGCACCGCCGACGCCGTCTCGGTCGCAACCATCAACGCCGACCTGGCCGATGTCGACGTGCAGGGACTGTGGAGCCTACCGCAGAACCCTGTACCGCTCTTTGGCACGGATTCCCGGCCGGTCGATGGGACGGTCTACTCCATCGCCCTCGACGACGGGCGCAAGGTCCTGGTGGGCGGCCAATGTGCCTCGCCAGCCATGAGCTCCTGCCGCACCATCCCCGCGGGACTCGTGCGCCTCACGCAAGATCTCCAGAAGCTCGCCACGGCCATGCTCGCCGATCCGGTGTGCAAGGGTCTGTAGTCCGGGCGTCCTACGCGTGCAAGCGGCGCCCGGCCTCCACCACGCTAGAAAATGTAGTCCCACTTGCAGTCCTGGCGGCAGCTGAGGCCGTCCGAGCCCCCGCCATCGCACTCCTCGTGCTCGGGCTGAACGATCCCGTCTCCACAGCGCGGGCCGTAGTGGCAGCCGGGACCGCATTTGCCGTAGTCCCCGGCATTGACGCCGTCGTCGCAATCCTCCCAGGGAGCCTGGACCTTGCCGTCGCCGCAGGTTGCCCCCTTGTGGCATCCCGGCCCGCACCCGCCGTATTGGCTGACGTTGACGCCGTCGTCGCAGTCCTCGTCGGGGGCTTGGACCTTGCCATCGCCGCAATAGGGGGCGGGAATGCAATTCGGCCCGCAGCCGTTGTATTGGCTGGTATTCACGCCGTCATCGCAGTATTCGTCGGCTGCCACGACGCCATCGCCGCACTTGGAAGCGCAGGTGGACTTGGGCTTCGAGAAGTTCTTGAGGGTAACGCCGAAGTTCGAGCCGCAAGCATTCCGCTCGGCCTGGAACATCACCAGCTCGTAGACCTTGCCCAGTTTCAAACCCAGCTTCAAGTTGTTGCCCTGGGTGGTGGTGTACTGGGTGCCATCGTAGTAGTGGTTCCACGCCTTGGCCACGGCGCTGCCATCGCTGGCATCGAGGGTGAAGGAACCGTCCTCCCGGCCGTGCAGAGCCCCCAGATCGACGACCAGGGTTCGATTGACGAAGACCCAGGCATCATCATCGCCCGAGAAGGCGAATTGCTCGCCGCCCTGGTATTCGAACCAGAATCGCATTTCGGTGGTGAACGACGCGTTCTGCATCGACTGCTTGTCGCAACCCGAGACGGTTTCTTTTCCGGCGGCAATCCAGCCGCCCGTCGCCCCAATGGGATCGAAGCCAGTCGATACGGTGGAACTCATGTTGGTGTAACTGCCAGCCTTGGCATCAGCCAGTG
>Ga0302321_100001934_pt1 | contig 17699 bp, 13 predicted proteins | sample Fen_T0_1_FD_202505 | JGI IMG/M metagenome (GOLD analysis project Ga0302321, IMG submission 202505) | Peat permafrost microbial communities from Stordalen Mire near Abisko, Sweden - Fen_T0_1 | ecosystem: Environmental > Terrestrial > Soil > Wetlands > Permafrost | place: Sweden: Abisko...
AACGCATATAAGTGCTGGTCAAAGCGGTGCCCGGGGTGGGGATCGAACCCACACGCCGCCGGAGCGGCCGGGGGGTTTAAGCCCCCTGCGTCTGCCAGTTGCGCCACCCGGGCCTGGCCGCCACGCTACGCGTGCACGGACGCACGCTGGTGGGAGGCCTGGTCAGGGGCCGGTGCAGGCACTCGACATCGCGGTGTTCGCACCCGTTCCCGGTGTGTACGCCAGCGTGTAGTCGCCGCACACGGGAACCGTCACCCGGAAGCCCCCGTCGACGGTGCGGACCTCAGCGGCTCCGATGCCCGAGCCCGTGATCACCGGCTGGCCCTTGCCCGTGTCGGGGATCCAGAGATCGACCGTGGTGCCGCTCACCGCGTCCATGAGGGTGCCGGTGACCTCGAGCGATCCGGTGGTCGGGTCGCTGACCAGTTTGGTCAACCGACCGGGTGCCGAGCGCGGGTAGGCCCGCGAGAGGATCGGGAGCCATTCGGCGATCGGGCCCTTGTTCACGTCGCCTGGGCAGTCGGTGCGGTGGAAGTGGATCAACTCGTCGGAGGGGGTCCCGCCCTGGGAGCCGACTGAGTGGGGGTCGCCGCAGGCCTGCTTCCACTGCCACCACGTGCCGCCGACGCGGTACTGGTCCTCAGCGGCGGCATAGGTCGCGACCTTCGGGGCATCCTCAGCCGGCGCGCCGAACCAGCCGTACTCGCCGATCCAGAAGGTGGTGCCGTACGCGGTGGCCGCCTTGGACGCGGCCTCGAAGCCCTCGAGGATCGTGCCGCCCTGGATGGAGTCGTTGTAGTTGTGGGGTGCGAACACGACGTTGGCATCGGTGACCGACGATTCGGGCACGAGCGAGCCGTCGCCGGGGAACAGCACGACGGGCTCGAAGAAGGCGATGTGGGAGAAGCCGCCGGCCGCGGTCTCGGCCGATCGGATCGCGGCGATCGCCTTCTGGGTGAAGGCACCGAGGCGAGCACCCGAGTTGGCCGCGTCGGCACCCCAGTTGGGCTCGTTGAACAGGTCGTAGCCGGCGATCGTCGGGTCGGACGCGAACTCCTTGGCCACCGCCGCCCAGGTGTTGACCAGCTCGGTCTGGATGCCGTCGGTGTCGAGGTAGAAGTTCTCGAAGGCCCGCATCACCGCAGGCGAGAGCTCCCGCACGCCCGCCGCCGCGCAGGTGTCGGCGCCGTCGGTGATGGTCGCCCACTCCGGGGCACCGTCCCAGCCGATCGACGGCTTGGACCCGTCCGGGCATGTGGTGCCGGCGGGGGTGGGGGAGAACTTCCCGTAGGCATCCTGGTGCATGTCGAGCACCACGTAGATGTCGTGGGCCCGAGCCTCGTCGACTGCGGCGTGGATGCGGCTGAGGTAGTCCTGATCGATGGTGCCCCTCGTGGGCTCGAGGCTCGACCAGCTCACCAGCAGCCGAACGACGTCGATGCCATAGCGCTGCATCTCGGCCCAGTCGGTGTCGGTGGCCGGGATGACGGTCGGGTAGTCCACGTTGGCCTGGTAGTAGTCGCCCAACACGTTGAGGTTGACGCCGCGCAGCAGCACCTGGCGACCCTGGTCGTCGAGCACGCGTGCGTCCGCTCCTCGGACGGCGTGGAGCGGCCGCAACGGTTCGCCGGCGATGACCGAGCTGGTGGTCGCGGCGGAGTCCTCCGGGCCCTTGCTCGCAGAGCTGTCCGAACAGGAGGCGGCCAACAGGACGACAGCCAGCAGGCCGATCGCGGCGGAGGTGGACCGCCGCCGGCCGGCCGAACGAGCGCGCCGTGGAGTCAGGGTTGAGGGCATGGCCGGGCACCGTACCGGTCGCCGCCGCGATCGTTCGGGCAACCGGCACTCCGCTACCGTGCGCAGGTCGCCCGGCCGGGCGCGGACCGAGGGAGACCCGATGCGACGATCGCTGCAGCCGACCACCTGCGAGCTGGGCCGAACACGGCATCGCCGGCCGGTCGCCATCGTGGTCGCGGTGTCCCTGGTGGTGCTGCTCGCCGGCCTGGCCGGGGCGTCCGAGCCAGCCGGAGCAACGGCGCCGGGGCCGGTCACCCACATCATCGGCGGCACGGCGGTGCCCGACGGCAAGTACCCGTTCCAGGCGGCGCTGCTCGACCTCACACGGGGCGGCAACGACTGGAACATGCAGATCTGCGGCGCCAGCCTGATCGCCCCGAGCTGGATCCTCACCGCGGCCCACTGCGTGGAGGAGGGCGGCGTCGTCACCGCACCGGTGGACGCCGCCATCGTGCTCGGTCGCACCGTGCTCAAGCGCAAGTGGGGCGAGCGCCACGTGGTCGACGGCATCTTTCCGAGCTCGAGGTACAACGAGAACACCGACGCCGACGACGTGGCCCTGATCCACCTGGCGGTGCCGTCCGCCTACGCCCCGATCCGGGTCGCCCAGGTCAGCGACGACGGCTACGAGGCCGCCGGCACGATGCTCACCGTCATCGGCTGGGGCGACACCATCGCGGTGCCGCCGTTCGTCGACCCGACCGACCTCTTCTACCCGCAACGCATGCGCGAGGTGCAGGTGCCCGTCGTGTCCGACGCCACCTGCGGCGCCGCCTACTCGGCGGTGCACGAGCCCCTCGCCTTGGGCAAGACGCTGTGCGCCGGCGCTCCCGGGCTCGATGCCTGCTACGGCGACAGCGGCGGCCCGCTGTTCGCCACCACGCCCACCGGCATCGTCGAGATGGGCATCGTCGCCTCGGGGGAGGGGTGCGGGGCGGCCGGCTATGCCGGCACCTACACCGAGGTCAACGCCCGGTCGGTGAGGAACTTCATTCGCACCACCATGGCCGCGAACCCCTGAAGGTTCAGCCGGGCGACGAGCGGCGGAGCTCGAGCTCGGCCAGCGGGATCGGCCGGTCGAACAGGTAGCCCTGACCGCGGTGGCAGCCCAGCTCGGTGAGCAGGGCGCGCTGGCCCTCGTCCTCGATGCCCTCGGCGGTGATCGACAGCCCGAGCTCATGGGCCAGCGAGATGGTGACGCCGACGATGCGAGCGCAGTCGGGGTCGTCGGTGAGGTTCGTCACGAAGGATCGATCGACCTTCAGGGCATCCACCGGCAGTCGGTGCAGCCACGAGATCGTCGAGAACCCGGTGCCGAAGTCGTCGAGCACCACCCGCACTCCGCCGGCTCGCACCTTCTCGAGCACCACGCAGGCCTGCTCGGGATCCTCCATCACCGCGGTCTCGGTGAGCTCGATCTCGAGGTCGATGCCGGCGGCCGAGAGCTGTCGGTAGGAGGTGAGGATGCGGTCGGCCCACGCCGGCTCTCTGAGCTCGGAGGCCGAGACGTTGACGCTGACGGAGAAGCGCGTCGCCGCCCCGTTCGGGTGGGCGGTCAGCTCCCTCGTCACCCGCGCGAGGACGGCGATGCCGATGTCGGCGATCAGGCCTGACCGCTCGGCGGCGCCGATGAACTCGTCCGGCGGCACCATGCCGTGCCCGGGTCGCTCCCAGCGCACGAGCGCCTCGGAGCCGACCAGCGAGCCGTCCCCGAGATCGACGATGGGCTGGTAGTGCACCACGAACTCGTCGAGGTCGATCGCCCGCCGGATGCCGGTGATCAGCTCGCGGACGCGTGCGGCCTCGACCGCCATCGCCGGTTCGAAGGCCACCGTGCGATGGCCGCCGGCCGCCTGAGCGAGGCGCATGGCGACCTCCGCATCCTCGAGCCGCCCCGGCGCGACGAGGCCGGCGCTGGCCGTCAGGTACAGCTCGCCGGATCCGGGCGTCAGAGGGGCGGCGATCGTCGCGACGGCGGCTTCGGCGAGCTGGCCGGCCTGGTCGGCGCGGCTGGTGATGATCGAGAACCCGTGCGTGGACGTGTGGGCGAGGAAGTCGTCGGGGCCGACGATGGCCGTGAGCCGGTCGGCGAGAGAAACCATGATCCGGTCGCTCTCTGCCACTGACAGACCGGCCATGGTCGAGTCGACCCGGTCGATCAGCACGGTCACCAGTGCCGGCGCGGCGTCGACCCCGAGCCGCTCGATCATGGCCACCCGGTTGGGCAGGCCGGTGAGCGTGTCGCAGCGGGCCCGGGCGTCGGCCTCCTCGCGGGCTCGGGTGAGCTCGGTGCGATCGGAGGTCACGGTGAGCACGCTCGGGGGCATGCCGTCGAGGTTTCGCTCACCGACCACTCGGGTGTGCAGCGAGTGCGTCCCGTCGGCCGCGTCGAGCTCCCATTCGTGATCGACCACGACTCCCGGTGTGGCGGCGATGCCGAACGTCGCCCACCGTTGCTCGAGGGCGGTGACCACCTCGCCGTCGTCGACCGAGCCGGCCGCGGGCACCCGATCGGGGACGAGCAGCGCCTGGCCGTCCCCATCGAAGCGGGCGATCAGCGAGGGCGAGTGGGTGACGAGGGTGCGGAGCTGCTCCTCGCGGCGGCTCACCTCGGCCAGGCTGATGGCGTTGGTGCGCCGGACCGCTCCGGCGTAGAGGGCGGCCAGCGCGGCGGCGAGCATCACGGTCTGGATCTGCACCAGGTCGCCGTCGGCGCCGACACGGATGCGGGCGCCGATGGCGACGGCGGTGTTGGTGACGAGGATGCCGGCCGACGCGACGACGAGGTCCTGGCGCAGGGCCACCCAGATCACCGGCAGGATCGCCACGAACAGGAACGGCGCGAGGGCGCTGTCGCGCTCGAGCGCGAACAGGGCCAACGGCACCAGCACGAGGGCGATGGCCTGGCCGGCGATCTCGACGCGTTCGCCGATGCTCACCGGCAGGTGCGGGCGGGCCTGGCCGTTGCGCAGGGCGAAGGCGCTCAGCAGCACGAACGGCACGATCGACGCGATGGCGACCGAGTCACCCACCCAGAACGTGCGGGCCGAGGCGAAGGCGTCGGCGCTCGACACGTCCAGCAGGGCCGCGTCGACCAGGGCCACCCCCATGGCCACCAACAACGGTGCGGCGATCACCCCGATGACGACGAACCACCCGAACTGGCGCAGGCGGGCATGGTCGAGCCGGCTGCGCCGCAGCACCCACGCAGCCCAGGCGTACACGGTGGCGATGACGATGGACCGCAAGATGATGGCGGTGAGTCCCTGGGCGCGGAGGACATCGGGATAGAGGATGAGGTCGGACGTGATCCGCACGGCGAGCGCGACCGGCAACAGCTGCGGTCCGGCGACGAGCAGATAGGCCAGCATGATGCCGGCCGGGGGATACCACGGTGAGTAGGAGCCGGGGATCTCGAACCACCTGGCGGCCCACGCCAGCAGGACGTACGCGATCGCGAAGGCCACCCCCCAGAGGAGCTGCCCTCGCCGCGTGAGACCTGCCCAGGGCGGCAGGTCGGGATCGCCGTCCATCGTCGCAAACTACCGACTGCCGGTGGCCGGTGTCGGTCATCCTGGTTGCCCGCCGGTTGACCTCAGGCGAAGCGGGTCGTGATCACCCGACCGCGACGCTCCGTGGCGCTGGCGGCCAGATCGCTCACCACGAAGGTGCGCTGCAGCCATCGGTCGGTGCCGTCGAAGCGGGCCTGGAACGAGGACCGGCCGTGCACGCTGACGCTGTTGTCCACGACCAGCAGGTCGCCGGTGCGAAGCGCGACGCCCACGTGCTCCTGGCGGATCGCCACCCGCAGGGCCTCGAGTGCGTCCGTCGCGTCGTCGTCGATGCCGACCATGAGATCGGCATCGAAGGTGAAGGTAGGGGCGTCGGCCGTGCCCGCCAGCACCGGGACGAGGTGACCGAGGCGATCGGTGCGCTCGCCGGTGAACGACTCGTCGACGCCGGTGCGGAAGCGCGGCTCGCGCAGCACCTGGCGCACGCCGAGCGGGAGCCGATCGACCACCTGGCTGATCGCACACAGCAAGGTGCGGGCCTCGGGGTCGCCCTTCAGGCAGAGCAGCAGCAGATAGCGCGGCTTGTGCCGGTGGAACGCGGTCTCGGTGTGGAACTCGAGGTCGACCGCCGAGGAGGTCGAGGTCTGGCGGTCGGCGTCGGCCGCGGTGGGCAGCAGGTTCTGCACCACCTCGCCGCCGTGCTCGGGCTCGTAGCCGACCGGCTGACCGAGGCGGCGGGCGACGCTGAGCAGCACGAACTCGCTCACCGCGTCCTTGCTGGTGGGCTCGGTGGGGGTCGACGGCGTGGCCGGCACCCTGCCGACGGGCAGGTTGCGCAACAGGATCGCCCCGGCCGGCGCGCCGTCGTCGACGAGGTCGACCAGTGCGTCGTGCAGCGGTGCGGACAGCAGGCGGCCAGCGTGAGCCGCGGCGCGCAAGAAGGCGGGTGAGCCGACGGGCTCGGTCGGGTCGGGCAGCAGGGACAGGAGCGAGTTGTCGTGGTCGTTGTCGACCTCGACGATGGTGGCGTGGCCCGCGGTGACACTCGGCTGGTGGTGTCGGACGAGGCGGCCGGCCTCCGGGTCGAGACGATCGGTGACGGCCCAGTGCACGATCGAGGCGTTGTCGGCCGCCGCGATCCAGCGGTTGGTGAGGACGGCGATCGAGCCGATGACGATGGCGGAGCCGCGACCGCGGGCGACCACCGACACGACCGGCTGATGGTCGACGAGCACGACCGCGTCGCCGGCGTGGGCCGCGAGGGGGACGAGGTCGTCGGCTTCGAGGATCGAGCCGTCGAGCGGCCCGCGCCCGTGGGCGATCAGGTGCGGATCGAGCACCAGCGGGTCGGTGGGGTCGGGGGCGGCGAGTGGACCGGCACCGGTGCCGATGGGACCGGCGGGGCGGGGGTCGGCACCCCAGAGCGCGAGGCGCAGCCCGGCGGCGGCATCTGGGGAGGTGGCCACGACGGCTCGGCCGCCGCGGTCGAGGTGGGCCCCGAGGAGCTCGACAGTGCGGGCGTCGGCGACGTCGTCGAGCAGCAGCACGGCGACGACGTCGGGTTCGATCGACCCCGTCAGATGTCCGACAGCAAGGGTCGTGCGGACGCGCATCGAGCCGAGCAGCGATCGCAGGCCCGACAGCTCGGACGGCAGCGGGGACGAACGATCGGCGGCGTGGTGGGTTCCGGGGAGCGGGGCATCGGTGAGCGTCATGACACAGACATTCTACACATAGGTCGATCTGGAATGAACGTTTCAGGACGACTCCGGTGCAGGTCGCTGGGCGGTCCCGTGGCATGGCCCCATAAGGTGACGCCATGGCCTCTTCCTCCGCGTCGTCCCCGAGGTTGCCGACCGCACCCAGGTGCTCGTTCGCCAGCGACAACGCGTCCGGCGTGCACCCTGCGGTGATCGAGGCGTTGGCCGCCGCCAACCACGGCCACGCCCTCGCCTACGGCGCCGATGCGTGGACCGAGCGGGCCACCGCCCAGATCCGCGACCTGTTCGACGTGCCGGCTGTGGTGGTGTTCACGTGGGGTGGCACGGGCGCCAACGTGGTGGGCCTGCAGTGCCTGCTCGCGCCCTACGAAGCGGTGATCTGCCCGGACACGGCCCACATCAACGTCGACGAGTGCGGTGCGCCCGAGCGCTTCACCGGCAGCAAGCTCATCGCCGTGCCCACCCCCGACGGAAAGCTCCGCCCCGAGCAGATCGCCGAGCACACCCACCTGTTGGGCGACATCCACCACGTGCAGCCCAGGGTCGTCTCGATCACCCAGTCCACCGAGCTTGGCACCCTCTACCAACCGGACGAGATCGCCGCGCTGGTCGAGGTCGCCCACGCCCACGGCATGAAGGTGCACGTCGACGGCGCCCGGCTGGCCAACGCGGCGGCGGCGCTGGGTGGCGACCTGCGCCAGTTCACGGTCGACGTCGGCGTCGACGTGCTCACCTTCGGCGGCACGAAGAACGGCATGATGTACGGCGAGGCGGTGGTCTTCCTCGACCCCGAGTTGGGCCGGGCCGCCCAGTTCGTGCGCAAGCAGGCCGGTCAGCTGCCGTCGAAGATGCGCTACGTCAGCGCCCAGTTCGAGGCCCTGCTCACCGACGACGTGTGGTTGGCCAACGCCCGCCACGCCAACGCCATGGCCGAGCTCCTGGCCGAGCGGGCCAAGGCCATCCCCGGCGTCGAGCTCCAGCGCGATCCCGAGGTCAACAGCGTGTTCGTCACCATCCCCCGCGCCGCGCTGGCCCCGATGCAGGCGTGGTCGTTCTTCTGGGAGTGGGATCCGGCGATCACCGAGGTGCGGTGGATGACGAGCTTCGACACGACCGAGGCCGACATCGAGACCTTCGTCGCCGGTGTCGCCCTACTCGTCGATGAACACGCCGGCCTCTGACCAGGCGTCCTCGATGCGGTCGAGGGATTCGGTGGCCGAGGCCCGCAGCCGGTCGGCGGCGCCGGCCACCAGCGAGTTGAGCAGCGCCAGCGCGCCCAGGTAGCTGTCGAACGGGCCGACGCCCTTGGCCCGCACCACGAAGTGGACGTCGGCGATGCGGGCGAGCGGGGACAGCGCGCTGTCGGTGAGGGCGATGACGGTGGCCTGGCGGGCCGCGGCCGCGCCGGCCGCCTTGAGCAGCCAGGCGTCGTAGCGGGCCAGGTCGAGGGTGACGAGGGTGTCGCCCGGGCGCAGCTCGGCGAGCGTGCGGTAGACCTGCACCTCGCTTCCGGTGACCTGGATGACGCCGGCGCGCAGGGTCGAGAGGTCGGACGTGAACTGGAAGCCGATGCCGCGCGAGGCGTCACCGGTGAGCGTGTACACCCGATTGGTCGACCCCGTGAGCGCCTCGACCGCCAGCTGGTAGCGCTTGCGGTCGACCCCCTCGATCGTGCCCTGGGTGTTGTCCAGCTCGACGGCGAGGGCTCGGCTCAGCAGGTCGCCCGACTCGGGTTGACGGATGCGGGCGGTGGCCGGGCGGAGCTGACGACCGAGGTCGCGCTGCACGCTGTCCTGCAGGGAGGAGAACCCGTCGAAGCCCAGCTTCGTGCACAGCCGGATGACCGACGCGCCGCTGGTGGAGGCGGCCTTGGCCAGCTCGGCCACCGTGCCGAAGGCCACGAGCTGGGGTTGATCGAGCACGACCGCCGCGGTGCGCCGCTCGGCCGGAGTGAACCGGACCTGGTGCTGTTCGATCAGTGCGGCGACGTTCACGCCGTGCATACTCGCAGAAGTTCGCTCGTCGCCCGATCTGTCCCGTCGTCGCCGCCGGGCGTCCTATCGTTGCCGCAGCATGGATCCCCTGCCGCCGACGGTGCCATCCCCGCCGAACGAGGGCCGCTCCGTGCGCGGGGCACTGGCCGAGTTCGTCCACGACGAGACCGCGGGTGGGGTCGTGCTGGTGGTGGCCACCGTGCTCGGATTGCTGTGGGCCAACCTCGCCACCGCCGGGTACGCCTCGTTCTGGTCGCAGCCGATCAACGTCGACCTCGGCATCGCCAACGTGCACGAGACCTATGCCGAGTTCGTGAACGATGGCCTGATGACGATCTTCTTCTTCGTGGTCGGGCTCGAGATCAAGCGTGAGCTGGCGGTGGGGGAGCTCCGTGATCGACGGGCCGCGGCCCTGCCCTTCGTCGCCGCCCTCGGTGGCATGGTCGTGCCGGTGCTCGTGTTCCTGGCCGTGACGGCCGGCGACGGCGCGGTGCACCGCGGCTGGGCCATCCCGATCGCCACCGACATCGCCTTCGTGATGGGGGTCATCGCCCTGCTCGGGCGACGGGTGCCGGCGAGCCTGCGGCTGTTCCTGCTCACGCTGGCGATCGTCGACGACATCGGAGGCATCCTCGTGATCGCCTTCGTGTACACCGGCGACTTCAGCCCGATCTGGCTCGGCGAGGGTGTGGTGCTGCTCGTGGTGATCGTCGCCATGGCGCGCCTCGGTGTCACCCGCATCTGGCCCTATGTGCTGGTCGGCGTGCCGTTCTGGTTCACGATGCTGGAGAGCGGGGTGCACGCCACCATCGCCGGCGTGATCCTCGGCCTGCTCACCCCGGCCCGACCACTCGGCGGGCGCAACATCATCGAGGAGCTCGAGCACCGCCTGCACCCGATGTCCGCGTTCGTGGTCGTGCCGATCTTCGCCCTCGCCAACACCGGCATCCTGCTCAGCCGGGGCCGGCTCGACGCCGCGGTCGGCAGCGCGCTGGCCTGGGGCGTGCTGCTCGGGCTGGTGGTCGGCAAACCGGCCGGCATCATCTCGGCCACGTGGCTCGCCCGCCGCCTGCGGATCGGCGTGCTACCGCCGGGGCTGGCCATGCCCCACGTCATCGGCGGCGGGATGCTCGCCGGCATCGGCTTCACGGTGGCGCTGTTCATCACCGAGCTCAGCCTCGGCGCGGGGGAGCAGGCCGACATCGCCAAGCTCGCCATCCTCGCCGCCTCGGTCCTGGCGGCCGCCGCCGGCGCCGTCGCGCTCCTCCTCGCCCATCGCGGCGCGCAACATCGCGGCGCAGTTCCGGTGGTGGACCGTTAGGTTCGACCCATGCGCTTCGCTTTCAAGACCTCGCCGCAGAACACCACCTGGGCCGACATGCTCGCCGTGTGGAGGGCCGCCGACGACATCGACGTGTTCGACTCCGGCTGGACCTTCGACCACTTCTACCCGATCTTCACCGACGACTCGTCGGGTCCCTGCCTCGAGGGGTGGGTCACCCTCACCGCGCTGGCCCAGGCCACCACGCGGCTGCGGCTGGGGGTGCTCGTCACCGGCATCCACTACCGGCATCCCGCGGTGCTGGCCAACATGGCGGCCACGCTCGACATCGTCTCGGGTGGCCGGCTCGAGCTCGGCATCGGTGCCGGGTGGAACGAGGAGGAGTCCGGCGCCTATGGCATCGAGCTGGGCACCCTCACCGAGCGGTTCGACCGCTTCGACGAGGCGTGCGAGGTGATCACCAGCCTGCTCACCGAGCACACGACGACCTTCGACGGTCGGTACTTCCAGCTGACCGACGCGTACTGCGAGCCCAAGTCGGTGCAGCAGCCCCATCCGCCGATCTGCATCGGGGGCACGGGTCGCAAGCGCACCCTGCCGGCCGCGGCCCGCTGGGCCCAGCACTGGAACCACCCGGGAGCGAGCGTCGAGGACTGGCGCGCCACCTACGACGTGCTGCTCGAGTGCTGTGCCGACATCGGTCGCGACCCGTCGGAGATCACCACCTCGACCCACCTCCGACTCGGCCCCGAGGGCCCGGGCGCGGTGGCCGAGCAGGCTGCGGCCTACGCCGAGGCCGGGATGGACCTGGGCATCGTCTACATCCCCGTGCCTCACGACCCGGCCGTGCTCGAACCGCTGGCCGAGGCTCTCGCCCCCCTCACGACCTGATCCCGCTCGAATCGTTTCTGTCAGCCGACGCGTCGGTTTTCGGTCATGGGGGCTGACAGGAGGCACGCGATCGCTGTTCCTGTCACCTCGGGTGTCGGTTCTTCGACAAGTGGGCTGACAGGAAGCGGCTCGGGCGGGGAGTCCGTCCCCAGGCTGAAGGTGCTGGTCAGGGGAACTTCCTGAGCCCATGCTCGACTCCCTACCTACTGGTCGGTAGGCTGCTTGCCATGACCGTGATCGACAACTCGGCCTCGACCTCCCCCGACGGCTCCGAGTCGACGGGTGACACCCAGGAAGACAAGGCGGGCTCGCTGCTCCCCGTCATCCGGGTGATCCCCAAGTCCGCCTACGAGAACCCCACGTGGAAAGGCCTGGCGTTCTTCGCACGGGACCTCGTCTTCTACGGGCTCGTCCTCTGGGCGCTGACCAGCACGGACAACCCGCTGCTGCTGATCCCGCTGTGGATCGTGTCGGCGCTCGTCGTCTCGGGGCTGTTCATCATCGGCCACGACGCCGCGCACGAGGCGCTGTTCAAGAGCCGTCGCCTCAACTCCATCGTCGGCCACGTGGCCATGCTGCCGTCGTGGCACGTCTTCGAGGCGTGGGTGCTGGGCCACAACCGGGTGCACCACGGCCACACCGTCCGGGAGGGCATGGACTTCGTCTGGCACCCCGTCACGCCCGAGCAGTACGCGGCGATGAGCGGGCCCAAGCGCCTGCGCCACCGCATCGAGTGGAGCTGGTTCGGACCGGGCGCCTACTACCTGCGCGAGATCTGGCTCAACAAGATGATCACGTTCAACCCGCCGGCCAAGTGGGCCAAGGCGATCCGCCGCGACATCATCTTCATGTTCGCCGGTGTCGGCCTCGGCATGGTGCTGTTCGGCTGGCTCGGCTGGGCCACCTACGGCACCGTCGTCGGCGTGGCGTGGATGATCACCAAGACGGTCGTCATCCCCTTCCTCGGCTTCAACTTCGTCATCGGGTCGGTCGTCCACGTGCACCACGTGCAGCCCGACATCCGCTGGTGGCCCCGCCGTGAGTGGACCAAGTTCCGGGGCCAGGTGGAGGGCACCACGATCCTGCGGGCCCCTTGGGTGCTCGACCTCTTCTTCCACAAGATCTTCGTGCACATCCCGCACCACGTGGACATGCGCCTGCCGTTCTACGGGCTCGAGCCGGCGGCCGAGGCCATCAAGGCCGAGTTCCCCGACGTCGTGCACGACGAGAAGCTTCGCTTCCGCGATTTCGTGGCCAACAGCCGCCAGTGCAAGCTCTACGACTTCGAGGCCGGTCGCTGGATGACCTACGACGAAGCCATGTCCGCGGTCATCACCGCCAGCCCCGACGATCTGGCGTCGCGTGAGCGTCGCCGCTTCGCCAAGGGGTCGATGGTCGGCTAGGCGCCCGCAGTAGCCTCGGCCGTCCATGGCGACCGACGGGCACGAGACCGACCTCGGCTTCGAGACCCGGGCGATCCATGCCGGCCAGCCGCCCGACCCGATCACCGGTGCGGTCACCGTGCCCATCGGGCTGGCCACCACCTTCGCCCAGGCCGAGGTGGGTGCCGATCAGGCCTATGACTACGCCCGCTCGGGCAACCCGACCCGCGCCGCACTCGAGTCCTGCGTGGCCTCGCTCGAGGGCGCGACCCACGGGTTCGCGTTCGCCAGCGGCCTCGCGGCCGAGGACGCGGTGCTGCGCAGCCAGCTCGGCCCCGGCGACCACCTGGTGCTCGGCGACGATGCGTACGGTGGCACGCTCCGCCTGATCGCTCGGGTGCTGGCGCCCACCGGCATCACCTGGACCGCGGTCGACCTCAGCGACCCCGCCGCGATCGAGGCGGCGTGGACCCCGTCGACCCGCCTCGTGTGGGTGGAGACGCCGACCAACCCACAGCTGTCCATCGTCGACATCGGGATGGTGGCCGAGGCCGCGCACGAGCGCGGCGCGATCTGCGTGGTGGACAACACCTTCGCCACGCCCTACCTGCAACGGCCGCTCGCCCTGGGCGCCGATGTGGTCGTGCACTCGACGACCAAGTACCTCGGGGGCCACAGCGACGTCGTCGGCGGGTTCGTCGCCACGCGCGACCCCTACCTCGCCGAGGTGGTGGGCTTCCTGCAGAACGCGGTGGGCGCGGTGCCGAGCCCGTTCGACTGCTACCTCGTGCTGCGGGGCATCAAGACGCTCGGGGTGCGGATGGATCGTCACTGCGCCAGCGCCGCTTCGGTGGCCGACCTGCTGGTGGCCCATCCGGCGGTGGCGGCGGTGCGCTACCCCGGGCTGGCCGATCATCCCGGCCACGCCGTCGCCAGCCGGCAGATGAGCGGCTTCGGCGGCATGGTGTCGTTCGTCGTGTCCGGCGGAGCCGAGGCGGCCCAGGCGTTGGTCTCCCGCACGCGGGTGTTCACGCTGGCCGAGTCGCTCGGCGCGGTCGAGAGCTTGATCGAGGTGCCCGCGGCCATGACCCACCGGTCGGCGTCGGGGACGCCGCTCGCCGTGGACCCTGCGGTGGTGCGGCTCTCGGTCGGGCTCGAGACCCTCGACGACCTGCTCGCCGACCTCGAACAAGCCCTCGGTTCCTGAGCGGCGGGTAGGTAAAGATCTGGCAAGTTCCTGTGGGATTGCCGAGATCTCTCATCTGGGGCGCCATACGGTGTTGCCAGCGCTCACTGGGGTGGGTCGCGACCACTCGCACCGGAGGCATTCCCATCACACCCCAGGCCACCCTCACGCCCGAGGCCGAACGCTCGCCCGACGAGAAGCCACCGCGGACGCCGTCACCGGCGCCACGCCGGCGGATGTCGCGTCGCCGCCGGGTGCTCAGCGCCGTCGCGGCGGTCACCATGATCATCCTGATCCTCCCGGCGGTGTCGCTCGGTGCGGCACTTGCCGCGCCCGGCAACCTGACGCCCTCGGAGAAGTCGGTCGAGTGGTTGCGCGACCACGGCATGGGCGGCGCGGTCAACCGGGTCGAGGGCTGGTGGTTCTCGAACCACGAGGCCAAGCAGGGAGGCGAGCCCGACCACGCCGTCGACATCGCGGCGCCGCCAGATCAGGCAGCCGCCACCGGACCGACTCGTGTCTCGGTGGCGACGACGCCACGCCCGGGAGACGTTGCCGTGCCCGACGGCATCTCGGCCCTGCCGGGCGAAGGGGTGTGGAAGCCGGTCGGCCCGAGCGTCGGTGGCGCGTCGACGATGTACGCCACGCAAGTGCGACCCGACGCGGTGCACACGAGTGTGCTCGACGGCCTGGTGTGGATCGATCCCAAGCTCTCGCGCTTCGAGATGCATCCCGGGCTGCAGGAGCCGGGGGGCAGCTGGAGCCAACCCTCGCAGGTGCCGATGAACGAGCGGCTCGATCTGCTGGCCGCGTTCAACAGCGGCTTCCGTCTGCAGGATGCCAACGGTGGCTTCTACCTCGACGGCAAGACCCAGGGCACGCTGCGCGACGGCGACGCATCGTTCGTGATCACCAAGGACGGCACGCCGACGGTTGGGCAGTGGGGGCGTGATGTGCAGATGACGCCGAACACCGTGGCCGTGCGCCAGAACCTCAGCCTGATCGTCGACGGTGGCCAGCCCGTGCCCGGCCTCAACGACAACGCCGACGGCAAGTGGGGTCAGACCCTCGGCAACCGGGTGCTCGTGTGGCGGTCGGCGGTGTGCGTCGATGCCAACGGCGGCATCATCTATGGCTACGGCGATGGGCTCGGCGCCCAGTCCCTGGCCGAGCTGATGACCCGCGCCGGCTGCCAGCGGGCGATGGAGCTCGACATCAACCCGTCGTGGATGAGCTTCAACTTCTATGGACCATCGACGCCCGGTGATCCGTCATCGGTCGTCGGCACCAAGCTGCTGCCCGAGCAGCACAAGCCCGGCAACCGCTACCTCACCAACGACTCGCGCGACTTCTTCGCCGTCTTCAAGCGTTGACCTTGGCGATGACGTTCTCGCCGAAGGCGGCGAGAACGTCGGCGATCTTGGTGGGGTTGTAGGTGAGCGGAGGGATGGCGACGCGGGTGACGCCCATGTCGGCCAGCTCGCTCAGGGCCTCGACCGGATCGGGGGCGAAGGCGGCGGCACCACCCGCGGTGAGCTCGATGGCGTCGGGATCGCGGCCGGCGTCCTCCGCGCTCTGGCGCATGATCGTGAACAGCTCGCGCAGCTCGTCGTTCGAGCCCCGACCGGGGAAGAACCCGTCGCCCAGGCGGCCGGCCCGGCGCGCCGCGATCTTGGTGTGGCCGCCGACGATGATCGGGATCGGGCCGTTGGCCGGCTGGGGCTGGCTGATGGCCCGGTCGTAGTTGACGAACTGGCCGTGGAGCGTGGCCTCGGGCTCGGTCCACAGGGCGCGCAGGGCGGCGACGTACTCGTCGGTGCGGGCGCCCCGGTCGGCGAAGGAGACGCCGAGGGCGTCGAACTCCTCCTCGAGCCAGCCCACGCCGATGCCCAGCCGCATCCGACCACCCGACATCATGTCGAGTGTGGCGCACTCCTTGGCCAGCACACCCGGGTTGCGCTGCGGCAGGATCAGCACGCCGGTTCCCAGGTTGAGGCGGGTCGTCTGCGCGGCGATGTAGGTCAGCCAGATGAGCGGGTCGGGAATGGCGGACGACTCGGGTCCGGGCATCTTGCCGCTCGGGTCGTAGGGGTACTCCGACTGGTAGCCAGCCGGGACGATGACGTGCTCGACCGTCCAGAGGCTCTCGAATCCGGCCTGCTCGGCGGCCTGGCCGAGGATGGTGGCGCCCTCGCCGGTGATGTACGTGCCGGTGTTGGCGAAGACGATTCCGAAGTCCATGTGGTCCCCCTGATCGAGCTGGCACTCAGCCAACGGGTCGGATCGTAGGCCACGTGAGGCGATCGCCTGGCGGAGGCGAAGCATTCACGGGGGCTTCATCCCTTCCTCACAACATGCGGCCATAGTGGCGGCATGAACGATCGATCCGCGATCGCCTGGCTGGCCCGACGGGTCGGCTTCGGGCTCGGCCCCGGCGAGCTGGACACGCTCGCGGCGGCGGGAGTCCCGGCGTTCGTCGATCAGCTCGTCGACCCCGACGCCCATGGCGTCGCCGCCGCGCCCGACCCGTGGCGTTCGGTCGACGTGGCCTCGTACGACCCCCAGACCGGGGGCGCCGGACCGCTCCGACGGGCATCGGTCGAGGCGTGGCTCGCGGCCATGTTCGTCACCCCCCGCCCGCTCGAGGAGTGGATGCGCTGGTTCTGGCACGGCCACTTCGTGTCGACCCTCGGCGTGGTGAAGGACCCGAGGCTCATGGTCGGCCAGCTGCGCATGCTCGGGGCGCTGGGCCTCGGAGACTTCCGCACGCTGCTGCGAGCGGTCACCGTCGACGCGGCGATGCTCGTCTACCTCGACGGCACCGACAGTCGCCTCGGCGAGGTGAACGAGAACTACGGGCGCGAGGTGCTCGAGCTGTTCGCCCTCGGCGTCGGCAACTACACCGAGCACGACGTGGGGGCCGGGGCCGTCGCCCTGACCGGATGGCACGTCGACCGGCGGGATGGCTCGGTGGCGTTCCGGCCGGAGCTGCACGTCGACGACCCGCAGCCCTACCTCGGTCGAGCGGGCGTGCACGACGTGGACTCGGTCATCGATGCCATCGTCGCCCACGACTCGTGCGCCCCGTTCGTCACCCGGAAGTTGGCCCGGGCGATCCTCGGTCCCGCGGTCGAGGACGACCTGATCACCGGCCTGGCCGCCGACTTCGCGGCTTCCGGCCTGCAGATCCGCCCACTCGTGCGCGCCATCCTGGCCGCCGGCCTCGACGGAGCCTCATCGACCATGGTGGTGGCGCCGGTGCCGTGGACGGTGGCCGCAGCGCGGGCCGCGGGCGTGACCCCCGACGATCTCGGTCGAGCCCTGTTGGTGAGCCTGCGCAACGCCGGCCAGGTGCCGATGACCGCGCCCAACGTCGGGGGCTGGCCCAGTGGATCGGCCTGGTTGACTGCCTCGACCACGCTCACCCAGGTCGACCTCGCCGGGCGCATCGCGTCGGCCGCACCCAAGGACAACCCGGCCCGCCAGGCCGCCGCGGCGGGTGACCTCGCAGCCCTCGCCGCCGCATTGGGCCGTCCCGACGGCTTCATCCCGGCCACGACCGGGGCCCTCACCGCCCTGCATGGGTCCGGCGACGGTGGCGTCGGCGTGCTCGCTGCCGCGCTGTCGTCGCCCGATCTGGTGACCGGCTGATGGGACGCACCTCGAGGGGATCGACCCGATGCTGAGCCGCCGCGCGTTCATCGGCATGGGCGGCGGTGCCGCCGCGGTGGCCGTCGGAGGCACCGCGGCCTGGCGAGCCCTCATCGACGACCGGGTCCACCAGGCCGCCGACGCGACCACCACCACCACCACCACCACCACCTCGTCGACGAGCACCACCGCGGCGCCGGCTGCGCACCCCGGACGGGTGCTGGTGGTCGTGCAGCTGGGCGGCGGCAACGACGGGCTCAACACCCTCGTGCCGGTCGGCGAC
>Ga0302321_100001935_pt1 | contig 17691 bp, 11 predicted proteins | sample Fen_T0_1_FD_202505 | JGI IMG/M metagenome (GOLD analysis project Ga0302321, IMG submission 202505) | Peat permafrost microbial communities from Stordalen Mire near Abisko, Sweden - Fen_T0_1 | ecosystem: Environmental > Terrestrial > Soil > Wetlands > Permafrost | place: Sweden: Abisko...
TGTACGAAGTGGAGTACGCCGACCGCGATGGCAACTCCTTGAGCGGCCGCGACCGCTACCGCTCGCTGCAGATCAGCCAGGTGTTTCTGAAGAGCAGCCCGCAGGTCGCGCTCTTGTTCGACGAAGTGGAAGACGTGTTCCCGCCGATCTCCACCGACGCCGCGCAGTTGATGGCGCGGCTCGACACCGGCGACGGCGCGCTGTCGGGCAGCGTGAGTGGCAAGGCCTGGGTCAACCAGATCCTCGAGACCAACCCGGTGCCGGTGATCTGGGTCACCAACCGCATCGAGCAGATCGACCCGGCGTTTCGCCGCCGCTTCCAGTACCACCTCGAGTTGAAGAGCCCGCCGCCCGGCGCGCGTGAAGCGCTGGTCACGCGGGCGCTCGACGGCGTGAGCGTCTCGGCCGACTTTGCGACCCGGCTGGCCGAGCGCAAAGGCCTCACGCCGGCGCAGGTGCGCACCGCCGTGAAATTCGCCAAGCTCGCCGTCGACGAGCTGGCGGGCACGACGATGGAGTCGCTGATCGAGCGCCAGCTCGGCAATGCCGACAAGGCGCTGGGCAGCACCCCCACCGAGCGTGGTGCGCGCCGCGTGGTCACGCAGTACGACCTGGGTCTCGTGCACACCGAATCGCGTTTCGAGCTGCCGCGCATCATCGAAGCGCTGCGCCGCAAGGGCTACGGCACGCTGTGCTTCCACGGCCCGCCGGGCACCGGCAAGACCGCGCTGGCCGAGCACATTGCGCAGCAACTGCAGCGGCCCTTGATGATCCGCCAGGCCTCCGACCTGGTGAGCAAGTACGTGGGCGAGACCGAGACCAACATGGCGCGCATGTTCGACGAAGCGCAGACCGAGCAGTCGGTGCTGCTGCTCGACGAGGCCGACAGCTTCCTGCGCAGCCGCCGCATGGCCGAGCGCAACTACGAGGTGAGCGAAGTCAACGAAATGCTGCAGGGCATGGAGCGCTTCTCGGGCGTGTTCATCTGCACCACCAACCTGTTCGACGACCTGGACGAAGCGGCGCTGCGGCGCTTCACCTTCAAGATCCGCTTCTTGCCGCTGGATGCCGGGCAGCGCGAGCGCATGTTCGTCGCCGAGGCATTGGGCGGTGATGCCGCGCTGCTGAGCGCCGAGCGAACCGAGCGGCTGCACCGGCTGGACGCGCTGGTGCCCGGCGACTTCGCGTCGGTCAAGCGGCAGGTCGACGTGCTGGGCGAGGCCTTCTCGCCCGACGAATTTCTGTCCCAGCTCGAAGCCGAGCACCGCGTCAAGCCCGAAGTGCGCCGCCGACGCGATATCGGCTTCCTGCACTGAGACTTCGATCACGCTTGCGCACCTTTTAGAGTCCCCGCTCAAGCCGCTGGCTGGTCGAGCCGATAAGTAGCGGATGACGACGTAGCCGAGGGTGTGATGGAAGAAGGCTTTCTGGAGTGGAAGTGTCGAGCTGACTTGTGGGCAGCCTCCGCAGCCATGGCCGTCTTCGCTGCCTATGTGGCGCTTGATTTGGCGCGCGGCGTGTCGTCGCGCTACCGATTCACTGCCTGGCGCTCGCTGATCGCTTCGGCGCTGGCCTTGTCGGCCGGCACCTGGGCCACGCACTTCGTCGCGATGGCGAGTGAACCGCTGCCCTTCCCGATCGGCTACGACCCGGCGCTCGCTTTCGGCTCGCTCGGGGTGGCGCTGATCACCTCGCTGGTGGGCGTGTTCCTCAGTGCGCGCCCGCACCTCAACATGCGCCGCGTGGTGGTGGCGGCGCTGGTGCTGGGCGTCGGCGTGTGCGCCGTGCCGATGCTCGCGCTGTGGGGCCTGCAACTGGCACCTGGGCCGCAATGGAACTGGCCGCTGCTGGCGATGGGCTGGGCAACGGCGTCGGTCTGCGCCGGGGGCGCTTTGTCGATCGTGGCGGTGCAGCGCCGCTCGGCGGCGCACCTCGGCCTGGTCTGGCAAGCTGGCGTGGCACTCGGTCTGGGAGCGGCTGTCGCGATCGGCAACGCCACCGCCATCCATGCGGCCGAACTGCCGCTGTTGGCCTTGTCGCTCGCTTCTTTCCGCACGAGTGCAGGCACCTTGACGGCCATGGCCGCGCTGGGTGTGCCGGCGCTGCTGGCCTTGCTGCTGATGACCTCGGTGCTCGAAGCGCGCTTTCGCAGGATGCTCCGGCGCATGCGCGACGAGGTGAAACGCGCCGCGCAAACCGACAAGCTGACCGATCTGCCCAACCGCTCGATGTTCGAAGAGATGCTGCAGGTGGCAGCGATCCAGGCCGACCGCCAGGAGCGCCGGCTGGCCTTGCTGTTCATCAACGTCGACGGCCTCAAGGCGGTCAACGAATCCTTCGGGCAAAGCACCGGCGACAACGTGTTGCGCGAGGTGGCGAAGCGCCTGAAGGCGATGGCTGGGCCGCGCGACATCGTGGCGCGCGCCGGCGGCGACGAGTTCCTGCTGATGCTCGAAGGCAACCCGAGTGCGAAAGAGGCCACGCAGGCCGCCGGCCGCATCCTCGGCAACATGAACGAGCTCTGCCGCATCGAAGAACATGAAGTCTCGATGTCGTGCTCGGTCGGCATGGCGATGTACCCCGAGCACGGCTCGGCCTCCAAGCTGATTGCCCATGCCGCCGCGGCCATGCGCAACGCCAAGCGCACCGGCGGCGCATCGCACTGCTTCTTCGAAGAGCGCATGGTGGCCGGCTCGCGCGAGCAGATCGAGCTGCTGCAAGACCTGCGCCGTGCGATCAAGAACAAGGAGCTCGTGCTGTACTACCAGCCCAAGATCCACGCTCCAAGCGGCCAGATCACCGGGGCCGAGGCGCTGATGCGCTGGAAGCACCCGCAGCGCGGCATGATCGGCCCCAACATCTTCATTCCGCTGGCCGAGCGCTTCGGGCTCATCAACGCGATGGGCAACTGGCTGATCGAAGACGCGTGCCGGCAGATCCGTGCCTGGCGCGACCAGGGCCTGCGCATGCGCGTGGCCATCAACCTGTCGGTGCACCAGCTGCGCCAGGCGGATTTGGTCGAGCGCATCGTCGGCGCCCTGAAGCGCAACCACATCGAGCCTTCGCTGCTGACCTGCGAGATCACCGAATCGGCCGCGATGGACGACACCCGCGTCACGCTGCTGATGATCGAGCAGCTGTCGGCCACAGGCGTGCATTTGTCGATCGACGACTTCGGCACCGGCTATTCCTCGTTGAGCTACCTGCGCCAGTTGGCCTGTGAAGAGCTGAAGATCGACCGCAGCTTCGTGCTCGACCTGGAAACCAGTGCAGACGCGCGGGCCATCGTCGACGCAGTGGTCAAGCTCGCCCAGGCACTGGGGCTGAAGGTGGTGGCCGAAGGGGTTGAGACCGAGCAGCAGCAGGAGATCTTGCGCCGCCTGGGCTGCAACGAACTGCAGGGCTTTCTGTTCGCCAAGCCCATGCCGGCCGCTGCGCTGGCGCTGTGGGCGATGAACGACGAGGGGCCGCGTGCACTCGACTTCAGGCCCTCCCTGTTTGGGGATACCTTGCCGCAGACGATGGTGACCTGAGGCGACACCGCCAGGGGCTTGACAGCATTTCTACAATGGCTGAATGAACGCCCCCGCCTACACCCGCGCCGCCGCGCTGCCCTCGATCCTCAAGAACCGCATCGCCATCCTCGATGGCGCGATGGGCACGATGATCCAGCGCTACAAGCTGACCGAGGCCGACTACCGCGGCGAGCGCTTCAAGGACCACCCGAAGGACCTGAAGGGCAACAACGAACTGCTGCAGTTCACGCGGCCCGACGTGATCACCGAGATCCACGAGCAGTATCTGGCCGCGGGTGCCGACCTGATCGAGACCAACACCTTCGGCGCCACCAGCGTGGCACAGGAAGACTACGGCCTGGCCCATGTGGCACGCGAGATGAATGTGGCCGGCGCCCGCCTGGCGCGGGCCGCCTGTGACAAGTACAGCACGCCCGACAAGCCACGCTTCGTGGCCGGCGCCCTGGGCCCGACGCCCAAGACCGCGAGCATCAGCCCCGACGTGAACGACCCGGCCGCACGCAACGTGAGCTTCGACACACTGAAGGCGGCGTACTACGAGCAGGCCGAGGCCTTGCTCGAAGGTGGCTGCGATCTGTTTTTGGTCGAAACCATCTTCGACACGCTGAACGCGAAGGCCGCGATCTTTGCGCTCGACGAGTTGATGGAAGCCACCGGCGAACGCCTGCCGGTGATCGTCAGCGGCACGGTGACCGACGCGTCGGGCCGCATCCTTTCGGGCCAGACGGTGAGCGCCTTCTGGCACAGCGTGCGCCATGCGAGGCCGCTCGCCGTGGGCTTGAACTGCGCACTCGGCGCCGCGCTGATGCGCCCCTACATCGAAGAGCTGGCCAAGGTGGCTGGCGACACCTTCATCAGTTGCTACCCGAATGCCGGCCTGCCCAACCCGATGAGCGACACCGGCTTCGACGAAACGCCCGACATCACCGGCGGCCTGGTCGAAGAATTCGCCAAGGCGGGCTTCCTGAACATCGCCGGCGGCTGCTGCGGCACGACGCCGGAGCACATCGCCGAGATCGCCAAGCGCGTCAGCGGCTATCGCCCGCGCACGCGCCACGACCCGTTGTTCAGCGGATTGATGGCTGCCTGAGGGCCGACATCGCGCAGCGAAGCTCGCGCGACATCAAGCAACAACTCGGGGGCTGAGCCCGGCAGCGAAGCGACTGGGGGCCAATCAAGCCAGACGCAGGAGTTTCTCCATGTTGAGGCGCACCTTCACATCGTGAGGGGCGACGCCGCTGATCACGTCGTGTGGCCGCAGGCGCGTGTCGCGCAGCACCGGTTCGCCCAGCGGCGTGCCGCTCTTGCTGACGATGCTGGCCACCTTGGGCGCCTTGGCGTGCGGCCCGTGCCGCAGCACCACGGCGAGTTCGCCACTGGCCAGGCGAACGTAGCTGCCGGGCGGGTAGATGCCGGTGGCCTGGATGAGGGCCTTGCCGGCTTCGTCGGCCTGCCCTTGCTCATCAAGATAAGCCGCCTTGACGGCCTCCGAAGCCGCCAGGGCAGGCCGCGCACGGCGCATGCTCAGGCGGGCCGAGAAGATGTCGGCACGCTGCAGCAAGCGAGCCATCTGCATGGCCGGAGTCTGTGCCGACAGGGGGCCGGAAGCGGTGGCATGGTGATGTTCGACAGCATGCAGCCACGCTTCGTCGGCCACCCCCGCAGCGCGCAGGCACGTCACCGCACGCTGGCCATGGCTGTCGATCAGCGCGCGCTGCTGGGGTGAAGGCGACTCTTCCTGCAGGGCCAGCTGGTCCTGCAGAGATGTCATCGAGATGTTCATCGTCAGCGCCGCATGGCGCAGCGACGTGCGCCACGCCTCGCTGAAGGCCGGCAACTGCCGCGCAGCCAGTTCGCACAGCACCGCAGCCAGCAGGCCATGGGTCACGCTGTAGTGGTGCGCATCGTTGGTGGCGGCCTGCACCAGGATCAACAAGGACAGGTCGGCGTCGGCATCGACCAGCTCGATCACTTCGCCTTGCAGCTTGTGAAGGCGCGCAAAAAAATCGGCCGGCGCCGGGTCTTGCAGCAGCACGCGGCCATGCATCTGCAGGTTGCCCCAGGCCATCGCGGGGTCGATGCTCTGCTTGGCGGCGCTGGGCACCGTGAGCACGCCGTCGTGCTGCGCACTCGCAATCTTGCCGAGGGGGGTGTTCTGCCGGAGCATCGAATCGAGCTTGCCGGCGATGGCGCGCTTGAGCAGCTCGCTGTCGATCTCGTCCATGTACAGCGTGTGCGACACCAGGCGCTGGCGCTGCGTCTCCGACGTGACCATCACGCCCTTGGCCAGCAGCAGGTGGCCGGTCGCATCACGCACCGACACCGGCGCCGGGTGACCGATGCGAAGAACTTCCGGTGGCAATTGAACAACGGGCATGGCACAAACGCAGGCAAACCGAACGGGCGCCTGACGGCCAGACGCTCCCATGGGTTTTCGACGCTTGCCCAGCCAACTTGAGACGCCTTCGGGGCGTCTGGCGCTCACCTGGCCGCGGGAGCACCCACTCTGGATTTTTCGCCGATGAGGATCTCGACCCGCCGGTTGCTGGCCCGGCCGGCTTCGTCGTCGTTGCTGGCCAGCGGGTCGCGCGCGCCGCGGCCGGCCACGGCAATGCGCACCGGCGACATGCCGCGCGCCACCAACCAGTCGCGCGTGCTGGCGGCCCGGTCCAGCGACAGCGCGTCGTTGGCTGCAGCCGCACCCTTGGCGTCGGTGTGGCCGACGATGCGCAACTCGGCCGTCGGCAGATTGCGCAACGAGACCGCAATCTTGTCGAGCACGGCGGTGGCGCCGGGCTTGAGGGCGGAGCGGTTGGGCTGGAAAGCCAGGTCGCCCGGAAGGGTGATCCACAAGCGCTCGTCGGCGGTCTTGGCCACCGACACCCCGCTGCCGCTGAGCGCGGTGCTGAGCTGGCGTTCGGTGGCTTCCATCTCCGGCGACCAGGTGCGGGCGGCGGCGGGTGGCGCTTGCCCGTAGACAGGCCCGGGCGCCGAGCCCGGCACCGCGGTGACGACAGGCGGCACCGGCACGATCTTGGGCGGTGGCGCGGCACAGCCGGCCAGCAGGGAAGCGAGGAGGGCGAGTCTCAGGACAGGATGCTGCAGCATGGTCTTGTGATTTTGTCGTGGCCGGTCATTGGAACCGCTGAACACCCTGAACACGGCAGGGGGGTCTCTCGGCTTTGTAACGAGCTGCTGACCACCCAATATTCACGGGCTCCACAGGCGGCGCGCGATTAAAATCCGTCACTTCCAAGGAGCGTTGCGACGGTACCACCCGGTACCGCCAGGCTTGGAAGCTCGCAACGACGCTCACCCCTGCATGCCCCGGTATCCACACCGACACCGCATGTGCCGCGGGTGAGCACCACGGCGCATGCTGCGTTCTTCCAGAACACTTGCCGCCATGATTGCCACGCCCGCCTCTCGCCCTGTTCAAGCCGTGCCGCCGATGAAGCTCTCAGGGCTCGAGCCCGTGCTCATCGGCGAGGGCAGCCTGTTCGTCAACATCGGCGAGCGCACCAACGTCACCGGCTCCAAGGCCTTTGCACGGCTGATCCTCAACGGCGAATTCGAGAAAGCGCTCGCGGTCGCGCGCCAGCAGGTGGAAAACGGCGCCCAGGTGATCGACATCAACATGGACGAGGCCATGCTCGACAGCAAGGCGGCGATGGTTCGCTTTCTGCACCTGATCGCGAGCGAGCCCGAGATCGCGCGCGTGCCGATCATGATCGACAGCTCCAAGTGGGAGGTGATCGAGGCCGGCCTGAAATGCATCCAGGGCAAGGGCATCGTCAATTCGATCTCGATGAAAGAAGGCGTGGAGCAGTTCAAGCACCAGGCCAAGCTCGTGCGCCGCTACGGCGCCGCCGCCGTGGTGATGGCCTTCGACGAGAAAGGCCAGGCCGACACCTACGAACGCAAGATCGAGATCTGCGAGCGCGCCTACCGCATGCTGGTCGACGAGATCGGCTTCCCGCCCGAAGACATCATCTTCGACCCCAACATCTTTGCTATCGCGACAGGCATTGAAGAGCACGACAACTACGCGGTCGACTTCATCAACGCCACGCGCTGGATCAAGCAGAACCTGCCGGGCGCGAAGGTGTCGGGCGGTGTCTCCAACGTGAGCTTCAGCTTCCGCGGCAACGACCCGGTGCGCGAGGCCATCCACACCGTGTTCCTGTACCACGCGATTCAAGCAGGCATGGACATGGGCATCGTCAACGCCGGCATGGTCGGCGTGTACGACGACCTCGAGCCCGTGCTGCGCGAGCGCGTGGAAGATGTGGTGCTGAACCGCCGGCCCGATGCCGGTGAACGCCTGATCGAAGTGGCGGAAAGTGCGAAGGGCGCGGCCAAGGACGACAGCGCCAAGCTCGCCTGGCGCGCCAAGCCGGTCGACGAACGGCTCTCGCATGCGCTGGTGCATGGCATCAACGACTTCATCACCGAAGACACCGAAGAGGTCTACCAGCGCATCAAGGCCGCGGGCGGCCGCCCGCTGCACGTGATCGAAGGCCCGCTGATGGACGGCATGAACGTCGTCGGCGACCTGTTCGGCCAGGGCAAGATGTTCCTGCCGCAGGTGGTCAAGAGCGCGCGTGTGATGAAGCAGGCGGTGGCCCACCTGCTGCCTTACATCGAAGAAGAAAAGCGCCTGCTGATCGACGCCGGTGGCGAAGCCAAGGCCAAGGGCAAGATCATCATTGCCACCGTGAAAGGCGACGTGCACGACATCGGCAAGAACATCGTCACCGTCGTGCTCCAGTGCAACAACTTCGAGGTGGTGAACATGGGCGTGATGGTGCCGTGCCAGGACATCCTGGCGCGCGCCAAGGTCGAGGGCGCGGACATCATCGGCCTGTCCGGCCTCATCACGCCCAGCCTGGAAGAGATGCAGTACGTGGCCGGCGAGATGCAGCGCGACGACTACTTCCGCATCAAGAAGATTCCGCTGCTGATCGGCGGCGCCACCACCAGCCGCGTGCACACCGCGGTAAAGATCTCGCCGCACTACGAAGGCCCTGTCGTCTACGTGCCCGACGCGAGCCGCAGCGTGAGCGTGTGCAGCGACCTGCTGAGCGACGACAAGGCCAGCGCCTACATCGCCGAGCTGAACGCCGACTACGTGCGCGTGCGCGAGCAGCACGCCAACAAGAAGGCCACGCCGCTGGTGACGCTGGCGCAGGCACGCGCCAACAAGACGCCGATTGCGTGGGCAGGCTACGACGCCCCGAAGCCGAGATTCACCGGCCGACGCGTGTTCAAGAACTACGCCCTCGGAGAGATCGCGCAGTGCATCGACTGGGCGCCCTTCTTCCAGACCTGGGACCTCGCGGGTGCCTACCCGGCGATCCTCACGGACGACATCGTCGGCGAGTCGGCCCGCCGCGTGTTCAGCGACGGCCAGAGCATGCTGATGCGCCTGATCAAGGGCCGTTGGCTTACAGCGCAAGGTGTGATCGGCCTGTACCCCGCCAACACGGTGAACGACGACGACATCGAGATTTACGCCGACGAATCGCGCACCGACGTGCTGATGACCTGGCGCGGCCTGCGCATGCAGAGCGTCCGCCCCGTCGTCGACGGCGTGATGCGACCGAACCGCTGCCTCTCGGACTTCATCGCGCCCAAAGGCTCGGGCGTGGCCGACCACATCGGTCTCTTCGCCGTGACCACCGGCATCGGCACCGAAAAAAAGGAGAAGCAGTTTCTCGACGACCACGACGACTACAGCGCCATCATGCTGAAGGCCCTGGCCGATCGCCTGGCCGAGGCGTTCGCCGAGCGCATGCACCAGCGCGTGCGCAAGGAGTTCTGGGGTTATGCAGCCGATGAAGCCTTGGGCAGCGATGAACTGATCGCCGAGAAGTACCGCGGGATCCGCCCCGCGCCCGGCTACCCCGCCTGCCCCGACCACACGGTGAAGGCCGAGATGTTCCGCGTGCTTCAGTGCGCTGACATCGGCATGGGCCTGACCGAGAGCCTCGCGATGACGCCGGCGGCGAGCGTCAGCGGCTTTTACCTGTCGCATCCCGAGGCTGCGTACTTCAACGTCGGCAAGATCGGCGACGACCAGTTGCACGACTGGGCACAGCGCAGCCGGCTCGATGTGACGCAGGTGCAGCGCTCTCTCGCGGCCCTGCTGTGAACGGCCCGGACAGCCTCTGCTTACAGACGATTCATCTGCACGCAACACCTGCGTGAACGGTCACCATTTGGCCCGTAGCAAGACGTAAATCGTTTTCAAAACGCCAACTATTCACGCAAATCGCCCCCTTTCGGCCGGAACAATGGCGGCCACAACACTGGTATGCCTTCTGCGTATTCAGCGTCTGTATCAGATCGCACAAGCCAGGGGAGGCACCCGTGAACCACAAGCTTCGTCAACAGATCGGTGTACACACGTGGGCTCTGCGCATGGCGCGCGGCCTGGGGGCCTTGGCGGTGGTCGCCGCGCTGGCCGCCTGCGGCGGCAGCAAAGACGATGACGCGCCTCAACAGTCGTTCCCGCCACCCACCGGCTCGGACGTCCCGGCGTCTCGTGAGGCCGCAGCGCGCTTCCTGACGCAAGCGAGCTTTGGCCCCACCGATGCGTCGGTGCAGCGCGTGATGGATCTCGGCTACGGCCAGTGGATCGAAGAGCAACTCACCAAGCCCATCACGAAGCACCAGGCCAATTGGGAAACACTGGACGCCGTCGCCAAGGCCGCGTCGGGTGCCACCGCGAGCACGACCGTCGGCCCCGACGGCGTGACCCATTCGTTCTGGCGCGGCGCCATTGCCGGCGAAGACCAATTGCGCCAACGCGTGGCCTTTGCGCTGTCGCAGATCTTCGTCATCTCTTTGCAAGACGGCAACCTGTCCAACAACCCGCGTGCCGTGGCGAACTACTACGACATGCTCGCCGTCAACGGCCTGGGCAACTACCGCGACCTGATCGAAGACATCTCGCTGCACCCGATGATGGGCACCTACCTGACGTCGCTCGGCAACCGCAAGGCCGATGCAAAGACGGGTCGCGTGCCGGATGAAAACTATGCACGCGAAGTGATGCAGCTCTTCAGCATCGGCCTGCTGCAGCTCAACGTCGACGGCTCGGTCAAGATGAACGGCTCGGTGCCGGCCGAAACCTACACGCCTGCCGACATCGCCGGCCTGGCCCGCGTGTTCACCGGCTGGAGCTGGGCCTGCCCGGTGGCGCCCACGGCCGCCAACAGCACCTGTTTCGGCAGCGGTTCAGTCAACGGCCAGTCGGACCCAAACCGCCTGTTCGCGCCGATGATCAACTACCCGCAGTACCACTCGCCCGAAGAGAAGCGTTTTCTGACGGCGGTGATTCCGGCCAACACCGACGGCGCCACCAGCCTCAAGACCGCGCTGGACACGCTCGCGAACCACGCCAATGTCGGCCCCTTCCTCGGCAGGCAGCTGATCCAGCGCCTGGTCACCAGCAACCCCAGCCCGGCTTATGTGCGTGCGGTGGCGCAGGTGTTCAACGACAACGGGAGTGGCGTGCGTGGTGACATGAAGGCGGTTGTGAAGGCCGTGCTCACAAACCCCGAAGCGCGCACCCTGTCCACCAAGTCGGGCAAGGTGCGTGAGCCGGTGCTTCGTCTGTCGGCGCTGCTGCGCGCCTTCAGCTTCAGTTCCGACAGCGGCTACTACAAGATCGGCAGCACCGACAACCCGGGCACGCAGCTCGGCCAGACGGTGCTGCGCTCGCCGACAGTGTTCAACTTCTACCGACCCGGCTACGTGCCACCGGGCTCGAGCGCTGAAGCGGCCAAGCTCGAGGCACCCGAATTGCAGATCTCGCACGAGACGACCGCAGCCGGCTATGTGAACTTCATGCGCGACACCGTGGCCGGCCTCATGGGTCAGAACGGGCCACTGAACCGGCGCGACATCCAGGTCGACTACGCCCCCGAGTTGGCACTGGCCGACAAGCCTTCGGATCTGGTTGATCGCGTCAACACGAAGCTGATGTACGGCAGCATGCCGGCGGCTCTGAAGACGCTGATCACCGACGCGGTGACGGGCATTCAGCTCACCGGTAGCCAGACTCAGATCGACACCGCCAAGCGCAACCGCGTGAATGCCGCGATCTTCCTCACCCTGGTCTCGCCCGAGTTCCAGGTCCAGCGCTGATGCGAACGGGAGAACACACATGACCACACACAACGCTTCACGTCGCCTCTTCCTGCGCCATGCCGGCGCGCTGTCCGGCACATTGGGCGCCGCAGCTGCGCCGCTTGCGCTGAACCTGTCGGCCCTGAGTTCGGCGGCCGCGCAATCGGCGAGCGATTACAAGGCGCTCGTCTGCATCTTCCTGTTTGGTGGCAACGACTCCATCAACATGGTGTTGCCGACCGACACCGACTCGTGGACCAACTACACCACGGTTCGCAACCAGGCGCCCGACTCGATCGCCTTGCTCGCCCCCGGCACCGCCGTCAACGCTGCGGCGGCCGCGGCTTCGCCGGCCCGGCTGGGCGGCGTGCTGCCGATCACGCCGACGCGGGCGCAGGGCCGCACGTTTGCGCTGCACCCGATGATGAGCACGCTGCAGACCATGTTCAACACCGACAAGCGCCTGGCCATCCTGCCCAACGTCGGGCCACTGATCGTGCCAACAACCAAGGTGCAGTACAACGCCAGGTCGGTGGGGCTGCCGGTCAACCTGTATTCGCACAACGACCAGCAGAACACCTGGCAGTCCTTCAAACCCGAAGGCGCCACGCAGGGCTGGGGCGGGCTGATGGGCGACCTGCTCGCCGCGCAAAACGGCCGCGCGGTGTTCACCGCCATCTCGACCTCGGGCAACAACGTCTGGTTGTCGGGGCAGACGGTGCGCCAGTACCAGGTGGGCTCCAACGGCGCGATCCGCATGGGCACCAACGTCAACAACCAAATTTACGGTTCTGCGACCGTGGGCACCGCGATGAAGGCCATCGTCACCGCGACGCGCGGCGGGCATGTGTTCGAAAGTGACCTGGCCTCCATTTCGGCGCGCTCGATCGATGCCGAGGAGACCTTGCGCACGGTGCTGAAGGTGCCGGAGAACCCCTTGTTCGGTACCGCACCCATGCCGGGCGCCACCTACAACGCCAACAACGACCCCAAGCTGCAGTACGACAACCCGCTCAACGGCACCAAGTCGTTCAACAGCCTCGCCCAGCAGCTGCAGGTGGTGGCCCGCATGATCGACGCGAGCGCCGCTTCTGGCGTGGCCGCCAAACGCCAGGTGTTCTTCGTGAGCCTGGGCGGCTTCGACACGCACGACGCGCAGAACCGCGGCCACGCCGATCTGTATGCCCGTCTAGCGCACGCCATGCGCTACTTCGACACCACACTGACCGGCATGGGCGCGCTGAACAAGGTCACCACCTTCACCGCTTCCGATTTCGGCCGCACCTTCACCAGCAACGGCGACGGCACCGACCACGGCTGGGGTGCGCACCACTTCGTGATGGGCGGCGCTGTCAAAGGCGGCGACCTGTATGGCACCTTCCCGGTGTTGGGGGCGAAGAACGCCAACAACAACAATTTCGACAGCAGCGCCGACCAACTCGGCAACGGCGCCTTGCTGCCGACGACCTCGGTCGATCAACTCGGTGCGACGCTGGCGAAGTGGTTCGGCATCAGCGACGCCGATGCATTGACCGTGTTCCCGCATCTCGCGAGCTTCACCACGCGCGATCTGGGCTTCATGAATGCGGGCTGAGGCCTGCCGAGCAAACTGAACAAGGAGTTTTCATGAGCATTTCTTCCAGCACCAACGACGTGACCGCCCCGGGTGCCGTTCAATCGACACTGCCGAAGCCCATCCTCTGGTGGTTTGCGGGTGGCCTGGGCCTGATTGGAGCCAGTGCGCTTGCCGCCGCATTGATCTCGGGGCCCAAGAGCGCCTCGCCAGGCAAGGACAGCACCACCGTGCCGTCCGTGTCGAGCAAGGCGACCAAGCCGACCAGCCGGACCGTGGCATCCGCCTCGGTGTGCGCGACCTGCGGCACGGTCGAAAGCGTCAAGTCCGAAAAGCACAAAGGCGAAGGCACAGGCCTCGGCGCCGTCGGTGGCGCCGTCATCGGTGGGGTGGTCGGCCATCAGTTGGGCGGCGGCAACGGCAAGAAGGCGCTGACGGTGCTGGGTGCCGTCGGCGGCGGTCTTGCCGGCCATGAAGTGGAGAAGCAGGCCCGCAGCACCACCGTCTACCAGGTGCAGATGCGCATGGACGACGGCAGCACCCGCACCGTCACACAAAACCCGGCGCCGGCCGTGGGCGCGCGGTTCGAAGTCGAGGGCTCTCAGCTCAAACCTTTGGCCGCGGCCAAAGGCTGAGGCGCTTCATTGCGCCGCGAGCACGCGGCGGTATTGAATGGCCTCGGCCAGGTGGCTCACCTGGATGGCCGAACTGTCCGACAGGTCGGCGGCGGTGCGTGCCATGCGCAGCACGCGGTGGTAGCTGCGGGCCGACCAACCCAGGCGTGCCGCGGCAGCCTGCAGGAAGCGACCAGCGGCATCGTCGAGCGCACAGTGCGTATCGATCAACGCCCCCGTCAGTTGGGCATTGGTGCAACCCTGGCGCGACCACGCCAGCTCACGCGCACGCGCCACACGCTCTGCAATCTGCGCACTGAGTTCGCCATCGGGCGCCGATGCCAGCGTGTGCGGTGCAACGGCAGGTACCTCCACCTGCAGGTCGATGCGATCAAGCAGCGGGCCGCTGATGCGACCCTGATAGCGCAACACCGCATCCGGCGTGCAGCGGCATGCGCGCAGCGGGCTGCCCAAATGACCGCAAGGGCAGGGGTTCATTGCGGCGACGAGCTGAAAGCGCGCGGGAAATTCAGCCTGTCGCGCAGCCCGCGAGATGGTGATGCGACCGGTCTCCATCGGCTCACGCAAGGCTTCGAGCGCGGCCCGTTGAAATTCGGGCAGTTCATCCAAAAACAGAACTCCGTGATGCGCGAGCGAGATCTCGCCGGGCCGTGGTGGAGAACCCCCACCCACCAGGGCCACTGACGAAGCCCCGTGGTGGGGGTGGCGGATCGCGCGAACACCCCATCGATCGGCCGTGAAACTGCCATTGAGGCTCAGCACCGCGGCCGACTCCAAGGCTTCGTCTTGCGACAGCGGCGGCAGCAGGCCTGCGAAGCGGTGCGCGAGCATCGACTTGCCGGTACCGGGCGGGCCCATCATCAAGACACTGTGGCCGCCGGCGGCAGCAATCTCGAGCGCGCGCTTGGCCGCGGCCTGCCCCTTGACCTCGCGCAAATCAGGCACATCGACATGAATCGTCGGAAGCTCGGCTCGGGCACGCGGCAGTTCGGCCGCCTGCGCGGCATCGCCAGGCAGCATGGCCTGCACGACGTCCAACAAATGCTGCGCGCTGTGAATCACCAGGCCTTCGACCAAGGCCGCCTCCTGTGCGCTCTCACGCGGCAGCACCAACGCACGCGCCGGATGGGCCTCGCTGGTGGAACGTTGCAGCGCGAGCCCCATGGCAAGGGCGCCACGCACCGGCCGCAGATCCCCCGCCAGTGACAACTCGCCGGCGAACTCGAAACGCGACAAACGCTGCGCGTCGATCTGCTCGCTGGCCGCGAGAATTCCCAGGGCGATCGGCAGATCAAACCGGCCGCTTTCCTTGGGCAGGTCTGCCGGTGCCAAATTGACTGTGATGCGCTTGTTGTGCGGAAACGAGAGCCCGCTGTTTTGCAACGCGGCACGCACGCGCTCACGCGCTTCCTTGACTTCGGTGTCGGCCAGGCCCACCAAGGTGAAACTGGGCAGCCCATTGGCCAGATGGACCTCGACCGTGACCTCGGGGGCGTCGAGCCCATCGAGCGCACGGCTGTGAATGACCGCGAGTGACATGTTCGTTCTCTCCCTGACTGTGCAGACGGTGGCGAACCTCACCCCGCCTCTTTGGTTGGCTGGCATTGTGCCGCCCGCGAGAGCGGCAGACCCGGGTTCAATCCATCGATACAAGTTGCACCATGGGCGTGCGCTTAAGTGGTGATAACACATGAAGACACTTAATCGGTGCAAATTCACCCGTTACCTCGAGATACAGCTACCGAATTGGGGCGTCACGCCCCCAAAACGCACATGGCACAAAAGCTGCAAATCCTCGTTCTGACCAACCCCAACATGTCGAACGCGGAGAACACCATGCTGAAGAAATCGCTCTCGCCAACAGCCACGTCATTCGGTGTCGGCGCGGTCAGGAAAACCTTCTAAACCACCACAACCTCTGGAGATGACCATGAAAATGGTGACTGCCATCGTCAAGCCGTTCAAGCTTGACGAAGTTCGTGAAGCCCTGAGCGCCATCGGCGTGCAAGGCATCACAGTGACCGAAGTCAAGGGCTTCGGCCGTCAAAAGGGCCACACCGAGCTGTACCGCGGCGCGGAATACGTGGTGGACTTTCTGCCCAAGGTGAAGATCGAAGCGGCCGTCGACGATGCACTCATCGACCGAGTGATCGAAGCCATCGAAAACGCAGCTCGCACCGGCAAGATCGGCGACGGCAAGATCTTCGTATCGCCGTTGGAGCAGGTGGTGCGCATCCGCACCGGTGAGACGGGCAAAGACGCCCTCTGACGCGAAAAAAGAGAGACAACCAACCATGAAAAAACTCATTGCAACCCTCGTCCTGGGCCTCTCGGTCCTGGGCTTCAGCGGAGTCGCGTTCTCGCAAGCGGCCTCTGCCCCTGCAGCAGCCGCCTCAGTGGCTGCTGCTTCGGCGCCTGCAGCAGCCTCAGCGCCCGATGCTGGCGCGTCTGCGGCAGCGCCCGCTGCCTCTGCTGCATCGGCTCCTGTGGCCAACAAGGGCGACGTGGCCTGGATGATCGTCGCCACCTTGCTCGTCATCATGATGACGGTGCCTGGCCTCGCCCTGTTCTACGGCGGCCTGGTGCGCAGCAAGAACATGCTGTCGGTCTTGATGCAGGTGATGGTCACCTTCTCGATGATCGTCGTGCTGTGGATGATCTACGGCTACAGCCTGGCATTCACCGAAGGCAACAAGTTCGTCGGCGGCATGGACCGGCTCTTCATGAAGGGCATGTTCGACGCAGCCGCCGGCACCTTCGCGATGGGCGCCACCTTCAGCAAGGGGGTCTACATTCCCGAACTGCTGTTTGCAGCGTTCCAGGCCACGTTCGCCGGCATCACCTGCTGCCTGATCGTGGGCGCCTTCGCCGAACGCATCAAGTTCTCGGCCGTACTGCTGTTCATGGCGCTGTGGTTCACCTTCAGCTACGCGCCAATCGCCCACATGGTCTGGTTCTGGATGGGCCCGGACGCTTACAGCTCGGCTGCGGTCGTCGACGAAATGAACTCCAAGGCCGGCATGATCTGGCAGTGGGGCGCCCTGGACTTCGCGGGCGGTACCGTGGTGCACATCAACGCCGCCGTTGCGGGCCTGGTCGGCGCCTACATGGTCGGCAAGCGCGTCGGCTACGGCAAGGAAGCCTTCACGCCGCACTCGCTCACGCTCACGATGGTGGGTGCCTCTCTGCTGTGGGTGGGCTGGTTCGGCTTCAACGCCGGTTCGGCACTCGAAGCCGGCAACAGCGCCGTGCTGGCCTTCATGAACACCTTCTCGGCGACCTCGGCCGCGGTGCTGGCCTGGTGCATCGGTGAATCGCTGATGAAGGGCAAGGCCTCGATGCTGGGCGCTGCATCGGGCGCCGTCGCAGGCCTGGTGGCCATCACGCCGGCCGCCGGCAACGTGGGCATCATGGGCGCCATCATCGTCGGCTTCATCGCTGGCTTCGCCTGCCTCTGGGGCGTGACCGGTCTGAAGAAGATGCTCGGTGCCGACGACTCGCTCGACGTGTTCGGCGTGCACGGTGTCGGCGGCATCGTCGGCGCCCTGCTCACCGGCGTGTTCAACGCCCAGTCGCTGGGTGGCCCGGGCCTGGTCGGTGACTGGGTGACGGCATCGGTCACGTCCAACGGCATCGGCGCGCAAGTCTGGATTCAGCTCAAGGCCGTGCTGCTCACCATCGTGTGGTCGGGTGTGGTCTCGCTGATCGCCTTCAAGATCGTCGATCTGGTGATCGGTCTGCGCGTTCCGGAGGAAGAAGAACGCGAAGGTCTGGACATCACCTCGCACGGCGAAACGGCCTACCACCAGTA
>Ga0302321_100001936_pt1 | contig 17685 bp, 13 predicted proteins | sample Fen_T0_1_FD_202505 | JGI IMG/M metagenome (GOLD analysis project Ga0302321, IMG submission 202505) | Peat permafrost microbial communities from Stordalen Mire near Abisko, Sweden - Fen_T0_1 | ecosystem: Environmental > Terrestrial > Soil > Wetlands > Permafrost | place: Sweden: Abisko...
AAACGACGACTCGAGGGCGGGCAGACGACCGCGCAGCGCGTTGAATTCATCCTGTTGGCGAATGCCCTCCATCAGAATCTCCTGAGCGCCGGCGTCGACCGGGTTTTCGAATTTGCGCGCGTCAGGCGGATCGAGCGCGAACTGCCCCTGGTGCCAGTCGAGCATGCGATACACCGCCTTGAGCGGGGGCACGGCATCCATGCCCTCGATGGCGGCGAAGCGAACCTTGCCCTCGGTCAGGTAGATCCGCCCCTCCAGCGTATCGGTTTGCAACACCAGCACGCCGTTCTTCTTCGATGTGCCGAACAACTGAAGCAGATCGGGGAGCGGGATCTCTTCCAAGCTGCCGGACATGCGCGGTGGTTCATCACCGACACGGCTCATCTTCTGACGCGCGGTGACTCGGCCAGCCGCGACCGCCTTCAGATCGAGCTGTTGGTCACCGTCTTGTGAGATCGCCATCACCTTCAAGATGTTGGTGCCGACCAGCACGCGGTCTCCCTCTTTCAGCGTGCCACGTTCGACCTTCTCGCCGTTCACGAACGTGCCGTTGGTCGAGCCGAGATCTTCGATCGTGATCACGCCGTCGCTGAGCGCGATGCGTGCGTGCTTGCGCGAGACCATCTCCTCGACGAGCACCATATCGAGCTCGCTCGATCGCCCGATCACGATTTCCTGACCCTCACCCAACGGATATTCCCCGCCCTGGTACTTGCCAGAAATGAAGCGAAGACCGAAGCGCAAGTCGCTCGGGCTGGGCTCGGTGCCGCTTGGTTTCGGCGCGAAACGCTTAGTCATGGTCTAGGCGATGGGTGGCTCGGTGCACCAGGCTGGTAAGCCCTGGGAAGTTGCAGAGAAAATCATAGGTCCCCTGGGAAGAACGGGTCAAGCGCGGCCAGGCCCAGACGGTACGGTCAGAACCGGCCCGACGCTAAGTCCAACTGAAGTGGGGGCCTCGTCCCGGTGATGCCCCGGGGGCGGGCGGGGTGAGACATGGGCCTCGGCGACCGCGGGTAGGACCAGCGAGAAGGTAGAACCGGCTCCAGGACGTGAAACGACCTCGATCCGGCCGCCCATCTCCTCCACGACCCGCTGGCTGATTGCCAGGCCGAGCCCGGTGCCACGGTCCTTGGTAGTGAAAAATGGCACGAACAAATTTTTCTGCACCTGGGGCGCAATCCCGGGTCCTTCGTCGCGGACGGCGATCTCCACCCAGTCTGCCTGGGGGAGGACGGCGTCGCGCGCCATCCCGGTCGAGGCGGAGCGACGACGAGTGGTTACCTGCACCGTCCCATGCCCGCCCATGGCCTGTACGGCGTTCCGGATCAGGTTGATCAGCACCTGGCGTAACTGCTCGGCGTCCGCACGCACCGCCGGTAGGCTCTCGGTCAGCTCGGTCCGTAGCTCGCACTCTTCCGTACGGTCTGAGGCGAGCACGGTCAAGGTGCGCTTGACGACGGCGTTGACGTCCACCGCGCCTGCGTCGCCTTTGGATGGGCGGGCATAGTCGAGCACCGAACCGACGACCCGGTCGAGCCGCTCGACCTCTTCCAAAATGATGCTCACGAACTCCATGTCGGCTTGGCTGAGCTTGGTGTCATGACCCGGGTCGCCGAGCAGCTGGGCTGCTCCCTTGATCGCTCCCAGCGGGTTTTTGACCTCGTGCGCCAAGCCCGCCGCCATTTGGCCTAGGGCCGCCAAGCGATCACGCTCCTGCATGCGTCGGTACTGCCTGGAGTTTTCGATTACCACCCCGACCTGCACGGCAAGTGATTCGAGCAGCGCCACTTCATCCGGAGAAAATGCGTCGCGCACGCGGTCATCGACCAGCAGCAAGATGCCGAGCAGATCTTGGCGCTCACCATGAACCCCCAAGCAGACCGCTTGTTTGAACGGGCCGAGCACTTCGGCCGCGGTAAGCAGCCGTTCGTCGGCCTCTGCTTCCGGACTCCAACCCGTGCGCCGCGTTTCCACGAACTTGAAGCTGACCTCCTCGAGGACGATCGAGGAGCTGGCCGTCAGCCGTTCGATCAGCGGGCGCGCAGTCACCACGTCGATACGGCTGGGAGCGAGCGGACCGAACGAGGAGACCAGCGCGAAATCCGAGCCGAGCGGATCGGGCAAGTACAACGCGGCACCGGTGGCGCGCCGCGAACCTTCCAAGGCGGAGATGACCACGCTTTGCAGCTCGGAGACTTGCAGCACGTGAACGAGCTCCGCGCGGGCGCGACCAATGGCGCGCTCCAGATCCACGCGCTCGCGAAAGAACGCCTTGTGGGTGTAGTTCTCGGCCTTGTTTCGCAGCGGCTCGAACAGCACCAAAATCACGATCGCCGCCAAAATTGCGCCGAGATACATGGTCTCGAAGCCACCGAAGAGCACCACGAACACGTAGAAGATGCCGGCCAACGCGAACGCCAATGCGGTCGACACGAGCAGCTGCCACAAGATGTCGTACAGATCGACCAGGCGCTCCCGCGTCAGTGACTCCGAGAGCACGAACAGGAAGACGATGCTGAGCACGGCGCTCACCGGAGGCAGCGGCGCGCCGATGAACCACAAAAAATCCGCCAAGCTGAAGATGGCGGCGAGCGCGCCGATGAAAACCAGAAAGCGCACGCGGCGCTGCACCGCGCGCGAACCACTGCGCTCGCCGCGCATGGCGAGCGTCCATAGGGCGGCAGCGATCAGACCGAACACGTACAAAAACACCGCACCGCGCACGAGCCCGTGCTGATGCTCGGTCAGGACCAGTACCAGCATCGGCACCATCAGGATGCCGGCGACGCGCTTCAAAGAGGAAGCACGGCCCGGCTCCGGCACGATCGATTCGAACAGGTGCACCGCGAACTGCGGCAAGAGCACGGCCAGCACCGCGGTCCAACGTGCCCACAGATCGCTGCGCCCGACGTGATACAGCCACTGCGCGAGATACCAGAGCCCGATGTCACCAGCCAAGCCGGTGAAGAACAGTTGCGGCAGTCGCGGCTTGCCCTTCAGCAAGACCGATACGGCGATGGCTAACGCCAACACCCCGCAAAAAAGCGAGGTGCGCGTTCGAAGGTCCATTCCGCCCATGCCAGAACCTTACCGCGCTCGGCGAGCCGAACAAGCGGGATGCGCGAAGGCCGCTGGAACCAGCGTTGTTCAGCCGCGCGCGACGAACGCGGCCGCGAAGCTGCAACCGATGACGATGCTGGCGGACACGGCCAACAACGCCCGGTTACGCATGCACGCTCGGCTTGCCGGGTCCAACACCACTTCGGGCCCGTGGTCGGCTCGGCGATCGCCCCTGAGGCCGTGCACGATGCAGATGCCGAAGATGCCAGATATCACCATATAGCTCGAAGCAACCAAGGGCAGCGCCAGTAGCCAGCCCCACTGCCTAGGCCCCCCTAGCTGATTTACCAACAGGAAGGCTACCAGTGCTATGCCTGCCACCATCACTCCAGAGCGCAGCGCCTGGTTGCTCGCGCGCATGCCGAGGTTTCGCTGGTTGCAGGCCAACATGCCTTTGGTCTACGCCCCGGCCGAGAGCTCGGCAAGGGGCGTATCAAGCCACGCTCAGATTTGTCAGGATAAGTAGGTGAACGTTTTCGCCCGGAACAGATTCCTGGATGTCCGAACCGGTGAAGTCGGATTGTTCTTGCGTGTTTTCTCGGTGCTCGGTTTGACCATCGCCGGTCATACGTTGCTCGAAACCGCGCGCGACGCGTTATTTCTGGCTCGGTTGGCGCCGAAGGTTTTGGCGCTCGTGTACGTCGCTGTCGCACTCGGCATGTTGGTCGTCACCCCGCTCAACGTGAAGCTGACGCGCCGCGCGGGCCCACGCAATGCGCTGGTCGTGTCACTTTTGTTGACCGCGTTCGGCAGCGCGTGGTTCCGTACCCGACCGCCCTCGGCCGGCGCCGTATTCGCGTTGTACGTCTTCGGGACGCTCTCGGCGACTCTCCTGCTCGGACAGTTCTGGATGTTGGCGGGCACGTTATTCTCCGCCTCGCAGAGTCGGCGCTTATTTGGGCCGCTCGCGTCCGGCGGAGTGCTCGGAGCGATCGCGGGTGCCGCGGCGGCAACGTTACTGCTGGAAGTAACCCCGGTGCGCTCGCTTCTGGCCGTTGCCCCGCTCGCCTATTTCGGAGCAGCGCTACTCGTCAGCAAGGTACCGATCGACAATGAGCAGCCGGCGGCGAACGCTGGAACAGCGAGCACGCGGATCGCGCCTGAACTCACCAAGATGAGTCGCGATCCGTTCTTGTGGCGGCTGGCAGCAATCGCCGCGCTATCGATCGCCGTTTCGCTGGTGATTGACTACCTGTATCGCGCCAAGGTCGCGAGCAGCTTGCGCGCCGACCAACTGGGGCCATTTTTCGCGCGCTATCAGCTGCTGCTCAATATCGGCTCGCTGCTCTTGCAGCTGACCGTGACCAGTAGCGTCGTGCAACGAGTCGGCGTCTTGGGCTTGGCCCTGACCGCACCCACGTTATTGACGCTGGGCGGCGCGTTGTCCGCGCTGTCCAGCGCCTCGTTTGCCGTGGTCGTGACACTGAAGGCCACTGACTCGGCCTTGAGGAATTCGCTCGGGCGGGTAGCGTCCGAGCTTTTGTGGGCGCCGGTCGAGAACCAGGCGCGCGGTCGGGGCCTCGTGGACCTGCTGGTCACCCGCAGTACCCAGGCCTTGGCGGGTGTGGTCTTGCTCGGCGCCACCATGAGCCGGAGCCCGTCGCCCGTGCTGCTCGCGCTGTGCGCCGCGGGGTTGGCTTGCGGCTGGTTGATCGTTGGGCTCGGCTTGCGGGGGCCGTACATCGCGCTCTTCCGTAGCGCCCTCCGCCGCGGCAGCGTGGAGCGTGATTTCACGCTTGGCGAGCTCGATCTGACGTCGCTCGAAATGCTGGTCGAGGCCTTGGCCAAGCCCGAGGCCAACGAAGTGATCGCGGCCATGAACGTGCTCGCCGAGCGCAAGCGCGAAAAGTTGATCCCGGCGTTGATCTTGTATCACAGCGACGAGACGGTACTGATCCGCGCACTCGAGCTGTTCGGCGGCACGGATCGGAGAGATTGGCTGCCGCTGGGCGAACTGCTGCTCGATCACCAGAGTCCTCGGGTTCAGCAGGCAGCAGTGCGCGCCTTCGCGCTGTCGGGTGTGACGGCCGTGCTGGAACGCGTCTTGGACCACCCGAACCCGTCCCTGCGCGCGTTCGCGGCCCTGTATCTAGCCCAATTGAACGGCAATGCGTTGCCCGGTGACCCGCTGACTTGGGAGCTATTTCGTGATGATGACGCCGAGCACACGCTCAAGCTGGCATTCATCGAGACGCTGGCCGCCCACCCGCCAGCGGATGCCACGCGCATCCTGCTACGGCTGGCGCGGCTACCCGCGTTGCTCGGTGCAGTGACGCACTCCTTGGCGCTCGTGGGTGATGAGTCCAGCATCGCATTTTTGATCGGGCGACTGAAGTTCGCAGAAGATCGGCTCGCGGCGCGGCGCGGGCTGGTTCGGCTCGGTCCGCCTGCCTTCGAGGCGCTCAAGAACACGCTCGCCGACCCCCACGTCGAGCGCCGTGTACGCATCCAACTGCCGCGTAGCATTTCGGCCTTCGCGAACCCCGAGGCCGTCGCGCTCTTGCTCTCGATCATGCTCGGCGATCAAGAGGGCTTGATTCGCTATAAGGCGCTACGCGGCCTCGGGCAATTGGCGCGAGAGAGCTCGCTGGTCATCCCGACGGCCCCGATCACTGACGAACTCAAGCGCAACTCAATCGAATATTTGCGGCTATTTTCGGCGCGCACTTCGATCGAGCGAGACGGCCCGCTGGCGTCGCGCTTGGCCGTGAAGCTGGTGAGCGAGCTGCTAGACGACAAGATCCAACAATCCTTCGAGCGTCTGGCGCAACTCTTGCAAATCGTGCATCGCGGCGACGACATTCGCACGATCTTCTCGGCGCTCAGCTCCGCGGATCGTCGCCAACGCGGCCAGGCTATCGAGTTCCTGGACGCGCTGATTCGCGGCCTGGGGCGCTCGGCAGACGACGTCGCGACCTTGCTTCGGCTAGTGGTCGATGACCTACCGGCAGAGGAACGCGCTCGGCGCGCGACCGAACTCGTGGGCGTATTCGCGAGCGCTCACGATACCCTGGAGCAACTCGCGCAAGATCAGGACGCCATCCTGCGAGATTTGGCTGCTCACGCGGTCTTGGCGCTGGATCGTCCGCGGCAAGCCGAGAGTTCGCGCCTGCTGGAGCTGCTGGAGCGTCCCGCGTGACGGTCACCGACGGCGAGCGCGTCAAACGCGAATTATTGTTGCGTTCTTTGTTCCCTACGATGCCGGTAGCCGCGCACGTACGCTTCATCGAGTTGCTCGAGGACCTGGATCTGGGCGTCGGCGAACTCGCGTTCGCACAGGGCGATCCGCCGGACCGTTTCCTGTTCTTGACCGAGGGTCGCGTGGCGCTGCAAGCCGAAGGCATGCAACCCATCGAGTTCTCCGGCTTCGCCGTAGTCGGTGTGGTCGATGCGGTACTCGAGCGTCCGCGGCAGCGCGCTTGCCGCGCGCTCGAAGCCAGCAAAGCGCTGGTCATTCGCAGCGCTGATTGGTTCGACTTGCTGGAGGACAACGCGGAAATTGCGCGCGCCGCGATCAAGAATTTTGCCACGCAGCTGCATAGCTTGTGGCAGAAATTGGCGGCTCGCTTGCCTAGGCACAGTGAGCCGCCGCCCGGCATCGTACCGTCCGCGCTGGAGACCTACGACAAGATCCTGGCCCTCCGACAGGCTTCGTTCTTGCGCAAAGTTGGCATGCAGGCAATCGCCAGCCTGGCGGCGATCGCCGAGACGGAAGCGCTGCAGACGGGAGAGTCGTTGTTCAAAGTGGGCAACGACGGAGAGGACTTCTTCGTCGTAGCGGCTGGCCTGATCGAGCTCTCGCACGGATCGGGGCTTCGCTTCACGCATGACGCGGGTGATGTCGTCGGAGGCCCGGCCGCGTTTTGCAACGCTTTGCCGAGCTACGCTGCAGCCGCCGCCGCTCCGTCGATCGTGCTGCGTATTCCGCAGCAAGAATTCTACGATCAAGCCGAGGAGCACGGCCGATTAATTCGGGGCACGCTCGCGTTCCTAGCCTCGGAGCTCGAAGCATTGCAGGCGGCGAGCTCGAGTGCGTGACGCCTCGCTCCTTGGCTCTGCGTTCAGTCCACCCATTTTTTTTGTAGGGGCACGTATGGGACCGCTTTCGACCTCAGAAAATCTCATCACCCGGGACCGGCGGGCAAGTTCGCGAGCGCGGCGCGCGAGCGGGACCGGAATTGCTCACATATCCCCAGTCTGGAAAGTTGTTGTCTCAGCAAACTGCTGCAACTGACGGGCGGGCAGGACTGAGCTGTGTCATGAAATAATTGTTGGGATTCGGCCCAACGCCAATTTTTTTGAGGAAGCGGCCGATTTCCTGAACGGCAAATCGACCTCAAAGCCACTTCTATGACGATACATCGTGCTGAGCTCAAGGCCTTACGGGGCGTTGCCGGATCCGCCAGCGACAAGAGAGCTTCGGAAGGTCACTTACTTATGCGAAACGGTCAATTCGGGCTCTTGGGTCTGTTCGTGCTTGCCGCCCTGGCAGGCGGTGCTGGGTGCAGCAGCAGCCATGGTTACACGCCCCCCGGCACGGCCGGCGCGCCCGCCAGCGGCGGGAGCTCGAGTGTCGCCGGCGGTGGCAACACCAGTGGAGCCGGCGGCGCAGCCTCGAGCTGCAGCGCGCTGTCTCCTTGTGGCGGCAGCGTGCTCGGAACTTGGAACGTCAGCTCGTCGTGTCTCAAGTTGTCCGGAGACATGGACGTGTCTCTTTCCAGCCTGGGTTGCCCCAAGGTGCCGGTAGTTGGCTCGCTGACCACGACCGGCAGCTTCAGCGCCAACGCCGATGGCACCTTCACCGACAACACCAAAACGACCGGCTCTGCCACCTTCCCGCTCGCGCCCGGTTGCCTCTCGGTTTCGTCGGTCGCGCGGACTTGTGAGCAGCTCAGCAGCAATTTCATAGCCCTGGGCTGGGCGACCTCGATTTGCACTTCAGCCAACGGCCAGTGCAATTGCACGGTTACCGCCGATCAGACCGGCGGGCTCGGCACGCTTTCCGAGGTGGAAACGTCAAAGGGCCGGTATTCGACCTCGGGCAGCATGCTGACCACCGAAGACACGACCGTCCCGTACTGCGTCGCGGGTGACAAGCTGACGGTTGCCCCGCAGTTTCCTGCGCTTTCAGGCACCATCGTGTTCACTAAGGATGCCTCCGTGGGAGGGGCCGGCGCGGGAGCTGGCGGTGGGTCCGGCGCTGGGGCCGGCGGTTCCGGAGCGAGCGGCGGCACCGGCGCAGCCGGCTCGGCTGGCATGGGGATGGGCATGGGAGGGAGCAGCCATGGCGGTGGCGCCGGGACGAGCGGTTCGGGCGGACAGCCGACAGTCGGCCCCTTGCCTTGCGATATCTACGCCGCGGCCAACGTTGCATGTGTGGCAGCGCACAGCACGGTTCGATCGCTGCTCCGCACCTACGCTGGCAGTCTGTATCAGGTCAAACGCGCCTCCGACAGCACGACCAAAGACATTCCTGTCCTTTCGGCAGGCGGCTTTGCCGACTCTTCCGTGCAAGACACGTTCTGCATGGGAACGACCTGCACGATCATGAAGATCTACGATCAGTCAGGGCACGGCAACGCCGTCGAAGCCGAGATCCCTGGGCTCGTTTTGGGCAATGGCACGAATGCTCATGAAGGCCACTCGGGGCAGACGGCTGCCAGCGCGACTAAGGAGTCACTGATGGTCGGCGGCCACAAGGTGTACGCTCTCTATACGAACACCAGCCAAGCGTACTGGAGAGACGGCTCCGCGACGGGCATGCCGCTCGCTGCGTCTCCTCAAAGCGTTTACGTCGTGACGAGCGGTAAACACTTCAACACCGGCTGCTGCTATGACTATGGCAACGGCGAAGTAAGCCGAACCTACGTTCCCGGTAACTCGATGGACGCGCTCTACTTCGGCAGCGGCACCCAGTGGGGTTCGGGCAACGGCACTGGTCCGTGGGTAATGGCCGACCTGGAGGGCGGCGTCTTCTCCGGCCTCACTACGGGCAAGAACGACATGCTGATTAGCCAGCCGTTCAACTACGTCACGGCCATGGAAAAGAACAACGGCCAGAGCGAACTTGCGCTGAAGGCGGCCGACGCGACCGCGGCAACCTTGAACACCTACTACCAGGGCAAGCTCCCCAACGGGAAATCGCCAGGGCAAAAGCAGGGGTCGATCGTGCTCGGCAGCGGTGGAGACTGCTGCTACAGCAATAACAACGCGAGTGCCGGCACCTTCTATGAGGGAGCGATCGTCGCGGGCTACGCTTCGGACGCGACGGATGCCGCCGTCCACGCGAATATCGTGAGCACGGGCTACGGCAAGTAGCCCGGTTGCCCTCTGAGCACGGTCGGGTAACCTGGATCCGACCCAATGACGGAGCACGCGAAAGCTGAGTGCGTGATGCTCGCGGAGCGCGTCTTATCGGTCAAGATGCGCTTCCTGGCCATGTACAAGAGGGCCAACGCTGGACACATCGGCAGCTCGCTTTCGTGCGCCGAGATTTTGGTTTTTCTGAAGTTTGCATGGATGCGAGACGAAGACACCTTCGTCTTGTCCAAAGGGCACGCTGCCGCTGCCCTCTACTCCGTGCTTGCCGAGGCCAATCTTCTCACCCCTTGCCAGATCGAATCCTATTGCGAAGAGGCGACCGAGTTGCCGGCGTTGCCCCCTTTCAACGTCATCGAACAGATCCCGTTTGCGACCGGAAGTCTCGGGCATGGGCTGCCCGTCAGCGCCGGGATGGCACTCGGTGCTCGGTTCAATGGTCAGGACCGGCGCTTCTTCTGCGTCACGTCCGATGGCGAGCTCGACGAGGGCAGCGTTTGGGAGGCGGCCCTGTTCATCAACCATCACAAACTCAATCAATTGGTGTGGATCATCGATCGCAACCAGATCCAAGCCATCGGTCGGACCGAGGACGTGCTGGCGCTCGAGCCGCTCGACGCAAAGCTTCGCGCCTTCGGCTTTCACGTGATTACGGTCGACGGTCACGACTTCGCGTCGCTCTTGGCCGCGCGGGACGAATGCGCGGAGCTCTGGACGCTCCGCGCCGCACCGGTCGTCATCATTGCCAACACCGTGAAGGGCAACGGAATCAGCTACATGCAGGACACGGTGGAGTGTCACTATCTGCCCATGACCCACACGCAATACGAGCAAGCGCTCGAAGAGCTGAAGCGTGCGCACACTGCCTTTTCGCACGGCCAGCGCGATGCGGGCTGAATTTGCCCAGGCGATGGTGGCGCTCTTCGAGCGGCGAAAAGACCTGGTGTTCATCACCGGCGACCTCGGCTACATGGCACTCGAAGGGGTGGCCGAGGCGTTTGGCGAGCGCTTCATCAACGCTGGCGTAGCAGAGCAGAACGCCGTTTCGCTGGCCGCGGGCCTGGCGCGCGCGGGGCATCTGCCGTGGGTGTACAGCGCCGCAGTCTTTACGGTGCTGCGACCTTACGAACAGATCCGGAACGACGTCTGCTTGCACGAGCTTCCGGTCAAGCTCGTTGGTAATGGCGGCGGTTACGCGTACGGCATCATGGGCGCTACTCACCACGCGCTCGAAGACGTGGGCGCGATGCGCGTGTTGCCCAACATGAGGATCTACCTGCCACTGGTGGCTGCGGATGTCGCTAGAGTCGTTAGCACCATGGCTGACGACCCTCTGCCCAATTACCTGCGGCTGGGCTTGGCCGCGAAGCTCCCTGGAACCGTCCCTGCGTTTGCACCGTGGCGCAAACTCAAGCCCGGCCGAAGTCGTGTGGTGATCGGCATGGGACCGGTCTTGCAAGGCCTGTACGAGCTGGGCGATCGAGCGTTGCTCGACGAACTCGAGATCTGGAGCGTAGGAACGTTCCCGTTAGCCGACATTCCGGCGGAGCTCGCGGCGAGCATCCAAGAAAAGCGCGCAGTCATCAGCATCGAGGAACACTACCGGGCTGGCGGTCTCGGAGAAGCGCTCAGTCACTCACTGTTGACCTCGGGCGTGATCCCGGAATCTCTGGTCTGTTTGCATGCCGCGGGTTATCCCTCCGGGCGTTATGGCAGCCAACGCTGGCACCTGGCGGAGAGCGGGCTTTCGGGGCCGCCTTTGGCCTCGCGCCTGAAGGAGCTCCTGCGTGCCTAAACCCGCACTGCTCACCGAATTCATCTGTTCCCGCTGGCAGACGGCCATCTCGCCACGAGCCTTCAAAGCGCATTCAGTCGGTAACGAATGAAACTGCAGCGCGTGCTCGTGACCGGGACGACGTCCGGCGTCGGTCGAGCGCTGCTGGACCTCTACGCCAAGAGCGGCGCTCGTGTCATCTCCGTGAACCGCCGACGTGTTCCGGAGCTCGAGTCTCACTATCCGCAGGTGCGTTTCGAATGCGTCGACGTGCGATCTGCGGCGGAAGTGGACGAGCTGGTTCGTCGCCTGGTGGAGTCTGCTGAGCTGCCAGACATCTTCATTTTGAACGCCGGAATCAATTCCATCGACAACGACGAATCTTTCGACACGTCGAGCTATCGCGCGGTCCTCGACACGAACCTGTACGGCGTACTCAATTTCGTTCAACCACTCACGCGGCTCGGCGCCGGCGCGGGTTCACGCCATGTGGTCGCCATCAGCTCGATGGCCAAATACGTCGGGAACCCGTACGGCCTGGGATACCACACCAGCAAACAGGCGCTCACCACCTGTTTCGCGGTTTGGTCCAGAATGTACGCGGGCAGCGATCTAGTCTTTCAGCGAGTCATGCTCGGCCCCGTGCAGACCGCGATCTACACCATGCACGAGCGCTTTCCGGCCTGGATGGTCTGGCTCAAGCGCGTGTTTTCCGGATCGCTCGAGGGGACCGCGCGCGCCATTTTTCGGTTTGCCGACACCCGCAAGAGAAGACTTTTTTATCCGTTGCAGGCGGTTCCTTTGTATCTCGGCATGTGGATTTGCCAATCATGCGTGCCGGGCTTCTTCCAAGGTCGCAAGACGATGTCTGGAGCCGTCCGTCGGCGCAAGCAACCAGCGCACGACGCGGGTCGAGGCGGCTCGAGATGACTAACTCGATGAAACCGGGTCAGCGTATGCTCGGCAGCTTGACCATCACCTACAGCAAGTCGGACCTGGCCGCGGTTTCACTGATTGGAGCCGCGGTCGCCATCTGGTTGACTGTTGCCGGCGGAGCCTTTTCGGCGAGCGCGCTGGTAGCCTGCGAGGCGCTGTTCTTCGCGTTTTACCTCACGGGCTCGCTTCTCGCGGCCGTTCCGGCACTGGCCGCTGGCGTCAGCTTCGATCTTCCACTGCGCTTGCTGGTGGGCTACGCAGTCGTCAACACGGCGCTGTTCGCGCTTGCCTGGCTTTCGCCGCTCGGCATCATGTCGAACTTTGGCATTCTGGTTGGACTAGCGCTGACGGTGTTTTTCCGGGCGAACCAACGCACTCTCGTGCGCGGAGAAGCAGCCAGCCTGTGGCTGGTGCTCCTGTGTCTCGTCGCCACCTCGCTTTGGTGCCGGGATTCGATTTCACCGCGGGCGGACCAAGGCGGCGTGATCCTGTTCAAGCCCTGGGCGGATGGCTTTTATCACGCCGTGCATATCCGCATCTTTGGTGCGAGCCACGGGGCCGCGTCCATCGAAGACTGGCGCTTGGCCGGCGTGCCTGCGCGTCCCTACCACTATGGGATGTACATGCTGCCAGCATTGATCAAGCAGGCATCGGGGATCCACTCTTACACAGCGTTTGCGGGAGCTTTGGCGCCGGTTGGAGTCTTCTTCACCGGCCTCGCTGGCTACGCTTTCTTTGCTTCCATGTGGGGTACCTGGCCGGGGTTCGCTGCGGCTGCGGCGCTGCTCTTGCTGCCCGATGGCGCGCAACAGGGCATGCAAAACACGTTCATGTCGTACCACTGGCTGACTCAAATCTCGCCCAGCGCGACTTACGGGTTGGCAGTCTTGGTGGTTGCCTGGGTGTTCGTGATTCAGGGCTGCACGCGAGGCAGTCGGGTGCAATTGTTCGCCGGCTGGTCGTTCGCCGCGCTGGTCTTGGTGTACAAACTGCAGTACGTCGTCGCAAGCGCGCTGCTGCTTCTGCTCGTGCCCGCGCTCTTTTTCCGCGCGAACGCCAGCCGCAACAAGCGAGCCCTGTGGGTCGTCTTTGCCTGCGCAGCGTATGCAGTGGCCCTCGCTTTGGGTCAGAAGGTACCCGGCGTACCCCTGATTCGATTCGATGGTTCGAGCATTGGCGAGATCTTGCGCCTGATCCAAACCTTCGCGAAGCCAGGCGCGCTGCGTGACTACGCAGGCCAACACTTGGGCACCAAATTCTCGCCGGGCCACAACCTCGTGTTCGGTATCCCGTATGTCTTGTTCGCTGTCTTGGGGCTGTTCGTGCCCCTGATCGTGATCCTGGTGGTGCGCCTGCGCCGGCGCACGTCGCTGCTTTACGTGCTGTTCCCGCTCCTGCTCATCGCCAACTTCCTGGTGATGTTTTTTGGCCTCGCGCTCGACTTTACGAGCAGCACGCCCGACGAGCTGTCGCACCGCCCGCTCATGATCGTCTATTTTTTCGTGGTGACTTGGGTCGGCGGTGCCTTGGGCCTGCTCCTGCTGGAGTCACGGCGTTTGGGCTTCGTGGCTCGACCCATCGTCATCGGTCTGGCTGCGTTGCTATTGGCAGTCCCTGCGCGCTTCGGCTCGGGTGTGCAAACGATGTGGGCAATGCCTCAGATGTCTCCCGTGCGAATTCCCAGGAGCGTCGTCGAGGTTGCGCAGTACATGCGCGACCACGGCAACTCCCAGGACGTATTCCAAGACTCTCAGTTCGACCGGATCTATACGCTGGCCGCGCTCTCGGAACGCAGGGCCTTCGTGGCGCACACGCTGACGCTGATGCCATTTCGCGCGGAATTGGTCGAATCGCGGTCGGCCATCATCGACCGTTTCATGCGCATGCGGAAAGCCAAAGCCATCTCTGCCATGGCAGACTCCTTCGGCTTCCGCTGGTTCGTGCACCAACGTGGCGACAGGTTGGATTGGCCCGAAGAAGTCACGAGCAAAGCGGTATTGGCGACCGGTCCACTCACACTCTACGACCTCTGAGTACAGCGTTGCTCTCGCACCGTCACGGCTTTCGGCGGCGGACGAGCTTCAGCGAGCAAAGCGTCATCGATGGACCAGGCGCGGGAGGCTCCCACCTTCGCCGACAAGCCTGAGCGAACAGGGCGGCATTTTCGGCTATCTGTGCAAGGTTGGCAGGTCGGTTCCCGCGGTTCAGAGACATTCGGAATTTGACGGGTTGCCCCCCTGCCCTATTTCGGCAACCTATCTCATGCAGAACAGTCGACTCTGGGCGGTCTCCTTGGCGTTCGCTGTCGGCTGCGGAAGCTCGAACGGAGGACTGCCGATTGGCGTTGCCGGGGGTGCGAGCGACAACGGCGGATCCACGCACACCGGCGGAGCTTCGGGCTCGCAAGCCAGCGCGGGCATCGGCGGCGGTCTCGCGAAAGGAGGCACGGGGGGCAGCGCAAGTCCGAGCGGCGGGAGCAGCGCGGGCTCGTCGATGGCTGGCGGAACTAGCGGCGCGCCCGGTAGCGGTGGTCGGAGCAACTCCGGCGGAGGTAACGCTGGCCGAGGCGGTGGCCCGGCGTCAAGCGGCGGCGCGTCTCCGAACGCGGGCAATGGCAGCGGAGGCGCGTCGCCAACCGGGGGCTCGGGAGGCTGCGTGCAGAACGTAGGCTGTAAGCTTCAGGCAGCGGCGAGCAGCGGCGACATCCATCAGGACTGCGTCGACCGCATCAATCAGTTTCGCACCCAATGCGCCTGTCTGCCTCCACTTACGCGCAGCATGGACGGGGAAGCGTGCGCGGATCAGATGTCCGAGTACGACGCCGGCAAAAATACCGCACACGCGGGCTACACCGACAAGATTTGCCAACCCAGTGGCGCGCAGAACGAATGTCCCGGCTACTCTTCCAACATCCAGGTGATTTCCCTCTGCATGCAACAGATGTGGGACGAAGGGCCGCCTCCAATGACCCCCTGCGACGGCGATTGCTTTCAGCAGTACGGACACTTCATCAATATGACCAGTAAGACGGTCACCAAGGTGGCGTGCGGATTTTACACGACTGCGTCCGGCAAGGTCTGGGCCGCACAAAATTTCTTGCGCTAGTGCAGCGCGCAGGAGTTGTGGGCGAGAAGTTTGGCGACCCGCCGCACTAGCGAGTGCGGCGCCGTTGGCGTGTGGTTCCGGGAAAACTCCCGGTGAGGCAGCTAGCGCACGCTCGAGCGAGGCGGAACGATTGCTTGCGCTTGTCGATCGGACATCGCAAGTGATGCACTAGCGCGAGTGCAGAGCGCAACACGGTGAGGGTTGCGCTCCCGGCGTGAGGGCTTCGGCGCTGCCACCCGCAGCGCATATTCAGCGAGCGTTGCGTCTTCAATGGGTCAGGCGCGAGACGCGCACCAGCACGTCGGCATCGTTTTGAAATTCCAGCACAGTCTCGAGCTTACGAGTCGGCCAGATTTCATACCCCGGTAGCGGCTCGTTCGTGGACAGCTTGACCTGCTGGATGACATAGATGTCGTAGAAGAGGTGGCGCGCGAAGGCCGTCAGCAGATAGGGGTCGCGACGCGCGCTGTCGAAGCTCATCGAGCCGTAGTTCATGATCGTGAAGTGGTTGGGCCGGTCCGTGACGATCAGGATGCGCTTCTCTCCCAGGCGTTCGAAAAAACTCCACGTCGTTGCGCTCTCTCGAGTCTGGGTGAGACGATTGAACGACCGATGTTGCGAGGCCACCGGCAGCTGCGAAGCCAGTATGGCAGCCGCGAGCAGCACTGGGATGAAATGCCTGAAGCGCGCAAGAGTAGCAGTCAGCAGCCATGCCGCGGCGAACGAAAAAAAGAGATCGAGTGGGATGACCAGCCGCGCAGACGATGGAAATTGAGCGCGACCCCAGACGTACGTAAAGCAAATGATCGCCTGGAGCAGCAGCCAAGCCGTGACCAAAATCGCGAAGTGCAATCGCGGGGCCTCGCCAGCGCCACGGACGCGCCCAAATAACCAACGCAGCCACTGCAAACAGCCGACGACACCGAGCCCAATCAGGATCGCAGAGTGGAACGGAAAGGACTCGGTCGGTGAAAGGATGGGCTGAAAATACTCACGACCGTTGTGGACGAAGTTATCGAGACTGAAGGTGACGGTGCCAGGATCCTGTTCGGGGACGCTGCCCTGTAAGATCGACTGCCAAATGCGGGGCAAGAAGAACGCCGGCGTCGCCGCGTACACGATCGCGTACGGCCGCAGCGTGCTCCAAGATAGCATTCTGAACCATACCAGCGACGCCAAGACGGGCACGATGAACAGCGCGCTCTCGTAACGAATCTCGGCGAACATGCACAGGTTCAGCCACAGCAGTAGAAGCTTCGCCGGTGATCGCTCATAGGCGAAGTCGCGGAAGCTCTTGATCGAGAGCAGCGCAAAGAACATCGCAAAAAAGTCGAAGCCACCCGAACGAACGGCTAGCAGCGTCGCGGGATGCGCAACCGCGAGCAGCGAGGCCACGATGCCGAAGGTCTCTCCGCCGAGCGATTTCGCCAAGCGATACGACACGACCAGGAACGCGGGCAGGATCAACAAGTTGAACAGGAAGACGTTCCTGTACGAATATCCAATCGCCGAATGAACCAGGCTCACCAAGAACGGAAACAGCGTTGGCCTGCGATCGATCGCGACATCCACGTCCCAATAGCTGTCGTAATAGTATTTGCCGGAGACCGTAAAGGTGGGCTCCTTCGAGGCAAATAGGTTCTTCGAGGTGCCAACCAGATTCGCCTCGTCGGACAGCATCCGCAACGCGGGCTCGACGGCGAGTGCAACAATCACCGTCACCGCAAAAGCAATCACCAGACCCGGCCAATTCTCCTTGATCCAGGTGACGAGCGTCTGACGGCGCGCTTCTCGAACCGCATGGGCGTAGGTTCCCGCCCAGCACAGGAGCAAGGCCATCAGGAAATAGTACGTCGTCGCGACGAACAGTTGCTGCGTCCTGGCCACGTCGGTGACGCTGACAGCGAGCAAGGCCAACGATGCCATGGGCAGTAGGACGAGCGCAAATCGCTCCCGTGTCAAAGCTGTGGTGCTCACGATCTGGCTCCCGTGGGCAGCGCGCCACGGCCGTTGAACGGCCAACGTCGGTCGAACGGCAGTCCGGCTGAGGCTCCAGCGACCGGCAATATGAACGCGGCGCGGGCCGGCATTCGCACGCGGTAGCTGAACCGGTGCTGCCTGGTCTGCGACGGAGCGCGGCTCACCGACTCGGCCTGCCCGCAGCGTTCCAGTTCAAAGGACATTTCTGCCAGGGGTTGCACGCGGCGAGCCGGCGAGGGCATGTAGACTGCGAGTCGTAGCACCCCGCGTGCTGCGCGCGCGACCGGTTGCACGTCAGCAGCGCAAATCGTGTTGTCCGGGCGTTTTCGAAGCAATCGCGCGCGGCTTAGTAGCTGGGTCGGGGGCGCCACTTGGAGTAATAGATTGGTCACCGTGATCGATGGCAGAAAGCTCGTGCTGGTCATGCCGGCCTATAACGCCGAGGCGACGCT
>Ga0302321_100001937_pt1 | contig 17674 bp, 20 predicted proteins | sample Fen_T0_1_FD_202505 | JGI IMG/M metagenome (GOLD analysis project Ga0302321, IMG submission 202505) | Peat permafrost microbial communities from Stordalen Mire near Abisko, Sweden - Fen_T0_1 | ecosystem: Environmental > Terrestrial > Soil > Wetlands > Permafrost | place: Sweden: Abisko...
GCCCTGCTCCGAGCCGGCATCCACATCACCTACCCTGCGCCCGTATACCTGCTCGCCGTTCTCGCGGTCGGCATGCGATACGGAACGGTGCCGGCGATCCTGACCTCGATCGCAGCGTTCCTGCTGTACGACTTCCTGTTCGTCGAGCCGCTCTACACCCTCACCATCAACAGCCCGGACGAGTGGCTGAACCTGTCGCTGCTGCTGGCGGTGTCCGCGGTTATCGGCCGGCTGGCGGCGCTCCAAGCCGACCGCGCGCGTGAGGCCGCGGACCGCGCCCGCGAGGCGGAGGGCCTCCATGCCATCACGGGAGTTCTGGCGGCCACGAGCACGGTCGCCGAAGCGGCCCCGGTAGTGGTGTCGCGGCTGGAGCGGATCACCGCGATGGACCGGGTCTGGGTCAGCCTCGGTGCGACCCCGGCCGAGGAACGCATCCTCGCCGACACTGCGCCCTCCGAGCCGTCTCCAGCAGCGGGCTGGCAGGTGGTCCTGCAACGCCGGCCGGATGGTCAGATGCGGTGGGTCCGGGCCCACGTGGCGACGGGGAGTGCGCGGCGCGCTCCGCGCGCCGCGCTGCATCGGGTCCGCATCGAGGTGGCCGGCGAAGTTCTCGGCTCGGTTTGGGCGCTGCGGTCCCGCGACGAGCGCGAGCCGGATCGAGCCGAGACGCGCATCCTCTCGGCGGCGTCCGACCAGCTCGGCCAGGCCGTCGTCCGCGACCGTCTCAGCCAGGAGGCGACCAGCGCCGAGATCGCGCGTCAGAGCGAGGCCCTCAAGACGGCCCTGCTCGACTCCGTCTCACACGATCTGCGGACGCCGCTGGCCACCATCCGGGCCGCGGCCGGAAGCATGCTCGACGAGACGGTGAAGTGGTCCGAGGAAGACCATCGGGAGGCATTCCAGGCGATCGATTTCGAGGCGGAACGGATGGGCCGGCTCGTCCGGAACCTGCTCGACCTGAGCCGGATCGAGGGCGGCGCCCTCAAGCCCGAGTTGGAGCCGTGCGACCTCGACGATCTCGTCCACGAAGCCGTGAAGCGGACGCGCGCCACGCCCAACAAGCGGATCGTCGTCGAGCTGCCCGAGTCCCTCTCGCCCGTTCTGGCGGACGAACTGTATTTGGGCCAGGTGCTGGCCAATCTGCTCGAAAATGCGATTCGATACGGCGGCGACACGATCCGTGTGCGCGGCCGCGCCAGGACCGACGGGCGCATCGAAGTCAGCGTCGAGGACGACGGCCGCGGCGTCGCGCAAGCCGCCCTCCCTCACTTGTTCGAGAAGTTCTACCAGGCCGGGGCGCCGGGCGAGGCGCAGCGGCGCGGCATGGGGATCGGGCTGACCGTCGTCGAGGGCCTCACTCGGGCGATGCGCGGCGAGGTCGAGGCCTGCCGTAGCGAGCTAGGCGGCCTGAGAGTGGATGTCCGGTTCCTGCCCGCGGTCGTGCCCGAAGAATTGGTCGTGCCCGAAGAATTGGTCGAACCGGCGCCGGCGGCCTCGGCCCAACCGGCGGCCCCACCCGAGCCCTCGCGCGAAGTAGCTCCCGCACCCTCGACCCCCGCGGGATCGCCGTGAGCGGGCCGACCGTTCTGCTCGTCGAAGATGAGGGCGGTGCGCGGCGGGCGTTGTCCGAGTACCTCGAGAGGCGCGGCTACAACGTCGATGAGGCGGCGACCGCGCAGGAAGCGATACGCCTGTGGGACGCCCACCGTGCGGATTTGGTCTTACTGGACCTGGGCCTGCCCGATCTGGATGGCGTGGACGTGATCAAGCGCATTCGGCGCGAGGCCACGACGCCGATCATCATCCTCTCGGCCCGCGGCGACGAGCGCGACAAGATCGGCGGTCTTGAGGCCGGCGCCGACGACTACCTGACCAAGCCGTTTGCCACAGACGAACTGAACGCCCGGATCCGGGCCGTCCTGCGGCGCGCCGGCGGGCCCGATGCCGACGTCCAGGGCTGCCTGCGGCTCGGCGTCATCGAGATGGACCAGGTGCGCCGCTCGGTCAGCGTCGCCGGCGAGCCGGTCCGCCTGACCCCGCGCGAGTACGAGCTGCTCAAGGTGCTGCTTTCGAACCAGGGCCGCGTCCTCACCAAGGCCCGGCTGCTGCGCGCGGTCTGGGGTCTGGCCTACGCCGAGGAAAGCACCTACCTGCACGTCTATGTCAACCGGCTTCGCCGCAAGCTCTCCGCAGCGGCGGGCGCAGGAACCGTCGGCGCCTCGATCGAGGGCCTGATAGAGACGGAGCCCGGCATCGGCTACCGCGTCGCCGACAACGAGTCGGTGAGCGATACGGGCGCTTAGTGAACGGACTAGCTAGTCGGGTCCGAGGTTCGACTCCTCTCGCCCCGACCATATCCAACAGATGCCGTGAACTGCTCCGGAACGGCCGCCGTGAACGCGTGAGCACGAGCCTCCTCCGTTAGGTGCACCTTCAGCTCGCGGAACCCTGAGGCCTCCAGCCGCTCCAAGACTGTGCGCTCGCTCGATGGGTGCCAGCTGCAGGCGTTCCTTGCTGAGAACAGCTGGCCGTTCCGCGTGACGAGTTGGGCGGTGGTCCGGGTGGATACTGAGATGCGAACGTGCCCCGCAGTTGAAGCTTCCTAACAATGAACGAAGCAGCAGCCCGAGAACTCATAGGCGACCATTTCTCATGGGGTGGAAGGGATGAGGCGCGCGCGTCGCGGATCTATGCGGACGACGCGGTTCTGGAGTTCCCGCAGGGCGGTGAGCGGATCCGGGGCAAGGCGAACATCCAGGCGATGCGCACAGCCTATCCGGCCAGCCTCGACTTCGAGAACCGGCAGACGATCGGCGGCGGGGACGTGTGGGTGAATCAATACACGATTCGCTACGACGGACGTCCCAGCCACGTCGTCGGGATCATGGAGTTCCGGGACGGTCTCGTCGTTCGCGAGACGATCTACTTCTCCGATTCGTGGGAACCGCCCGAGTGGCGCGCCGAGTGGGTCGAGCCGATCGCGCCGCCAGCGAGCTGAAGGAGGTCACCATGCCCTCGCCTGAGCCGCGCGAGGTCTTCGAGGCATTCCTCCGCGCCGTGAATAGCCGTAAAACGGCCGCCCTCGACGCGTTGGTTCACCCGGACTACCTCGAGACCTATCCGCAGTCCGGCGAACGGACCCACGGCGTCGAAAACCTGCGCGCGATCATGGAGCACTACCCCGGGGGCTACGAGGATAAGGGCCTCGACCGTACCGTCGGCAGCGAGGACCGCTGGGTCGTGACCGCGGCCTACACCCTGCTCCGCATCGAGGGGGCCGGCGATACGTTCACGAGCGTCCAGCAAGCGAGATACCCGGACGGTTCCGAATGGCACGTCATCTCAATCGGCGAGATCCGCGACGGTCGCGTGTGGCGCGTGCAAACATTCTTCGCGCCCGCCTTTGATCCCCCCGCGTGGCGTTCGTCGTGGGTTGAGGTGGTCCAAACCAACGAGTAGACCTTGCGACAGGAGGAGGTTCAAGGTCGTCGCTGTTCGCCGCAACCAGATGCCCTATGTCCCAGCGAGACCTCTCTTGTCAGCGCGCGGCTGTCGGGGAGCTCTCCCGCAGTCGCGAAGAAGCTCTACGATGGTCCCATGCGTAGCACATGGGGACCCCGATGGCGATCCATACGGACCTCGTCTGTCCAAAGTGCGGCGGCCGAATGCTCGAATTCGAGCGGACCGGCATCCTCGTCGAGCAGTGCCAGGAATGCCGCGGCATCTTCCTCGACTATGGCGAGTTGGAGCGCCTGATCGACGTGGAGGGCGGGGGATGGTCGGGGCTCATTGGAGCGCCGACGCAGCTGCCCGCCGTCGCAAGTGCGGAGCCTAAACCCAAGCGCCTCGATCGTACCCGCCGCTGACGGGTCCAGCTACTTCTTGATATAGACGGTAACCGGCGGGATCATCCCGTACCGCTCCCAGGCCGCCGCCGCCTCGGGCGAGAGTGCGGTCTGCGCCGCCTGGAAGGCTTCCATGTCGGGGACGTCCCATGTGCTGGCGACGCGGTTGCTGCCATCCATCGCGACGTAGCTGGACCCGTCCGACGCGACGGCGGACAACTGGGCGGCCATCTCGGGCTTGAACTTCAGCCACGCCTCGACATCCTTGACCGCCGCGGTCACCACGATCTTCGCCATGCAACCTCCTTTGGGAGTCGCGCCGCGAAGCTTGATGCCAGCGACGCCGACCCCAGCGCGCGGACGGGAGTATGCGAGGGGGCCAATTTCCCGTCCGAGACAAGCTCGGCCGGACCACAGGATGGGCTGAGGGATCCGTCAGGCGGGCCTGCCGCCCATAGAACATGTCACCGCGTTGTCGTCGGGGCGTCATCGAAATGTCACGCGCGGCAATCAGCCTTCCGCCAGCGACTCGGCAAGCAACCGAGCGACTTGGAGGAAGACTCGATGACGCATCGACGTTTGATCAGCGGCGTGGCTGCGATCGGCGCGGCTCTGGCGCTGGCGATCCCGGGCGTGGCGACGGCCCATTCCGGGGCGGCCGGGTACGTCTACACGGAGACGAACGCCTCGACCGGCAACGCCATCCTGGCCTACGCCCGCAGCGATGACGGCGTGCTCAGCTGGCTCGGGACATACCCGACGCACGGCCTAGGAACGGGCGCCGGTCTCGGCACGCAGGGCGAGGTAATCCTTGCCGGCGGCGGCAAGTGGCTCCTGGCGGTCAACGCCGGCAGCAACGACATCAGCATGTTCCGCGTCGCCTCGGATGGCCGCTTGACTCTGACCGACAGAGCCGGTGCCCAGGGCATGGACCCGGTCAGCCTGACCGCGCACGGCAGCTTCGTCTACGTCCTCGACGCGGGCGGATCGGGCAACATCGCCGGCTTCTGGGCCTCCGGCGGAAAGCTCCATCGCATCGCCGACTCGGTCCGGCCTCTCAGCGGCAGCGCAACCAGCCCAGCCGAAGTCGCCTTCAGCACGAACGGCAGGTTCCTGGTCGTTACCGAACGCGCCACCAACATGCTCGACACCTACGCCGTCGACTCGATGGGGCGCGTCGGCTGGGCCAAGACCACCGCTTCGTCGGGCCCGGTCCCGTATGGCTTCGCCTTCGACCTTCGGAACCATCCGATCGTCTCCGAGGCGGCAAACAGCACGCTCTCCTCGTACCGGCTCAGCTCGGCAGGCGCTTCGGTGATCTCCGCCAGCGTCCCGACCGGCGGCATCGCCGCCTGCTGGGTCGCGGTCTCGCCGAACGGCAAATGGGCTTTCGACACGAACGCCCACGGCGGCACGATCTCCTCGTTCGCGATCCACTCGAACGGAAGCATCACCTTGTCGCTATCGGTCGCCGGCAGCACCGGCGCGGGCACCGCTCCGCTGGACCTCCAGGTGACCTCCAGCGGCAAATTCCTCTACGTCAATGAAGCCGGCTCTCACATGGTCGGCGGGTTCTGGATCGGCGCGGGCGGAATGCTCACCGCCGTCTCCGGGGCCCCGGTGATCCCGGCGTCTGCGAGCGGAATCGCCGTTTCCTGACGCTGTGTCTCGAATGGTGGGCCGGGAGGCGCAACTAGCCTCCCGGCTTTCCATATGGAGGAACGAAATGCCCGCGGACGCCTACGATCGGGACATGACGAACCCGAAGCCGGCGATCCTCGTCGTGGATGACGATGCCAAGATCGTCCGGCTCGTCCGAACCTACCTCGAGCGCGAGGGCTTCCGGGTGATCGAGGCATCCGACGGGCGATCGGCGTTGGCCGCGATCGCGCTCGAGGCGCCCGACCTGGTCGTGCTCGACCTGATGCTGCCCGAAGTCGACGGCCTGTCTGTCATTCGGGCGGTACGCCGGACCGATCGGACCCCGATCGTCATGCTCTCGGCCCGGGGCACGACGTCGGACCGGATCGCCGGCCTCACCGAGGGTGCAGACGACTACCTGCCCAAGCCGTTTTCGCCGGCCGAGCTGGTCGCGCGGATCAAGCGCATCCTCGATAGATCGGGCGGGCCTGCCGTGATTGCGCCGATGCTGCCGATCATCGCGCTGGGCGACCTGGTTCTGGACCGCGACCGCCACGAAACCACCGTCGCCGGACGATCGGTAGAACTGACCGCGCTCGAGTTCCGACTCCTCGCCGCGCTGGTCGAAGCCGACGGACGCGTGCTGACGCGCGAGCAGCTTCTGGACGCGGTCTACGGTGACGGCGAAGCCTACGTCCTCGACCGCACCATCGACGCGCTGGTGAAGCGGTTGCGCGAGAGGCTGGGCGACGACGCGGAGCGTCCGCGCTATCTGGCCACGGTCCGCGGCGTCGGGTATCGCGCGGCGCAGTCTTCGACGCGCCCCGGCGCCGGCGCCGCATGAGACCGCACGCGCCAACCGGGATCGGCGGCCGGATCGCCATGGCGGCAATCCTGGTGGCGGTGCTCGCCGTCGGGATCGTCGCGATCGGGACACTCGTGCTGGGCGCCAACCTGTTCGTCCACCTGATGACCGCCGACGGCCACCCGGCCGAAGCTTCGCAGGCGATGTTCGACGACTCGGTCGGCCGCGTCGTCGCCGTCGGGCTGGTCGTCGCAATCGTCGTCGGGGTGGCGCTCTCGGCGCTGCTCGGGACCCGAATCGCCAGGCCTCTCCGCGAGGTCGGCCGGGCCGCGCGCAAGATCGCCGACGGCGACTACGCGGCTCGCGTGCCGCGCGAAGGTCCGGACGAGCTGACCGGCCTCGCCGATTCATTCAATGCGATGGCGTCGTCACTGCAGGAGCAGGAGCGGCTTCGGCGCGAGTTCATCGCCAACGCCGCCCACGAACTTCGGACGCCGCTCACGAATCTGCAGGGCTACCTCGAGGCGCTGCGCGATGAGGTGATACCGGCCGACCGGGCCACGTTCGAGTCGCTCTGGGACGAGGCCGAACGGTTGGTTCGGCTGTCGCGCTCGCTCGACGTGCTGGCGGAAGGCGATTCGGCGATCGGCCACCTGTCGGCGTCCGAGGTCGACGTGGCGGTGGCAGCCCGTTCGGCCGCCGAGCTGGTCGCGCCGTCGATGGCTCAGTCCGGTCTCGCCTTCGACGTCGAACTCGCGTCACCGCTCCCTGCCCGCGCCGATCCGGACGCGCTTGCGCAGGTCCTGGGCAACCTGCTGCAGAACGCCGTCCGCTACACGCCGAGCGGCGGGTCGGTCCGGCTGTTCGGGGAGCGCCACGCAAGTCAGGTCGTCCTCTCTGTGTCGAACACGGGACCGGGGATTCCGGCGGCGGACCTGCCACACGTCTTCGAGCGGTTCTACCGCGTCGAGAAGTCGCGCGACGCGGCTCGCGGCGGCGCCGGAATCGGGCTGGCGATCGTTCGCCAGCTGGTCGAATCGTTCGGTGGAACGGTTGGCGCGGAGTCGCGCGAGGGCATGACGCGGTTCTGGTTCAGCCTGCCCGCGGACGAAGCTCCGGCGCACAACCGGCCGAGTCTCGCTGCCGCGCACCCATAAGGCTGATTCGTTTAGGCCACGTTTAGCGGCCACGACCCTGTGAGGCGTGCTCGCCTCTTGGCACTTCGGCCGATGCTGGGGCCATGGAATCGATCAGGGGCACTACACCCTATCCACTGGCCGAGCGACTCGCCAGCGAAGTCGCCGACGTCGAAGCCGCGATTGCCCTGGTGCGCTCGGGCGTGGCGACGACAATCACTCTGACGAGCCTGCGTTTCGCGCAACAGCTATCCGACAGCCTTGCCACAGCGGCGGCCGCGCAGGGCGTCCGCCTCGAAGCGTCGTTCTGGCCGGAGGACGATCTGGGCGACCTGCTCGTCAGCCGTATGGACGGCGGCTCGGTGGCGGACCATGGCTGACCCGGCGCGCGTTCTCTTCATCGAGGACGACCTAGGCCTGGCGGGGATTGTGGTCCGGCATCTGCGCGCCCGCGGCCACGACGCCCGGACGGTTCCTTCGGCCGAGGAGGCTCTCGAACTCGTGGCCGCCGGCTTCCGTCCAAGCGTCGTCCTGCTTGACATAAACCTTCCGGGCGCCTCTGGCTGGGACCTGCTCCGTGGCGGCGGCCTGCGGGCCGCCGGATCGCCGCCGGTCTACGTCGTGAGCGCCACTTCCATGCCGCCGGCTCGCCTGCGCGAGTTCGGGCTGGCGGGTTTCCTGCCCAAGCCGTTCGCGGTCTCGACGCTCATCGAGATCGTGGAACGCCACCACGCGGACACGGGCGGCGACGGAACCGACGGCGCCGACGTTTCCGCCCCTCAGGGAGACATCGATGCTTTCTGACCTGGCCATGCTGGCGCTGATGGCGGCCTGGCTCCTCGGCTTCCTGGGCCTGATCGGGCTCTGCCAGCGGCTTTCCCGATGAACCTCCAGGACCTCCTCGGTGGCCTGATTGCCCTCTTCCTGGGTATCTACCTGCTCTTCACCCTCTTGCGCGCGGAGAGGTTTTGATGATCCCGTCTCTGCCCGGTCTGATCCAGGCCATCACGCTCTTCGGCGTGGCGATCCTGCTCGTGCGCCCGCTCGGCGGGTACATGCGCAAGGTCATGGAAGGTGAGCGCACCGTCTTGTGGCCGGTGCTCCGGCCGTTCGAACGCGGCATCTACCGCGTCATGCGAGTCGACGAGACAAAGGAGCAGCGCTGGACCGCCTATGCGGTCTCTGTGATCGTCTTCTCCTTCATGTGCATCCTGGCCCTGTATCTGCAGCAGCGGCTTCAGGGTGCGCTGCCACTCAACCAATCGGGGCTGGGTGCCGTTTCGCCGGACCTCGCGTACAACACCGCCGTCAGCTTCGACACCAACACGAACTGGCAGAACTACGCCGGCGAGGCGACGATGACTTTCCTAACTCAGATGGCCGGGCTGGCGGTTCGCAACTTCGTCTCCGCGGCGACCGGCATCGCCATCGCGATCGCCCTGACTCGCGGCCTCGTCCGCCACTCGGCCACGACAATCGGCAACTTCTGGGTCGACCTGACTCGCAGCACTCTCTACATCCTGCTGCCGATCTCGTTCATCGCCGCACTCTTCCTGGTTTCGCAGGGCGTGGTCCAGACCTTCGCGGCGTCGATCGACGTGACGACGCTGCAGGGCGCGCACCAGTCGATCCTAACCGGGCCGCTCGCCTCCCAAGAGGCCATAAAGGAGCTGGGCACCAACGGCGGCGGCTTCTTCAACGCCAACTCGGCCCACCCATTCGAAAACCCAACGACGATCTCGAACTGGGTCGAGATGCTCCTGATCCTGGTCATCCCGTTCGCCCTGACCAACACCTTCGGCCGCATGGCCGGCAACACCCGGCAGGGCTGGGCGCTCCTGGCGGTGATGGTCATCGTGGTGAGCGTCGGCTCCTTCGTCGCCATGGGCAGCGAGGAGCGCTCGAACCCGTCGATCCCAGCCGCGGTCGCGCAGAACGTCGATCAATCGGCCGGGAACATGGAGGGCAAGGAGACCCGCTTCGGGCCCGATACGAGCGGGCTGTTCGCCACGGTCACGACCGGCACCAGCACCGGCGCGGTCGACTCGATGCACGACAGCTTCTTGCCGGTCGGCGGCCTGGTCCCACTCTTCAACATCGAGCTTGGTGAGATCACGCCGGGCGGCGTCGGCGCGGGCCTGTACGGCATCCTCGTCTTCGCCATCCTCGCCGTCTTCATCGCCGGACTGATGGTCGGACGCACACCCGAGTTCCTCGGCAAGAAGATCGAGGCATACGAGATGAAGATGGCGATGCTCGTCGTCCTCTCGCTCGCCTTCAGCATCCTGGTTTTCACCGCGATAGCCACGGCCGTGCCTGCCGGCACGGTCGGCCCACTCAATGGCGGCCCGCACGGCTTCAGCGAAATCCTCTACGCCTACTCGAGCCAGACCGGCAACAACGGCTCGGCTTTCGCGGGCCTGACCGGCAACACCGTCTTCTACAACGTGACAGGGGCCTTCGCGATGATGATCGGGCGGTACGCGATGATCGTGCCGATCCTGGCCATCGCCGGCTCGCTGGCCGGCAAGCGCCGCGTGGCGCCTTCGCTGGGCACGTTCCCCACCACCGGACCGATCTGGATCGGGCTGCTGATCGGCGTGATCGTAATCGTCGGTGCGCTGACCTTCTTCCCCGCCCTGGCCCTCGGGCCGATCGTCGACCAGCTCCTCAACAACGCCGGGAGGCTCTTCTAATGGCTCTCCAATTCCTCGGCGGCGCACGGCAGACCATCGCTTCCAGGATCGTGATCGACACAGCCCGCGGCAGCCGCCGCGTGGCCCGCGAAGAGCGCCGGGCACGAGCCGGCGGCGCCTCGGGCGGTCCAAGCAGCCGCGGCATCTTCGACCCGAGCCTGCTCCGCGGGGCTCTCGGGCCGGCCCTGCGCAAGCTCGACCCGCGCCAGATGTTGCGCAACCCGGTGATGTTCGTGGTCGAGGTGACGGCCGCCCTCGTGACGGTGATCCTCGTGTCCGACTCCCTGGGCCTGACCAAGGCCGCCCCCGGCGAGATCGGGCGGTCGCTCGGCTTCGAGCTCCAGATCGCGATCTGGCTGTGGTTCACGGTCTACTTCGCCACCTTCGCCGAGGCTCTGGCCGAGGCGCGAGGCAAGGCTCAGGCGGCCACTCTTCGAAAGACTCGATCGGAGACGCCGGCCCACCGCCGTTGCGAGGACGGGACGCTCGAGGACATCGGTTCCTCGGCTCTCCGGTCCGGTGACATCGTGGTCGTGCGCGAGGGCGAGACGGTCCCCGGCGACGGCGACGTCATCGAGGGCGTGGCCTACGTCAATGAAGCGGTCATAACCGGCGAGTCCGCTCCCGTCCTCAAAGAGCCCGGCACGGACATCCGGAGCACCGTCACCGGCGGTACCACCCTGACGAGCGATACGCTGGCTATCCGCATCACCGCCAACCCGGGCGAAACCTTCCTCGATCGAATGATCGCGCTGGTCGAAGGCGCAAAGCGGCAGCGGACCCCGAACGAGATCGCACTCTCGATCCTGCTGTCCGGGCTGACTCTGGTCTTCCTGCTCGCGACCGCGACCCTGCGCCCGTTCGGCCTGTACGCCGGCGCGCCGCTGGGGATCGTCGTGCTCGTGGCTCTGCTGGTCTGCCTGATCCCGACGACGATCGGCGGGCTGCTATCTGCCATCGGCATCGCCGGCATGGACCGTGTCGCACGGTTCAACGTGCTGGCGATGAGTGGCCGGGCGGTCGAAGCCGCCGGCGATGTTGACGTGATCCTGCTCGACAAGACGGGCACGATCACCTTCGGCAACCGGCTCGCATCACGGATCGTGGCTCTGCCCGGCATCACGGAGCGCGAAGCGTTGGAAGCAGCGCTGCTGACGTCGCTCGAAGACGAGACACCCGAGGGCCGATCGATCGTGCAGCTGGCACACGGCCGCCTGGCCGAGCTCGCGCCCGAGAGTCCCGGCGCCGCCAGCGCTGCCACCGCTGCCACCGGGCCGGAGGTCGCCACGGTTGTCCCGTTCAGCGCCGAGTCGCGGACCAGCGGCGTGATCCTCGTCGACGGCACGGTCGTCCTCAAGGGCGCCGTCGACGCGATCGTTGCGGCGCTGGATACGGAGGCACCGCCCGAGCTCCAGACCCTTTCCGATGAGATCTCCTCGCTCGGCGCCACTCCCCTGGCGATCCGCCGGGACGGAAGGCCGCTCGGGATCATCGAGCTCAAGGACACGGTCAAGCCCGGCCTCAAGGAGCGCTTCGACGAACTCCGGCGCATGGGCATCCGCACGATCATGGTCACCGGCGACAACCCGCTGACCGCCAAGACGATCGCCGCCGAGGCGGGCGTGGACGAGTTCATGGCCCAGGCCAAGCCCGAGGACAAGATCGCCCGGATCCGGGCCGAGCAGGCCGCCGGCCACCTCGTCGCCATGACCGGCGACGGGACGAACGACGCCCCGGCCGTGGCTCAGGCGGACGTGGGACTGGCCATGAATAGCGGCACGTCGGCATGCAAGGAGGCGGCCAATATGGTCGACCTCGACTCCGACCCGACCAAGCTGATCGAAGTCGTGGCCATCGGCAAGCAGTTGCTGATCACCCGCGGCGCCATCACCACCTTCTCGATCGCCAACGACGTGGCCAAGTACTTCGCCATCCTGCCTGCGATGTTCGTGGTCGCCTACCCCGAGCTGAACCAGCTCAACGTCATGGGTCTGGCCAACCCGCAGAGCGCCATCCTCGCGGCGGTCATCTTCAACGCCCTGGTCATCATCGCCCTTGTCCCGCTGTCGCTGCGCGGGGTCGCCTATCGCGCCGCCCCGGCCGCCGACCTGCTCCGCCGCAACCTGCTCATCTACGGCGTCGGCGGAATCCTGGCCCCGTTCCTGGGCATCAAGGCAATCGACCTCTTCATCACCGCCGTCCACCTGGCGTAGGAGTCCACGATGCGAAGCTTCATCCGAACCCAGCTCTGGCCCGCATTCGCGATCCTGCTGGCGCTCACCGCGGTCACCGGTCTCATCTACCCGGCCGCCGTAACGGCCGTCGCCCAGGTGGCGTTCCCTTCGCAGGCCAACGGCTCGCAGATCGTGGTCGACGGCAAAACAATCGGGTCGAGTCTGATCGGCCAGGCCTTCGACGATCCGAAATACTTCTGGGGCCGGCCGTCGGCTGCCGGAGCGAACGGCTACGACCCGACGGTTTCGGGCGGCTCCAACCTCTCGCCCACATCGAAGGCGCTGATTGACGCCATCACCGCTCGGGTCGACGCCGAACAGAAGGCCAACGGCGGCAAGCCCGTTCCGATCGAGCTCGTGACCGCTTCCGCGTCCGGCCTCGACCCCGACATCAGCCCCGCGGCCGCGGAATACCAGGTGGCGCGCGTTGCCAAAGCCCGCGCCATGACCGAGGATGCGGTGCGGGCGCTCGTCGCCCGCCACACTACCCAAGCGCTGTTCGGCTTCATCGGGGCGCCGGCGGTGCGTGTCCTGGAGCTGAACCTGGATCTGGACGGGCTTGTGAGATGACGGTCGAATCGGGGGATCCCGGCCGGCCCACCGGCGATCAGATGCTGGCGCGCCTCGCGGGCGAGCGGAAGCCGGATCGCAGCCGGCTGCGCATCTACATGGGCATGGCGCCGGGCGTCGGCAAGACCTACAAGATGCTCGAGGAAGCACACCGCCGCCACGATCGCGGAACCGATGTGGTCGTGGGCTTCGTCGAAACGTACGGTCGCCGCCACACCGCGGCGCTGCTGGATGGCCTGGAGATCGTGCCACGGAGCCGCGTGGAGTACCGCGGCGTGGCCGTGGAGGAGATGGACGCAGACGCGATCATCGCCCGCCACCCAGCCGTCGCCCTGGTCGACGAACTGGCCCACACCAACGTCCCGGGGTCGGCGCGCGAGAAGCGCTGGCAGGACGTGGAGGCGATCCGCGACGCGGGCATCGAGGTCATCAGCACCTGCAACGTCCAGCACGTCGAATCGGTCGCCGGGGCGGTCGAGACGATCCTGGGCGTGCCGGTCCGAGAACGCGTCCCCGACGAGGTGGTCCGGGCCGCCGACGAGATCGAACTCGTGGACATGAGCCCGCATGCTCTCCGCCAGCGCATGCGCCACGGCAACGTCTATCCGGCGGAGCGCGCGACAATCGCCCTGGAACGCTTCTTCACCGAACCAAACTTGATGGCGCTGCGCGACCTGGCGCTCCGGTTCCTGGCCGGGCGCGCGGATCAGGAGCTCGAGGGAGCGGTCCTGAGCCAGGGCATCGAACTTCCGCCGGTGGCTGAACGAGTCATGGCCATCGTCGACGAGTCGCCCGGCTGCAGGCGCGCGCTGCGGCGCGCGTCGTCCCTGTCCACCACTCTCCACGCGGCGTGGATCGCCGTGGCGGTCGAAACGCCGTCCGTGCAACAGTCGCGCGATCGCCGCCAGAACCTGCAGGCAAACGTCGATTACGCCGTGGACCTCGGCGCAGAGGTTGTCCGGGGCGAGGCCAGCGACCTGGCCCGCGGCCTGGCGGAAGTCATCGCGGAGCAGCGGGTCAGCCATGTCGTGCTCATCCACGAGCCGCGCCGCGGCATCGGGTTGGGCCGCGCCTCGCTCGCGGACCGGCTCCTGGATGCTGTACCCGGTCTCGAGGTCCATCTCATCGGCGAGGCGGCGCCAGCGGGGCCGCACCAGCGGTGACGGCCCGCCACGGAGGAGCCTCCGTATGGACGCGCTGACGGTCTTTGGGGCGCTGGCGGTCGGTGCGATGCTGGTCTTCTACGCGCTGGAGGCGCGCTCGGCCTGGTTCGTCGTGGCGTTCGCGGGCGCCTGCGTGGCATCGTCGGCTTATGGCTTCCTGCAGGGCGCCTGGCCGTTCGGCGTCGTGGAGTTGATCTGGTCCGCGATCGCGCTGCGGCGCTGGCAGGTTCGACGCAGCCGGACGCTCTAGCCGAACCCCCGGCCGCGGCGGGAGCCGCCCGGCCGCGGCGCCAGACCCGCGCAACTCGAGCCGCCCGACCGCGGCGCCGGTCTACGGCCAGTAGGGCATCTCCGAAGGCCCCGGCCCGCTTTGCGTCGTGCCGGGCGTCCCGTCGGGATCGAGCCAGATCGTCGTCGTGAGGCTGCCCGCCGACCTATCGGAGGCCGCGGTCCAGGATTCGGTGAGCGTCATCATCCAGAGCCCGATCGAGGACGGCGCGATCTCCATGCTGCAGGTCACCGGCAGTGGCTTGTGCATCGGCGAGTAGCCGGCGAACTGCTGGACCGTCGCTGTAGCCGTCGCCCCGGGCACGCTCGGGAAGCAGGCTAACGCAGGTTCACTCGTGCGGGCTTTGGCCAGTCCGATCGCTGCGATCCGCGGCCCGTCGGCCGGGTCGAGAACTGGGACTGCCGGGCTGTAGTGGAGGCTCGCGACCATCGCCTCGACCTGAGCTCGCATCTGTGCGGCACCGGGGTCCTTCATCTCGACGTGAATGCCATACCGGCTGATCAGCTGGCCCGGCACCGAAAGGGTCCAATCGAGCTTCGCTCCGGAATCCTCGAAGATCGCCGGCAGCCCTCCGACCGTGACGTACTTAGCGGCCGGGTCGAGCGCGCTCGGATCGTTCGGATCGATGGGACCGGGACGTGGCGGCCCGTCCTGCAGCGACAGCTCGACGACGACTTCGCCCGGCGCGACGGTGAGATGGGCTCCGCATTCGGTGCCGCCGAGGGACTTGTCGTTCGGCCCCGGCGTGATGGCGTTGCAGGTCGCCACGGCCGATCCCGTCCCGACGAAGTCCAGGATCGTGACGTAGCTCATGTTGAGCCCCGAAACCGAAGCCTTCCACGATGCCGGGTAGTCGAACGCCAGGCCGTCGCGGTCGAAATGCGCGAGCGAGCCGGCCGGAAGCGCGGGACCCGGTGCCGAGTTCGTCAGCATGGTCAGAGCCAGGGGGAACAGCGCGACGACGATCAGGATGGCGGCGAGGCCCGCCACGCCGAAGCGGAGATTGAATCGCACCGTCCGCCGCCCCGCGACCGAGGCTCGCTGGACGATTCGATCCGCCAGATCCGGCGAAGGCTGGGCGGCGTCGAGGGTGGCGTGCAACGCGTCCGAGAGGCGCTCTTCGGGGTTCATGGCTCCAACCTCATCTGTTCGCGAAGGCGCCCAAGCGCCCGATGCAGTCGCGATTTGGCCGTCCCGAGAGGGATCCCGAGCGCCGCCGCGGCGTCCGGGATCTCGAGATCCGCGAAGAAGCGGAGGACGAGGATGGCCCGATCATCGGGCGCCAGCCGGTCGAAGGCGGCAATCAGTTCGAGCCGGTCGGCCGTATGTATGGAGGGCTCCGCTCCCGGGACGTTCGACGCCAACTCGAGGTCGACCTCGCGCACTCGGGGCCGGCGCCTGGTCTGATCGAGGGCCGAACGAACCGTCAGCCTGCGAAACCAGGCGGGCCAGAGTTCGACCTCGCGCAAACTACGGATGTCCCGCCAGGCTCGAAGAGAGGCTTCTTGCACAGCGTCCTCTGCCTCCGATGGCGAGCGGACGATCGAGAGCGCCAGGCGATATGCGGCCGGGGTCTCGGCGTGGACCAGAGTGGCGAACGCCGCCGCGTCTCCTGATCGGGCCGCGAGAACCACGCTCCCGGTGATGGCGGTCATCCTGCTTTTCGGCTCCCCCGTCGAGACTCCTTGCCGCTTCGCGGCTCGGCGCTCACCTACTATGGCGCACCGCCGAACCGATTCGTTCCCCGAATGGCTCGACGCAGGTAGGATCGACGAGCACATTCCGGAGGCGCACTCCCGGTTGGCCCAGCGGCCGGCCGCCCGCGGCCTCCGAGAGTCAGCGGTGGCAGAAGGTGCCGCGGTGAGACTGAGCGCGGAGATCGTGGACCTGACCTCCGTCGAGACGGTGGAGGCGTTCGTCCAGCGAGTCCTCCCCGAGGCATACCGCCTCGCGGCGTTCATGGTGTGTGACCCGGCCTGGTCGGAGGAAGTTGCCCACGACGCGGTGCTTGCCGCGTGGGACCGCCGCGACAGGTTGCGCGATCCGGACGCTCTCGATGCCTGGCTCGGGAGGTTCGTTGCCGATAGATGTCGCGGTTTGCTCCGGAGTCGGTCGCGCCACGGCATGGCCGAGCTCGGGGCGCCATCGTATCGAGGCAGGGCGGACGCTCCGGTCCCGGCCAACCTCCCCGCCCGGACGGTTGCGACGCTTCGGGCGCGCCAAGAGCGCGGCGAAGGCCGGCAAAGGCTATGGGGTCGGCTGTCGGAGATCGTGCCTGGAGCGCTTTTCGTTCTCGCCGTTGGAGCGGTTGCCCTGGTGACGCTGCCGTGGAGCCGGCCCAGCCCGACCGGCCCAGGCGAGCCGACGGCCCGGATTCTCGACCCGAGCCCTTCGGGCGCCATTCCGGTCACGGTGATGAATCTCGGCGCCCCAGAGGTGGCCGTCGACATCAACGACTACCAGATCCAGGACAGCCTGGGTTGCGGCTCGATCAGGACGTACGAAGTCGAGAGCGCAGCCGCCCGCATCGACCTGCGGGCAACCACAGGATCGGCCGCGTCGGTCGACGCTTCGAAACCGATCTGGCTCGTCATGTTCCCGACAGGCTGGATCGCTTACGAAACCGAGCCGCGGCCGGAGCAGACGATTTCGATGTGCGGGACGGCGCTCTTCGGCGGCGCCGATCCGAATGGGAGGGTCAGCTGGGACCTCGAGACTCCCATCGCCTCGGGCGACGCACTCATGAATCTGGAGGTTCTCACTGCCACGCAGCTGTGGCTCGGGCAATTCCGCCACGCTGTGGCGGCAACGCCTGGCGACTCGGTCGTCGTCACTTGCACCTGGTCCGTTTCCCCGGCGGTCCCTCTGAGGCAGGCACGGGCCAGGCTGGTTCCGCTCGAGTTCCGCTTCCTGGTCGCCGATGCGGAGGATCGGACCGTCTTCCGGTACGTCAACATCGATCTTTCCGACGGTCACGCAATGGGGATCGACGAGCTCTTCACGTCGCCCGCGACCGGCCTGGCGGCGCTCTCGACCGAGAGCCTCAAGCTCCTCCCCGTGGGTCTGGCCGGCGCCCTCAAGACGGCCCCGAAAGCCGCCAACTTCGCCGCCTGGAACCCGTACACCGACGGGCTGCACATCGAGCTCCAATACGCCAACCCCTGGCCCGCCGGCAACGGCCCCGGCACCGGAGTCCCGGTGACGATCCCCTGGTCGGCCGTGGACGGCCTGATCAAGCCCGACTCTCCCGTCAGGGATTGGTGGACGCCGTAGGGTCGACCCGATCTTCCTACTC
>Ga0302321_100001942_pt1 | contig 17658 bp, 17 predicted proteins | sample Fen_T0_1_FD_202505 | JGI IMG/M metagenome (GOLD analysis project Ga0302321, IMG submission 202505) | Peat permafrost microbial communities from Stordalen Mire near Abisko, Sweden - Fen_T0_1 | ecosystem: Environmental > Terrestrial > Soil > Wetlands > Permafrost | place: Sweden: Abisko...
TTATTATGTCGCTAAATAAAGTAGAACAATTGTTCACTACCAAATTAATCAGCCTGCAAGAGCAAGGTATATGCAAGGGCCATGAGAAAGTCATCACCAGCATCAAGACAGCGGCTTACGGCTTTGGCCCGCGCTATTTTCTTGAAGGCTATGGCGATAGGGCATTCTTGCGGATGAATTCAAACTCTTACCTGGGGCTGTCTTCCCACCCCCAAATGATAAAGGCCGAAGCGGAAGCTGCCGACAAGTTTGGCACTGGCCCCGGAGCCGTGCGGTTCATCAGTGGGACTTATCAACCGCATATTGACCTGGAAAAACGACTGGCGGAATTTCACGGACGCGAATCGGCCATGCTATTCAGTGCTGCTTATGCGACGATGATGGGCATCATGCCCCAGTTCATATCGGAAGATACCTTGGTCGTCAGCGATGGACTAAACCATAGCTGCATCATCAATGCAATCCGCCTATCCCATCCGGCCAAGAAAGAAGTTTATGCCCATGCGGATATCGACGCACTGGATAACATTCTTGCAGCCAATAGAGGCCTATTCAAACGGGTTTGCGTCGTGACGGACGGCATATTCAGTATGCGCGGCGATTATGCGCAGATCGACAAGATTACCGCTTGCTGTAAGCAACATGAATCAGGCTACGAAGAGGGGATTATCAGCATAGTTGACGATTCCCATGGCATAGGAGCCTTTGGCCTTAGCGGGCGCGGCATCGAAGAAGTGACAGGCGGGAAGGCGGATATCCTGATCGCAACGCTGGGCAAGTCGCTTGGCGTTAATGGCGGCTATGTGGTCGCCAGTTCGGTAGTGATCGATTATTTGCGTGAAACATCCCCGTTTTATATTTACTCGAACCCCATTACTCCAGCGGAAGCGGCGGCATCTTTGGCGGCGCTGAACATCCTGGATAGCCATGAGGGTTTGCGGCTGCTCGAAAAACTGCGGGGTTTCAGTGTTTTTCTAAGGGCTGAGTTGCAACGCTTAGGTTATGAGACCTTACTGGGCGAACATCCCATCGTGCCGATCTTTGTCAGGGACACGAATAAAACATCAGCCTTGGTAGCCCACTTATTTGCCCAGAATGTCCTGGTGACCGGGCTGAATTATCCCGTTGTTCCCAAAGGTGAGCAGGAAATTAGGTTGCAGGTAAGCGCTGACCATACTGAACAGGATTTGGATTATTTGCTGGCAAAACTGGCAGAGTTTAAAGGATAGTCAGTTTATGAGTCAGCAGATTATAAGGCTCTATCTGTTAGCGTAACGCCATGTTAAAACAAACCCCCCTCTATAATCTTCATCTTGATCTGGGCGGCAAAATGACGGCTTTTGCCGGTTACCAACTGCCTATCCACTATCGGAATGGCATTATTCACGAACACCTGCATTGCAGAAGCCATGCCGGGTTTTTCGATATATCGCACATGGGGCAATGCCTGATTGTGGGAGATGATGCCGCCAGTGAACTTGAACGGCTGACCCCCAGTGATATTACCGGGCTAAAACCCGGCCAGCAAAAATATACCGTATTGACTAATGACGAAGGCGGCATCATTGACGACATTATCATTACCCACATCGAGTCCGGTTTGACGGTTGTTGTCAATGCGGGCTGCAAGGACAAGGATTTTCATTATTTAGCCAGCCAGTTATCAGATAGTTGTCATTTTGTTGAACTTAATGACAAGGCATTATTCGCATTGCAGGGGCCGACAGCGGCAGCCATCATCAGAAAAATTTCTGCACACACCGCCGATTTGCCGTTTATGACTGCCTGTGAAACCGAACTAAGAGGTATTCATTGCACCATCAGCCGATGCGGTTACACTGGCGAGGACGGTTTTGAAATATCCGTTTCCAATAAGGATGCAGAAGTGTTGGCTCGCCTACTCCTTGCTGAAAAAGACGTAATTCCAATAGGCCTGGGGGCTCGAGATACTTTGCGCCTGGAAGCTGGTTTGTGCCTTTACGGGCATGAACTCAATGACTCCATAACGCCAGTAGAAGCAGGATTGCACTGGCTGATTAAAAAAGGCCACAGCGATTTCCCAGGTGCTGACAAAATTATCCGGCAGTTACAATTTGGCACAGAAAAAATTCGGGCCGGGCTTGTTGTTGACAGCAAAATTCCTGTACGGGAAGGCAGCGTCATCTTAAACAACGAAAAAAATGAAGTAGGCCATGTCACCAGCGGCAGCTTCTCCCCCAGTCTCGGCAAACCCATTGCAATGGCTATGCTAGATCGTGATTATTCCGCCTTAGGTACCCGTTTACACGCAAAGGTACGCGAGCATCACGTCGCAGTCACCGTCACACGATTGCCCTTCATTCTTCATCGCTATCAGAGATAACTCATGCCCACCTCACGCCCCAGCTTGAACCAATTGGAAATGCGCGGTTATTTTATCCACCGCCATATCGGGCCTAACCTTAAGCAAATCCGTGAAATGCTTGCCGAACTTGGCTTGACTGAACTGGATGAAATCATCGAACAGGCAGTGCCAGCCGACATCGTCAACCACGAACCGCTGAAACTGACTGAAACGGTCAGCGAAAACGCCGTTACCAAGCACATGCGTAAAATGCGCGAACGCAATAAGGTCTTCACCTCGATGATCGGCATGGGTTATTACGACACCATCATGCCTGCCGTGATCAAGCGTAATGTCCTGGAAAACCCTGGCTGGTACACCGCTTACACGCCTTATCAGGCCGAAGTCAGCCAGGGGCGGCTGGAGGCCTTGTTAAACTTCCAGCAAATGATTATCGACCTGACCGGCATGGAACTCGCCAATGCTTCCTTGCTCGATGAAGCCACAGCTGCGGCGGAAGCCATGACTATGGCTAGGCGACTATCGAAAAGCACTGCCAATGCGATAATGGTCGATCAGGATTGCCATCCACAAACTATAGCGGTCGTTAAAACCCGCGCCCATTCACTAGGCTATGAAGTCATTATTGCCGACCCTTTTTGCGGCTTGCAACAACATGATTTTTTTGCTGTCCTGGTGCAATATCCCGGTTCTAAAGGCGAAATTAAAGACTTAACTGAAATTGTCGAAATCGCCCACGCGAAATCAGCTTTAGTTACCGTCGCCGCCGATCTGTTAAGCCTGGTTTTGCTTAAACCACCGGGGGCATTCGGAGCGGATATTGTCGTTGGCAGCGCACAACGCTTTGGTGTACCGATGGGATACGGCGGCCCACATGCCGCGTTCTTTGCCACTCGGGATGAATTCAAGCGTTCCGTCCCCGGTCGCATCATCGGCGTTTCTAAAGACAGTCATGGGCAGATTGCCCTGCGTATGGCCTTGCAAACCCGCGAACAGCATATCCGCAGGGACAAAGCCACCAGCAATATTTGTACGGCACAAGTCCTACTGGCGGTCATAGCCGGGTTTTATGCGATTTACCACGGTGCCGAAGGCCTGCGCTTGATAGCCGGCAGGGTGCATCGTTACGCCCAAATCCTGGCGGCAGGTATCGCCCAGTTAGGTCTTGAGATCGTCAGCCACCGCTATTTCGATACCCTTGTCGTCCGAGTCCCGAACCGTGCGAAACGCATCGTGGCGCAGGCGGCAGATGCCAATATCAACCTGCGTTTCATTGATGCCGACCATATCGGAATATCCCTGGACGAGACGACAACGCGGAAAAACCTGCGGGAACTGTGGCAGGTATTCTCCACACCCGCTTTAGAATTCCCGGACATCAGCCGATTAAATGCCGCTTTGATGGAATGTATACCCGACGCGCTATTGCGTAGCGATAACATCCTCCAACACCCCGTTTTTGAACGCTACCATTCCGAGACTGAAATGATGCGGTATATGCGAAGGCTGGCTCGGCGCGATATTGCACTCGACCGTTCGATGATACCGCTAGGCTCTTGCACGATGAAGCTCAACGCGGCGACGGAAATGCAGTCGATTTCCTATCATGAATTTAATGGCCTGCACCCATTCGCTCCGCTATATCAAACCCACGGCTATCAGCAGATGTTTGCCGAACTGGAAGACATGCTCTGCGATTTGACGGGCTTTGACGCTTTCTCACTGCAACCGAATGCCGGCTCGCAGGGCGAATACACCGGGCTATTGGTCATCCGTAAATATCATGAAGTCAACGGCCAGTCGCAGCGCAACATCTGCCTGATTCCGGCTTCCGCGCACGGCACCAACCCTGCCAGCGCGGTTATGGCGGGGCTTAAGGTCGTGGTGGTTACCTGTGATGAAAACGGCAATGTCAGCCTGGATGATTTACGGACGAAAGTCATCGAACACAGCAATACCTTGGCTGCATTAATGATTACCTATCCGTCCACGCATGGCGTGTTTGAACAAGCGTTCAGGGAAATCTGCAACCTGATTCATCAACATGGCGGCCAGGTTTATTTGGACGGTGCCAATTTTAATGCACTGGTTGGCTTGTGCCGTCCCGGCAAAATCGGTGCTGATGTTGCCCACCTAAATCTGCATAAGACTTTTTGCATTCCACATGGCGGCGGTGGCCCCGGTGTTGGCCCGATTGGTGTAGGGGCGCATTTGGCCCCGTTCCTGCCGGATCACCCTGTAGTAAAAGGCGTCAATCCGGCTAAAGGCAAACACGACACTGTTGGCACGGTATCTGCGGCGCCCTGGGGTTCGGCCAGCATCTATGCGATCTCCTGGGCTTATATCGCAATGATGGGCGCAGCCGGATTAAAACAAGCGACACTGACCGCAATACTGAACGCCAACTATATCGCCAAGCGCTTGGCACCGCATTACCCTATCTTATACACCGGAAAAAACGGTTGGGTCGCCCATGAGTGCATTATTGATTGCCGCGAATTCAAGAAGACCTGCAACATCACCGTGGACGACATCGCCAAACGCCTAATCGATTTCGGCTTCCATGCTCCCACCGTGGCTTTTCCCGTACCCGACACCCTGATGATCGAGCCGACCGAAAGCGAAGATAAAGCCGAGATCGACCGTTTTTGCGATGCCTTGATCGCTATCCGGCAGGAAATCGCAGCCATTGAAAACGGCAACGCCGATCCCGAAAATAATGTGTTACGCAATGCACCACACACCCACCGCTTATTGTTGGAAGAATGGCATCTTCCATACTCCAGGCAACAGGCGTTTTTCCCTGACAACAACCAGCATGACGATAAATACTGGCCACCAGTTGGACGTATCGATAGTGTTTATGGGGATCGGCATGTGGTTTGCACTTGCCCGCCTTTGGAGGATTATAGGCTATAAAAAAATCAGCTAACCAGGACGGATGCAATAAAATCCACCATGACCTGGCAATTGTTGCATATCGGCACACAATCTTTGTACTTCCATCATTAAGTAACGTGTTATTAATGTATTAGGTAAAAGTTCAGGATGGTTAATAATCGAAAATAATTGATGCTTTTCGCTTGTTCAGCATTCAAATATCAATGAACATGGCTGTAAGATTAAAAAATGGAGAAATTATGATACACAAAGTCGAAGGTGACATCCTATTGAGCAAGGCACAGGCGATTGTTCATGGAGTTGGGGTAAACGACCCGATGGATAAAGGTTTGGCTCTAAAAATACGTAACAAATATCCCTCCTTGCAAAAAGACCTCAACCGCTGGTGTCATCAACATAATACATTGCCGGGTGAAGCCTGGATGTGGGTTGGGCAAGATAACGTCCGTATCGTGAACCTCATCACCCATGAACGCATGGAATGCAACGACCATCACTATGACAAAGCAACCTTAAGCAATATCAGGCACGCGTTAACTGCATTAGTGAAAATGATAGCTTTTGAAAAGCTTACCTCGATTGCTTTGCCGAGGATAGGGACTGGTTTGGGTGATCTGGACTGGGATGATGTGTGGCCGTTAATAGAAAATATTTTAGGCGGGCTTGAAATTCCAGTTTACGTGTACGTTGTTTATCACCCAGGCCAAGCCGCTGATGAACTCGGCGTTTAAACAACCGTCCAGTTCATCGCAAATAACGTACCAATTTCCAAACAATCTACCAGTCAATAAGGCACGCTGAACTTACCCGTATCGATTTCACTCTTATGGAGTGTATCTAGCCATCGGTGAATAACATGAATCCAGTCCTTTGGCAGCCGTCGGTTGAACGGCGGGGAAACGCCAATATTACCCGCTTCATGAAATCGGTAAGAGAGGGCTATGGAATTGATGTTACCGAATATGCTGCCCTTTACCGATGGTCTATTGAAAACCCCGCCTTTTTTTGGGATTTGATGTGGCAGTTTGCGGATATAAAGGCAGCCTGGAAAGGCGATATTGTTTTATTGTATGAAGATAAAATGCCCGGGGCTAAATGGTTTCCAGAAGCTCGGCTCAATTATGCGGAAAACCTACTAAGGCAACATGACAATCGTCGCTTTGCCATTAGTTTTCATAGCGAAAATGGCAAGATCCAGCGACTTACTTATGGAGAACTTTATAGCCGTGTTTCCCAGCTTGCCCAAGCGTTGCGGAATGATGGCGTAAAGCCTGGTGATCGCGTGGCCGGTGTTTTGCCGAACCTTCCCGAAACCATTATTGCGATGCTGGCAACCGCCAGCCTCGGTGCAGTCTGGAGTAGCTGCTCACCGGATTTCGGCATCCCCGGTATCGTAGACCGTTTCAGTCAAATTGATCCCACGGTGTTGTTTGTCTGCGATGGCTACACTTTTGACGGCAAGGTATGTAATCGCCTGGATCAGATTGAGCCTTTGCTTAAAGCGCTGCCGTCAGTTCAAAAAATTGTGTTAATTCCTTATCTTAAAATGGAATCGTTCAAGATTAGCAATGAGGTAACGCTTTGGGAAGACTATATGGCTGATTATTTGGAGGATCTGCCGATAGAGTTTGTGCCGATGGCATTCGACGACCCCTTGTTTATTCTTTATTCTTCCGGCACCACGGGGCCGCCGAAATGTATTGTGCATGGGGTCGGGGGGACTTTGCTCCAGCACCTGAAAGAACATTTATTGCACGTGGATATTCATCTCGGTGACCGCCTGTTTTATTACACCACGTGCGGCTGGATGATGTGGAACTGGCTAGCTTCCGCATTGGCATCCGGTGCGGAACTGGTGCTTTATGACGGTTCGCCGCTTTATCCCAAGGCTGACGCATTATTTGACTTGATAGATGAATTTCAGGTCAACATCTTTGGGGTTTCCGCCAAGTATATTGACGCACTCAAAAAAGCCGCTGTTAACCCTAAAAACACCCACGACCTGTCATCGCTCAATACAATTTTATCCACCGGATCGCCCTTGATGCCGGAAAATTTTGATTTTGTCTACGGATCGATCAAATCCGATGTCTGCCTGTCCTCCATTTCAGGCGGCTCGGACATCATTTCCTGCTTTGTGCTTGGTTGTCCGATCCTTCCGGTACGTCGGGGTGAAATCCAGTGCCGTGGGTTAGCGATGGATGTCGATGTTTATGACGAAAATGGCAATTCGTTGCAAGGGGAAAAAGGCGAACTGGTCTGTAAAGCACCGTTCCCTTCCATGCCGATAGGCTTCTGGAATGATCCAGATGGAAGCCGTTATCATGCAGCCTATTTTGAAAAATATCCGGGCGTGTGGTGGCACGGCGATTATGTGGCGTTGACAGAAAGCGGCGGAATGATCATTTATGGCCGTTCGGATGCGGTGCTCAACCCTGGCGGCATCAGGATCGGTACGGCTGAAATTTATCGGCAAGTGGAGCAGGTGGATGAAGTTCTGGAAAGCCTGGTGGTTGGGCAGGAAATTGCGGGAGATTGCAGGATCATTTTGTTTGTCATCCTCCGTAATGGAGTGATGTTATCAGATCAATTGAAGGTGAAGATCAAACAACAAATCAGGCAAAATGCGTCACCCCATCACGTTCCGGCAGAAATTCTACAAGTGACCGATATTCCTCGCACCAAAAGCGGTAAAATTGCAGAATTAGCGGTACGCAATATTATTCACGGCTGTCCGGTAATAAATCGGGATGCCTTAGCTAATCCTGATGCGTTGGAGCAGTATAAGCGTATTACGGAAAGCCTTTAAAAATTCAAGTTCCATTCGGCTTAGAATTGCATCGTTCCCACGCCAGAGCTTCTCTGGCTGCGTTCCCACGCAGAGCGTCACTGCCATTAAGTTAGCGGCAAGCGCCTTCTCCCTTGAGGGAGAAGGCTGGGATGAGGGGGAGTTTATAAGGCTTTTCCTTGTTTTGTATCTCCTCACCCCAGCCCTCTCCAGCAGGAGAGGGAGATGGCGTTGCTTAACTTAATGGCAGTGACGCATAGCGTGGAAATCACGATTCTTTAAAAAATTACCAATGGTACAATAGATATTAACCATTGTAATTGATGAGGATTTTTGCAATGACTTCCCAAAATATATTTGATCAAGCTTTAACCCTATCAGCAGCGGAAAGAGCCGCTTTAGTCGAACAATTGCTTGTCAGTCTTGATGAGCCAGATAAAGAAATTGATGGGCTTTTAGCAGATGAGGTGGAACGGAGAATTAACGCTTACGATAAAGGGGAAATGCGTTCAACCCCTGCTGAACAAGTTTTTGCGAAATTGGAATCAAATTGAACATACGTTTTCTCGAAGCCGCAGAATATGAATTGGAGTTAGCCATTGATTATTACAATCAACAAAAACAGGACTTAGGTGCTGAGTTCCTTGAAGAGATAAAAAACACGGTAAAAAGGATCGCCAATTTCCCTGAAGCGTGGCTCTGTTCAGCAAAAGAACTCGAAGGTGTCAGACTCGTCGTTTCCCCTATGGGGTGATTTATCAAATAAGAACCGATGAAATTTTGATCGTTGCAATTAGCCACTTACACCAAAAGCCCTTTTACTGGTTAAAAAGAGTTATGCTAACGTAGTCTTTTTTATAAAGCAAAGAGCAACCGTGATGAATTTAGAAACCAGAATTACCCATAATCCCTTGCAGTGTGGCGGCAAGCCTTGTATTCGAGGCATGAGGATACGCGTCAGCGATATTTTGCAAATGCTGGGTGAAGGTGTCGGCAGCGAGGAAATTTTGCGCGACTTTCCCGATCTGGAGCAGCAGGATATTCAGGCTTGCCTGTTATACGCCGCCAGACGTGCGAATTTGGAACGGCTGGTGGCGTGATCTACTGGATTGATGCACAACTACCGCCACAACTGGCAAGCTGGTTAAGCGGAACATTTAATGTGGAAGCCTACGCCTTACGTGATTTACAGTTGCGCGATGCCGAAGATGCAACGATTTTTCAGGCAGCGCAACAGGAAGGTGTCGTCATAATCAGCAAGGATAGCGATTTCGTCGATATGGTGTTGCGTTTGGGTACGCCGCCTCAACTGCTATAGATTACATGCGGCAATGTCACTAATTGCCGATTGCAGGAACTGTTTATTCAATTATTTCCTCGCGCCCAAGAATTGTTGATAAAAGGAGAAGCGGTAGTTGAAATTGCCGATCTTGGGGTTGAAATTTCTTGAGGCTATTATTTACAAAGCCGTAAGATGTGTCATGTGAAGGTTGTGGCATGTATGGGTGCATCAAATAGAGTAAACGCGAACGATGCGCTTCCCTTCGTTCAACATATCCTACGGCCCTAATATCAAACCATCTTTAATTTAATTTCGGACAAACAGCCGATAAACAAAGGAAATATTTTTTAATATGTACAGTCTAAAATCTGATATTTTTAATCTTATCGTATCTGCTTTAGTTGTAATTATACCTGGAGCAATAGGATACTTTATATTAGAAAGATATTTTGGTTTAGGTCTTGTGGGATTAATCATAGGAATTAGTACGATTGCTCAAAATATGTGGATTAACGCATATGATGACCTGAAAAAGCATTTACCACAGCATTCAGTTACGCTAAGAATGGCGATTATGTGTCAGGATGCTGATTATAGCCATTTAGGTTCAAATGACTGTACTAAATATGCTACTTACGATAAAGACATCACATTGCAATTTATTCCTAGTATTGGAATGAGAATTTTTGAACATAAAGTTATTGCTATAGATGTATATGAAGAGCTTAGTGGTTATAACCGCCCTAAAATCTTTTGTATTGTTGAATGTGAATTTAAAGATAACCTACAGTAACTATTTAATTGTATGTAACTTTATTACTCAATGACAAGTGTAGTTTGAGGATCTTAAATGTTGGGCTTAGGTAAATAAAAATGTTTACGCAGCTAAAAAAGAGAAGAAAATATGCCAATTTTTTTGAAGCCCCATCGAAGGAATTCAAAGAGTTGACGGTTTCAGAAGAGTGGTTAAGTACCTATGGTGTCGAGCAAGGCTACGACGGAAAAACTCTTGTGGTCTGTAATGAGCAATGGCCAGACTGTGAAGTAAAAATGGATTCTGGTGAACTATGTGGTATTGAAGTTACAGAATTGGTGGATCAGGAGTGTATAGAGAGAAATGAACAAAACCAAGAGGTAGTTCGACTATGGAATGATAATGAGATTATCGAGGCAATTGAAAGAAGATTAAAGGATAAAAACACTAAAAGCCATGGTGGTAAATATCAAAAGTTAATTGTATTAATTCACACAGATGAGATTGACATAATTTTTGATAGAGGCAACAAGGTGTTACAAGCACACACTTTTTCTGGGCTTAAAAATATCAATGAAGCATATTTAGTGCATTCATATGAGCCGTCGTATCAAAAATATCCTGTTAGTACTATTAAAATTTCAGTCCAATAAAATGTTCCAGAGAACATCCAAGGCTACGCGATCTCTATGCATACGTAGGGGAAAACCCTTGGGGTTGCCCTAATCCCCCGCAGCAAGTAGGGAAACCGGAGCCACGAACCCCCGGATTTCGCAAGCTCCATCCAGGCTACGTTAGGAATGGCTATGTTTAACGATTCAGTTAACCGCCGCCAACTCCCGCCTCTGCCCATCCAAACCATCCCAAAATGCGGCAACGCCGTCCAGCATCTCATTGCCATAACGGATAAACCCGTCTTCATCCAATTCCAGGGTAAAATAAAGTTCCTCCAGTTCTTCCTGGGTATGGGCGGCATGTTGAGATTCCAGTTGGTCGTGCCAGACGAAAAAGCCTAAAGGCAGGTTGACCCCGTTCCGTTCATTAAACAGGTGGAAGCCCTTGATTAATTGCCCCCAGAATCCGGCGGCGGCCCAGTTTTCAACTGCATAACTGGCAGCCTGGGAAACTTGGTAGTCATCTCCGCCATAAAGCCGTATTAATTCATCACAGAAAAACAGGGTGGGTTTGGTCCCGTGTTTGGGTTGGCCTATTTCGGCAAACGAAAGGTCGAGTTCTTTGGCTATGTTATACAACCATTCAAAATGCCCGGCACCGAAATGAAAAATACCACTCTCAATGCTACCTTCCGTTGATCCGAGATTGTCCCCGCCGTTTGCCTGCCGGGTCGATTTGAACCGGACACCGATTTCATTCGCCAGAATTTCTTTTGATGCCCGCATACTTTCCAAGGTATCTGCATGGATCATCTTGTTCAGTTGGGCAATCAGGAACTGATTGGAAAACACCGAGAATTGAATGATAAAAGCCTTAATTTGTGCTAGGCTCTGGTCGCCTTGTTCAAACCATGCCGTGTAGGGATTATCGGTAATGACGCGATGTTTTAGCAGTTCCTTGTTGATACGGCGTTGAAATTTGAGGAAACGTTTGGCTTTATTGACGGAATACCCCATCTGCCCTTCACTAAGAGCAATCAGTGATGGCGTTGTCAAACCTTCAATATGATGTTTATGGGCAAAACTTGCTAAATGGTCGTCTAGCATGATGCAACTCCGGTAAAGGTTGGTATATGCGCATAAGACATAACCTAGATTAGATAAGTTTCAGGGTGAAACTTAACATAAACGATTGGGTCTGACGGTTTATATAATGAAGGCGAAGGCAATGCAATGAATAATGCATCAAATCCGGTGGGGACTGATGGTTTCGAGTTCGTCGAATATACCGCGCCGGACACCCGTGAGTTGGAAAGATTGTTCACCAAAATGGGTTTTGCCGCCATCGCAAAACATCGCTCCAAGGGTGTGGTGCTTTATCGGCAAGGACAAATTAATTTTATCATTAACCATGAGCCGGACAGTTTCGCCCAGGCTTTTGCAAAAGTGCATGGCCCTTCTATATGTGCGTTTGCGATCAGGGTCAAAAATGCTGCTGATTGTTTTGATCGGGCGGTCAAATTGGGTGCCCAGCCTTATCAGGGTCATGTCGGCCCGATGGAACTCAACATTCCGGCAATCCGGGGCATTGGCAACAGCCTGATTTATCTGGTAGATCGTTATGGTGATGAGCATTCCATTTATGACGTTGATTTCATACCGTTGGAAGGCGTGGATTCAAGGCCTGAAGGCATCGGGCTGACCGCTATCGACCATTTGACCCATAATGTTTACCACGGTGGCATGGACAAGTGGGCGGAGTTTTACCAATGGTTGTTCAATTTTCGTGAAATCCGTTATTTTGATATCCACGGTAAAGTGACCGGATTGAAATCCCGCGCCATGACCAGCCCTTGCGGCAAAATTCGTATCCCGATCAACGAACCAACCGATTCTAAATCGCAAATTCAGGAATATCTGGACGTGTACCACGGCGAGGGCATACAGCACATCGCCCTGTCTACCGATGACATTTACGCCACGGTGGAACAGCTGCGTGCTAACGGCATCCAGTTTATGGACACTCCTGATACATACTATGATGCGGTCGATGCAAGAGTGCCCGGCCATCATGAGGCATTGGAGCGATTACGCAAGGACAGGATATTGATAGACGGCGCACCTGAACGAGGTGCCGGCCTGTTACTGCAAATTTTCACTAATACCGTGATCGGGCCTATCTTCTTTGAAATCATCCAGCGCAAAGGTAATGAAGGTTTTGGGGAAGGTAACTTTCAGGCGTTGTTTGAGGCAATCGAGGATGACCAGGTCAAAAGAGGCGTGATCTGATGCCTTGGATCAATATACCCAAAGTGGAAGGCATTGCATCCCGGCAGGCGCATACTGATCTTCCGGCGGATACTTATGAACGGGAATTAGGCAAAGAAGGCTTTTATGGGCCTGCCACCCAGATGTATCACCGCCACCCGCCTACCTCTTGGACATCAGTTGAAGGGTCGTTACGGCCTCATGCTTTCGACACCAAAAAGATGGCGTTTTCAAAAGATAGTCCGGTGGAGGCATGTTTGTTGTTCAGCAACCCAAACATACAAATATGCTTTATGAAATTGAAAGGTGATATGGATCATCTGGTTAGAAATGCCGACGGTGACGAATTGATCTTCGTGCATCAGGGCGTGGGCGAATTGTACTGCGATTACGGTCATTTAAGTTTTAGCGAGGGCGATTATGTCATGTTGCCGCGTGGAACCCAGTGGCGCATCAGCGTGAAAGAGCCTGTCAGTGCTTTGTTGGTTGAGGCGACCAACGATAGCTACCGCTTGCCGGAGAAAGGCCTGGTGGGCAGTCAGGCGATCTTCGACCCGGCTATTCTGGATACGCCAAAGATTGACGAAGCATTTATCGCCCAGCAAAATGAAGCTGAATGGCGCGTAGTAGTGAAAAAAAGCAACCGCCTTAGCACGATCACCTATCCATTCAATCCACTGGATGCCGTCGGCTGGCATGGCACGTTGATGCCGGTACGCCTTAACTGGCGCGATATCAGGCCGTTGATGAGCCACCGCTACCATGTGCCGCCTTCAGCCCATACCACCTTTACTACCAGCCGTTTTGTCGTCTGCACGTTCGTACCCAGGCCCTTCGAGTCCGATCCTAACGCACTGAACGTACCTTTTTTTCATAGTAATGACGATTATGATGAACTGATTTTTTACCATGCGGGCAAGTTTTTTTCCCGGGATCATATCCAACCGGGCATGATGACATTACATCCCAATGGTATTCCTCACGGCCCGCATCCGAAAGCGTTGCAAAATGCCGAGGAAAAGCGCGGGAGCATGACGGATGAAGTGGCGGTTATGATCGATACCCGGGATACGCTTGAAATTTCCGAACAGGCCAAAGAGATCGAGTGGGTTGATTATGTGGATTCCTGGAAATGAAGTTAGCCACACTCAAAACTGCTGGTCGGGATGGCATACTGGTCGTCGTTAACCGTGAGCTGACCAAGGTGAAACCTGTTCCCGATATTGCATTGACGTTGCAAGCAGCACTGGATGCCTGGATAGAGGCAGAACCCCAACTGCAACGGGTTTATCAGGCACTTAACGAAGGCGAGTGTGAATTTATTCCTTTCGATACCTGTCAGGCGGCTGCTCCGTTGCCCAGGGCTTATCAATGGCTGGACGGTAGCGCTTATTTGAGCCATGTCGAACTGGTGCGTAAAGCACGCGGCGTTGATATGCCAAGCAGTTTGTTCGATGACCCATTGATGTACCAAGGCGCATCAGACAACATGCTGGGTGCTTGTGATCCTATTGAAGTCGCCAGGGAAGACTGGGGCATCGACTTTGAAGCCGAAGTCGGCGTGATTACCGATGACGTGGAGTATGGCATTTCCATCAAGGATGCCGCTGCCCATATCAAGCTGGTCGTGTTGATTAATGATGTGTCATTGCGAAACCTGATTCCTGATGAACTGGCTAAAGGATTCGGATTCCTGCATGGTAAACCTGCCAGCGCTTTTTCACCAGTTGCGGTGACCCCCGACGAACTGGGCGCGGCTTGGGAAGATTCCAAGCTGCATTTGCCTTTGAAGGTCTATTGGAACGGGCAGTTATTCGGCAATGCGAATGCCGGTGCCGATATGCAGTTCAGTTTTGCGAGGTTGATCCACCATGCCGCCAAGTCCCGAAAACTGGCCGCCGGGACTATCATCGGTTCCGGTACGGTCAGCAATTATGATTCAACAAAAGGGTATTCCTGCATTGTCGAAAAACGGGTCGTTGAAATCATCGAAACGGGTGCAGCTATTACAGAATATTTGAGATTTGGAGATAAAGTAAGGGTAGAGATGCTGGACGGGCAGGGAAATTCAATCTTCGGTGCGATTGAACAGGAGGTCAGTCCATGCCGATAATCCTGTACAGTTATTTCAGGAGTTCCGCCGCGTATCGGGTACGTATTGCGTTGAACCTGAAAAAAATAGACTATGAAATCCGACCCGTACACCTGCTCAAGAACGGCGGTGAACAATTCAATGCCGATTACCTAGCACTCAACCCACAAGGACGTGTGCCAGTCCTGATGGTGGAAAATACGGTATTGACCCAATCATCCGCGATTATCGAGTATCTGGAAGAAGCCTACCCGAACCCGCCGTTGCTACCTGACAACGCCATAGAACGTGCTTATGTCCGCGCATTGGCTCAAATCATTGCCTGTGATATTCACCCACCCAATAATTTGCGGGTTTTGGACTATCTAAAAGGCTCAGTTAAAGATGAGTTTCAGCAAGCCTGGCGCAGCCACTGGATACAGGAAGGATTTGCAGCTATTGAGCAGCTACTGCAAAAAAACGATTACTGGGGTAGCTTTTGTTTTGGTGATACGCCCGGCATGGCGGATGCCTTCCTAATACCGCAAGTCTACAATGCCCAGCGTTTTGGGTGCGAAATGAAAAATTTTCCGTTAATAACCGGCATCTATGAAAATTGTATGCAGGAGGCTGCTTTTTCCAATGCCGCACCCGAAAATCAACCTGATGCCGATGCTTGACTTTGTTATTTCTAGTTACAATAACCCCGGTTAATTCCGTGGTTATTTTTAGCTTCTGGAATTGAAGCCTTTACATTCAATCTTCTTATAAAGATTCTTGCTAATCAGGTAAAAATTTTGTACAACCCTCAGAAAAAGGAATATAAATCTACATCTAAAGCGAGGCCAACATGTCAAAAAAGCAGACGAAGATAATCAATAATAACACTTACAAAGAAACCTTACGGGCATTACAAATTGAGCTGGTTAAGCTGCAAAAACACATCATCAAAAAGAATGAAAGGATTCTGATTATTTTTGAAGGTCGCGATGCGGGCGGTAAGGATGGCACTATAAAACGCATTACCCAGTACTTAAGTCCGCGTGAAACCCGTATTGTTGCGCTCGGCAAACCGTCAGACCGTGACAATAGCAGTTGGTATTTTCAACGCTATGCCGCGCATCTGCCTGCGGCCGACGAAATGGTATTTTTCAACCGTAGCTGGTACAACCGTGCGGGCGTGGAAAGGGTCATGGGCTTTTGTTCCGACCAGGAATATCATGAATTCCTGGAAACGGTACCTGACTTCGAGCAGATGCTGGTGCGTTCCGGCATCAAATTATTGAAATATTATCTGGATATTAGCCGCGAGGAGCAGAAGAAGCGCCTGAAAGACCGTCTACAGAATCCGCTTAAACAATGGAAAGTCAGCCCCATTGATAAAGCCGCGCAAAGACATTGGGACGATTACAGCCTGACCCGCAATACCATGTTTGCCAGGACGCATCATTTATTAGCGCCTTGGACTATAGTCAGAGCGGATGACAAACAAGCCGCACGCATCAACGTTATGAAGGATATGTTGTTCCGGCTAGCCTATAAGGATAAGAATGAAGCCTTGATTTTGCCCGATGCCAATATTGTGTTCAACTATGAAGAAAGTTATCTGCAAAACGGCATGATTGCGCCATGATCATTCAGTTTTTTCATGGCCATAAGACATCAATGCGATGACCAGAAAAACAATAACCAACACCGGCCAAAAATAAGGTGCCATTACAAAGCAAACCATTAATGCAAAAAACAGGGTGCCTAAAAACATAAACACGCCGATACCCATGAACAGCAATATTGTGAGGACAACGGCAAGCCCCATAATTACCAGAAAGGTTGGAATGGCAGCAAGGCGGACTAATGGATCAGCTATAGGTTCACCATTAACCATGACACTTAATTGCCCGACTTCGGGATGAAATAAGTAGCTCAGTGTGGCTAAGATTGCCCCGATGGTTAGAATTTTGATAATCAATTTTTTATTAGGCTTATTTTCCATAAATCATCACACTAATAGTTTTAAAAATGTACCAATATTATGCGAAACCCCACAACATTAATAGCTTAGTAGGTGTTTAGCGGTAATGATATTCTCTAGAAATAACAGGTTTTTAATTTACTCCCTTTGCTTGACAAGATATGTTTATTAACCCAATAAGTAATGCCGACCTAGAGTCCGATTAACTTTAATCTTAGGGCAAAGGCTAATGCTGATGTTTTATCTGTTGAACGATAAAAAGAAGGTTCTCGGGCAACTATTTTTTCAGGCGAGTCAATTTATCTTTTAGGCCTGAAATCGTGGTTGTGATTTTATTCCAGGCATCCGCTGAATTTTTGGTAAAGATAACCTTTTTCATGTCATCGATCGCATCGTAAAGCCCCAAGTAATCATTTTTGCCACCATAACCTAACATTTGAGCATATTTTATTTTTTCTTTAGCCGCATCAAATAATTTTGTTATTTCAGTTCGACTGGCTTCTTGTGCCCCAATGTTTGTGTGTTCCAATTTAGAAGCCTCTTTTAACAATCCCTCAGCTTTCAGCACCGGTAAAGGTAAAATTTCTCTCGTTTTAACTAACCGGTTTAATACTTCATAAAGTACGTCTTCAGCCTTATCAACATTACCTGTACTGGCAAAGTA
>Ga0302321_100001943_pt1 | contig 17653 bp, 16 predicted proteins | sample Fen_T0_1_FD_202505 | JGI IMG/M metagenome (GOLD analysis project Ga0302321, IMG submission 202505) | Peat permafrost microbial communities from Stordalen Mire near Abisko, Sweden - Fen_T0_1 | ecosystem: Environmental > Terrestrial > Soil > Wetlands > Permafrost | place: Sweden: Abisko...
TCACTTTTGCAATGTGCAAACAATATAGGATACACGCACGGTGGCGCAGATTGGTGACAAGCAAGCGGCTATGATGGGTCAGAAGTGTATAGAGCATGATTTTATCCCGCATCCCGCCCTATAGAAGCAATCAAGGGATATCATCGATATGATGAGTTCTATATCTGTATAAATGTATTTCCAGGGTGGCGTTCAGATGTCGTGGTAGCCGAGTTCGCGTGCCTTTTGGTATGCTCTTTGTGCTTCTGGGATTCTACCGAGATCCTGCAGAATGTCCCCTTTGCAGGCGTGTGCGAGGGCCAGATCGGGCTCAAGCGCTAATGCTTGTGCACAGGCAAAGAGGGCTTCTTTATGCAGTTGTAGTCCATGTAGCGCGGTACATTCGATGAGATGGGCGTGTACGAGGTGAGGATCGCGTCGCAGTAGCTGGGTGGCAACCGCAAGGGCTTCCTGGTAGCGCTGCAGCTTGACGAGGGCGGAGCCTTTATTGATCGCGGTGGTGATGTCGTTGGGGTTGAGGTGCAGCGCTTGCTCATATACCTGCAGCGCTTCCTGGTAGCGTTGAAGATGATCGAGTAGGTAGCCTTTGTTGTGGTAGGCGGCGGCAAAATTATGGTCATGAGCAAGTGCTTGCTCGCAGGCCTTGAGCGCCTCATCATATTGCTGCAGGCCAATGTGGGCTAAGGCCTTCTCGTTGTATGCAATAGCCTGTTGTGGGTGCAGTTGAATGAAGACATTGCAGGCGACAAGAGCGCTATCGTAGCGTTTGAGTGCTAAGAGGGCTTTGCACTTCCCTACATGGGCGTCCATCTCCTTGGGGTCGATACGCAGCGCCTGATGATAGGCATTTAAAGCTTCTTTGTAGCGCTTCAGTTGATGCAGTAGCGCGCCTTTTTTGAGATAGGCATAGAGCGCGTGAGCATCAAGTTGCGCCATCTGCTCATAGAGAGCAAGGGCCTCTTCATAGCGCTTCAATTCTACGAGCGCCGTGGCCTTTTTTCTTATGAGCGCATTATTGGAAGGTTCGAGGCGCAGCGCTTGCTGGTAGGCCTGAAGAGCCTCCGTATAGCGTTGTTGTTGCGAGAGGGCGTCCCCTTCAGCGCTCAAGTGAGCTGCCGAGAGGCCTGGCGGTGTTTCCGGGCTAATCGCCGGGATGTGCGCTGGTGTCTCTGTCTCTGGCTGAGGTATTGATGAGTAGGTCAGTGCAGCGATAAAGTGAGCGATGCTTGCATAACGATCCTCGCGCACCTTGGCCATCGCTTTGAGAATAGCATACTCGACATGTGGAGGTGGAGAGGGCATATAAACAGAAAGAGGGGTAGGAGCTTGCGTCGTATGGAGATATCCCAGAGAAGCGGAAGTTGTGGCCTCAAATGGTAGATGACCGGTGACCAGTTCATAGGCGACGCAGCCCAGCGCATATTGATCACTCCTCTTGCTTGCCTCGCCACGAAATTGCTCAGGAGACATATACTCAGGGGTTCCTGCCGTATTGACCTGGAGGACGCTGGCGGCGCGTATCACAACTGCCAGACCAAAGTCGGCCAGCAACACATTATCATGTTCATCAAAAAGGATATTTTCGGGCTTGAGGTCACGGTGAATGAGGTGTCGGTCATGTGCATGCTGGAGTCCTTGCCCAATCTGTGAGACGATGCGTAGGGCATCATCGAGTGGCAATGGCTTTTTGCGGTTCGCGAGCCGATCGGCCAGCGAACCATTAAATGCATACTGCGAGATAATATAGGGCATCTGATTATGATTGTCGATCCCAGCATCATAAACGCGCAGGCAATGGGGATGTTCCAGCCTTGCCAGGATACGCCCTTCGCGCAGAAATGTCTCGCGTTCCTCAGTTGAACGAAGATAGATCATATGTAATAACTTAATTGCAACCAGGCGATCAAGATGTTGATGCTTGCCATAATAGACGCTACCAAACTGCCCACTGGCGATCCGAGCTCCGACCGTATAATTGCCTATAGACGTGCCAATATAATCATCTGTATTTGTCATACTCATACCCCGAAAAGCTTGCCTGATAATATTTTTCAAGTACCTGCGCTACGAGCGTCTATATCAGCAATTATGCCATTACGTGTCATGGTGTTGCCAGACTTTCATGAGTACAAATGGAAAGAAAGCAAAGATATGTTGAAGAATATAGATAATTGACAGTATTCTATTACTGCACAACTGTTCGTTAAGAAAAGCTATTTTTTTGTAATGAAGAGGGCGTTTCGCAGCATCTATGCCGCGAGAGGCGCATGTAGAAGAGGCCCTGTCTGCATGGGATAGGAGTGCTATATTTGGCTGCTATGTTTGCTAAGGAAACTCTGCTATGTTATAGTTGCGAGAGTTCTACTGTCCTTAGAATAGCTTATCGCAATACGTTACAAAGATATGCAAGACGATTTCGGTGTCCTTCTGAATGCGGAGCGCAATCTGGCAGGACCGTGATAGTTGGCAGACAGCAGGCAATAAAAGGCCATCACTAGAACGATGAGGGAGATGCCAATGTTGAAGATCAATGACCCTGCCAACATCTGGGCCTGGATTGATAAAGATGCGGATCGCCTGATCCAAAAAGGCGGCGCGCATAAAGTCATTATTGAAAACTATACGGATTTCTGGGCTAGCTATGATAATGACTATGTTGCTGCAGAACTAGCCATAACACAGGCGTTAAAGGCGGCACTTGCGACCGATGAGGTAAAATGGCAGCTACACCTGCGTCACTGGCGAGTGCAACTCTGGTTAAAGCAACGCCAGGTTCGGCGTGCTCTACCGGAAGCGGTGGACCTGCTGGCGCTGGCAACGGATCTGCGTGTGCAAGACGTGCCACAGCGCATCTGCGCCTTTCATGACGTTGCGGAGTGTTATCTTGAGGTCGATCCCGTAGGTTATTACAAAGAGATTGTTGCCAATTCACAGGATATCCTGGCACAGTTGCCGCAGCGCCATCCCTGCGCGACCACGGCCCGCTTGCATCTTGCGCACGCCTCGGCCGCCGTTGGAAGAGCCCAGGAGGCTGAGCACTGGATGAACCAGGTGAAGGCGACAATGACACAGCCGCTCTCGAACGGCATGGTCATCAGCTTTGGTATCATAAGCTCCCTGCTAGGAAATTGGGATGAGGCGGAACTTTACTATCTGCAGGCGCGCGATACAGGCCAGAAGGACAAGAATCGCGGCGACTTTATCTCTGCAACCATAAAGCTGGTCCGTGTCTATCTGGAAAAAGATGAAACCCAAAAAGCGCTGGATATGTTGCATAATGCCAGACAAAATATGAAGTTCCAGAGCCATCCCGATGATCTCGCGCAATTAGCGGAGGCTGAGGGACGTGTGGCAGTAAAGCTACAGCATGTACAAACAGCGGTGGAGCATCTGACGCAGGCTGCGGGTCTCTACCTTGATCCTGGTTGCTATCGTGATGCGGCTGAGTCGGCTCTCTACGCAGCCGAGATAGCATATGCAGCGAAATTGGAATTGCCCTTTGAGGGATTGGATCTAGCCTCGCAGGCTGTCGGACAGCTACCACTAGCCTCACGCGACCTTTATCAACGCCTGGCTGTATTTGATCGCCAGCCCGGCGTGCTTGCACCGAATGGCTTGAAGAGCGTTATTGCCTCCGCGCACGACCAGGATCAGCAAGAGTTGCGTACCCTGGAGGAGCTCTTGCAGCAACATATCGCACTGCGTCATTATGTCGATATTAACATGGTACTGTATCGGCTTGCCATCTGGCATAGCTCACATAACCAGACCCGTACAGCGGTAGATTATCTGGTCGCCGAGGCGGCTTTAGAGCGTCTGATGAAACGGCCCTTTGATGAGCGTGAGGAAGCACTCGGAGCATTGGGAAGATTGCACAAAGACCTGCCCGAAAATACTGTTGCCGCCTCTTTCGCCGCGATGCAGAGTGGCCCGCCAAACTGGATGTTGCCCTTGTTCCCCAGGATTCCATTGGCGCATTGGCGCTGGATTCTTCACGGCATTGAGGCAGAGATCGCTGATCGCCCTTTCGTCGAGCCCAAACCGCAAGAGCAGGATGGAAGCGCCGTCTTCAACGACTGGCTCAGCCACTCCAGCGGCATGGCCGCGCTTATTCTCCGTTTCTATCAACGCCTTGATCCGCTGGAATTTGTCTGCTGGGCGGAGAAAATGGATGAGCAGGCGAAACTTATAGCGGACGAGGCCAGCAGTGCGTCCAGAAGAGAAGAGGCCGAGCCAATTATCAGCCTCGCACGCGGTTTTGCAGCGCTTGCACGTGGCACCTGTATCGCGGAAGTTACCGCAGCTGTCTTGCTCCCGTTCAAGGATGTGATTGCGCGGGTGGCCGAGATCGCCCAAAAACCGATCTGGTTCCATCCCGATGCCTCACCAATAGACTTTCTCGTCGAGCAGGCCGCACAAGAAGCTGTACGCGCTCTCCGTTGTCATGATAAAGAACGGAACAGTGGCCTGAAAAATCTAGCGTTGCGCTATAAACTCATGGCGATCGACCTGCGTGAGCAGGAGTCGTTGGTTCCCTTCGCCCATTTTCTGGATATCTTACACGATCTGGTGCTTCTGGATGGTGAGCGGCTGCCAACGGTAAAGTTGGATGCACCATTTGATGCTATTCTGTCGGCTATATTTACATCCAGCCAACTTGCCAATCCAGAGGAGAGCTAAGTATTTTACAATTTGTTCCAGGTTTGTGGTCACTTTTGTTCTAAAAAATGGGTAGCTGTGTTATAATTTTGAGGAGCTGAACTATAATTTCATCTGCTCGATGCGACTAAGAGAAAAAGGATTCTATATGCCTAAACATATTCTCATCATCGACGATGATCAGTCGATTTTAGAGCTTTTCCGCCTTATCCTGGAGCCGGAAGGCTATCAAGTGACGATCGCCAAGTCTGCATTTGAGAATGTCCACGAGATTGAGCAACTCAACCCTGATCTTATTGTGCTGGATTTCAAGCTAGGTCGTCAGGAGGATGGCTTCCTTTTATTGCAAAAAATCAAAATGTATCGCCCCACGAAAGACATACCAATCATACTTTGTACTGCGGCGGTCGATATCGTTGTCGAGCAAGAGAACGTATTGCGTGAGAAGGGCATCCCGATTCTGTATAAGCCATTTGATATAGATGAGCTCTTAAGAGTTGTTGAGCGGGAACTGGAAGCGCCGCCCATCAATTAAGCGCTTGAAAGTTATTTTTGTGAGCCCTTTTCGTTTGCCCTTCTAGCCCTTAAAGTACGCGAGGCTCAGTCCTTTCCCGACAGGCAGGGTGACGTGATCAAATTGAGGCTGCGCTTCTAGCGTGTGCAAGTAGCCAGCGATCTCGTTGGGGTGTGAGTTTACATTGTCGGCGAGGACAAGCGCCCCACGGATTAGCTTTGGAATGATCCGCATCAACTGAGTCGGCGCGCTATAGCGGTCTGCATCAAAAAAGACCAGATCAAATGGTCCCGATAACTGCGTGACGATCTCAGTGGCATCACCGCATTTGAGATCAACCAATTCACGCAAGCCCGCCGTACGCAAGTTCGCATCGGCCAGATCCTGCTTATGGCTCTCTCGGTCGATACTGATCACTCTTCCACCAGTAATAGAGGCCGCCCACGCCAGCCAGATCGTGCTATAGCCATTAGACGTGCCAATCTCAAGTATATGGATGCTTTTGCCGTAGCGAGCGAGAAGGTGCAGAAGTTGGGCGGTCTCTGGCTCCAGGTTGAGCATCTTCTTGCTCCGCTCCTGCTGTTTCGCGTCCTGCCGTTCTCCATCTGCATGTAACGTATCGAGGAATGCCCGCAGAGCAATCTCTTTCATCATAAGTGCATTTCCTTCCAAGCTCTTTTCTTATGGAATAGCCTTGTAGCCAACAACGAATGCTTGTCTGCCTCAACTATTGCAATGTCAATGGGAAGCGCATCCCTGACTTTGCTTGCATAAAACACCAGGATTATGTTTATATATGTACTATGGTACCATACATTTACATTTGTATGCTTAACGCGCTCGGGGGAGACGCGTGATCGAGGAAGGGGCATCACATGGCACAGTTCACGCCAAATGATCAGCTACGTACGGCACGAAGAAATAAGCACCTCTCACGTGAACAACTGGCTGTGGCCGTCGGCACCAGTGCTATCATGATTGCCCGTTGGGAGCGCGGCGAGAAGATACCAGATGTCGGTGCACACGAGAAGCTCTGCGCATTTTTTCAACTGCCAGCAGCCGAGCTCGGTCTCACACAAAGCATGCCTGCCGACACTGCCTCGACCTCTAAAATTGAACCGGCTATCAGCGCCCTATACGATCCTGCCATCCCACTATTACCCACGCTTCCCTTGATTGGACGCGAAGCCGAGCTTGCCTCGATCAAGCAGCACCTACTTGCCCTGGGCGGGGAGTCTTTGACTGCCCTGAACGGCCTGCCCGGTGTGGGCAAGACAGCGCTAGCAATCACCCTGGCCCATGATCAGCAATTGCGCGCACACTTCACAGACGGCGTACTCTGGGCCGCGTTAGGGCCACGCGCAAATATCCACGGCGTACTCAGTCACTGGGGGCGCTTGCTCAATGTTCCGCAACGCGAGATGGAGCAACTGGGCAGCAGCGAAGCCTGGGCCAGGGCCATTCATAGCGCCATTGGCACACGGCGTATGCTGCTCATCATCGATGATGCCTGGCTCATCGATGATGCCCTCCTCCTCAAAGTTGGCGGTCCGTACTGCGCACATCTGCTCACCACACGCTTTCCCACTATCGCCACCCAGCTTGCTATCAGCAGGAGCATCACCCTCCGTGAATTGAACAATGCCCAGGGCATGGATCTCCTGCGTCTACTCGCCCCGCAGGCCATTGCAGTAGACGAACAGAAAGTGCAGAACCTTGTCCAGGCCGTTGGTGGCCTGCCCCTGGCACTCACCTTGATCGGAAGCTATCTGCGCAAACATTCATATACGGGGCAGGCGCGGCGCATCCACAGCGCCCTCGCCCTGCTCGCAGATGCCAGCGAACGCATGCAGCTCAAGCAATCCTTTAGCCCCCTTGAGAGCCATCCCAGCCTGCCAGACGAGACCTCGCTCTCTTTGAATTCAATCATCGCCGTCACCGACCTCGCCCTCGACGAGCAGGTACGGCATGCCCTCTATACCCTATCCGTCTTCCCCCCCAAGCCCAACAGCTTCTCCGAAGTAGCCGCGCTGCATATAGCCGAGTGCGAAGTCGAACAACTGGATGCGCTCACTGACACTGGCCTGCTCGAATATAATAGTGCCGAACGCTATCTGCTCCATCAATCGATCGCCGACTATGCTCGCATCCATCTGACCGAGCCCGCGCGTGCTCGTGCCTATACGCGCCTCATTGAGTACGCCATCGACTACATTCAACTGCATAAGAAAGACTATGAGCTTCTTGAACTTGAAAGCAACGTCCTGCTGGCCGCCCTGGAGACCGCCTATAAGATGAGCAAGCGGCCGGAGCTGGTGCAGGCGGTGATAGCTTTCGTCCCCTTCATGCTTTTACGCGCCTGGTATGATCAGGCTGATCTGCATACGCAGCGCGCACACGACGCCGCTCTGGCGATCGATGATAAACGCAGCCTGACCTATATCTTATCGTATCGGGGACAGCTGGCGCAGAAGCAAGGCCATTACGAAGAGGCGGAAACATACTATCAAGATGGCCTGACGCTTGCCCGGCAGAGTGCCGATAAAGAACGCATCTGTGCACTCCTCGATAAGCTCGGGAACTTTACATGGAGGCGCGGGAAATATGAGCAGGCGGAAACATATTTGCAAGAAGGGCTAGAGCTGGCTCGTGCGATCGGAGATCGCGAGCATATCGGCAGCATTCTCCGCACGCTCGCAGCCGTAGTCGCAAACCTGGGCGACTACGAGCAATCGGCGGCATATCTACAAGAGGGACTGGAGCTGGCCCGTGAGGTCGGAGAGCGTGAACAGATCTGCCGCATCCTGCTCAACCTGGGCGCAAACTGGGGCGGGCGCGGGCGCTTTCTGGAAGCAGAAGTCTATTTTCAGGAAGCGTTAGAGCTCGCGCGCCAGATCGGCCACCAGGAGATGATCTGTATTCTCCTGGGCAACCTGGGCGATGCCGCCGTTGAACTCAACGACTATGAGCGGGCAAATGCCTACCTGCAGGAAGGTCTGGCGCTGGCGCGTCAGATTGGGTATCGTGAATGGGTCAGTGCCCTCTTAATCAATATCGAGACCATGGCGCGTAAGCAAGGCAATTACGCCCAGGCTGAACTGTATATAGAAGAAAGTTTGCAGTCAGCGCGCCAGACCAGACGGCCCGTCGTAGTCTGCGCCGCCCTTTACGAAGCTGGTGGAATCTATCTCGGCCAGAACAAGCTAGATGCCGCCGAACAAGCCTTTCAAGAGCTGCTTATCACCGTCCCCGAAGGTGGACAGGATCTGATAGCCCTCGCAAACTATGGGCGTGCACGTGTCCTCGCCATGCGCGGCTGTATGCCAGAGGCACGTCAGCTCGGCGAGGAAAGCTACAACATCTTAAAGGCCATGGGGCATCGTGACGCCCCTGAGGTGCAACAATGGCTGGCATCTATGCCGGTGTGATGCTTTCTTAGTCTGGTTGGATAGCATCTTCGGGCAGGAGCACATCTTCGTAGAGAGCATCGATCGGGAAATGCACGTTGAGACTACTAAGTTTCACATCGTCATCGCGCTTATAGACAGAAAGCATCCATAGCTTGCTGCTCTCGCGTCGAAATATCTCGACCATCGGGCGTCTTGCGCTAATAAGCACATATTCTTGTATTGTTGGGCATTCACGATAGTAAAGAAATTTGTCGCCGCGATCATAGCCTTCAGTTGTCGGAGAAAGCACCTCAAATATGACACGGGGCGACGCGATAGCATCAATCTCTCCTTGATCATGTTTATCGCATGTCACTGTTACATCTGGATAGAAATAGCGGTTTTTGGAGGCAATCACTTTTGCATCGGAGGTATATGCTCTGCACGAACTGCCTCGCAGCAAGCTGCGAAGAGTGCTATAGACATTCGCACTGATTGTAGCATGGTTGAGGGTGCCGCTAGCTAGCATGTAAGCATATCCGTCGACATATTCGTAGCGCACATCTGGGCCATTACGATCAAGCTCAAGATACTCTTCAACACTCATCGTGAAACGGTCTGGTGAAGCTGTCATGTGCCTCCTCTCTGTCGATGCATCCAGGGGCTGTCGAAAGATACATATGATCAGTATTACTATCGTGCCACATATGCCCCTTGCTGCCAAATTGCATTATAGCACTTTGAAGAATCGGAATAAGGTTGTGAGCGGCTCCAGGCGATGAGAAGCGCCGTTGATGGGCAATTTTTCTGTCTGAAATAGGGGTAAGTGATGGGATTATAGGCTATAATGCTAATGGATTAAGATTTGTTGATGCTGGTTAATTTCCACTCACTTAAAAGAGCCATAAAAGGGCCGTTGAGAAAGAAGAGAAGATCGTGAAGAAGATGGCGCAAGATAGCGCAACACATGAGAAGCAGAAAGCAAATAAAGATGACACCGAGGAAGTCGTCGTGCCGGGAATCTCGGCGTTCATTGGTATCCTATTAACGGGCCTGCTCTACCTTGTGCTACCGTCGAATGTAACGTTTGGTCCGAATTGGCTCCTTTTGGGGATAGAAGTTGTCTTTATTGTGCCACTTATTCTCGATATCCTGACGGCGTGGGACCTCTCGCATATGGCACGACGTATGTTGGTATTGACTCCCCTCGTATTGAGCACAATTGCGTTAGTATCGGGTGTGGCGCTCTTCATATTTTCGTTGCCGACCAATACAAATGCGACCAATCTATTACGCGCCGCTGGCTTACTCTGGTTTTTCAATATCCTGGTCTTCGCGCTCTGGTATTGGGAGATTGATGGTGGTGGCCCTTGGAGGCGTCATCGCGCCGGGCATCTGGCCGTCGATCTTCTCTTTCCACAGCAAGCAGACGGAAAGCGCTGGGCGCCAGATTTTTTTGATTATCTGTTCGTCGCCTTTACCGGCGCAACGGCCTTCAGCCCCACTGATACGTTCCCGCTCACGAAGAAAGCCAAGATGCTTATGATGGGCGAGGCAATTATTTCACTTACCGTCATTGCTATTATAGCCGCTCGTGCGGTTAACATTATTGGGAAATGAGATCGCCTCGTGGCCTTGAAACAAGAGGGAAGATACTCTGTGACTGAACGAACGCCAAATCTGGTGCGTTTATTGTGGGGGATTCTTGCCCCACACGGTGACAGTATCCCAGTCTGCCGTAAAGCCTGGATCTTGCATCTCCCGCAATGCCTCCTGATAGAGAGCTTCGTAGTTTTCAGGTAGAAGCGTCCATTTGCGTAAGAAAGGCACAATGGTGCGAAACGTCAATTTCATATCTTCGCGGAACGCCTCCATCTCAGGGGTATTCATGTTATAGTGCAACGAAATCTGGCGCTGCTCGACATCATAAAACCCGGTTCGCTGCATGAGGCCAGGAAGCTCACTGGTCACGCCAGTGCGTTCTGGAGTAAACATGTGACCTGCACGATAAAATGCCTCGCGTGCTAGTGCAAAGAGTTTGGTGAGGGCAGGGCTATTAGTTTCTCCGAAGACATCGCTCTCGGTGAGACGAATGACCGCGCCGTTTCGTGCCGCATACTGATATTTCTGGAAGAGATTGGGCCAATCCCAGGTACGCAGATAGCTCAAGCCCAGGCGCTGATTGATCAGGTCGAAATAGTGTTTAGGAAATTCGATCATGCGTAGCGCATCCATGACGTGAAATTCAACGCGATCATCCACTTGTTCATCATGAGCCAGCTTCCGTGCATATTCAACCATGCGATGGCTGATATCAGCTCCAATGAGCAGTTTGATCTGTGGATAGGTTTTTGCCACCTCAACGAGCCAGCCACCCGTTCCGCAGCCAATATCAATCACACGCTGAAAACTGATGGGCTCGGGTTGTTCTGGCAGCACGCCTCCCAACCGCTTTGTATACATGGCATCTTGCATCTGTACTCGTTTACGTTCTTCGTCGCTCGAACGATCCTGCACAAAATAGGTGCTAGAAAGCTCCCGTGGCTCTGACGGCTGTGACATATATTTCGTTGTACCTTCCCTGGTCTATTCAACCGTTTATTGTCTCTAGTGTAGCGTATCTCCAGCAAAAAAGGAAGATATCTCTTCCTGCTATTGTAGATGTTTAATTCTCGATCCACTTGCCTTCGAGCGGATAGTGCGCCTGCTCCCACTCTGCCAACCCTCCGGCAAAGTGCAGCACTTGCTTATAGCCATTATGTTCCAGAAGTTGAGCAAGGGCTTGACTGGCGATGCATTTGTCGTCGGAGCAGTACACGACGATCTCATCCTCTTTTTTGAGCGACTGGAGTGCCGCATGCATGGAGGCGAAATGGATGGAGCCAGGGATATGCTTCGCCTGATATGCCAGCTCGCTTAAAGCCATGACCAGGCGGAAGTCGTCCTTGCGATCCAACTTCCGCTTCAATTCCTCGTGATTAATAGTTTCCATAAGCCTCTACTCTACGTGTGTGGTTACCGATGAGGCCCATGAGCGTAGCTGCAGGGCCCGTACAATGAAAAGAATGCCAAAGACGATTGCATAGATGCCCACCAGCCACAAAATGGTGAGTATGCCAGCACCTGGATGCAGAAGGAGCAGCAAACCAAACAAAATGGAGAACAGGCCCGCCAGATTCAACGCCCACTCCAGGGCCACCTGCTCATGAAAGGTGAAGGCCGCTATGATCTCTAGTATTCCTGTGAGAATGGCCCAGATGGCTATAATATAGAGCAGCACCAATGCGGTGAGACCAGGATAAGCGATGGCGAGAAAGCCCGCAAGGATGCCAAAGACGCCTTCAATGAGCAACCATGTCCAGCGCCCAAAGGTCCCTCGCTCGCCCAGGGAGACGGCCACTGCTACGATTCCATCAATGATAGCATATGCCGCAAAGATATAGATAAACGCTAGTATCGCAATACCAGGAAACAGGAGTGCAACGAGACCAAAGATGATTGCCAGCGCTCCTCTGATTGCTAGCATCCACCAGTTCCGTAAGACGATGTGCGCACCAACGCTTTGGAGCATCATTATTCCCCTTCCCCCATAATGCCGAGAGTCAATCAAGAAAAAACATTGTCCAGGTTGTACAAAAGATCATGGATTCCGTCATAGGCAGGAATGCAGGCTGTTCAAAGCTCCTTTTTACTGTCTCTCCAATGCTGCGCGATCCCACTGTGCTAATGTAGCGCTGGCTTCATAGGTGCTCTGGAAGAAATCCAGTAGCGCCTGCTCTGGTGAGGCGGCTGAGCGCACATCGTCGTAGCGCAACAAGAATTCCCCCATCTCCTGGCTGTAGAAAGCCGCTGTTGGACGAATCTTACTCGCATTGAGCCCGGCTGGTTCTGGCGCTGCGTAGGCGTAGAATGCTGGTGTTGGGGACTGGCTATTGCCCGGCCAGAAGCCACAACTGATCAACTCATGTGAGTAGCCTTCTCGCGTCATCCGATCTGCACCCGGTCGTTCTGGTGCGCGGCGGCCCGAGAAAACGGTGAATGCAAGATCGAAGCTACCCCAGAAAAAGTGGACCGGGCTGCACTTGCCAAGAAAAGCTGAGCGATAGCGCTTCATGACGGCATCGGTCAGCATCAGGACGCGCCAGAAGCGCTGAGCATAGACAGGGTCATAGGACGCATGCATATCATCTTCATCACAGCGGATAGGGTTAGCTACCTCGCTTGGCAATGGATTGATCGTGACTTCGATGCCCAGGGCCTTTAATGCAGCCATAAATTCCTGGTAAAAAGAGGCAACTGAGCGCGGGATCAGCGGTAATATCTTTGAGGTTCCATCGCTTGTGCGAATGAAGAGATTATGGTCCACGAAATCGAAATCGACGGCAAAGGTGCCTCCCTTATAGGGGATAGGAGATGTTGTTAGCCCACGCGCCGTCACATACAACGTAACATGCCACCAATGATTCACAAACGGACTCAGTTCCATTCGAACCTTGCCAACGATCTGCGTCCACATATGAAGTGTCTCGCAGGTATCCTTCCACTCCTCAAAAGGAAGAGCCGGCCAGCTCTCCATTGTATTATTACTTTGCATATATTGTTTCCTCTTCCCCTCTCCGTATCAAAAAATAGCATCATGTGAGGGCTTATGCACCTGTTCCGCCCTCAAATACGAAATTCTGCACCGGTAGCAGTATAACACACGCGAAGCTTTCAGTACCAGATATGAGAGTAGAAAGCATGACAGTAATGTAATATCCATCAATATGTACCATGGTGATCTGGCTTGCATGCAAGAACCTGGGATAATTGGGAAGCTGGTTGAAGCGCCGTTCACGAGCCGCGAAAATCGTACCCTGGCTGGCTGGCAGCGTGCTCATTGGGCTTGGGGCTCGCCTCGCGTTCTCCGGGCGACAATAACTAGCCTGGAGGCGAGAAGGGCTGAGAGACCGGTGAAAATGAGTGCGATCCGCTTTATTGACTTTTTACTGCTGTGTACGTTTTTGAAATAGGAAATGATCGTTTTTGTGTCTCAGTATACTAAAAGAGGAGTGATAAAATAGCGTTTTCTATAGAAAGGAAAACTTCTATGCAAAGAAAACTTCTCTTAACCTGTGCATTAAGTTTTGCACTCGCGTCCTCGGCTTTTTTGCCGGTGACGGGCGCCCTGGCGGCCTCTGCTGAGACATCGTCGACCACGAGCAATGTGTCCAATGTTCGTGTGGCTACGCTGCCAGGTGTTCTGGATGCAAATAAAAATGTAAGTTTTTCGTTTTCATTCGGTGATCCGTTTGAACGGGTAAGGACGATCTTGCAACAGATGCAGGGATTGCACGGAATGAAAAACCATTCTACGCATTCCTCACATTTTTCACATTCCTGGCATGCGAGCCAATCATCGCATGGAGGAAATGTAACACAAAATGTGCAAATAACGCAATCGACGCAATCGTCGCAAGGAACGAACGTTTCGCAAATAACGCAGTCGACGCAAGGGTCGGGCGCGAAACAGATCGTGAGCTCGTCACAAGGATCGGATGCGGAGCTTGCATCACAGGTATTACAATCGACACTGGAACTGTTTTCTTAGCGTGAGAGAAACATAGTATTGCTCTGTCTACTAAGGAGCTTATGGTGCGTTGATAGCGTCATAGTCAATAGCGTCCAACCTGGATAGAGAATACATTGTATGATTCAGTTAAAGAGTGCATGGTGCATAGCAATTGTGGCTAAGTCGTGTGTGTGGGAAGGCCGTACATAAGCGAGCAAGCGATGCGTTTGTCTGTGGCAGAAGACTTGCCTGCGATGTAATGTGCTCGATTGCGGCGTAAGATCTGCTGCGCTATGTTCCTACGCATGATGCACCCTTTGGCTGGACTACAGGATGTCAACAGAACATAGTGCCTCTGTGGCATCAGTTATATATTGACATATTTTCTATTCCATATAGTCATCCCTTTTACGCCTGGCGTAAAAGGGATGACTATATGGAATAGAAGTAAAACAGTTGTGAGCGCCGAAGGAGCGATCTGATGTTTGTCTATGGCAGAAGCTAAGCGGCTAGAAAATGACGGGCATGCTTTTGATTCCGCGTAGTAAGTAATATGAAAACTATACATTTGCGTGTTGTTGTTTTTAGTTCAATGTAATATCTACACCAAACTTATACTGAGTATAATATATTTTGAATATAATTGCAATAGATCGAAGGAAAAGAGGAGGCTTCACACTTTGCATTGTGTGAAGCCTCCTCTTTGTGCTGAACTAGTGCCACCAATAGCAGCGTATTTCCATGATCGAACAGATTACTGGATACTAATTGTTTTTGATCTCACCGCTGGATAGCTGGCTCTGGATCAAGCGAGCATAGAACTTATTCAGTTTGATAAGTTCATCGTGTGAGCCATGTTCGACGAGCTTGCCTTCATGGATAACCAGGATGCGGTCAGCATTGCGTACGGTGCTGAGGCGGTGCGCAATGATGATCTGCGTACAGCCCAGGGCGTTGAAGTTTTGTTCAACGGTGCGCTCAGTGATAACATCGAGGGCGCTGGTCGCTTCGTCGAGCAGTATAATCGCTGGCGTGTGAGCCAGGGCGCGTGCAATGGCGAGACGCTGACGTTGTCCACCTGAGAGGACGGTGCCACCTTCAGAGACGAACGTCTCATAGCCCATCGGCATCTGCAGAATATCGTCGTGAATCGCAGCCATCTGGGCCGCTTTGACGATGCTCTCCATGCCGATATCAGGAACGTTGAAGGCGATGTTCTCGCGGATAGAGCCGCTGAATATGGCTGCGTTCTGCATGACGACGCCAAATTGTGCACGTACCGCTTGATAGTTCAGGAAGCGCAGCGGGATATTATCATAGTAAATCTCACCTTCGGTCGGCAAACATAATCCGAGAGCCAGACGACCCAGCGTACTCTTGCCCGAACCGGTGCGCCCGACGATGGCGATCTTCTGGCCCGGCTCGATGTTGAGCGTAATATCTTTGAGGACTAACGGTGAGTTCCCATCATAACGGAAATTGACATGCTCCAGGCGGATGCGACCAGTGAGCCGTGGTGGCTGTTGGACGCGCTGGATATCCTGTTCCGGCTGGGCTTCGAGTACGTCGGCGATACGTTCCAGGTGCGAATTAACGATCTGCAACTGCTGTGCACTACTTACCAGGGAAGCGACAGGCGACAGGAATGCGGATGCCAGGGCGTTAAGCGCCAACATGGTACCGATATCCAGTGTGCCATTGATAACCTGCGTTGTGCCGATCCAGAGCAGCAGCAATGGTGAGAGCGCACGCAGCGTACCCAGGAATGTACCGATAACAGAACTCAGATAGTTCTGGTTAATGGTTGTGTTGAGCTGATCAAAGAAAAGGTTCGTCCAACGCCCCATTGCGCGATGTTCGGCACCAGCAGCCTTCAGGGTATCCATACCTGCCAGGACCTCTGCGACATAGCCCTGTGTTTTGCCGCCCGATTCCAGTTGGCGGCGCGTCAGGGCACGCATTGGTCCATTGGTACTGAGGAGCAAGATGACCTGTATAAGCCCGATTATGACGACCAGGACACCAAAGGTTACTGATTGTGAGAGTAAGATGACCAGGTAGAAGATAACGAAACTACCGTCCAGAAAGGCCGAGACGATCTGGTTACTGATGATATCACGCACAACCGCATTACTTGAGAGCCGGGCCAGAATATCGCCGCTTGAACGCTTCTGGAAGAAAGCAGGCGACAATGTCAGCATATGCTCGAAGAAGCTTGGCATAATATAGGTATCGATACGCGTTTGCAGGTAGACCAGTAGTGCTCCGCGAAGCAGATTCGTCACCAGCTGCGCCGTCAAGATCACAAGCAGGCCAACGCCCAGAAGGGGCAGGATATCGGTCAATTTAAAAGGAATAACCTGGTCAACGACAATCTTGGTGAGCAGAGGCACGGCCAGACCGAAAAGTTGCAGTAGCAGCGAGGTCCCAATGATCTGTGCGAGAACGATAGGTGCGCGCTTGAAATACTGCACGATATAGGTGCCCAGTGTTACCTGGGGGGTTGATGTATGCTTCACAAATTGGGTGCCGGGTTCAAGCATCATCACCACGCCTGTGAAGCCGGCGTCGAACTCTTCGGCCGAGTAATGTCTGCGACCACGTGCCGGGTCAACCACATCAACGCCTGTGGGGGTCCAGCGTTCGACAATCATAAAGTGGTTGAATTGCCAGTGTATGATGGCCGGAAGCGATACATTACGGAAGTCGTTTTCTTTTAGCGAGATAGCGCGCACACGCATACCGTAGCCGCGTGCTGTTTTGACAATGCCTGCCGCCGAGAGTCCGTCGCGTCCAATGCTTGCCCGCTCACTCACCTCTGAGATGCTTGTCTTGCGCCCATAGTAGCGCAGAATCATCGCTAGAGAGGCGGCGCCACATTCCACCTCGCTCATCTGTGTTAACACTGGTACACGCCTGCGGAAGATTGTACGCGAGCGGTCCAGAAAAGAAGCTTTACGGGGTGCGTTTGCGTCTCCGTCTGCCAGGTCGGACGCTTTTCCCTTGGGCTGTACCTCTTCTTTCAGGCCGGTCGTTTGCTGACGTACAGATTCTTCGCGCTGTGCGATAACGCTGGCGACCAGGGCAGAGGGATTTTGTTTCTCCGCGGCGTTGAACCCCTGGAGCAAGGCCGCACGTCGCTCTTCCTGATACTCGGGCGGCGAGTACTGCGGCGGTGGCGTTAAGACCATTGGCCCCTGCCGCCGAAAGGATGATTGTGCAGGATGAGCCTGCCTGCTGCTCTGTGGACCGACTGGTATGGGTTGAGGCGGTCCTGGTGCAGGCTGCGGTGGTCTGTTCTGCGGAGGTCCTTGCACAGGAGGCTGCTGCGGCCTGTTCTGCGGAGGTCCCTGAATGGGCTGAGACGACTTATTTTGCAGTGGCGGCGGAGCACTATTATTGTTAGCGGGTGGTCCTTGAACAGGCGGCCTGTTCTGTGGAGGTCCCTGGACAGGAGGTTGCGGCGGCCTGTTCTGAGGCGGGAGATTATTATTGTTGGCAGGTTGAGGTGGTCCTTGAACAGGTTGAGGTGGCCTGTTC
>Ga0302321_100001944_pt1 | contig 17651 bp, 11 predicted proteins | sample Fen_T0_1_FD_202505 | JGI IMG/M metagenome (GOLD analysis project Ga0302321, IMG submission 202505) | Peat permafrost microbial communities from Stordalen Mire near Abisko, Sweden - Fen_T0_1 | ecosystem: Environmental > Terrestrial > Soil > Wetlands > Permafrost | place: Sweden: Abisko...
ACCAAGTGTAAAACTACACCTGGATTGGCCAGAGATCGTTCCATCTCTTCATGGTTCGGCCTGGCCAGTCCTCACGATGGGAGAGAGATATGACCCAGAGCGACCTCGGTTCCTCGAAGACACCAATAGTGCTGCGTGATCTCCTGGAAGAGATTGAAGTCATGAGGATAAAGAGACAGGAAGAGGGAAGGGACCGTCCTCATCCACTCCTCAAACGGTTTACGCAGCAAGAGCTAACCGATGAAGCGTGTCCCACCTATAAAAATTTGCTGGTTGGGCGCTCGCAACGGATTCCCAGCCGCCAGACGTTGATGCAGATTGCGGATTATCTCGAATGTAGCATTGAAAGCCGCAACAACGTGCTCCTGGCTGCTCGTTATCTCCCCGAAAGTCTCGAATTGGAAGGTTCTCGGCTGAAACAGGCGTTCGAGCAAGCCCAACACCTCATGGGGACGTTACCCTACCCTGCGATGATGGTGACACATACCTTGGAGGTACACGCGGTCAATGAAGCATTCCAGCGCGTCTTTGAGTTACCACCGCTCACCGCGATCCCACAGCCACAACGACATCTCTTCCATTTCCTTTTTCATCCCGACTTCCCGATGCGAGTACGTTCTACCTTCAATGATCAGGCAATCAAAGCCTGGCAAGCCGGGGTATCTCGCGGCATTGAACTCTTTAAGCAAAGCAATAGGCTCTCCCAATTTGAACCGTGGTATCGAGAAGTGATTGAACGCTTCTGTGCTGTCGCCGATTTTCGTACCTACTGGGAACAAGATGCGGAGCGGCTTCCCCAGCAAGAAGCCCCGTCAAAAATGCTTCTGAGCCGTCATGCTACAACCGGCGAACTGCTTCCGCTTCAACTTCAGCATATTCGTATTTCGGTCTGCAGCCACGTGTATCCTTGCATTATGGCACTTCGCCCTTTGGATGATGCTGGACGTTCCGTCTTTGCATCCCTGAGCAGTGCCGAGGGGTCTCCTTTCAATGCGGTGAGGAGACGCTAATCCTGGAGAGCAAGGGGCCACGTTCTCCCCCTTCAACCTCGTTGCACATCCCGTGGGAAGATCCGCTTTTGCGGATCTGCTTCATTTCCAGCAACAAACAGCAACTCACGACTCGACCACTTTGCGCGATCGAGCACGCGATGATAATTCTGAAATTGTTTTTCGTCCGAGCATCCGCTTAGACAACAGCACGCAATTGGTTCACGACCTCTTCCAGTTGTACGGCCGCTTCGGCTGCAGAAGAAGCGCCCTGAGAAAGCTGTTCAGACACAGACGTTGTCACACGTATAGCGGCAGCCAGATTCTTATCGCTTTCTTCCTGGTAAGACCTCGCTTTATCGATATATTGAGCCGAAGAGATCATTCCACTGATAGACCGCTTCAACGTTTTCTCATCGAGATAGTTCCAGTTCCGAGCCAGTCCCGTGCCAATTTCACTCAGCTGACCAGCCGCCACGTGCGTAGCATTGGAGTAATACTCCAGCCGCTGTAAACCGGTTTGCGAGGCTTCAACAACCCATCGCTGTTCTTCTGCCGCGCTTTGCTGTTTATCTGCCAGAGTCTTGAGCGATTGGCTGCTATGAATAAGCGCAGTCACAGAACGCAGGATCGGCCGCGTGATGCCACGTCCCGTCATTAAACCAATCAGAGCGGCTAGCACGAGGACAATCGAGGTAATAATAAATGCCACAAATAGCTGTTGATCGGCCACACGGGTCACCGTATTCAGAGGACTCAGTACATAATAGTTCCAGGGAACGGTAAAGGTTGAGCTGCGAGCAGCCTGAAAGGTCTCATTTTGTGTGGCTGGCACCATCTGGAAGGTCAAAGAGGCATTCGTGCTCCGTTGCGCGCTCGCTAGTGCAGAATCAGTCAGTACAGCATTGCTATTGGCATGCCAGCCATATAACCCTTCATGCACAGCACGCTGCCGCAGATCTTCAGTGATTGGCACAACACTTTTAAAGAGGCTGGCAGCATCAACTGTATTCGTAGGATCTGGATCTGTACTTGCTCTCGTATAAGCAATACGTACACCATTTTGATCAAGAATAAAGGCATAGCTTCCGGGACCGTTCGTCCCGGCCTCGCTATCAACTGTTTGCCAGACATATTGTAAATCAAAAGATGTTCGTAAGATACCAACGAGCTGATAGGCAGCCGTGAAAATGGGGGTATAGATATCGATATAGGCTTCATTGCTCGCCGGGCTAAAAAATATGTCAGAAAATACAGATTTTTTGGTCGTTATGACCTGCTTCTGCGCATTTGGCAAAATATAGTAACTTCCGTGCAACTGCGGTTTCGCCGGATAGTACAAGCGCATATTCCCACGCAAATCAAACAGCGACCAATCTTCATAATAGCTGCCACGCCCATGACCGGTTGCTAATCCCGCCATGGCCCCCGCCTGCAAATCTTGATTGCCAGCCAGAAAATTCTGGATCGGTTGCAGCCTGCTAAGCGACTCTGCTTCAAGCAGACGTTCAGACAAATAGTTATCGATGAGTTGTGTATGAGTCTGAGCATCGGTTGCCATTTCCTGACCGGCTTGAGTGATCAACGCTGGGCGTGATATAAGTTCTATACTGGAGAAAGTCACAAGCAGAGGCAGTATGGCCACCAGGATCAGCAGCGCAGAAACGCGTGCAGACAAAGAAAAATGCAATTTACGGGATTGCCGCTTGCCAAATTGAGTCATTGAGGATACCTTTCTATCATATGTAGCTTTCCTTACTGCTGAATCAGGCCTGCTCGCTCCAGGTCAGCAAGCAATTGGTGAACCTCTTTAGCATCACGTACAGACAGGCGTATAAGCTCAGTTATGCTCCTTTGCCCATCTATCAACAAAAAAAGTTGTCGATGTGCCCGTCTAAGTCCCATTAAGTCAAATTTAGGTAAAACGTCATTGATATCCCGTTTCCGATACGGCGCTGCACCAACTCTTGCAGAAGAGAGTTGTGGGTTGGTATAATGTGCCGCTCCGCTTGCGGATACTGGGAAAGATAGAGAAGGAGGAGGATTCGGGTTTAACTGCGAGGGAGACGACGAAAGTGGTAAAAATATAAAGCGACAGGTTCCCCAGCTATTCAACCAGCGAAACGCTTCCGGCCCTCTCATTTGCCTGGTTGTAGCATCAGTTACGCACCCTTGCTCGAAAACGATCTTACCCTCCTCAAGTCCGGCATCGCCATCGCGCTCTACCATTAATACCCCTGTTTTATGTGCAAGCAACGCAATGCGAATGACGTCTGCCAGTCGATCTGTAACTGCTCCCCGCTGGTCCATGATGCCATTACTCCATACTTTAGTGGAAACTTCTTGCTACGAGCATCGCTCAGAGAACCGCTCACTGCCTTCATGCATGTGAGAAGAGACAGACAGAGTACAATGCTACCTATTGCACTAGTTATCTATATAGATAGCAGCTTGTGTCGCAGGAGTATCAATATTACCTTTATTAATAATCACAAAGCCGGTGTGGACAAGTTTCTTAATGGCGCTCGTATTGCCGTTTATAGCACTGATAGCATAATCAACGGCGGTACGCCCCATGTCAGCAGGCTTTTGTGTAATTAAAATATCAACAATACCATTGCGGAGATCGGTGATGGCCTGCGAGGATGCATCAAAGCTGGCAATCTTGATTTCGCTAAACTTATTCGCATCTTTAACACCTTGAGCAATCCCCTCAGCACTCCCTACATTCACGCCAAAGATACCGGCTAGATCACCAACTCTCTGTATGACTGTTATTGTCTCCTGCGTTGATTTGGCGATGTCATGATAGTTATAATCCACACCTACCAGAGTTACAGCACCGTTCGTAGCGGCGACCGCTTGCTTGCAGCCTTGCACGCGCTGAGCCGTTGAGCTGGTACCAGGGGTCGTATCCTGAATATAGATCTTCCCCCGACCACCGATGCTCTTAATCAACACATCACCTGCAATTCTACCACCAGCTACGTTGTCGGAACCAATATAAGCAAGAGGAAAGGTAACAGGCCCATTCGTATAGTTGCCATTGCCGATGAAAGTGTCTACAGAAATGACCTTGATACCTGCATCGTTGACTTGTCGCAAAGGCTCTATGAGCTCAGTATCGCTACAGGCTGCAATGATCAGGACACTGATGTTTTTTTTCATCATCGCTTTCACAATAGGAATCTGCTCGGCAGCGGCGAAATGAGCGGGTCCGTCGACCAGTAAATTGACGCCTTGAGCCGCAGCTTCTACACGGGCACCTTTCGCCAAAGTCTTATAAAACGGATCTGTCGACTGGCCTACAATAAGCCCAATCGTAGAGCCACTCGCACGACTGTTTGATGTGACACTTTGTGTGGTTGTTAACGTTCCATCGCTACAAGCTGCGAGAAAAGTGCCGCCGACGGCGATGGCTGCATCGGTGAGAAAGGCGCGGCGACTACGGCGATACCAGCCTGATTGAAAAGTTCTCACTGCATTTTCCCTTTTCATAAATTGATACTTATAGATATATGTCTATTGTAGCAATTATACACATACTATAGAATGACAGACAAACATACAGTACTATTATATTAAATTGAATGAAATTCTTGCAACAAGAAGGCAGACAACAACAGAACATTTGTTGTGTTACACAAACGATCTGGTGGTTCTGTATCGATTCCGCTACAAGTTGAGTTTGTGTGACCTTGCCGAGATGTTTTTGGAGCACGGCTTTCCATTCACGCATGAAAATGTCTTCAATCCCTGTCGCGTAAAATCCCCTTCCTGCTGTGCCGCATAATAATGAACCGTCGGTTGGCCTTCGTTATTATGAAAAAGCGAGTTGGGTATCTGTACGAACCCTGCTGCCTTCTCTTCCATCCACAGGGACATCTTCTTGTTGGAAGCAACGACGATGGGCTTCTACGCATTTGGGATGTCGAAGAGAGGCATCTGATACGAGAAATACAAGCGAGTTCTTTTCCTCAAGATGCGCTTGTCTTTAGCCACGATGGCAACTTCCTCATTACTGCCGATGCTGTTCCTCTCATTTCAGACGGACCACCTCGCTACATACGAGTCTGGGATTTTGCGAGTGGGCAACCTATCTGGCAGTTTCATAGCAATGCATCCTTGCTGGCTTGTGACAGAAACAGCGAGCTCCTCGTCAGCGCACATGGAACAACACTCGACCTGTGGAGCCTCTCCTATGGGCAACATATCAGTACAATTTCTTGTGCCCAATTCGCATCAGGAACTATCAAAAGCCTGGCTTTTCATCCTGTCTTTCCATCATCGCTCTACATCTTTTTACAGCGTCCAGATAGCTCCTTCACAGTGCTTCTGCTGGATATAGCAACCAAATCTACGTCCTTACAAGATGCTCCAACCCTGGAATCTTGCACTGTTCAAGCAAGCGTGCTCTCATCACGCACACCATGGGGTGCCATAGCTATGATGCCCCTACCACATGGGAACAGCCTTGCTATCGCAGGGCATAGCTCGATTGAAATATGGGACCTGCTCAACCAGGAGTATCAAGCGGATTTCCCGCTTGGAGACTACACAGAGTTCCTGCATGCAGATTCCATGGGACGCCAACTAATCTCGGTTTCACCAAGTGGACACTTTTCAATGATCGATCTCCAGACCCAGCATATTCGTCAATACAAACCATTACCTTTATGCAGAAAGGCAATGATTTTTGGTGCCAGGGGACTCTCAAAGGAGGATCATAGATATCTTCTACAAGCAGGAGCCGTCGATCTCAAGCCGAAAAATAGTCAGGAAAGGGAGACTACAATTTCACCCATATCTCCCAGCGATACAGAAGATCGTCTTCTACCTCAATATGATATCTCTGGTTCTGACACCCCCTCAATCTGCCGACCGGGATAATAGCGTCGGTCAATCTATCATCGCTATCGAAGGATGGCTAGAGCAGGAGCGCATTCCCTACAAACGGGAAACGAGCAGATCACACTTTCTCCATTGGGGCGATGGCATACAATGGGGTTGGAATAGAGAAGGCGAGAAAGATTAGAGTATCTGCCACAGCTGCCCAGCAGGCCAAGCAGATCGCAGAAAGTGCAAACCATGCCAACCATCCACCATCAACCGATACGCAGCCTGGCACCAAGTCCTGATCCCATCGTCAAGTACGTGAGAGGCCACATTAGGAAGAGCGGAAGATAAACTCATGTTCGCCAACGATTACCTGATCACCATCTTTCAGATAATGGGAAGCTCCCTCTTCCAACTGCTGGCCATTCACAAAAGTGCCATTCGCACTTTGCTCATCACGCAGTATATACCTGCCATCTTCCCAGTAAACGGTTGCATGGTATTTTGACGTCAATAGATCCTTTGGCAACGAGATATCACTATTTGGACCACGACCAATGACGGTTTTAGATCTGTCTAATGGATATTTGTGTAGAGTCTCACCACTATCTGAACGCAGAATAAGCCATCCCCCCTCCCCGGGTGATGCACCTGGAGAATGCGCAGGAAGCAAGCGATGACCACAATTCGAACAGAAGTTTTTGTCAGGCCGAATTTCAGCTCCACAGTAGGGGCACTTCTCAATCATGGTAAAAGTTCCTTTCAAGAAAGTCTGATCTCTACTGGAGAAAAGTGAGAGCTTGCTGGAGGTTGTACTCCGCAATCTCCATCATAAATTCGCGATCTGGAAAGTCGCCGTCGAGCAGCCGCAGTGGCCCGGCCACGAGCGAAAGATGCATGGCGAGTGCGTAGAACTGCATCCGTTGTTCATCGAGATCGTTTGGACGCAACCATCGGTAATGCTCGTTGAAACGAAGCTGAAGGAAGACATGCTCCCACTCAACGTCGAAAAACATCACCCCCTCAATATCGATGATAACCGGATCTCCTCGCTCATCCACGAGCACATGGTCTGGTCCTAGCTCACCATGGATGAGGCTGTACTCGGTGCGTTGGCGTACAGCGCCAGCCAACTCATGGATCTTTGCTTCCAAACGGGAGTGCGCTATGGCCACACTCTCGACCCGTGATGCAACCTCAGCGAGATGGCGAACTGCGCGATCCAGCACGATCTGCTCGCACGACCGATTCTGCAAGGCCTCGCCACTCTCAAGCAGGGCAACCTTGCCCAGACGCTGGCTCCGATGCTGCTGCATTTTCTGTAAAACAATGCCGAGCTGAGCAAGGGTTCGTTCCGCGCCCTGCGGATTGTGCTGAAGCATGGCCTCCAATGTCCCACCGGGCACGTCCTCAACCACGGCAAGATCCGCAGGAAAGTGGCTCTTGCTTCTATCGAGCACGTACACATGCGGAGTACGAATGCCGAGGGCGTTGAGGCACGCGTGACTGGCCTCGAAGAGATCGAAGCCGGAGGCTTCCGAGAACGGATCAGCCCGGTCCGAGCCTGCGCTCTCTTGGGATTTTGGCCAGTAGTTCTCTTCATCTCCCCAAATATAGAGGATAGCGGTGGATTCATCATCGAAGATGAGCCGGTACACTCCCTTCTTGGTCCCACCCCGCAACCGCGCGACTGCATTGAGGTGGCGCGCGGGACCAAAGGTAGCACGCACAAGGCTCGTCAACTGATCCTGCTCAACAAATTTTCGAGTTTCGTCCATAACCTGCCTCCATAATGAGTGTGGTCGACATTATCCATGATTGTGATGGTGAGGCTCATGGTGGTTCTCCTGCTTGAGTGGATTCTCCAGAGCCGCCTGATCAGGTTGCCGCCCTCTGACAAAGGAAGCTCAGTTTACCGTCTCTTGTGCAGCGTGTCAAGCCGCTGCCAGCACGCTCTTGCATAATTTTCATGCTCACGTTCTTGGCTTCCAATTTGGTCCAATCGACACCATCTTTCTGATCGGTAGCCTGTTTAGTATAGTAGCCGGATTCTATGCGATGATCAACCTGCGTGGGATCAAGCTTGCGAACACCGTTGCGTGAAAGCATATTGATCAGGCAATCGCCCCACCTTTGAAATCCGCAGTAGCCAGAGTGTTTATGCCTCCCAGATTATCCCTTACACACTGGACTGCTTTAAATACATTCACTTCCTAAATACATATATATAAAATACCTATTTTCTTTTCATTAGTTTAATAAGCTTATATAATAAGATAAGCAGGCAATTAGCGCTCTTATAGGAATTGGCTCTCCTCCTTTGTATCTTTCAATAAGAGCATCGTTAGTAATAGTAGATAGTTACCATATTTACCTTGTACATCTTTGTATTTATTCAAGCTTAATAGTTACCAGATCAAGAATAGCAGAGAAAAACTTTTATGAAAGCGCAAGAACATCAGTTTCTTTCATTTCTCAATGGCAAAAAGCAATTTATCATCCCCATCTATCAGCGCACGTATAGCTGGCGGCGCGAACAATGTGAACAACTCTGGAATGATATTAGTCGAGCTGGTGTCGATCAAGAAATGCCCGGACATTTTATTGGCTCAATTGTTCACATACCGCAAGGAAGTATTTTGTTTGGCAGCGTTCCACAGTTTTTGCTGATCGATGGCCAGCAGCGCCTGACAACGTTGCTTCTCTTATTGATCGCACTAGCAGAAAAAATTCAGAACGAACCAGGTATCACAGACTCCACCAACAAAGGCAACATTTACGATTCTTATCTCATCAATAATTTTGGCAAAGAAGAGCAACGTTATAAGCTCCTGCTAACACAAAATGATCGTGAAATATTAAAACAGATCATCGACCATCCAGAAGATGTTCATGCTAGCGATACTAAAATACTTGTCCCGCTCACTGATAACTACATCTTCTTTCGTGAGCAATTACAGCATGGAGATGTTGATCTGGCCATCATCCTATCAGGAATCAGTAAGCTCATTATTGTTGAGATATCCTTGAATAAGGATCATGATAATCCACAGCTCATATTCGAGAGCCTCAACTCTACGGGTATGGATCTCTCGCAAGCAGACCTGATTCGCAACTATGTACTCATGGGCCTTGATAGTAATGAACAAACAAGAATTTATAAAGAGTATTGGTATCCAATCGAGCAAAAGTTCCGTTATGGAGGCACTGGAGATAACTTTGACCGCTTTATGCGCGATTATCTAACCTTAAAACAAGGGGTTATTCCAAATATCGATAAGGTCTATACGAATTTTAAGCACTACCACCGCACAAAGTACAAGGTGACCATTCAAGAGATTGTCAAAGACATTGCTCGTTACGCAGAATATTATGCAAATATGGCTTTCCTGCATGAAGAAGATGCTGATATCAAGGCGGCAATGCATGATATTAATACGCTCAAAGTTGATGTCGCCTATCCTTTCTTCCTGGAAATCTATGACGATTATAAGCAGGGGAAACTTGTCAAAGCCGATTTAGTGGCCATATTACGCCTCATTGAAAGCTATGTTTTCCGCCGTTCGATCTGCAGCATTCCCACCAATGCGCTCAATAAAGTATTTACTACTCTTGGCTCTGATATTGATAAAGAGCACTATTTGGAGAGCATTCAGGCTGCCCTCTATGCCAAGTCTGGCGGCGGGCGCTTTCCACGTGATGACGAATTTCGGGCAGCATTTGTAGCCAAGGATGTTTATAATGCTCCACGTCGTAATTATTTGCTGGGAAAACTGGAAAACTATAAGCGCGAGGTACCAATACAAGTTACAAGTCATACCATAGAACGTGTTATGCCACAGGACAATCATCTCTCAGAAGCCTGGCAGCGAGAGCTAGGGCCAACCTGGAAAGATATCCAGGTGCGCTATCTCCATACTATTGGCAATATGACCCTCACTGACTACAACACAAAATTAAGTAGCAGTTCATTCTATGAGAAGAGAACAATGGAAGGTGGCTTTGACCATAGTTTGCTGCACCTCAACCAGGGCTTAGCCTATCTGGAACGTTGGAATCAGCAAGCTATCGAAAAACGTGCTCAAGCTTTAGCCGATGAAGCAATTAAAATCTGGGCTACCCCTTCACTATCCACGGAGTTAACAAGCAAATATAATAGTAAACAGGGCAGAAGAGCCTCACTCGCAGAAATTGTTGGCCCGACAAATGATCCTTTGGTCGGATTTGTGCCCGATGGTTTCAAAATCATCCGGGCGACTGAAAAGCGTTTCTATTTTTATCGTATGGTAGAGGGGAAATGGGTACAATATGGCAACGGGAAAAATGCATGGTTCGCCGTTTCCTGGGAATATGCCAAAGAATGGATGCAAAGGGCTTACCAAAATAATCAGATACCACTAGGAGTTGGTGGCGAAAAGATCGAGCAAGCAAGTCAACAAGAAGCGAAAGATCACAATAATGACTACCTTGTACTGGAAAACGGCAATGATGATAAGGTCTACACAATTAAAGATCATCCCTATCTACAAGGAGATCACCTTACACTTTTTAACGAGTTGAGAAAGCGCATCTTGAACCTGAGCGTCGATGTCTATGAAGAGTTCAAAAAGTATTATATCGCCTACAAATTGACGTCAAATTTCGTAGCCATTGAGCCATTGAAAAATTCCCTTGTGCTTACTATGAACATACCTTTCGAGGAAATTGACGACCCTAAAGGCAACTGCGAGGATATAAGCAATATTGGTCACCGCAGTACTGGTCAGATAAGAATGAGGCTAACATCGTTCAGCCAACTCGAAGAAGCTATGTACCTCATCCAGCAATCATTCGACCGCCAGAATAGTGACGTTGCCCTCGTCTAGATACTATTGATGACTTCTCCCTATAACTTAGTAAGGGTATAGTTAGAACACACTCTATCTATACCCCCTATCACAATTTCAAATGATACCCGCATCAGACAGAATATCGTTGACCTTCTGTCTGACCTCTTGTTGCAGATCAGGTAGCATCTCTGGCCTGAGTGGAAGACCGCCGATCTTCCCATCCTCCTCCTCAAGCACGCAATTCCCAGGGAAGAGGACGTATGCGGCTGCGACTATTTTGTCGGTCCGGTAACTTCTACTTCTGATGTCGTAGCGTTGATACTGGATGTTGCCTGCATAGTTACGCATCTTGTCGGTGTCTTCAATTAGAGGATAGAAGTAGCCATCGTGTCCCCGCTCACGTTTGTATTTCGCGTCGAAGATGCAGACGGCCTGCGGCTTGTTATTGCGGTACATTTCGATGGACATGTCTGGCGTCTGCGGGAGATTTCTTCCATTTGTCGTCACCAGCTTCTCCCCTGCAGTCACATTACGATTGGGATAGACGGGTTCGTAGATGATCTTCACTTGCATATCATCTTTTGCTAAGACGATGCTCGCTTCATTTTTGCGCACTTGCAGCTGGAAAACATTGTTCTTGAGCGCAAAGAGTTGCTGCGAGACACTTTTATAGCCGTTCCGCTTGAGTTCGTCGATGGCTATTCTGGTAATTTCAAAGACGCTCCACATCTCGTAGAGGTCAGGGATTTTGCGCATCCCCAACTCGGTGATGTACGTTTTGCTGTCCAGGCTTATCTGTAGCTGCCGCTGGAATTGCAGATAGAGCTTGTAAAAGCGACTGTAGTCCGGGTGTTTCAGCAGGAACTGGGTGGCTTTATCGCCCGAGGCTTCTCCCTGGACGGAACGCAGATACATTTCGCCACTCCATTGCAAACACCGTCGTTTCATCTGCTGACAATTCGCAACCGCCCGCTGCAATGCATCAATCTCTTGCCGTTCATCTGCGGCGTCATTAAATTTGTTCTTTTCCTTGTAAAGCAGCGTTACTTTGCGTTGCTTGATCTCGCTCTCGGCCTGTTCCTGGATAAAGGTGATTCTGGCGACGAGCTGTTTGCGTAGAAATTGCTTGAGCAGGCGATTCTCGTAGACATCATAAGAGAGCAGCGTTTGCGGAACCTGCCAGACGGTCGGTAAGGTCAGGCTACGCCCACGCCTCTGCACACGTATGCAATCTCCGCCGATGGCCTGGCTCTCACCATTAAACTGCCAGACTTCGTGCCAGTCGCGCTGCTCACTTTTGCTCGCCAGGACACGATACGGCTCACGGCGGATAGCGCTGAGCACTTTGCCTAACTTACCCATAATGATGCTTATCTGCCGATAATCCTGGAGCGGCGAGGCGTCTTGAAAGTGCTTGACGCTCTCGACGCGTTCACTCACCGATGAGACCAGGCTAAATAGCAACCCTGCGGCAATAGTGCTGAGCTCATCCTGCATCTTCCGATAGAGGATCTGGGTAAAGTATCGTGGTACAACTCTGATCTTTGTAATCTGATCAGGATAGCCATTGGCTTTCACACGCAACTCATAGAGACCTGCATACGTACGTGGTTTCCACAACCAGACGCCGTATACTTGTGTGTCGAGTAGGTCGTGATCGATAAAGATCTCTAAAGGGCCAGGGGCATTCGTGGTGACACGCAGGTAATGCAACGTATATTCCATGGCCTGCACGTCAAGATTCTCAGTGTCCTCTGCAAATATCACTGCTTTACCGTTCAGCGTGAGCCAGGAACTAGCGCCAGAAGCTGGTGTAGCCATCTCGATTCAACCTGTTCTTCATCTCTTGCAGCCGTCGTTCGGTATGTGCAAGTTTGTTCGTTTTGCTAAATGTAATCAGCTCGCCCAGCGTGTCGCCTATGATCTCGGTGCCGCGAATACGAGGTAGGATACGCTGCTTGCATTGCAGGTCAAAGGCGACTTGCGGGTCCAGTAATCCCTTACTATTCGCGAGATAGAGCTCGATCTCGTGCACGACGCGATAGCCCAGGCCCATATCGGATTTCTGGAGGATGTTGTTGATGGCTATGATCTGCGGGCGGTAACGTGTGTCGGCTTTGGTTGCGCGATAACTCTGCCAGGCTCGATTGCTGATGGGCAATGGATCACCGGGATTGCCTGGCTCTGGTATGGTGCTGAGATCGACGTTGAAGAATTCTATGGTATTGGCGCGATCAATGACTTTGTCGCTGATCGGTTGTGTGGTTTCGTCAACGTTAATAGTACCGGTAAAAATCAGGTTGTCGGGCAGGTTGATCTCGATGGGTGGTAGCCAGGCTTTCTTATGATACAATTTGTGCGTGCGTTCACTCATCAGTGAAATACGTCGATCCCTGGCGCTGTCTCCTTCCATCGCACTCAAGAATTGGGAGAAGTAGTATTCGACGTGGGCGATATTCATTTCGTCCAGGCAGAGGCTGTAGAGCTTTTTTGGGTGGGCGCGGGCTGCGAGAATGAAATCAAGGGCTGGCTCGGTGATGTATTCTCCGGTTACGGTATTGAGATGCCCGAGCAGGTAACGGTCGTCGTTCCAGTTGGGGCGCACGGGCAAGCGCTTGAATGTCCCGTCCTGCCCCAGCGCTTCGGCGTAGAGTTGCGCGAGCTTGGATTTACCGGTGCCAGAGAGGCCCGCCAGAATAACAAAGGGACGCGTCTTCAGGCAGATATGATAGTTGTAGAGCGTCTCGTCTTTAAAATAGTAACCCCGTTGACGAATATAGTCTTTGACATAATCCAATACATCCGCTTCTGCAAAGATCTCTTCGGGAACCTCAGGACCATCAACCACAACATCTTCGGGCTCTTCCTCCGCCTCTTGCTCATCTTCAACCGTTCGCTCTTTTAAAATTGCATTTACTCCTTGCATCGCACTAGCAAGGAAACCATTAGTCGTTTGTAAAATACTCCCAAGCTCGTCTATTCCTCGCACGAGCACATCTCGCGTCTTGACAAAGTCGTACCGAGAATCTTGCACCGTACCAGCAAGCTGCGCATTCGTTGCCTGTGCTGTACGCCTAAGCTCGTCTATTCCTCGCATGAGCACATCTTGCGTCTTGGCAGTGTTTTTCTGAGACTCTTGTGTCGTAAAAGTAAGCTGCTCACTACTTTGCTTTATCATACGCACAAAATCGTCTATTCCCTGTACAACCAAATCTTGCGTCTTGACAGCGTTTTTCTGCGAATCTTGTAATATAGCGGCAATATCGTCTAACCCCTGTACGGACACTTCCTGGGGCTTCTCAGGGGAAGATACGGGTGCGGGGTTTGTCGAGGAAATAATGTTCATCAGGCTGGTGATTGCTTTGAACTGCTGGCTGGTAAATTGTACGTAATTATGCACCATCGCATCTGGCAGCAAGATGGCAAGAGCCGCCATTGGCAAGGGATTTTGATAAATAGTGATGACGCGCAACACCAGAGTTCGCGCAGAACGATTGATGTTGGCAATACTAAATTCATATGGCAATAGAGATTCTTCTATGCCCTGCAGTATAAATACGTGCTCATCTCTTTTAAATGGCAGGATGATATCGGCAGGATAATCGATGGTGAGCATTTCATTTAGAGGATAAAACTTTTTTACGGTAATTGTTGAGTCTTGCGTGGGACAGAGATAATAGTTCATACGTCGCCTCGACCTACATTGATTTTGTTCATATAATTATGCATTATTTCTTGTGTTATATACAAGCCCATTGTATGGCGGTGCTTCCTGCTTGTCAAGGCATAATAGTTTCTTCTAGGATTACGAGCTAGAAAAGTACTTCCTCTCCCTTATCTCTATATATTGACTTATATGTAAGTAAAGGATACAATTTATCGACATGTTCGTATTATTGCAAGGATTAGACATGAATATTTTCGATCTCCGCAATAGTATTATTTATGACTATGCTACCTACATTAAGAGCTTCATAAAGATACGCGATACTATTATTAACAGATTTGTCGAGAACGAACTTTTTAAGCAGGGTGCACTCTGGCCGGAGCCTTTGATTCAACTCAACCCACTCTTCGCACAGGGCGCAACCATTGAAACACTCATCGAGGAGAAGATCCTTCACCCCTTGTGTGCACGTATCTTTCGCCGTGGCAAGTCGCTTGAGCAGCCCGTCGGTGAGCCACTCTTTCTGCATAAACACCAGGAGGAGGCGATCCGCATTGCCCACCAGAGCCATAGCTACGTCTTGACAACTGGCACAGGATCGGGCAAGAGTCTGGCCTATATTATCCCCATCGTCAATTATGTGCTGCAACATCCAGAGGAGCGCGGCATCAAAGCGATTGTTGTCTATCCTATGAACGCGCTTGCCAATAGCCAGAAGAATGAGCTGGATAAATATTTACAAGGGACCAATAAGGTGCGCTTCAATCGCTATACGGGCCAGGAGACGAGCGAAGAGCGTGCCGACATTATTGCGCATCCACCAGATATTTTGCTGACGAACTATGTGATGCTGGAGTTGATTCTGACCCGGCCTCGTGAGCGCGATCTGATCACTTCAACCAATCTGCGTTTCCTGGTCTTAGATGAGCTGCATACCTATCGTGGCCGTCAGGGGGCGGATGTGGCGCTGCTTGTACGCAGGGTACGGGATCGCCTGACCGAGCCGGGCCAGCCCTTGCAATATGTTGGTACATCGGCTACCCTGGTCGGCGGTGGCTCCTATGCGGAGCAGCGTAAGGAAGTCGCCGAGATGGCTTCTCGCCTCTTTGGCACCACCGTCTATCCCGAGCATGTCATTAGCGAGACCCTTGTGCGCACAACGCAGACCGTGGCGGAAGATTCACCAGCGTTCCAACAACAGCTGCGCGACTATGTGACGGCCCCAACGCTGACGCATCCACGTACCTATGCTGAGTTTATCAAAGATCCTTTCTCGATCTGGCTGGAGAGCACGTTTGGCATTACGACCAGAGAGGAGCGTCTGGTGCGCACCCGGCCACTTCGCATCGCCGGGAAGGGGGATAGCGCGGCTGCACGTCTGGCCGCTCTGACCGGCGTCTCCAGCGAGCGCGGCAGCGAGATCATTCAGGAAGGTCTGCTGGCAGGCAATGAGCAGATCGAGCATCCACTGACTGGCCGCTCGCCGTTCGCCTTTCGCCTGCATCAATTTATCAGCAAGGGTGATATGGTCTATGCTTCTCTGGATACGTCGCCCCAGCGTTATCTGACCATTCAGTATCAGCAGTTTGTGCCAGATACGGAGCGCAGCCAGATCTTGCTGCCGCTGGTCTTCTGCCGTGAGTGTGGACAAGAATACTATTGTGTACGCATGAAAAGCGATCTGTTGATCTCGAAGCGCGAGTTAAGTGATCGCGTCAGCGAGGAAGACAGCGACCGGCCCGGCTTCCTTTACTTGAGCACCGATAAGCCGTGGCCGCGCACCAATGATGAGATCGATGCGGCCCTACCGGAAGATTGGAAAGAGGAACGCGCCAAAGGTCGTCTGGTGCTCGCGTCCACCAAGCGCAATCTGCGTCCACAGCCGCTACGCGTGCGGGCTGATGGGGTACTTGTGAGCGAGGGGGAAGAGGGTATCGATGGTCACTTCTTACGGGCACCATTTCGCCTCTGCCTGAATTGCAACGTCGAATATGATGCATTTCAGGATAATGATTTTGCGAAGTTGAGCTCGCTCAGCTCTGAGGGGCGCAGTACCTCCACGACGATTCTCAGTCTCTCGGCCATCCGTCATGTCAACGAGGCGCGCCGTGAAGGGGATCTGCAGGGGGTGGCACCGAAACTGTTAAGCTTTACTGATAATCGTCAGGATGCTTCGCTCCAGGCTGGTCACTTTAACGATTATATTGAGATTGGCTTGCTGCGTTCGGCGCTCTATCAAGCGGTGAAGCAGGCTGGCGGCGAAGGGCTTTCTCACGATACGCTGACCTTGAAGGTCTTCGACGCGCTGCACCTGCCGCTGAAATACTATGCGGTTGACGATAAAGTGAAGTACGCCGCGCTTTTGGAGACGAATAAGGCTTTTCGCAATGTGCTCGGCTATCGGCTCTATCGCGATCTGAAGCGTGGCTGGCGCATTACGTCACCGAATCTGGAGCAATGCGGGCTGCTTACCATCGATTATCTCTCGCTCGATGAGGTCTGTGCGGATGAAGAGAACTGGAGTGGCTTCCACGCTGCATTGCGACAGGCCAGCCCGGCCACGCGCCGCGAGATCAGTAAGACGCTGCTGGATTATATGCGCCGCGAACTGGTGATTAAGGTCGATTATCTCAATCGCACGTTCCAGGATACCGTGCTCCAGCAACAGAGTAATCAACGCCTGACCGCTCCCTGGGCGCTCGATGAGCAAGAGCAGAAAGAATATGCGTCGATCCTCATTCCGCGCAGCAAGGATGTTTCCGATGACGGTAGCTATACCTACATTTCTGGCCGCAGTGGCTTTGGCCGCTATCTGCGCCGCAAGACGACCTTTAAGGACTATACACAGCCGCTCAGTACGGCTGAGGCGGGCGAGATTATCGTCCAACTGCTCAAAGGCTTGAAGGAAGCGGGCTTAGTAGAGGTGGTGCAGGATGCGGATGAGAAGAATGGACGACCACCGGGCTATCAGTTACCAGCCTCAGCTCTGGTCTGGCGTGCGGGCAATGGTGAGATCACGCTCCATGATCCGATTCGTGTCCCGCAAGCGCCGACGACGGAGCGCTCGGTGAATGAGTTCTTCCGTGACTTCTATGAGCAAAAAGCGGAGTATCTGCTGGGTATTGAGGCACGCGAACATACGGCACAGGTCTCCAATGAGGAGCGCATCAAGCGCGAGAACGATTTCCGCGCCAATATTTTGCCGATCCTCTATTGCTCTCCGACGATGGAGCTGGGCGTGGATATTGCGGAGCTCAATCTGGTGAATATGCGCAATATTCCGCCGACGCCTGCCAATTATGCTCAGCGTAGTGGCCGCGCTGGACGCAG
>Ga0302321_100001946_pt1 | contig 17640 bp, 13 predicted proteins | sample Fen_T0_1_FD_202505 | JGI IMG/M metagenome (GOLD analysis project Ga0302321, IMG submission 202505) | Peat permafrost microbial communities from Stordalen Mire near Abisko, Sweden - Fen_T0_1 | ecosystem: Environmental > Terrestrial > Soil > Wetlands > Permafrost | place: Sweden: Abisko...
AGGAAGAAGTTTTTGCGCTCAATATCCTCTCCCTCGGTCAGCGAGGTCTCGAATGCGGCCAGAACGGCTTCTTTTGCCAGACGTACTGCTATTGGGGCCTGTGCCGCAACCTTTTGGGCCAGCTTGAGTGCTTCGCTGAGATGCTCTCCTGCTGGTACGACGCGGTTCACTAACCCATGATCCGCCATCTCTTGTGCACTGACCATGGCGCCGGTTAGCACCATCTCCATCGTGCGATATTTGCCCAGGACGCGTGCTAGACGTTGGGTACCGCCTGCGCCTGGTATGACGCCGATATTGATCTCAGGCTGCCCAAAACGGGCATTTTCAGATGCGACGATCATATCGCAGCGCATGGCCAGTTCGCAGCCGCCACCCAGCGCATAACCACCAACGGCGGCGATCAAAGGCTTGTGGATCTTGCTTATACGCTGCCAGGCCTCGAAACCACCCATCATCATATCGATTGGTGACTTATCTGCCATCTCTTTAATGTCAGCGCCAGCCGCAAATGCCTTCTCGCCAGCCCCTGTAAGAATAATACAGCCAATCGTATCATCACGATCAAAATCTTCCAGCGCCCCGGCCAGCTCATTTATGAGTTGAGTTCGTAATGCATTCAACTCTTTGGGGCGATTCAGGGTTACGATGCCCACGCGCTCATTGCGCTCAACGAGTATATCATTGTACTCTGCCATATTGCTGCTCCTTACATTTATCGCGGTCGATCTGTGAGAAAAAAATACAACACACTATACTCATGTAGTATATCATCCTATGCTGGTCTCAACTCGCCCCTACTATTTTTGTGATATGATAAAGCAGCTATTACTTTTTGAGGGGGTTATGTATTGACGCATATCTATTTAATGCGCCATGGTGATTATATTGAAGACCTGGAAAATGGTTCTTACCAGGATCTGGGCCTCTCGCCAAAGGGTATCAGGCAGACAGAACTCTTGCGGGATCGTCTGACAAGAACGGGAGAGATCAAGGCTGACGTGTTCATTAGTAGCCCTATGCGGCGTGCGAAAGAATCGGCAGAGCTCCTTGCCCCAGCTCTGGGTATACCCATCACCTTCGATAAAGAGTTTGAAGAGTGGGTCTGCGATGATGGTACTTCAACCCCCGAGGAATTTTCAGTACTCTGGCAGCAGGTTCCTGAAGAGCAAAAACTCTTCTTTCGCTTTATGGCTGGCTACGAAACCGGGCTCGAATTCTCGGGACGTATACAATCGGCGCTTAATCGCATTCTTCGGGAACACGAAGGAAAGACAATCGCCCTGGTTAGCCATGGAGGCGTTATCGCGGCCTCGTTTAGCTATTTCTTCGGCCTGAGCGGAGCCATACCGATGCGCGTTTCTCTGGGTGCGGAGAATACATCCATCACCCACTGGTTCAAACCCGTTCACGCGCAAAAGTGGATTTTAGAGCGCTATAACGACTATCATCATTTGTAACTTGTCTTATACAGACTACTGCGAAGGATCGTTCCCTTTGAGATAGATATCAGGTACGACCTTTTCCATGAAACGGCCTGGATTTTGTAATGGAGTAAATCCAACTTTTTGGTAGAGTGTATGGGCATCCTTTGTTGCCAGGACCCAGCGACGTAATCCTTGCAGATCAGGATGCGCCATAACTACTTCCATCAGCCATATCCCCAGCCCCTGGCCACGGAAAGAGGCCAGAATGAAGACATCTGCAATATAGGCAAACGTCGTGAAGTCTGTGACAACTCGTGCCATACCGACTTGCTGCTCACCGTGGTAGACACCAAACGTGAATGAATGTTCAAGCGCGCGCCTGACGGTCTCAATTGGTATACCCTCAGACCAATAAGCGTGTGTAAGAAAATTATGAATTACCTGGATATCCAGTCGGCTCTTCTCCGTGCTAATCAGATATGCTCCGCGTCGCCATTCTTGAGTCATCGCATTGCCCCTTTCAGAAACTCTATAATACTGTTGAGGATACAATACGCTTCAAGAGATCACAACAGCCAATTGCGAAAATACGGGCAAGCCAAAGAACAGTTTTTTGTGCTCTAATACAGTCAGTACAAAGTAGTTATGACAAACTCCTTGTTTTGTCTTGTCTCTCTTTTCCCTTATGTCATTTCCCTGCGAGGCTGGCGACGACTGGAGCAAGCGCATCTATGCTGTCTTCAAAGACGGAGATATAGGAGATGCCGTATTTTTCACGCCTTTCCTGCAGGTCTTCGCAGATCTGGCTGGGCGTGCCGATGAGACAATGTGGAATTGCCGGCATTTGTTCAGCGGTTGCTTTAAATCTTTCAGCAATCTGCTGAAATGCTTGTGAGCGGTTGTCGGTGACGATGGCTGCAAAGATGATGATGTTCAGTTCTAGCTCATCAAAGCGTTCACCAGCTGCCTTACGAATCCAATCTATCTTTTGTATGGTTGCGGCAGGTGTTGTGTTGGTGACTTCTAGTCCGCTACCATCACTCAGAGCTTTGGCTGCGATGCTGACAATATTGGCTTCTCTGGCCGCGAGCGATAACATCTGCTTGCCCGCACCGCCGATGAGAAGAGGAGGGTGAGGACGCTGCATCGGCTTAGGAAAACCGTTTAAGTTGTTGATGCTGTAATATTTGCCGGAAAAAGTCGCAGCTTCCTCTGCGAATAGCTTCTTGATGACCTGAATGGCCTCTGCCAGACGGCGAACGCGCACTGGTGCAGGATCATATACAACCCCACACTGCTCATACTCGGAGCGCTCATAGCCAGCGCCGAGACCAAACTCGAAGCGTCCAGATGAGAGAAGATCGAGCGTGGCCGCTTCTTTGGCAAGCATGACAGGGTGGCGAAAGTCGTTGTTAAAGACATAGCTGCCCACGCGAATGGTGCTGGTCGCTTCTGCAGCTGCAAGAATGGCGGGGACGGGTGCAAGTTGCTCTATAGGGTGATCTGGCACTAACAGTGTTGAGTAGCCTGACTGCTCTATATGCCTGGCTTTGTTTACCCACTCGTCCTTTGATTTTGCTTTGTATGCAATAACTGCAAAGCGAAATGGCTTCAGCGCTTTCATATAGTCTCTTCTCTTTCTGTGATATAGCTGTGCTCTGGTACATTTCAGATAGCTTCCCCACATAACGTGGCGGCAGCCAGCGCGTAGCGACAATCCCACCATTTGAAGTGGGTCAGTCCACTGGTTGCGCTCACTATAGCATGCGGCAGCCTGCACTGAAATGGCTAAAACATGCTTACAGCATAGCCACAGACGATCACAGATCTTTCTCCCTCAGATAGCGTAGTCGAGTGCCTATCAACAGAAGCAGAGCTATCGCCAGGACAACCCACACCGCTTGTGTAGGGAAGTTTGTCATCCCATACAATCTGGCAGTGGTCAGGAAGCCCTCCCAGCAGTAGACTAGCAGGCCTCCTGCCGCCAGGGCGAACAGGTATGTATCAGACCACCCGTTGCGATGTAAAGCGCGTATCACCACCGTCACCACCAGCGCATCCAGTGCTAACACAATGAATCAATGGGTCACCCCGAATTTTTCTTAATGATTATTTCGCGGGCGAAGCTCGCGAAATACACCAGAGTGGAAGCGTTATAAAGCGCTTTTCAGGTTACAGAAAAATTCGGGATAACTCATAACTTTATCTCTTCCTGCATTTATTTTGCATTTTTGCATATTTTGCACCCAGTGCAAAATATGCAAAAATGCAAAATAAATGTATAATTACCTGGAAGGAGCGGCGAAGCCGCGCAGCTCAGCCAGCAAGAAGGCGGATGTGATGGAAAGCTGATGCTTTCATAGGGCTTGCTCCAGCATGTGAGAACAGTTGAAGCAAGCTTGTTATGCATCAATATGCCAGGCTATGCTCTATGCATTGCCCAATGCCTGGAACAGGTAGCAGTTATAGCGGATAGCGCGTTCGAGGTCGGCGAGCCGTATGTGCTCATTGGGAGCGTGTGCGCCACTGCCCCAGTAGCTAACGTTGCCGGGCGCAGTGAGGCCGGGGACGCCGACATGGCGACGGAGTGCTCCCAGAAGCGGTAGTGACCCCCCCATAATAGGTATAATCGATGCTGGCTTCCCTGCGAATGCCTCCGCTATGCTACGAATTTTTTGAACAAATGGATTATCCATGGGGGTGACTACAGGCTCTGATGCGCCAAGGACGCTGAGCTGGATATCGTCATAGCCTTGCTGTTTAAGGTGAGCTTGTATGGCGGCAACGATCTCGTGTGGGTCCTGATCGGGCACCAGGCGCAGGTCAATCTTGGCCATGGCTTTGGCTGGTAGGACGGTCTTGACTCCGTTGCCGGTATAGCCGCTCTCCAGCCCTGCGATGTTGCAGGTTGGAGTGAATGCTGTGCGTCGACGAAGTGCGACACCTGTGGCATTATCTATGAAATGGTCAATGTGATAGATCGCTTTCATATGCTCTTCATTGCTGGTCTGGTTGGCGAGCGCTTCCAGTTGATCCTGCGTTGGTTCTTTGACCACTTCGTAGAAACCGGGAATGAGTATGTGCCCTTCGGGCGTGCGCAGAGATGCAAGTGCCTGGACGAGTCGCCAGGCTGCGCTGGGCAGAACGACGGCATTTCCTGAATGCGCGTCCACACCTATGCTCTGGATGTCGAGCTGGATATAGAGTAGTCCCTTGGTGCCCATGACAAGTGTTGGTCGTTGGTCGTCATCGAAGTTAGAGCCTTCCCATAAGCAACCGTCGGCTTGCAACAGCTGAGAATACTTGGATGCGATGGCCTCGAAGTGTGGGCTGCCAATCTCTTCTTCGCCTTCGATGATCCAGCGGACGGTGATGGGAAGTTCGCCATTTGTGGCCCGTAGTGCACGGATCGCTGCTAGCCGGGCTGCTATCTCCCCCTTGTTATCGGCCACGCCACGGGCGTATAGCTTGCCATCGCGTATCGTAGGCTCGAAGGCCGGGCTATCCCACAAGTCTAGCGGTTCTGCTGGCTGCACATCGTAGTGATTGTAGAGGAGCAAAGTATAGGGGCTACGACCGCGTAGTTCAGCATAGACAGCGGGTGGTGCGTTCTCGGCATGGAGGAGCTGAGCATCGAATCCCGCATCGCTTAGAAGTGTCTTTACCATTTCCGCCATCGTCTCGATACCGAGATTCTGGGCTGCAACACTGGGTTGACGACAAAGCTGAGTGAGGATAGATTGGCCTTCATCGGCGTGCTCTTGCAAATAAGTGGTTGGAAGTTCAGGCGTATTGGGCATAACAAGCCTTTCTGTGCTAAGAAGCAGAGTACCAACGAGTAGTACCCTGCCTCAGTTTTCCAGAACGTTTCTTGTATAGTTCGTCTACCCTGTCTATTATGCCATCTTTTGCAAAAAGCTTGCTACCGTGCGGATGCCATTATAGAATTGGTCCAGATCGTATTTCTCGTTTGGCGCGTGCAGATTATCGTCCGGCAGACCAAAGCCCATTAAGACTATCGGCACCTGTAAAATTTCGCTGAAGAGGGCTGCAATCGGAATTGAGCCGCCTTCACGCATGAAGGCTGGCGCTTTGCCATAGACCTCTTCAAGCGCTGCTGCTGCTGCTTGCACTGGCTTTGTATTCCGCTCGACCAGCGTACCCTCGCCGCCATGTATATTTGTTACTTTGACGGTAACACCGGCAGGAGCGAGCTCTTTGACGGCTTTTTCGAATAGCTTAAACACTTCGCCCGAGCGCAAATCTGGTGGAAGACGCAGGCTGATCTTAGCGGTCGCTACGGCTGGGATGACTGTCTTGGCGCCCTCGCCCACAAAACCGCCTGTGATGCCGTGTACTTCTAAGGTTGGGCGTGCACTGGTACGTTCCAGCGGTGGATATTCTAACTCGCCAGATAGTTGCGTGACGCCCATCTCCTGCAAGTAGGCTTCGTTTATGTGTAGAGGATCTTTGTGCCAGAACTCTTTTTCCTCGTGCGTTGGTTTGCGTACTTTATCATACAGGCCAGGAATGTGAATGTGCCCGTCGGCGTCCTTTAGGCGGCTGATGATGATTGCCAACGCGTGCAGTGGGTTGGGGGCCACGCCGCCGTACGAGCCTGAGTGAAGGTCCTGTTTGGCACCTTGCACTTCAACTTCGGTATAGGTAATGCCGCGCAAGCCGTAGATCAGGGCGGGCGTTTCCTTGTTTGGCATATGGGTATCACAAATAAAGGCGGCATCGCAGCTCAAGGGCGTTGTTTTCACATAGTGCTCAATAGATTCACCGCCAGCCTCTTCTTCACCCTCAATGAGTATCTTGACATTGATTGGAAGGGAGCCCGTTACATTTTTGAGTGTCTCAAGAGCTTTGAAGACCAGCATGACCTGCCCTTTATCATCGGCCGCTCCTCGGCTGTAGAGCTTGCCATCACGCACCGTTGGCTCAAACGGCGGGCTCTCCCAAAGTTCGATGGGGTCGACTGGCTGTACATCGTAGTGTCCATAGATGAGCAGCGTTGGCTGGCCGCTGGCACCAAGCCATTCACCATAGACGAGGGGATGTCCTTTGGTCTGAATTATCTCTGCGTGCTCGATCCCGCTTTGTTTTAACTGCTCTACCGCATATTCTGCTGCTCTTCGTACATCGGCCGCCGCTTCTGGTAACGTACTGATGCTGGGTATACGCAGCCAGCCTTTCAGATCTTCCAGAAAGTCATTGGCATGTTGTGTAATGTATGTTTCAATTGCTGTGTTGTCCATAATTCTTTGCTCTCCTATTATGCATCTTGTCGTTGTTACTTATGGTAGCAGGGCATATCGCGATTGTCCAGGGTCTGCCAGGAAGATAAAGACTTTCTATGGGAAAGCACTAATACTTCTATCTATTTCTCTTGACATTTAACATGACTACACAGTAGAATTATGACTGTATAGTCATTTCTATTCCTATGGGTCATAGAACGGCGTTTACGGATACATTTGGAAACAAAAAAACGCATCTTGTAACATAGGAAAGGAAAAAAACGATATTGTAGTAGCGTAATTGATTGCTGCCCGAATGGTGTAACTATCATTCGAAATGGCCGTAAGTATCATGATGGTATTAGAACCGTTCCAGATTCTTTCTGTAGCTGTGAAGATAGAAGTAGGCGTCGGATTAAGTGTAGAAGGTGATAATGGCGATGGGGTAAAGGTAAATATGACTATAGATAATATAGAGGATAATATATATGTATACACAAATGCCCGCACGGATGCCAGTACATACAGATGAGCAGCTCACTGATAGCGTTTTAATCGAACAGGCGTTCTTAGGCGACCAATTTGCTTTTGAGAGCTTAGTGAGTCGCTATGAAACAGCACTCTACAATTATGTGAGGCGTTGTTTGGGAGACTATGAGCAAGCATGGGATGTGGTGCAGTTCGTCTTCCTGCAGCTCTATCGTTTTCTCCCCAAACTGCGGGGCAATCTTTTCTCGGCCCACAGCAAAACGCCGCTCAAATCCTGGCTCTTTCAGGTTGCAGTTAATCGCTGTAGGCAAGAGTTGCGCAAAGATCACCCGATCCACTTCTCCGATCTTGATCTGACCCCTGAAGAAAACGAGCTGGCGATTGGGCCGAGTATCGCTGATCCTGAGCCTTTACCTGAGGAGCTAGCGGAACAGCACGAATTGCAAGAGGATCTCTATGCGGCTATTCAGACACTGCCGGTCCGCTCACGCTCGGTTGTATTTTTGCGCTATACTGAAGAGCTTAGTTTTGGCGAGATCGGCCTGCGCTTGAATATGCCGGAGAATACGGTGAAGAGCCACTTCCATCGCGCTCGTGGTCATCTGCGCACCGTGCTGGCACAAGAGATCTAATAGTAAGCGAATAATTGGGTAATAGTATACATCTATGTTATAATGTTTGCTGAACACTCGTTCTTATTCTTCCTACATTCAGATGAAATTGGGCGCACTTTTGGCGGCATTTCTATGTGTAAAACAGAGCGCTCCTGGACAGACCCAGTTCATTGCGCCGTAGGCGCGTAGCGGGTTGCCGTGCCCCCGCGGGGGGCGTTGTTAGCCAGCCTGTAGAGCCGAGGAGCACGACAACCACAAGGGATTGTCGCTACGCGGAGACCGTCGTTTGAAGTGGGCTAGATGGATAGAACCGGTGTAGAGAGCGAAAATGTGACCCTGGCTGATTGTGGAGTGTATAACTATGCCCATACGACAACTTGCCCCCGATGTTGCTGCGAAGATTGCTGCCGGAGAAGTGGTAGAGCGGCCTGCCTCTGTTGTGAAAGAGCTGATCGAAAATAGTATTGATGCTGGTGCAACGCAGATCCGCGTAGATCTGGTACATGGTGGGCTGCAGCTTATTCGCGTTACCGACAATGGTTCGGGTATCTCCGCTGACGAACTTCCCCTGGCTCTTGCTCGTCATGCGACGAGTAAGGTTGCGAAAATTGATGACCTGGAACATATCCGCTCGCTTGGCTTTCGCGGCGAGGCATTGGCGAGTATTGCTGCGGTGGCTGAGGTGACACTATTAAGCCGACAACATGCCGTAGAGCAGGGATCACAGGTGAGCGCTCAGGATGGGGAGCTTTCTGAGGTGACGGTTGCTGCCTCGACTCCTGGGACGACGATCACCGTGCGCAATCTCTTTAGCGCGGTACCTGCACGTCTGAAATTTCTAAAGAGCCGCAATACTGAGGTGAGTCACTGCCGTCATCTGTTAGAGCAATATGCGCTTGCATATCCTGAGATCCGTTTTAGCGTCTTTAGTGAGGGACGGCAGATCTTTACAACTCCTGGTGATGGTCAGTTGGCGAGTGTGCTGGTGGAGGTCTATGGCCTACAGATTAGCGAGCAGATGGTCTCGGTGCCCTCTAGTGCGCGTCCGGATGATCCTGAGTATCCAGTGGTGACCGGTTATGTGAGCCGTCCGACCTGTTTTAAAAGCACGCGGCAGCATATCTCTTTCTTCGTTAATCGGCGCTGGGTCTTAAGCCGTATGTTGACTGCTGCGGTTGAAGGTGCCTACCATTCCCTCCTGCTAACGGGGAGGCATCCCGTCGCGGTTATCAATATCGAGATTGATCCGACGTTTTTGGATGTGAACGTGCATCCAGCTAAGACGGAGATTCGCTTTTTGAAGGAGCGGCGCGTTTTTGCTGCTATTCTCCGTGCGGTTCGTGGGGCCTTGCTTGCAGAGCCAGAGATGCCGCAGTGGCAAGCGAAACATGAAGCTCACCCTATCGCGCTGGCTCAGGCCGATACAGATCCAGATCCATTAGAAGATCTAGATTTAGAGCATGCTGAACAGCCAGCAGCTACCACGACCTCGTCAATAGCTCATGATCTCGTCGATCACACATTTCCGGACGATAATCCCTGGATGACGGTCACTGAGGAGGAGACAGGAACGAAGCCTCCTGTGATGAGCCGGCTATGGCAGAGCCATGTACGTGGAATCGAGCGTGACTCAAAAGATACAAAGGATAATGCACAAGGTGCAAAGAAAAGATCGCCATTATCTCCCTCCTCTGCTGAGCCATCTGTACAAGATAATGTTTCACATGAAACTCTACCGGAAGATGATATTTCGGTGCCTCAGCCCCTGCATCGTGATGGCATTGATACTATTCCTATAAGGAACGCATCCTTGCAGACTGACGAAGGAGCGCGGGCGTCAACTTCCTCTTCGCTTGAACGCTTGTGGCAACATGATATTGAAAAAGAGCCACAGGAGCAACCTGTAGAAGCGCATCAGCCTCAGCAAGTTCCACTGCTGCCGCTCGCACAGAATGTGCCGAGCGTGGTTGATCCACGCCAAACGCGCCGCTTGCCGCGTTTACGTGTTGTTGGGCAGGTGGCACAGAGCTATATTGTGACCGAAGGTGAAGATGGCATGTTTCTGATTGATCAGCATGCTGCACACGAGCGTATCTTGCTGGAGCGTATGGTGGCTTCGCTAAAGACTCGTGCCCCCATTTCACAATTGTTGCTTACACCGATTAAGCTTGAACTGGCCCCGCGAGAATTGGAGGCTATAGAGGAGTATCGGCCACAGCTGGAGCATATTGGTTTCAAATTTGAGCTTGCGGATGATGGTGATGGGATGCTTGCGGTGCGTGCTGTGCCTGGCGTGCTTGTGAAACAAATGAATTCGCGCTCTTTGCATGAGCTTTTGCTGGATGTAACTTCGTCTGAGAGCCTGGGCGACACTGAGACCTGGGAGGAGCGTGCATTGGCAAATGTGGCCTGTAAAGCAGCGATCAAGGCAAACTACTTTTTGACGGTAAGTGAGATGCGCGAGATGCTTGAGCAGTTAGAACAGACACTGGCACCCTATAGCTGCTGCCATGGCCGCCCGACGATGGTGCAATTTGGTCTGAGTGCGCTGGCACATGCATTCGAAAGGCGATAAGCTATGCTTGCCGATGTCCTGACTCCGGCCGCAAGTTGGCATAGCGAGCATCCATTGCTCACTTATTTTGTGCCAGACGAATTGGTGACGGAGCTGCATTGTGGTCAACTGGTAGCTGTGCCTTATGGCGAGCGTCTGGTTGAGGGCATTGTGTGGAATATTATTGCCAATGTCACTCTGGCTGAGTGGCAGGCCGCGTCCAATGATATATTGCGCCCGATCCAGACGATCCTGGACTCTGAACCTGCTCTCCTACCGCACCAGATGGCGCTGGCCCAATGGATGTCTGAATATTATGTGACTTCGCTGTCTCAGGTGGCGCAAATGATGCTGCCGCCAGGCCTTATGCAGCGTTCACGCGCGGTTCTGCGGCTAGTTGAGGGTAACGAGCAGGCTCTGGATGCTTCGATGCAAGGTGTTTCATTACGTCTGCGCGCCCTCGTTGGCCTGCTTCTGGCTGAAGGTGAGATAGATGTTGAACGGCTTAAAGAGTTGTTGGGACCGAAGCGGGCTAAAGAAGTGCTGAAAGAGGCGCGAGCCAACGATCTATTTCAGCAGGATGCGGAGTTGCAGGCCCCGCGTGCGCGTGCGCGTATCAAGCGCATTGTGCGGCTGACGGCCGATAAGCCTGTTCTGGCCGCGTGGCGTGCACGTACTGCGCTTGTCGCGCTGGGTAATCAGGTTGTGACTACTGCGATTGAGGTTATGCCAGATCATATGCAGCGGCCCAGGAGCAGTAAAAAGAGTCGTATGACTGCGCCAAATCCCTGGGCTCTCCCTGAGCAGTCCGGCACGACGGCCACGCTGGTACTAACCCCACAGGATAAAGATAGCTTACGCGCTCAACACCAACTCGCGGCCATTGATCTGCTGGCGCAAAATACAAATGTCCAGGCGCACTGGACTCCAAATGCACTCTGTAAGGCCAGCGGCATGACCGTAGCGCAGTTACAACAGTTGGAGCGTGAGCATCTGGTGACGATTGAAGCGATGGAGGTACGCCGTAATCCAAATGCCGGGCGTGCAATACTCTCGACTACCCCTCTCAACCTTACTGCCGATCAGCAACATGCGGTGAACTGCATTGTCGGTGCCGCATATGAGCCGCGCCCGATTCTATTGCACGGTGTAACGGGCAGTGGGAAGACAGAGGTCTATCTCCAGTCCCTGGCTGCAGTGATCGAGCAGGGCAAACAAGGTATCGTGCTAGTGCCGGAGATCGCTTTAACCACTCAGGCTGTGTTGCGCGTGGCGGGCCGTTTTCCTGAGCGTGTGGCTATTATCCATAGCGAGCTGAGTACGGGTGAGCGCTACGATGAGTGGCGACGCATTCGTGCTGGTCAGGTGGATGTGGTGATTGGCTCGCGCTCGGCGCTCTTTGCGCCTGTGCCCAATCTGGGCATTATAATTATCGATGAGGAGCATGAGCCTGCCTATAAACAGGCTGAACGCAGGCCGACCTATCATGCACGGGAGACTGCTCTTGTACTGGCCGAGCTACTACACATCCCTGTGGTGATGGGGAGCGCAACCCCCTCGCTGGCCTCATTTTATCTGGCGCAACAGGGAGATTATCGTCTGGTGGAGCTGACTGCACGTATCAATGCGGCTCTGCCGCCCGTCGAGGTGGTCGACCTGCGCAATGAACTGCATGCAGGTAACACCAGTATCATCAGCCGTCGCTTGCACGAGGAGCTGACTCTGGTTTTGGAGCGAGGTCAGCAGGCGATCCTTTTTCTCAATCGACGTGGCGCGGCGAGCTGTGTACTGTGCCGCGATTGTGGCTATATCACGATGTGTGAGCGTTGCGATATCCCGCTGACATATCACTCGACGGAGGGCATCTTGCTCTGTCACTATTGTGGTAGCCAGAGCAAGCTAGTACATTTCTGTCCGCAGTGCAAAAGTTCTGGCATTGGTTATTTTGGCCTGGGTACCGAGAAGGTGCAGGAGACGATACAGCGTCTCTTTCCCCAGGCCCGTCTGCTGCGCTGGGATCGTGATACCGCACGCAATCGACGTGCACACGAGCAGTTGCTCGATCAATTTGCCAATCGTCAGGCCGATATTCTGATTGGAACGCAGATGATTGCGAAAGGTCTGGATCTACCAGGGGTGACTCTGGTAGGCGTGGTTTCAGCGGATATAGCCCTGAGCTTGCCCGATTATTCCACTACTGAACGCGCTTTTACGCTCCTGACTCAGGTGGCGGGACGTGCTGGACGCGGTGCGGAGGCTGGTCGGGTGATTATCCAGACCTTTAATCCGCAGCACTTTTGTATTGAAACGGCCTCCCATCACGATTATCATACGTTCTATGCCGCAGAGATTGCGGTGCGGCGTGGCTATAACTATCCTCCATTTCGGCGCTTCGTGAAGTTTACCTACAGCCATGAGAATCGCCATCGCTGCCAGAATGAGGCGCTACTCTTATTTGAAAGCCTCAATAAGTGGATCGACCGTTTAGCGTTGGAGGATACTGACATTGTGGGGCCAGCTCCTACACTAATAGAGCGTGTGCGTGGCAAATATCATTGGCAGATGATTGTCCGTGGCCCCGATCTTCATCGCCTATTAAGAGTCATCGATGCTCCCGGTTGGGAGATTGATATCGATCCTGTGAGTACGATATGAATCGTACTGACCGCCTGCTGGCAATTGTGCTGGAGCTCCAGGCCCGAGGGAGACAGCGTGCTGAAGATCTGGCGGCCACCTTTGAGGTGAGTAAGCGCAGCATCTACCGCGATATTCAAGCACTGGATGAAGCTGGCGTCCCCATTATCTCCGTCCCTGGTCAGGGTTATTCGCTGATGAAGGGCTATTTTTTGCCGCCACTAAGCTTCACTGTAGAGGAGACGACCATCCTATTGTTGGGCAGTGACGTGATGGCCCAGAGCTTCGATGCTCAGTACCGCCTGGCTGCTCAGTCGGCCAGCCGCAAGATAGAGGGCGTCTTGCCAGAACGGCTGCGTGATGAGGTCTCGTATCTGCGTACGGCGATCCTTTTTGTGGAAGCAGGTTCTCAGGAGGATGATCCAGAGCGAGCGAAATTGCAACAGCTACGCGGGGCGATTATCGACCGTGTCTCCGTGCGCTTTGTCTATCACACACGCTATGGTATGGGCGAGCAGACGCAAACACGCACTGCCGATCCTTATGCTCTGGCCTGTGTGAATCGCATCTGGTATCTTGTCGCATACTGTCACTTGCGTCAGGCTATGCGTAATTTTCGCCTGGATCGCATGGAAACGTTGGAAATATTACCGCAGACCTTTCGGCGTCGTACTGAAGTAAGCATCGGGCCGCGTCGGAAAGATGAGCCAGGCTATATCCGAGTGCGTGCTCTCTTTGACCATGAAGTTGCACGTTGGGTACGGGAGGCACGCCCGTATTATATGGTAAATGAAGAAGAGACCGCTGATGGGCTAGTGGTTACGTTTAGTGTACGGCGGGAGAGCGAGATCGTGCAAATGCTGCTGAGCTGGGGCCGCCATGTGCGCGTGCTCGAACCCGACTCACTACGCAAACAGCTGGCAGAAGAGGCGCGGGCCATGCTGCGAAATTTTGGCTGCCATGAATAATCAATAGATATATCTATTCTCTCCTATATAAGGAACTGTTTGATGGGAACAAGAAACCGTCGGCGCTACTGACATACCGTTGTCACTGGCATGAATTATACTCCGGTTATAGATAAACGTAATCGGTTCCCTGGCCTATCAGGAGAACCAGGATACTACGCAAGGAGATTATGCATGTCAACTCAACCAACACTCGATTTTGTGCTGATCAACGTAGCAGATATTGAAGCTTCCTATCAGTACTTTACGGATAAGCTTGGTTTCACCTCGAACCCGGAAGAGAACGCACCTACTTTTCGCCAGCTCAAAGGCGCTCCTGGTGGCATCGACTTCGCGCTCAGGCAAGCTGATGAGACCTATCCTGCTGGTCAAGTAGAGCTCTACTTCAAGACACAGGACCTCGCGGGGTTGCGCACCGAGCTATTGGACAAGGATGTAGAAGCCTCGCCAATTATGCACCCACCCTTCGGTGATATCTTTACCGTCCAACCACTTGACGGTGTAATCTTGACCATGCTGGGAGCCTAGCTGATTGTGTTTTTCAAACTCGTAATGATAGCACTAAGCTGCCTGGAGAAACTCGCGTAGACCAGTCATGACCAGCGAGGCATGTGTATAGAAAGCGAGATGACCCCCTCCTGGAATGGCGAGTAGTTTGATGGTTGGCACTTTTCGAGCCAGCAGCTCTGCATCTGCAAAGGGCACTTCGCCGTCAGCTGTGCCGTGTATCGCAAGGGTCGGTGCCGTGATTGTCTCCAGTGGATATACAGAGATGTTAGCAAATTGTGCCATGTCGTTGGCATAGCCAGTCTTACGCAGATCATACATTGTGACTGAACGTAGCAGCCTATCTGAGCCGGGGCGTGTGGGCTGTAATCTTGTCAACGGTAAGGCAAGAAATAATAGCGGCTCAAAGCTGATGATCCTGTCGTAGACCTGCCTGTAGATGCGTTTTAGCGGCGGCCCGGCCTGCTTGATCTCGTTCTCGCAATAGCGTTGGGCCACGCCGCTAACCATTACCAGCTTACTGCAGCGTTCAGGATGGCGCAGTGCGAACTGCAGGGCCGATGGGCCACCGCCAGAGATACCAATGATGGTTGTTTTGCGAATATCCAGCTTGTCGAGAAGCGCTGCGTAGAGGTCCGCTTGCTCCTCAGGCGTTTCGCCGGATGTTAAAGGTGTGCGTAAATAGCCAGGGCGTGAGACTGCGAGGTAGGTAAAGTTTGGGCTATCAAGCAATTGTGCAAAGGCGATCCCCATGTCGTAACCACCGGGTGAGCCATGCAGAATGAGTACCGCTGGCCCCGAACCAGCCATGTGATACTCGACGGAACCGCGCTCGGTCTCGCTCATGGTACTCTCTTGCTGCAACCGTATGATCTCTCGTTGTCTCCAGCTTTTGTAAGAGGTAGCACAGCCTAAGAGGCTCATGATCACGACTGCGCCTGCGATCAATAGCTTCTTGCTTTTTACCAATGTTCTCCCCTTTTGTGTGGCCTGCATTTACGCTGTATAGTGCCGATGGACTTCTATCTTTTATGCCTCTACCCATTAGAATACTGGTTGAGCTAGAAAAGTTGCAGTTTGTTGAGGTCTCGCTGAATCTTACTTCTAGCTCATAGCTTTTAAACGCTATCTCTGCAAAAAGATATACCTTTTCAGGATGGCTGGCGCGAAATGCATGCCGGGCCCAACGGATGATCTTTTAAATGATAGAATAGTATCTATGGGTATTCTCTTTGGTCTGACTACTGCCCTCTTCTGGGGGGCCGGCGACTTTCTTGCGCGTTACGTCACACATGCTCTTGGGACCTATCGCACGCTTTTCTTTATTCAGTTTATTGGTCTTTTTAGTCTGGGCATCTATCTGTTGGGCACAGGTGAGCTTCAGCACGTCGCGTCGGTGACTTCCTGGCAGCCCTGGCTGTGGGCTGTGCTGGCTGCATTGCTAAATATTGCCAGTACCCTGGCGCTCTATCGGGCATTTGAGGTTGGCTCTTTGATGCTGGTCTCGCCGATTGCAGCCAGCTATGCGGCGGTGACCATTATCCTCGCCTTTTTGAGTGGCGAGGTGCTGACACAAACGCATGATGCTGGCATTGCCCTGGTGCTTTTGGGAATTATTGTTGTTTCTACCTCTTTTGAGGCTGCAGGAAAGTCTACTGGCGCGCTTAATCCGGAAAGTATGCTACGTAATCTGCTATTTGTGCTAAAAAAGGATGCACGGCGCGGAGTTGGTTGGGCCATTGTGGCAGCGCTTGGCTACGGCATTACTTTCTGGATATTGGGCTTTCGTGTTACCCCCACGCTGGGAAGCATTATCCCCGTCTGGCTTATTCGGATGATGACTCCTTGCGTGCTGGTTGCCTGTGCGCCATTTGCGCAGCAGAAGCTGACATTGCCACAAGGGCGTGTCTGGTGGCTTATCGTTGGCGTGAGTGTTTTTGATACTGTAGCTTATATTACATACACATTGGGTCTGGCTCAGGGACAGATCTCGCTTACCACCATTTTATCCTCGCTCTATAGCGCGGTAACAGTGCTGCTCGCCTGGATCTTCTTGCGCGAACGCCTGCAGCGTAGCCAGTGGTTGGGCATTGGCGTTATCTTTGCCGGTATTGCCCTTGTGAATCTATAAGTTTCTGAAAGATATAGTTCCAGTTAATGCGCACTTTTCACATTTTATGCCGGCATAAAATGTGAAAAGTGCGCATTAACTGGAACTAAGATAAACGATTTTGGTCAAGAATCAACGCGCCGCTTTTGCAACCATTGCTGGATGCTTTTCTCTTTGCCCTGGGTGCCGGGCTCATAGAAGCGTTGCCCGACCATGCGTTCGGGCAGGTATTCCTGCAATTTGGCTGCAGGTGGACGTTCGGGATCTTCGCTCTCCATGTCTTTGTAATAATCGTGAGCATATTTGTAGTCAGAGCCGTAGCCCAGATTTTTCATCAGATTTGTGGGTGCGTTGCGAATCCATAGGGGCACGGGATCGTTTGGCCCGCTTTGCAGCTCGCTACGGATACGATTATAGGCCGCATAGACGGAGGCACTCTTGGGTGCAGTTGCCAGATAGACGGCTGCCTGAGCTAAAATAACACCGGCCTCAGGCATACCTACAAAATGTGCCGCCTGCTGTGCGGCTGTACACACGACCAATGCCTGAGGATCGGCCATGCCAATATCTTCAGAGGCCATACGTATCATGCGGCGCGCAAGGTAAAGCGGATCTTCACCCCCTTCGAGCATACGTACAAGCCAGTAGATACTGCCATCAGGATCGGAGCCACGCACCGCTTTATGCAGGGCCGAGATCATATCGTAATGCTGCTCACCGGCCTTGTCATATTGCAGGGCGCGATGCTGCATTGCATCCTCAACCATAGCCAGCGTAATCTGCATGGGCTCGCCGGGCGGCTCATTGGATACCTCGCTATTGCCCTCCACTGCAAGTTCGAGTACGTTCAGAGCTGTGCGCGCATCGCCGCTGGCAAAGATCGCAATCTGTTGCAGCGCATTTTCGTCGATGCTGATATTGTATTGCCCCAGGCCACGCTCTTTGTTTTGCAAGGCCCGTTGCATAATAGCCTCGATCTCTGCCTCGGTGAGTGCTTTTAACACAAAGACGCGTGAGCGTGACAGCAGGGCCGAATTCACCTCAAAGCTGGGATTCTCAGTCGTTGCGCCAATGAGCGTAACTATACCTCGCTC
>Ga0302321_100001947_pt1 | contig 17633 bp, 12 predicted proteins | sample Fen_T0_1_FD_202505 | JGI IMG/M metagenome (GOLD analysis project Ga0302321, IMG submission 202505) | Peat permafrost microbial communities from Stordalen Mire near Abisko, Sweden - Fen_T0_1 | ecosystem: Environmental > Terrestrial > Soil > Wetlands > Permafrost | place: Sweden: Abisko...
AGCACAACCAGCCTTTCGACAACTCCCGCTTTTATTCCATCCCAATCATTGCCGAATGACCAAATTTAGCTTGATTTTTAACAGAGTATCTTACGGGTTGGTCATCAAAGGCGGTGGGCAACAAGTCGCCTCAGCATCCCCATCCCGCCTGATTCGCTATAAAGTAAAAAAAGGCGACTCATTGATGCAACTTTCCAGAAAATTCGGGGTATCTTTGAACGATCTGCGCAAATCTAATCCCGAAACCGGTTCCAAAGGGCTGCACCCAGGCCAGAATCTAAAGATTTTGGTTGATAATACTGACCGCGCCACCTAAATATTGCGAGTTTATCCCCTCCCTGTTTTACAAAGTAGGTTGGGGTGAGTGTGCGAACCCCAACATTTGGGGTTTCGATTGTCTGGGTTCGTACCACCTCACCCCAACCGGGCTACCCTCTATTGATAAATCTTCCCTCGATACCTTAACCAGCCATTGACATGCTCGCCATCCGGATCATGATGAGTCCAATGAATAAGGCCTCCTTGGCTGTTCCATTCATATAGACCATAAAAAGTGACCGTATGACCCGGCTTCAAGCCAACGAGGCGCGGAGCAATATCGACATTATGCGCCATCAATAGGGTTTGCTTATTAGCTAAACGCAGAATAAAGCGTTGATGACGATCACCGATTACATCATCACTTAATAAGCGACTGACGATGCCCTGGCCCTTTACCTGTAAACCACTTTTTTTATTTAGGAATGCTTGTTTTAAGATCCAGTTACTGGTATTAACTAAAACAGCTTGCTGTTGCTTTATATTTGCCGCATCTGTCGTAGCTTCGGTAGGAACGCTAATAAAAATAAAGCTAATCAGCAAATAAACGATAATTTTATGGGAAACTTTATCTTTCATAATAAGCAACCTCGGCACTGTGCACCGTAAAAATATTGAATAAAAACATATCTCATAAAATCGATAGCGAGTTCGTAGATACTTCCGCGTGACGGGGTATGTTACCCCGTCACTCACGTTTTGCCGATGGTGACGTTTTTGAACCATGTTGAAACCTTACGAACGGGGCAACATGCCCCGTCCGGCTGGAGTAGGGTGCATTCCATGCACCAAATAACGGTAAATCAGAGTGGATAGCTGGTTTGGCAATGTTGCTTTAAACACCGATGCTTTAGGTGCGTAATACGCACCGCTTAAATTTAACCCAACATCAACCCCTCACATATTATCCAAAATCGCCTTCTTAACCGCATTTAATTCCGCGTCTATCGTTACGGGATGTGCGGCGGCACATTGCTTTATCGCCGTATCAGGGTCTTTAAGGCCATTGCCCGTCAAAGTACAAACGATTCTACTTCCTTCGGGTATTTCACCTGTGCCAATGTTATGTAACGCACCCGCTATGGAAATTGCTGATGCGGGTTCGCAGAAGATACCCTCGTATTGCGCCAGCAGTTTTTGCGCGGCGAGAATTTCATCATCGGTAAATTTGTCGAACCAACCGCCAGATTCTTTTTGCGCTGCCCAGGCATAATCCCAGGATTGCGGATTTCCAATGCGTATTGCGGTGGCAATCGTTTCCGGGTGTTCAATCGGCTTACCCGCCAAAAACGGCGCCGCCCCTGCCGCCTGATAACCGCACATGATGGGGCGTTTTTTGGTTACTGCTTTATGAGTTTCACTATCGGTTGAATATTCTTTATAGCCTTTCCAATAAGCGGATATATTCCCGGCATTACCGACGGGTAAGCAGTGGTAATCGGGCGCATCACCTAAATCATCAATAATTTCAAAGGCGGCGGTTTTTTGGCCTTCAAGACGGAAAGGATTGATGGAATTGACGATGGTGACAGGCGCATGGTCAGCGACTTCTTTGACCAACGCCATGCCTTTATCGAAATTACCACTGATCTGGATAATCGTGGCATCGTACATCAAGGTCTGCGCCAATTTGCCCAACGCAATTTTGCCTTCGGGTATCAACACAAAAGCCTTGATGCCAGCCCTGACGGCATAAGCCGCTGCGGATGCGGAGGTGTTTCCGGTAGAAGCGCAGATCACCGCCTGACTACCCGCTTCCACGGCTTTGGTGATCGCCATGGTCATGCCCCGGTCTTTGAACGATCCGGTCGGGTTCAAGCCTTCAAACTTGACGTAAATTTCAACATCCTTACCGATCATTCTTGGGATGTTGTTTAATTTAATTAAGGGCGTATTGCCTTCGTTCAAGCTGATAATGCGGGTGTTGTCGCTGACGGGTAGACGATCCCGGTAGCGGTTAATTAAGCCAGTGTAATGGGTATGGGCAGACATAGTTATCCTAAAGTTTCCAGGCGAATGCGGTTGACTTTGCCGGTCACGGTAGGCAACGACTCCATTTCGGCAATTGCGGCGTTCATTTCTTTTTCAAGGGTGATTTGTGTGAGCAGGATAATCGGCACCAATGCCCTATCGTCCAATGGTTTTTTCTGGATGATGGCATCAATGCTGATTTGGTGTTTCGCCAGGATGCGGGTAACGTCAGCCAAAACACCGGGTTTATCTTCCGCATTAAGCCGTAAATAGTAAGCGGTAAGAAATCGCTCTGGCGGCAAAACCGGAATATCGTGCAAGGCATCGGCCTGGAAGGCCAAGTGCGGAACCCGGTTTTCTGGATCGCTGGTTAACGCCCGCACCACATCAATTACGTCCGCCACTACCGATGAAGCCGTCGGATCAGCACCCGCGCCAGCGCCGTAATACAGCGTAGGCCCTACCGCATCGCCCTTAACGACGATGGCATTCATCACACCATCCACGTTAGCAATCAATCTTCGTTCCGGGATTAGTGTAGGATGCACCCGTAATTCAATGCCTTCCGGCGTTTTACGGGCTATGCCCAGATGCTTGATCCGGTAACCCAACTGTTCTGCATATTCCACATCGGCGCGGGTAACCTGGGTAATGCCTTCGGTAAAGACCTTATCGAACTGTAAGGGAATACCGAATGCAATGGAGGCCAGAATTGTTAGTTTATGTCCGGCATCAATGCCTTCGACATCAAACGTGGGATCAGCTTCGGCATAGCCCAGTGCTTGTGCTTCTGCCAATACATCGTAAAAATCGCGGCCTTTATCGCGCATCTCGGTCAGGATAAAATTGCCCGTGCCGTTGATGATGCCCGCCAGCCATTGGATTTGGTTGCCACTCAACCCTTCACGTATGGCTTTGATGATGGGAATGCCGCCAGCAACCGCCGCTTCAAACGCGACGATCACGCCTTGTTCGCTGGCTTTGGCAAAAATCTCGTTACCGTGCAGGGCAATCAGTGATTTATTAGCGGTCACCACATGCTTGTGGTTGGCTATGGCTGCCAACACCATATCTTTTACCGCGCCCGCACCGCCGATCAACTCCAGGACAATCTCTATCTCAGGGTCGTTGATGATTTCGTAAGGGTCGGTTGTTAGGGCAATACCTTGGGTATCGCAGATACGTTGCTTGCTTAAATCCTTGGCGGATGCGCGCGTGATGATGATCTGCCGCCCCGCCCTGCGGGCAATTTCCTCCGCATTGCGTTTCAGTACGTTGACGGTGCCACCGCCGACCGTGCCTAAGCCGATGATGCCTATTTTTACTGGTTTCAAGTTTGATCCTTTTTATTTATTTCTGTTAATCATACCGGTACTAAGCTACTTGTTTATCAAATAACCATTCAACTCTTGATAACTGGAAAAAACACTGTCGAAGCTTAATAGCTTGGCATTGTACTGCAAAGCAGTTGCAATAATAATGCGGTCTTGCGGGTCTTTATGATGTTCGGGTAAATGAACCGCTTTAGTTGCAATTTGTGCGGTCACAGGCAGTATTTGAATATTTGAATTCATCTCGACTTCACTTAACCAGTCATCGAAAGGCATGTCCATCTCGATACGTCCATGACGCACCAGCCATGCCATTTCAAAACAGGATATAGCTGAGACGGCGACAATCTCGGTTTCAGAAATTAAATCAAGAACGTCCGAAGAAAGTTTGTTGGGGATTTGGTTAACCCACCAATGCCAGATGTGGGTATCAAGCACCAACACTTAATGGATTCCCCAATCTTCCGCAGGTACGGACGAAATGACATCGCCTTTTTCTTTGACTCGCCCTGCAAGTTGCTGCGGAGGAACACGTCGGCGTTGCGGTGAATTAGGAGCGTATTCATCCAAAGTAATAACCAGTATTTCAACCTGACGATTAACAAACGACTCAGGTACTTGAATGACCAAATTCTGGGTGTCTACGGTTTGTAAAATACGTTGGATTTGCATTGGATAACCTTAGTTTAATTATATTCAATGTTGGGGTTCACAAACTCACCCCAACCCAACCTTGTATGATTAAAATCAATAAAATATTGCCGAGAAGATCAGATAAGCTTTAATGGTTTATTGGGAGGCCGTCCCAGCCTGAGGACTGATTTTTTAAATCAGAGCCTGTCGCGTAGATTGGCCCCCGCCCTATTCACCCATACCGTGGAGTATCCGAGGCCTAGAGCCTGCATACACAAGGGAGGCAGGTGCATGTGCAGGGTCGGGAACCAATGGATAGTCTACTTTCTTTATCTTATCCTGACAAACAACCATGAAAAACATCCGACCTAAAATCACCCCGCTTCCTAAAGAACCCCTCTTTGCAGGCGTCGATGTCGGCGCAGAGGAACTGGTCTTGGTCATCCGCAAGGACGGCAAGCCCTTCGACCCCCAGAAGTTCACCAACACGCCCGCAGGCCGGGCCAGGCTGGTGAAGAAGTTGGTAAAACTAACTGGCATTAAGGTCTGCCTGGAAGCCACGGGGATTTACCATTTCGACCTGTCCATCGCGCTGCACGATGCCGGCGTAGCACTGATGGTGGTGAACCCCAAAGCCTCGCATAACTTTGCCAAGGTGTTGATGAAAAACAGCAAGACCGATGCGGTTGATGCCGACACCTTGGCCGAATATGCCGCAAGGATGGACTTTGTTGCGTGGACGAGGCCGTCGAACGGCAAGCTTGCCCTCCGCAGTTTCTCCCGCCGCATCGGTGCGCCCACCGGACAGAAAGCCGCCTGCAAGAACCACTTGCATGCGCTGGCCGCCACCCAGGAAACGCCCAAGGCGGTGCTGAGGGATGCCAAACTGGCCATTACGCAACTGGAGAAGCGCATCGGACAGTTAACCGCAGCGGCGTTGGCCTTGGTTGCCCTGCACCCCGAACTGGGGCGGACGCTACAGTTGCTGGTCGGCATCAAGGGCATCGCCGAAACCAGCGCCATTGCGCTCATGGGCGAACTATTATTGCTGCCCCCCAACCTGTCCCACCGTGAATGGGTGAAGTTTGCAGGGCTTGACCCAAAGGCCTTCGACTCCGGCAAAAGCGTCCACAAGAAGTCGCGGATATCAAAAGCCGGCAACCGCCACATCCGTTCAGCCCTGTATATGCCAGCCTTGAGCGCCAAACAGCACGACCCGCACGTCAAGGCTTATTTCGACCATCTCGTGGCAAACGGCAAAAAACCATTGCAGGGTGTTTGTGCGGTGATGCGCAAACTGCTCCATGCTATCCACGGCATGTTGAAATACGACAAGCCGTTCGACAACACCCGTTTTTATACGATTCCGGTATCTGCCGGATAGTCAAAAACAACGAAATGCGCTTGACTTTGAACAGAGTATCTACGGGCTTATCTTATCAATTCCAGATGCTATCAAAGCTAATAATAGGCAAATCATTGACATTGCGGCTGCTGTTCCAGCAATACCAGCTTTTTGAAAAGATATAGCCAAAGAACCTGTTCTTTCTGCGATATTTCCTACATCAATACTATGTTGCTGAGTATGCCCTAAAGAAGGCGCTTCAACTTGACTGTTTTCTACTTTGGAAAATAACTGCTGAATTGCGGCAATTAAAAATAAAATCCAGTTTAATACACTTAAGGCAAGTGTGACCCAAGCTACAGTATTAAGCATTTTTTACCTCATATTGTTAAATTTGAATTAAATTTCTTCGCTTCATCTAATTGATATGTCAAATCTTGAATAAAACTCATTATATGGGGACTAGCACCAACTACATGGCCAATCATGTCTCCATTGTTTAAAAAAGCTATTGCTCCAGAATCACCTGGAAAACTTATCTGACCTAAAGTTAGATAACAACTTCCTATCGTTGCATTTTGGGTAGCCATATGAAAAAAATGAGAATAACCTGCTATCTTTGAACTATATTGTCTTTTTGAACTCTTGCAAAGATTTAATATAAACATCGTCATACGGTTGAGCTTGAGCATACCCGCTAGAATTATTTGGGAAAGATAAATTACTCAAAATTTCGATAACGGCAAAATCCGCTTCAATAGATTTACCGTGTCCTCTTGGGTCATTACTCCAAACAACATCGCCAATAAAACCTGCGTTGTCATTGATATGTGTGCCGACTGTAGGAGCTACGTGTCCCGCTGTAGCAAACCCATTTCTACCTTGCCAAGTTAATTTGCAACCGGAGGTACCTCTTTGCATACCAGAAGATACCATTTCCCCAGGTTGCAATTGGAAAATAGGTTCATCGATTCCAAATAACCGGATATCTTTCAACCACTCTGGCTCGTAACCTAAGTATTTCAATATCCTTGTATACATACCTTCTACTTCCATTATCGGAAGTGTTTGGGTTGGGTTTATCTCAATTACTCTATTTGCATCCACAAAAATGTTAACATTAATATTACTCAACATTTCTGAATATGGCGGTATCATTAACGCTACACCAGGGATATCTGGTAATTCATTAAAATAATCCGCCTCATTGAGTATCGCTTCGCTTAATTTGATTACCTGAGAAGCTTTGTATTCTCCGTCTTCATATCGAGATGCAAAATCAAAAATACTCATACAACCCCATCCTTCTTCATCATTTGCCTTATTCCCCGAATCGCCTGCCGAGTGCGGTGTTCGTTTTCGATCAAGCCAAACCGGACGTGATCGTCACCGTACTGGCCGAAGCCGATGCCCGGCGCAACTGCCACTTTGGCTTCCAGTAACAATTTCTTGGAAAACTCCAACGAACCCATAGCTTGATAGGCTTCAGGAATTTTTGCCCAGACAAACATCGTCGCTTTGGGTTTTATTACAGGCCAGCCAGCGGCGGCCAAGCCTTCGCATAACACATCGCGTCGCTTACTGTACATATCTGAAATATCGCGTACACACTGCTGCGGGCCTTCCAAAGCTGCAATAGCAGCGATTTGTATCGGCGTAAACGTGCCGTAATCCAGGTAGGATTTAATCCGCGCCAACGCAGAAACCAGTTCCTTATTGCCGCACATGAAGCCGACGCGCCAGCCGGGCATGTTATAGCTTTTGGACATAGAAAAAAACTCGACCGCAATGTCTTTAGCGCCCTCCACCTGAAGAATGGAGGGTGCAATATAACCATCGAAAACAATATCGGCGTAGGCAATATCATGCACTACCCAAATATTATGCTCTTTGGCCAAGGTGATAATTTTTTCAAAAAACTCCAATTCCACGCATTGACTGGTCGGATTACCCGGAAAATTCAGGATCAGCATTTTTGGTTTTGGCCAGGATTCGGCAATGGCTTTTTCCAAAGCCTCAAAAAAATCAACGCCGGGAATCAACGGCACATGCCGCACATCTGCTCCGGCAATCACCACACCATAAGGATGTATCGGGTAAGCAGGATTAGGCACCAACACCACGTCGCCCGGCCCTAGCGTTGCTAAGGCAAGATGCGCCAACCCTTCCTTCGAGCCAATAGTGACAATGGCTTCCGTCTCTGGATCCAAATCCACATCAAAGCGGGTTTTATACCAGTTGGTAATCGCCCGTCTTAACCGTGGAATGCCTTTGGACACCGAATAACGGTGCGTATCAGGCCGTTTGGTGGCCTCCAGCAACTTATTGACGATATGGTCAGGAGTAGGCTGGTCTGGATTCCCCATGCCGAAATCAATAATATCCTCACCCGCCGCCCGCGCCTTGGCTTTGAGTTCATTGACGATATTGAATACGTAGGGAGGTAAACGGCTTATTCGATGAAATTGTTCCATTAACAGCTCTTGAGAAATCCGGGTTGTGTAGAGTTAGGAAAACGCTCTAAGGTACTGTTACCCATACGAGATGTCAAATTGGTTTAGCAAAACTTTAGCAGAATAATATAATCAGTATTCTTTAAGGTCATCATTACAGCATGAATAATAGAAATTCAAAGGTTATGGATGGACTATTGTACCGCTAGTGTTGAAACGTCAAATGGCAATCTAAGGAATCTCCGTACGCTTTACTGTCATGCCATTACACGAATGGTAGTTAACAGAATGATGAGTGTCAAAACGTTAATAGAACGCACATCAAGGTTTGCTCAGGCCTTGCCATGAGGTGATAATGCCACGCACACGACTTTGAAAGAACTGCATGTTTATTCTACACAGCTCCAACAAAACTGAAAATCTGGTTGAACATCTGGTCTCGGTCATTTCCAATGCACCGCTGAGTACGCCTTTCGCCAAGGAGGTGTTCCTGATCCAGAGCCAGGGCATGGAGCGGTGGCTGTCGCAGCAATTGACCAGTCGCTTTCATGTGTGGGCGAACTATCGGTTTTTATTTCCCGGCAAGTTTTTTAGCTTTATCGCCCAGCAGATCGATAGCCGAGTCAATGATGCGGCATTTGACCGCAGCCTGATGCTGTGGCGGTTGGAAGCTTTGTTACGCAATCTGGAAAACGATGCTTGTTTGCCGTTAAAGCAGTATTTATCCGGCACGAATCAAGCCTTAAAACGCTACCAATTAGCCCAGCAATTGGCACAGATTTTCGACCAATACCAAATCATGCGCCCTGATTTGCTGGCTGCGTGGCAAAAAGGCCGCCTATTGTATGACACCGACGTTGAACGCTGGCAGAAAGCGCTCTGGTATCAGTTAACCGCACAGATAGGCCAGCAACATCGCGGCGCATTATGGCTGGATGTGATTGCCAAACTGAACAACTCTTCGGAAGGCGCATTAAGCCAGCAGTTACCGGAACGGATTTCTGTGTTTGGCGTGAATACCATGCCGCCGTTGTTTTTGAATTATCTACAAAGCCTCTCGAAACATTGCGATGTGCATCTTTACCTGTTTAATCCGGCACAAACCTACTGGGCCGATCTGGCGAGTAAACGGCAACTTTCTTCTGACGATGAATATACCGGACATCCGTTGTTAGCAAGCTTGGGTCAACAAGGGCGCGAGTTTCAAGAAATGCTACTGGAATTCACTCAATTTGATTTTGAGCCGGAAAGTTTTGAAACGGTTGCAAAACCTAACAATCTCCAACTGTTGCAGAACGATATTTTAAATAATGCAGTTTTGGGTCAGCCCTTGGAAAGGGACGGCTCAATCAGCGTACATGCTTGCCATTCCAGAAAACGGGAAGTTGAAGTCCTGAGAAACCAGTTATTACAGGCTTTGGAAAGCGACCCAACGCTAGAACTGCGCGATATTGCGGTGATGGCACCGGATATTCAGCTTTATGAACCGTTTATTTCCGCCGTGTTCAGTGATATTCAACATGCCATCGCTGACCGCAGTTTGCGGCTTGATAACCGTGCGCTGGATACATTCATACGGTTTTTGGAGTTAAGCCAAAGCCGCTTGGGTTGGCAAAGTGTGCTAGATCTGCTGGAGCGTGTTGATATTTACCCAAACTTTGGGCTTTCTGAAACCGATCTTGAGTTGATTAAGCACTGGGTTCAGGATACCAACGTGCGTTGGGGGCAATCGGGACAACATAAGCGGGAATTAGGCCTGCCGGAACTGAATGAACACACTTGGCAAGCCGCACTGGACAGGATGCTGATGGGTTATGCGGTAGGCCACGAGGTTGAATTTATTGATGATATTCTGCCTTATAAGCATATTGAAGGCTCCTCGGCTGATGCGCTCGGTGGACTGCACGATTTCTTACAGTTGTTGTTCCAGGCCAAAGCCGAACTAAAACAAGCCAAAACCCTTAAATCCTGGGGTTCGCAGCTTTATTATTATGCCGACCAACTACTAGGCAAGACTGATTTGATAGAGCGCCAACAACTCAATGAATTGTTGCTGGAGTTGTCTGGAACTCTAGCGGATGTTCATAGCGATCCCGTTGAATTACAAGTCATCATCCAATGGCTGGAAGGCATGGTCGCCGAACGCAAATCCGCCAACGGCTTTTTGCGCGGGCAACTGACGTTTTGTTCCATGCTACCCATGCGTTCAATTCCCTTTAATATCATAGCCTTAATTGGCATTAACGAAGGCGAATTCCCCAAAGTCGAACGCAAACCTACTTTCGACTTGATCTCCCAACACTTCCGTAAAGGCGACCGCTCGCGCAGGGCGGATGACCGCTATGAGTTTCTGGAAATGTTGCTGTCTGCCCGTCAACAGTTAATCATTACTTACATCGGCCAATCTCAGGCGAATAATGAGTCCATCCCGCCTTCGGTCGTAGTTACCGAATTGCTGGATGTGCTGCGGGATTATTACCAGCTTTCTGACCTGATTACCCGCCACCCATTGCAACCATTTAGTAAACGTTATTTTGATGGTGCTAGCGAATTGTTCAGCTTTTCGGAAGCGGATTGTGAAACCGCTAAAGCCTTAATAGCACCCAAGCCTGAACCTGCTTTGTGGTGGCAAGGCGCAATCCCGACTGAAACCGAAGAAGCCATAGAATTAGGCGATTTGTTCAGGTTTTTTCAGCATCCGCAACGTTATTTCATGCGGCATCAGTTGAATTTGTACTATAAAGGCATAAATGCTGAAACTCAGGAGCGCGAACCCTTTGATCTCAATGAACTCAGTATGTATGACATTAATCAGGAGTGGATACAGCTGCTATTGTCGGGTTCTCCAGTATCCCTAAAAAAACTACAGGCTCAGGGTTTATGGTTGCCCGGTGCTGCGGGTGATGTGGAATTCGAGCAACATCAGCTTGAGATGCAGGCATTTGTTGAACGCATAAAATCTACCGACATAGGTATGCTCTTAGAGGGTCAATCTGTTGATTTAAAAATCGGCGATTATCGGCTGATTGGCAAGCTGGGCAACCGTTATCAAAATGGCAGCCTGTTTTATCGTTATGCGAATTTAAAAGGAAAGGATTTTATTGCCGCTTGGTTACATCACCTGATAATTAACTACACGCAAGAACAAAACACTTATCTTTTAAGTACCGATGAAGATTTACTGTTCCAGCCCGACATTTGCCGCCCAGAATATTTACCTCACTTCATTGAAATCTACCGCCTAGGCCAGCAACGACCCAATTCTTTTTTTGTGGAAGCGGCGTTAGCTTATGTCAAACAAGCAGCTAACCAGAAAGCAAAAAAGTCGTCGCTTGACGCAGCCATAGATTATTTGTCCAAGGCAGTCCAATATGCGAGCGAACACGAACTCAGACAACTGTATGGCAACGCCCCCGATATGGCATTGGTTCTGACCGATACCTTCGGACAACAGTGCGAAGCGTTGTTATTACTGGCTTGGGAAGCTGCGCATGGCTATTGAGGACTTTGATCCGGTAACAACCGAATTACGCAAAGGCATCAGCCTGATCGAAGCCAGCGCAGGGACAGGTAAAACCTATACTATCGCCATGCTGGTATTGCGCCTGGTGGTCGAACAGGACTTATCTATAGACAAGGTGTTGGTGGTAACATTCACCAAAGCGGCAACCGAAGAACTCAAAGACCGTATACGCAGCAGGCTGGCTGATGCAAAAAGAATTTTGGCAGGTCATGCTGAGACCACGGACAGCAACATCAGCGATTGGTTAACGCACCTCAATCTACCAACTGAACTTATCAAACGTCGCTTAGACTTGGCTTTACTGGACATTGACCAAGCCGGGATTTTCACCATACATGGTTTCTGCCAACGCATACTTAGGGAACATGCGCTTGCCAGTGGGCAATTGTTCGATGCTGAATTAACAGACGATCTATCGGCAATCAAACAAGCTTGTGCCGATGACTTCTGGCGACGGCAAGTCCAATACCGTCCAGCATGGGAAGTTGGGGTGTTGACCAAAGACTTCAAAACACCTGATGTATTGCTCGGCAGTATTGATTTTGTGAGTGCGGATGCGCTTATTTATGCTAACGATCAAAATATTGATGATGCCTTATCCGATTTAAGACAATTCGTGGATACCGCGAAAGATAAACTGGCAGATATTGTACAAAAGATAGAAGCACATTTTTCTGGACAGCAATTCAAAGCCAGCTATCAAACTACATTTATAGAACATTGCAGCGCGTTAGGTGAATGGTTACAAAGTAACACCCTGCAATTTCCAAGCGCTGATGCCTTATCTTTGTTGACTTACAATGGTTTGTTTGAAGGGCTAAACGGCACTCAATTCAGAAGCAATAAAGCCCAGACCAGCGATGAACGGAAAACCGATTTTCTGGCTTCAGTAAACCTTGATACCAAACCGTTTGATGACTTGGCGGCTGCGGCACAACAAATCACGGTTATCTTGCGTAGAAGTTTACTTGAAACCCTGCGAGAAGAATTGGATAAACAGCTTGAGCAAATGAATGTCTGGTCATTCGACAATTTAATCACCCATCTGGCAAAAGCATTACAGGGCGAGCGATCACAACAGTTAATCAATGAACTAAGGCAACGCTTCAATGCGGCATTAATAGACGAGTTTCAAGATACCGACAATAATCAATGGCATATTTTTTCCAGTGTTTTTGCCGTAAATAGCCATTACCTAGTCTTGGTCGGCGACCCGAAACAGGCCATCTATAAGTTTCGTGGCGCTGATATTTATTCCTATCTTGAAGCACAAGCTCAAGCGCAGCAACGCTACACACTCAGGAATAACTGGCGTTCGCATCCGCATTTGGTAGCGGCAGTTAACTGCCTGTTTCAACGGAAACAAGCTTTTTTATTGGCCGATATTAACTTTCATCCAACGCAAGCTGCACGGTCAGAACAGGATGGGGCTTTGCATCTTAATGGCTTAACTTGCGTTCCTATGATGCTTTGGCAGTTGCCGGAAAGCAACAGCAAGACCGGCTTTTGGCAACCCAACCGTAGCGATGCTGCATCCGCAATCTGCATTGCCGTGGCCAATGAAATCGTTGAATTACTAAGCGGTGACCATACGCTCCAACCCCAGAACCGGAAACTACAGCCCCAAGACATCGCCATTCTGGTGAGAACCAATAAGCAAGCTAGGGAATATCAAGAAATGCTGCGCTTGGTGGGTATACCTTCAGTATTGAATAGCACGGAATCTGTATTTGCGTCAGAAGAAGCCCAACATTTGTGCACCTTATTAGAAGCTATCGCACATCCAGGAGACATAAGCTTGCTTGGGCAAGCCCTGTCTTTAAGCTGGTTTGGTTATGACGGGCAAACGCTTTATCAAATTCTCAACAGTGAAAATGAAGTAGATAGCATTTTGTCAAGATTCCTGGGATATTACCAAACTTGGCAACAAGCGGGTGTGATGGCCATGATGCAAACGCTGTTAAAGCAGGAAAAAATAGCATCGGTATTATCAAAATCTACGCTGGCAGAACGCAGCTTGACCAATTTACAGCACACACTGGAACTGTTACAGCAAGCGGTGATTGACGAACGCTTAGGTCTTCATAAAACCTTAAACTGGCTAAAAACTGCAATATCAAAAGCGCAAGACAATCCCGGCAGTCCAGACAACCAACAGCTACGTCTTGAAAGTGATGCCGATGCCGTAAAAATCATCACCATGCACCGGGCTAAAGGCCTGGAATATCCCATCGTTTTTTGTCCTTATTTATGGCAACGTAAGCAGCGGTCGAATGAAAAAAATCCCTTAATCAAATGTCATCTTCCTGAAACGGAAGGTGAGAAAAACAACCGTTTAATTGTTGACTTAGGCTCTGGCGATCTTGACAAGCATCAAACCCAAGCCCAATTTGAAGAACATGCTGAGGATTTACGTTTGGCTTATGTCGCCCTAACCCGGGCAAAATACCGTTGTTATATCGCATGGGCAAATGTCCGTTCTGAAACTGCGGCTAATGATTCAGCTCTGGCGTGGTTATTGGATTTTGCTGAACATGATTTTTCCGGTCAGCAAGCCGTTCTGCAAGCGTTGCAAGGACAGGACGAACAAGCTTTTGCTTACCGGTTGCTTGAAGTATCGGACACCATCACCGGAAACTATCAGCAACCAGAAAAACACGACAAACTATTGGTAAAAAAACGCCACAGATCCTTATACACGGACTGGCAAATGAGCAGCTATACGGCATTATCCGCGTTAAGCCTGACCGAAACGCCCGAATTACCGACAGATAAAGCGGGAGAAAATCAATATGCGCCAGACAACTTAATCGATACGACTGGAAGCTTGACCAATCTTTTACCTGCTGGCGCACATACCGGAAATGTTATTCACGAGCTACTTGAACACGTACCATTCGTCGACTTGGCTAAAAAACGCAATATCTCAGCATTAAGGGATAAGACCTGCCAACGTTACGGCTTAAGGCTGGGGCAACCGGAAATTATTGACAATCTCTTGTACAAAACGGTCGCTACACCGTTGTCGATAATCGCTCCTCAATTTTGTTTGATGAATTTGCAGGAAAATCACTGTTTGAAAGAGATGCCCTTTTACCTGTCGTTGCCATCTTTCAATACCCAGAAAATTAATGAAGTTTTGACAAAAAAACCGACATTCCAGCCTTTAAATAGCAAGCAAATGAGCGGCTTTTTGACGGGTTTTATCGACCTTATCTGCGAATATGACGGTCGCTATTATGTAATGGATTACAAATCAAATAACCTTCCTGATTATCACGCTGACACCTTAATCCATGCCATGCGTGAACATAATTACGGCTTACAGTACTGGATTTATTGCGTAGTTTTGCACCGTTATCTGCAAATTCGGCTATCAGATTACAATTTTGCCCAACATTTTGGCGGAGTGCATTATTTATTCGTCCGCGGCATGGAGCCTGACACTGCGATGAGCGGCGTTTTTCAGGACAGTCCCGATTTGCCGACTCTCGAAGCACTGGCTTCGTTATTCAAGGAATAACCGTGTCGATGCCAAATGAAGAGGAAGTCTATAGCCGTCTGGATATGGCCTTTGCCCGTTTCCTAAGCCAACGCACAGCGCTAGCAGCCACCAGGAAAAAGGCGTTGGAAACCCTGCTGAGCTTGTTGTCACAAAAGCAACATCAAGGCCATAGCTGTATTGAAATTAATGAGTTGGATAAAAACTTGCTGTTAGATTCAGGCCTAGTCAGTGAACTCCCGGCAGCATCTACCCTGACTTACCCTTTAGTCATAGAACAAAACCGATTATATCTGCAACGCTACTGGTCTTATGAAGATCGACTGGCCACGCAAATCAAACAACTAGCACAAATCTCTAAACCCGTTCAAAATCTGGATAGCCTGCTTGACCGTTATTGTGGTGTCCAAACTAAAGAAACAAATTGGCAACGGGAAGCCGCAAAAAAAGCCGCCCTGCAAGCCTTTTGCATCATTACCGGAGGGCCGGGAACAGGAAAAACAAGCACTATCTGTAAAATTCTGGCTGTGCTGCAGGAATTAGCTGATGAACCCTTATTGATCGCTTTGGCAGCGCCCACCGGAAAAGCGGCAATGCGCTTGCAGGAAGCCATCGCACTCAATATGGCTGGGTTGGATTGCCCAGATAATATAAAAGGACAAATACCTCGCACCGCCATCACCTTGCACCGATTGCTAGGTGCAAAACCGCCATCACCTTATTTCAAGCATGACGCAAACAATCCTTTGGTATTTGATCTCGTGGTCATCGATGAGGCTTCGATGGTTGACCTCGCACTCCTGAGCAAACTGGTCGATGCCCTGAAACCTGGGGCGAGATTAATTTTATTGGGTGATAAAGACCAGCTTGCTTCGGTGGAATCAGGGGCAGTCCTCGCTGACTTGATCACTGGATTACCCGGCAATACGGTTGAGTTAAGACAATCCTACCGCTTTGAGGACGGCATAAAAAAGTTGGCTGATGCTATCAATCAACAAGATCATGAAACTGCTTGGCGCATCTTGTCTGCAAATGATGAGGCTGCGGGAATACTGGATCAGCAGCAACTCATACCTTATATCTTAAAGCAGCGGGAAGACTACGTAAGATTGGCTAAAACCAATGCTGAATTTACCGATATTTATCGCACCTTTAACCGTTTTCAGGTGTTATGTTCTAACCGCCACGGCAAAAACGGCGCTTTGGCAATCAACGCGGCTGTCGAGCAGGGGCTTTTTGGGCAAAACCCCAAATACGGCGCAACATCCTGGTATCCGGGCCGTCCGGTAATGGTACTGCAAAATAATCCAGCCCTGCATCTTTACAATGGCGATATCGGTATCTGCTTACCCGACCTAGAACAAAGCGGCAACCTGATGGCTTTTTTTCAACGCCCTGATGGCACGGTAAAAAAATACCTCCCAGCGCGTATGGCAGCTTGTGAAACCGTGTTTGCCATGACTATACACAAAAGCCAGGGTTCTGAATTTGACGAAGCGCTGATTGTGTTCCCGGAAACCATCAATCCCATATTGAGCAAAGAACTACTCTATACGGCAATCACACGAGCCAAGCGACGAATTAAACTGGTTGCGGAGGAAAAAGTTTTTGCCGCAACTATTAGCAGAAAACTAGAACGGGTAACCGGACTGGCGAATAAATTTCAATAGTTGAATGCCTAAACACAGCCAGCATCTATATTGTCGATTGTCCCCCTGTCTTAAGAAACACGTCTAAACAATGGTTAGCCTGATAATGTTGTACATTTAATACAATTGTTGTATAATTAATACAAGGATTGGGTATTGTCGTAATATCAATGCCTTCCTGTCTGTTGCAGGGTTTCAATTTGTAATGAAAGCTCCATGCTCAACCGGAAAATAGCTGAAAAGGTTGTATTTGGCAGAATCAGGCTTATACTTCATTCAGCTTCAATACAGGCTTGCGTTGCAGGTGGGCGGCAGGGTTCAAGCAGACAATGTATTGGTATGTAATTAGTTAGATTGTTAACCAATTATTTTTCTCACTAAACCAGGATAAGATTATGATAAATAAATATTTACTGCCCTTTGCCTTATTAATAAGCATAGGTTTTACCGCAGCGGTGCAAGCCGAAGAATTTCTTGATAACCGTTGGTATATTGCACCTTTCGGTTCTTACGTGAAACCCGGCGGCGATAGAAATTCATCTTTTGATAGCGGCTATGGCGCTGGCATAGGCTTCGGCAAAATATTAAATGAACACTTCAACGTTGAGTTGAGAGGCTTCTATAACGGTTTTGACGATCAAACCAATCGCTCACCACAAAGAAATGGCCAATGGGATCTCGCTGGCGGTACTGCGGATTTGCAATACTACTTCTGGCGTGACAAGTTCTCCCCTTACACCGTTATTGCAGCAGGCGGCATGAACAGCAATGTCCGTGGTAGTAGTGGAGTTGGCATCCTTGGTGAAGCAGGCGCGGGCTTTACCTATGAATTCTGTGATAACCTCTTGTTCCGCAGTGACGTACGTTACCGCTACAACAACAACCTGAACGCCCATTTGACGCCAGTG